>Ga0105240_10007914_pt1 | contig 15331 bp, 13 predicted proteins | sample KBSC54metaG_FD_80426 | JGI IMG/M metagenome (GOLD analysis project Ga0105240, IMG submission 80426) | Corn rhizosphere microbial communities from Kellogg Biological Station, Michigan, USA - KBS C5-4 metaG | ecosystem: Host-associated > Plants > Roots > Rhizosphere > Soil | place: Michigan, USA... | reverse complement strand
GGGGGAGCGGTCTGCGCAAGCGCGCTGCGCGCCGCTCGCACACAGGCCGAGGGGTCTGCGAAGGCCACGACGATGACGGTGACTGGCGCGCTCATATCGATTGCTCGCCGTCCGGGCGCTCGGGGACTCGCTCCCTGACCAGGGGCGGAAAGCCCTGTGAGCGGCGACCGTCGCCGATCGAATCGACGCGAATGCGCCCGGTGTGAGCCCACCATCTTTATACCTGGCGGTGGTGCCGGCCTACAACGAGTCGGCCACGATCGCCGCGGTCGTGCAAGCGCTGCGCTGCGAGGCGCCCGAGTTCGACGCGCTGGTGGTCGACGACGGCTCGACCGACGCCACCGGTCTGCTCGCCCACCGGGCGGGCGCCAAAGTGCTGCAGCTGCCGTTCAACGTGGGCATCGGTGGAGCGGTGCAGACGGGCTTCGTCTACGCCCGCGACCACGGCTACGACTACCTCGCCCAAGTCGACGGCGACGGACAGCACGACGCGGTCGAGCTGGCACGACTGCTCGAGACCATGACCGAGGGAGAGGTCGACGTCGTCTGCGGCTCGCGCTTTCTCACCACCGATCACCGCTATCCGGCGCCTCTGAGCCGCCGCACGGGCATCCACATCTTCGCCTTCCTGCTCTCCCGCATCCTGGATGTGCCCGTCAGCGACCCCACGTCCGGCTTTCGCCTGTACAACCGAAACGCGATCGAGCTGTTCGCGCGCGAGTACCCGCACGACTACCCGGAGGTGGAGGCGCTGCTGATCCTGCACCGCCACCGCCTGCGCATGCGCGAGGTGCCGGTGAGGATGTACAGCCGCGGCGGTGGCGCCTCCTCGATCTCCACCGGCAAGTCGGGCTACTACATGGCCAAGGTGCTGTTGGCGTTGTTCGTCGGCCTGGGTCGCCGCCCAGCCCTCGCAGCGCCCGACGGCGAGGCGCTCGGCGCAGAGCAGGCGATCGTCTAGCGCGCCGCCCGGAACGATGACTCGCATCCAGCTGGTGTCGATCGTAGGAGCGGCCGTGCTGCTGTTGAGCGTGCTCGAGATGGTGCGCCGGCGGCGGCTGATGGAGCGCTATGCGCTGCTGTGGATCCTCTCCGCGACGGTTCTGCTCGGGCTCGCTCTCTGGAGCGGCGCACTCGCGCGGATCAGCCGCGCGATCGGCGTCATCTACGCGCCCAATGCGCTCTTCTTCGTGGGCATCGGCTTCATATTGCTGCTGCTGCTTCACTTCTCCGCGGCGGTCTCGCGCCTGAGCGACCAGGCCGACACTCTCGCCCAGCGCCAGGCCCTGCTCGAGGAGCGGCTGCGCCGCCGCGAACAGGCCGACTCGTCGGTGGAGCGGGAACCAACGCCAGACGGGCTCGCGCCGGGGCAGCGCCGGCAGCAGCTGCCGCCCGCCGAGATCGCGCCCGGACAGCGGCAATCCACGGTCGAGCTAGAGCCCGGCGTCGTGGCCTCGGCTAGACGCCGCGGCCCAGCGCAGCCCCCAGACGCCACCTGAGCGAGCGTGTGAGCCTGCGTCCACGGCGCGCGAGGCGAAGCGGTCGCCGGCGCCGTGCGAGCGACGCGCGCAGCTCGCGTTCGGCCAGGCCGCGCTCGCCGGCCCAGCGCCGAGCCTCCTCGCACAGCACCGCCATCGTGCGCTGCGCCGCCTTGCCGTCCAGCGGCCCAAGATAGCCTTCGGCGATCGCGCGGCGGCTGCTCAGCACGCTGTCCTGGCAACGCTCGGCGGCGGCTGCCACCACGGCGTCCGCGAAGTCGCGCGCGTCCTCCACGACGACTATCTCCCGGCGCCAGCGATCGAACGGGATCATCTGCTCGCCCAGGCTTGCCGCGAGCGGGTCCCAACCTGTGTACAGGACCGGCCGGCCGGCGAGCATGGCCTCGAGCATGGCTGTGCTTTGGAAGCCGACGACTGCGTCGGCGGCCGCGATCAGCGGCCGCACGTCCGCCTGCGGGTCCACGAGCGAGATCCGCCGCGCCCAGGCCTCCCCAGCTTCGCTGCGCCACCTGCGCAGCGGGTCGAGCGGCTGCTGCGGGTGGGGCTTGACGAGCACGCGCCAGCCGCGCCTGGCGAGCTCTTCCAACCCGCGCTCGGTTTGCCGGTGAAGTCGTGCCCACGCCGCCTCGCCGGAGCCTTCGCCGGGATGGTAGGCGTCCACCGCGTAGGAGAGGAACAGGACGTTGGGCGCGTTGCCCTCGCCCGTGCGCACGGCCCGCCCCGCGCTCGTGCGCTCGCTCGCCGCGCGCTCCCCGATCGCGCGACTGTAGAAGTCAAAGCGCGGCTGCCCGGTCACCACGATCCGCTCCGCCGCGCCTCCGGCGCGCAGCCAGAAGCGCTTGTGTCTCTCACTGCAGACGGTCATCCGGTCGGCAAGCGGCGGCGCGAAACGGCGGATCTGCGCCGCGTGCTCGCGCAACGACTGCTCTGAGATCGTCGTCTCCTTTTGGGCCACGAGTAGCGGCACGCCCAACGAGTGGGCGACCTGCGGCATCGCGCGCACATAGAAGAACGTGTCCGAGGGCAGCACGATCGCGTCGAACGGGTTGGCGACAAACCGATCGAGGACGATCTCGCGCAGCACCGCGGCATAGCGACGTCGCGCCTCGGCGAGCCGCTCGCTGGCAAATGCCTCCAGCCCACAGGCCACCTCGGCCGGCATCGCTCGCAGCGCCTCCGCTCGCAGATCCTCGTAAGGGATCGTCTCCAACTCGATCCCGTCGGCGACACGGCGCAGCTCCTGTACGTCTTGAGCAAAGTGGTGTTCGAGCAAGAGGAATCGCACAGAATGGAGGATAATGGTCAGATGCTGTTTGCCGATCAGCTTCGACCCGGTCGGCTCGGCGAGTTGACGGGCAAGGGCAACCTGTGGCCGGGGCGGATCGAGAGCGCACTGGCGCTCGCGCGCCGACCGCTCGATCGAGCTTACGAGCGCCGCGCGACGGGCCTCTCCGCCCTGACCGCCTTGAGCCAGGACGCAGCTCGCGCCGCGAACGCCAACGGCCATGACCGCCACACGGGCAAACCGAGGGTGCTAGTCGCCTCGCTGCGCGGGTGGTCGGTGCACAGCGCCTACGAGCTGACGATCGCACAGGCGCTGCGCCTGCGCGGCGCCGAGGTCACGCTGCTGACCTGCGGCGGCGGACTGCCGGCCTGCGAGCTCGGCCGGGCGCGCCGCGCGCACCCACGCCCATGCGACCGCTGCGCCTGGCTGACCGACCGCGTGGCCCGCGCATCTGGGCTCGAGCACCGCCGGCTCAGCACGCTGTTGCCCTGGGGGAGCGACGCCCGCGCCGCGCCGGCGCACACCGGGCAAGCCGGCGGCGGCGCGCACCACCACGAGATCTCCCACGTCAGCGCGAGCTGGCTCTTGAAGGCGACCCGCCCGGACTTGGTGCCGGGCGCCGAGGGCGTGCTCGAGGACTTCGCCGTGGCGGCCGAGGGCGTGCAAGCCGCAGCCGCCGCCCTGCTCGACGAGCTGCGACCGGACGTGGTGTTCATGCTCAACGGCCTGTTCGCGGTCGAGCGCACGATCCGCGAGCTGGCGCTCGGCCGCGGCATTCGCGCCCCAACCTACGAGATCGCGCCGCGCGGTGGCGCGATCGTGCTCTCACAGGACGCGCCCGCCCCCGACTATCGCGTCGACCGCCTGTGGCAGGAGGTGCGGCATCGCCCGCTCAGCCGGCGCCAACACGACGAGACGATCGCGCTGCTGCACGACCGTGCCCGCGGGGTCGGCGCCCACGAGTCCTACTACGAGCGCGTGCAGGACGACCCCTCGGAGCTGCGCCGGCGACTGGCCGTGGGCGAGCGGGAGCGGATCGTCTCGCTGTTCACCAACGTGATCTGGGACAGCGCGACGCTCGGCCATGACCTGGCCTTCGAGTCGATGTTCGACTGGGCCGAGCAGGCGGTTCGCCTGGCCGCCGAGCAGGAGCTGGCGCTCATCATCCGCGTCCACCCCGCCGAGCGGCGCTGGGGAACGCGCGAGCGGCTGCGCGACGTGCTGGTCTCGCGGATCGGCGAGCTGCCGAGCAACGTCCGCCTCGTCGCCGCGGAGGAGCCGCTGTCCTCCTACACGCTGCTGGAGGCCTCTGAGCTGGTGCTGACATATACGACGACCGTGGGCTTGGAGGCGGCGGTGCGGGGAAAGCGCGTCGCCGTGGCAGGCGACACCCACTACCGGGCGCGGGGATTCACGTTCGACATCGCGCGGCGCGAGCAGCTCGCGCAGGCGCTCGCGAAGCCCTTGCCGCCGCCCTCGCGCGCGGAGGTGGAGCTGGCCGTGCGCTACGCGCACATGTTCTTCTTTCGCGCGATGATCCCGTTCCCGGCGGTGCGGGCGCAGGGCGGCAAAGTGGTGCGCCTGCCCGCCCGAGCCGCCGAGCTGGCGCCCGGCGCAGACGCCTACCTGGATTGGATATGCGATCGCATCCTCGACGGTGGCGAGTTCGGGCTGCCCGACGAGCTCGCGCACGCCGCCCCCACCGGCGTGGAGGGGGCGTAGCTCAGCCGCGCCGCGAGCCGCCGCTGTCCGCCAGCGACGGCGCCCTGTGCACAGCCTGCATGATCTCCTCCATGCCCGCCCGGTGCCGCCGTTTTCCCAGCCGTCCCACCAGCGCGCGCACGAACTCCAAGTCCTCGACGCGATCGACCGTCCAGCGCAGGCTGCCCAGATCGACTGGATTGGTCAGCGCCACCTGCCGGTGGCGCTCCGGATGCTCGCGCACGGCCATGGTGACGTGCTCGCGCTGCTCGGGAGCGAGCGGCTGCGCGTCCAGCCGGCGCAGCGTCGCGGCGTCGATCGCCTCGACGTCCAGGCCGTCGGGGAAGGTTCGCGGCTCGATGTTGCTCGCGTACACGCAGCCGGGCGTCGCGGCGTAGCGAGCGAGCACGGCGTCCACGATCGCCGGATCAACGAACGGGCAGTCGCCCGTGACCCGCACGACCGGGCCTTCGTGGCGGCCCGACGCCGCCACGAAGCGAGCGAGCACGTCTTGCAGCGGCCCACGGCAGACCGCGACGCCGAGCTCGACGCCGAGCTCGGCGAGCGGGTCGTCCGCCGGCTCGACGCTCGTGGCAAGCACGATCGCGTCCAGCGATCGAGCCCGGCGCAGCCGCCGCAACAGCAACGCCAACAGCGGCTCGCCGCCGACGTCGGCCAACACCTTGCCGGGCAGCCTGCTCGAGGACATGCGGGCCTGGACCACCGCCAGCGCCCGGCCTTGGGCGGCGCTCATGCCCATAAGCTAGTCACATCATGCACGCGAGACCGCCGTCCGCCAACCCAACCGGCGGCAGCAGCGGCGCGCGGGCTTGCGCGCGCCGGCGCGCCGTCTTTCGCTGCGACGGGGGCGAGCGCTTTGGCGCCGGCCATGTCGCGCGCTGTCTGCCCCTGGCGGCAGCGCTTACCCGCCTGGGCTGGCAGACGAGCTTCGCCGGCGCCTACGACGGCCTGGCCGAGTGGTTGGTAGAGCGCTCCGGAGCAATGACCGCCGCCCCCGACCCGATCGCGCCGTGCGGCGTGGACCCGGACGGGTGCGAGTTGGCGATCGTCGACTCCTACACGATCGCGACGGCCGCGATCTGCGAGCTGGCCGAGACGCTGCCGGTGCTCACGCTTGCCGAGGCCTCCCGCTGTTCGCACCTGGGCATTCTGCTCGACTACCACCTCGACAGGGAGACGGCGTGCGAGCCGCGACTGCTGGCCGGCCCGGCCTATGCACCACTGGACCCGGCCTTCGCGGCCGCGGGTCGACCGGGCACGGACGTCCACAAGCTGCTTGTCACGGTGGGCGGCTCGGGCGCCGCAGCCGCACTGCAGGGGGAGATCGCGGCTAGAGCAGCCGCGGCCTTTCCCAACGCCGAGGTCCTGCTCGCCGGGCCGGGAACGGGCAGCTTCACAGGCGCATGTGAGTGCAAGTTAGAAACATTCACTGCCTCCAACGGGCGCATACATCGTCTGCCTCACCCAAGCTCTCTGCTCGAGGTGGCGAGCGAGATTGACCTCGCCGTCACAGCCGCCGGCCTGACCTCCTACGAGCTTGCCTGCGCCGGCGTGCCCCAGCTGGCGATCGCCGTCGCCGACAATCAGCGCCGCGTCGTCGACGGCCTGCGCCGCCGCGATCTGGCTGTATGCCTGGACCTGACCCGAGGCGACTCGCTCAGCGACCTGCCGTCGGCGCTGCGGCGCATAAGCGAGCCGGCGCTGCGCCGCGATCTGTCCGAGCGCGGTATGCGCGTCTTCGACGGCCGCGGCGCAGAGCGCGCCGCGACGGCGCTGACCGAACTACTCGGTTAGCGACAAAACGAGCTCTAACGCCATGACACCGACCTGAGTAAGATTCCCAGACACGTTCCGAGCATCGGAGCGATACCTATATCCGCTCGCATAGGCGACTGCCAATGGACCTGAACGGCAAGACGATCTTCATCACCGGAGGCACCGGCTCGTTCGGCAAGGCCTGCATCGAGGCGCTGCTTCAGGAGCACGACCCGCGCGTGATCCGGGTATTCAGCCGCGACGAGCTCAAGCAGTCCGAGCTGCAGGCGCGCTACGCCGGCGAGAAGCGCCTGCGCTTCTTCCTGGGCGACGTGCGCGACCGCAATCGCATCATCGGCGCCACGCGCGGCGTGGACCTGATCGTCCACGCCGCCGCGCTCAAGCAGGTGCCCGCCTGCGAGTACAACCCGTTCGAGGCCGCGCAGACGAACATCGTCGGCGCGGAGAACGTGGTCGCCGCCGCGATCGCTAACGAGGTTCCGCGCACGCTGCTGCTCAGCACCGACAAGGCCGTCAACCCGGTCAACCTGTACGGCGCGACCAAGCTCTGCGCCGAGAAGATCGTCACGCAGGCCAACGCGCTCGCGGCCGACTCGCTGGCGCGCTTTGCGACCGTCCGCTACGGCAACGTGGTCGGCAGCCGCGGCAGCGTGATCCCGATCTTCATGGCTCAAGCGGACAGCGGTCGGATCACGATCACCGACGAGCGGATGTCGCGCTTCTGGATCACGCTGCCGCAGGCGATCGACTTCGTCCTTTCGCGCCTGCCGCTGATGGAGGGCGGCGAGGTGTTCGTGCCGAAGATCCCGAGCATGCGCGTGCGCGAGATCGCCGAGGCGATCGCACCGGACGCCGAGCGCATCGTCACCGGCATCCGCCCGGGCGAGAAGCTGAGCGAGGTGCTGCTCACCGAGGACGAGTCGCGCCACGCCAACGAGCTCGAGGACTGCTACGTGATCCACCCCGAGTTCCCGCTGTGGCGCAGGGACCCCTACGCGCAGGGCGTCCCCGTCCGCGACGGCTTTCGCTACAGCAGCGACACCAACCCAGACCAGCTCACAGCGGAGGAGCTGCGCGCGATGCTGCCGTCGCTGCAGCCGGTGCCGTGACGGGCTCGCGGCCGGCAGCGTCTTGACCTGCGTCGACGGCAACCACCTCCCCTATGGTCGCCAGACGATCGACGCCTCGGACATCGACGCGGTCGCACATGCGCTGGCCGACCCGTACCTGACCCAGGGGCCGCGCGTGGAGGCCTTCGAGCGCTCGGTCGCGGAATATCTCGGCGCGCGCCACGCCGTCGCCTTCGCCAACGGGACGGCGGCCCTACACGCCGCCGCTCACGCGGCGGGCCTGCGCGAAGGCGATGAGCTGCTCACCACGCCGATCAGCTTCGTCGCGTCGGCCAACTGCGCGCTGTTCGTCGGCGCCCGGCCGCTGTTCGGCGACATCGACGCGGCCAGCGCCAACCTCGAGCTCGCGTGCGCGCTCGACGGCGGCCTGGTCGGGCGGGCACGGGCCTGCGTGGCCGTGTCGCTGGCGGGCCTGCCGATCGAGCTCGAGCCGCTGCAGGCCGCGCGCCGCGACGGCCTCGTCGTGATCGAGGACGCCTCCCACGCGCTCGGCGCCAGACGCGCCGGCCTGCCCGTCGGCGGCGACGGGCTCGCCGACATGACCACGTTCAGCTTTCACCCGGTCAAGGCGATGACGACCGGCGAGGGCGGCCTGGTCAGCACCGACGACGACGAGCTGGCGGAGGCCCTGCGCGCCTTTCGCAGCCACGGGATCCATGCTCGGGGCGAGCACGATCGCGAGGATCCCCTGCTCGGCGGCTGGCACTACGAGATCGACTCGCTCGGCTTCAACTACCGCATCACCGATTTCCAGTGCGCGCTGGGCGAGCGCCAGCTCTCGCGCCTGGACGACTTCGTCGCGGCGCGCAACCGGATCGCCACACGCTATAGAGAGCTGCTCGGCGGGGTTGAGCAGCTGCGACTGCCGGCGCCGGCGCCGCCCGGCTCGCTGCACGCCTACCACCTGTTCGTGGTGCGCTTCAGAGAGGGAGCGGTCCGCCGGCGCGTCGCCTACGAGCATCTGCGCCGGGCCGGCATCGGCACCCAGCTTCACTACATCCCGATCCCCGTGCACGGTCTGTACCGCTCGCTCGGCTACGCGATGGCGGAGCTTCCCGCGGCCCAGGCCTACTACGAGCAGGCGCTGTCGCTGCCGATCTTCCCCGGCATGAGCGACGCTGACGTCGAGCGCGTCGCGAGCGAGCTGCAGGTCGCCCTGGCGATCGAGACGAGCACTCCGCCGGTGCGCGTCGCATGAGCCCAGCCGCCACCACCCGATCGCTGCGGCGCTCGCACGAGCTGCTCGAGCGCGCCCGCGCGCTGATCCCCGGCGCCACCCAGACGCTCAGCAAGGGTCCCACCCAGTGGGTGCAGGGCGTGGCGCCGGCCTACCTGCAGCGCGCGGAAGGCGCCCACGTCTGGGACGTGGACGGCAACCGCTACCTGGACTTCCCGATGGCGCTCGGCCCCGTGCTGCTCGGGCACGGACACCCGGCGGTACGCGAGGCGATCGTCGAGCAGCTAAGCGACGGCATCGCCTTCACCCTCCCCCATCCGCTCGAGCTGGAGCTGGCCGAGCGAATCGTGGCGCTCGTGCCGGGCGTGGAGCGGGTGCGCTTCGCCAAGTCCGGCTCGGACGCGACCAGCGCCGCCGTGCGGCTGGCGCGCGCGATCAGCGGTCGCGAGCGCGTGATCGTCACCGGCTACCACGGCTGGCACGACTGGTACATCGGCTGCACCGAGCGCCACCTAGGCGTGCCGCAAGGCGTTCGCTCGCTGGTCGAGGCGGCGCCCTTCGGCGACCTTGCGGCCCTGAGCGCCGCACTGGAGCGCCACGCTGGCCAGGTCGCCTGCGTGGTCTGCGAGCCGATCGGCGCCGACGAGCCCGACGCGGCCATGCTGGCCGAGCTGGTGAGCCTGGCCCACCGCCACGGCGCGCTCGCCGTCTTCGACGAGGTGATCAGCGGGTTTCGCCTCGCCCCCGGCGGCGCGCAGCAGTATTTCGGCGTGCGAGCGGATCTCGTCTGCTTTGGCAAGGCGCTCGGCAACGGCATGCCGATCTCGGCGCTGGCCGGCCCGGCCGAGACGATGGATCGGCTGGAGAGCGTGTTCTTCTCCGGCACTCACGGCGGCGAGGCGCTGTCGCTCGCAGCCGCCAACGCAACCCTAAAGACGTTGTGCGAGCAGCCGGTGCACGAGCACCTGTGGCGGCTCGGCGGACGCCTGCAGCAGGGGATCGCGCAGGTGATCGCCCGCCACGACCTTGCCGGCTGGGTGAGCTGCTCGGGCGCCGCCCCCTGGACGATCGTTGCGGTGCGCGAGCCGCGGCCCGAGCAGCCGGAGTTGGTGGCGAAGTCGCTGCTCCAGCAGGAGCTGCTACGGCGCGGGATCCTCTTCAACGGCTCGCACTTCATCTCCTACGCGCACACCGACGAGGACGTCGAGGAGGCGATCGAAGCCTACGACGGCGCGCTGCGTACGCTCGCCCACTGCCTGCCCGACGGCCTCACCGCCCGTCTCGAGGGACCTCCGGTGACGGCGGCCTTCCGGACGCCGAGCTGAGCCGATGGACGCCCCCGACCCTGCCGCCACCATGCAGATCGCCGGGCGCCTCCTCGGCGCGGGCGCCCCCGCGTATGTGATCGCGGAGATCGGCTCCAACCACAATCGCGATCTGGGCCTCGCCCGCGAGCTGATCGACAGCGCCGCCGATGCGGGCGTGGACGCGGTCAAGTTCCAGGTCTTCTCCGGCAGCTGCTTGTATTCGACCAAGACGCCGAGCTTCCGCTACCTGAGCGAGGTTTCCGCGAAGCCGACGGCGCAGCTGCTCGACGAGCTGGCGCTGCCGCGCGACTGGCTCGGCGAGCTGGCCGAGCACGCGCGCGAGCGCGGGGTGCACTTCCTGGCGAGCCCGTTCGACGCGCAGGCTGTGGACCAGCTGCGCGACGCCGGCGCGGACGCTCTGAAGATCGCCTCGTTCGAGATCGTCGACCTGGAGCTGATCGCCGCCGCCGCGGCGAGCGGGCTGCCGCTGATCCTCTCCTGCGGGATGGCGAGCTACGGGGAGATCGAGGACGCGCTCGCCGCGGCGCGAGGCGCCGGCTGCACCCAGCTCGCGCTGCTGCGCTGCGCCTCGCTGTACCCGGCGCCGGCGGCGACGATGAACCTGCGCGCGATGGAGACGATGCGACGCGCGTTCGGCGTGCCGGTGGGCCTGTCCGACCACACGACCGGCATCGCGGTGGCGCTCGGCGCCTGCGGGGTGGGCATGGACCTGCTCGAGAAGCACTTCACGCTGGATCGCACCCTGCCGGGCCCGGACCATTCCTTCGCGATCGAGCCCGAGGAGCTGCGCGAGCTTCTCGCCGGCATCCGCGCGATCGAGAGCGCGCTCGGCAACGGTCGCCTGGAAGGCCCGAGCGACGCCGAGGCCGAGGAGATGTACAGGCTGGCGCGGCGCAGCGTGATCGCCGCGCGGGCGATCCCGGCGGGCAGCCCGATCGCGCGCGAGCAGCTGACGGTCAAGCGACCCGGCTACGGCATCGCTCCGAAGGACATCGACCGCCTGGTCGGACGAGTCGCGCGCGTGGACATCGAGGCCGACGAGCCGATCACCTGGGAGAAGGTGTAGCGGCGATGGGCGCGAGCGCTTGGGAGAAGGTGTAGCCCGATGCGCGTCGCCGTGCTCGGGCAGGGCTCGATCGGGCGTCGCCACGCCCAGATCGCGCTCGATCTCGGCCACCGGCCGGTCGCCTACGACCCCGCCCCGCTCTCGCCGACGCTGCCGGGCGTGGAGCAGGTCAGCGGCGTGGAGCAGGCAAGCAGCGTGGACGAGTGCCTGCAGCAGGCCGACGCGGCCATCGTCGCCAGTCCGTCGAGCGAGCACGCCTCCCAGGCGCGCGCAGCGATCGAGCAGGACGTCCCCGTGTTGGTCGAGAAGCCACTCGCGCTGGACCGGGTGAGCGCCGCCGAGCTCGACTGGCTCGCGCGCGAGCGCGGGGTACTGCTGTCGGTGGCGATGAACCTGCGCGAGCACCCGGGAGTGCTCGCGCTCAGGGAGCTGACCGCCCAGGGCGCGATCGGCGAGATCCTAAGCGCGTCGCTGTGGTGCGGCTCATGGCTTCCCGGCTGGCGCGGCGGCGTTGACTATCGCGACAGCTACAGCGCCCGCCGCGAGCTGGGCGGCGGCGCGCTGCTCGACGTCGCGGTGCACGAGCTTGACTACCTGTTGTGGCTGGCCGGCCCGATCCGCTCGGTCGGCGCCCTGGCGCGCCGCGTGTCGGCGCTGCAGCTCGACGTCGAGGACGTGGCCCAACTCTCGCTCGAGCTCACGGGCGGCGGCGTGGCGCAGCTCACCGTCGACTACTTCGATCGCGCCTACACGCGCGGCTGCCGGATCGTCGGATCGCGCGGCACGCTGCACTGGAGCTGGGAGCGGCAGTCGCTGACGCGCTACGACGAATCCGGCGCCGGCAGCCCCCAGTCGATCCCAAGCGACGTGGCGCCGACCTACCGCCGTCAGCTCGAGCGCTTCCTGGATGCGGTCGAGGAGGGGACACAGGCGCCCGTGCCGGCGGTCTACGCCCAGCAGGTGCTAGCCGTGGTCGACGCCGCGCGGCGCGCTTCGCACGAGGGGCGTCGTGTCGCGCTCGTCCCGATCCCGACGCTGCGCGAGGCCGACGAGCGCGACCGCGAGCGACTGCTGGCCTGGCGCAACGACCCGCTGACGCGGCGCTGGTCGCGCTGCTCGCGCGAGGTCGGCGATGAGGAGCACGTACGCTGGCTGCGCCAGACGCTGTCTGACTCCCGCACCAGCCTGTGGCTGGCGGAGTGCGACGGGCGCCCGGTCGGCCAGGTGCGGGTGGGGCCGCGCGAGGGCGAGGATGCGGAGATCCACGTCGCGCTCGCTCCGCAAGCCCGCGGGCAGGGCTTTGGCTCGGCCGTGCTCGTGCAGGCTGGCGCCCGCGCTCTTGCCGACCCGGGCACCGAGCAGCTCCACGCGCACGTCAAGGCGGAAAACGAGGCATCGCTGCGCGCCTTCACCGCCGCCGGCTTTCAAGCCGCCGGCACCGCCGAGGACGGGCTGCTGCGCCTGGAGCGCCGGCGCGCGAGCGCGGCGGCCACCGCGCTGTCGGCGCGATGAGCGCCTATGAATCGCAGCCGGCGGGCGCGGTGACGGCCGCCGCCGACCTCACCGACACGGGAGGCCTGTCGCGGCTTGCCGCGCCGGCGGCAGGCGCCGCGCTCGTACTGGCGACCCTGCTGATCTGCGAAGCGCAGCCGGGCGAGCTGCTGTTGTTTACCGGCTTCCAGCTCGCCTTCACGCTGCTGCCCGGCCTGCTCCTGTACCTGTTGTTGGCGGACAGGCGACGCCCCGCGCTCGACGCGCTCGGGCTCGTGGTGGCGCTCGGGATGGCGATCCAGATCGCCTGCTACCTGCTTGCGGCCGCGCTCGGCCAGCGCTGGCTGTTCGCCGCCTACCCCGCGATCCTGCTCGCGGCGAGCGCACCGCCGCTGTACGGCCGCCGCCGGTCGCTGTCCGCGCTGTTCTCGCGGCCATGCTCGCCCACGCGGCGCTCCGCGCTAGCGGCTCTGGCGCTGCTGGCGGGCGGCGTCGCGGTGATCTGGCTCGGCCTGTTCGCGGCCAGCCCGCTACCACGCTCGGCCGCGAGCGTTAGCTACTACTCGGACCTGGTCTTCAACATCTCGCTCGCCGCCGAGATCCTGCACCACTGGCCCCTGATGAACCCGAGCGTGAGCGGCGTCGGGCTGCATTACCACGTCTTCGTCGACGTCCAGGCAGCCGCGGCCGCGCAGGTCACTCACGTCGGGTTGGCGAGCATCCTCCTGCGCCTGCAGCCGGCGCTGCTGGTGAGCGCGATCGGCCTGCAGCTGTTCTCGCTCGGTCGCCGGCTCGGCGCCGGCGCCTCCGCCGGCTTGCTCGCGGTCGCGATCGGGCTGTTCGCGGGCGAGCTCAACTTCTCCCAGGGCGATCTGGCCGGCGGGGGCCTGTCCGCCTTCGGTTTCTTGATGAGCCCCTCCTACCAGCTCGGCGCCGTGTTCTTTCTCGCGCTGGTCGCGCTGCTGCTCGACGGACTCGACGCCCCGTCACGCCGCTCGCCCACGGGTCGCTCGCGCGCCCGGCATGGGCTGGCGCTGGCCCTGCTGTCCTTCGGCGCGGTCGGCGCCAAGTCCTCGGTCGTGCCGGTGCTGCTCGGCGGCCTGCTGCTGTTCGCACTCGGCCGGCTTGCGGCGCGACGCGCGAGCGATGCAACGAGCAGCCAGCAAGGGCTACGGCTCGGCGGCTCCACCTCGCTCGCGATCGCCGTGCTGCTCGCCGCCGGCGCCGGCGGCTACGCCCTGCTCTACCGCGGCGGCGGCGAGGCGGTTCGCGTCAAGCCGCTCGAGTTCCTCTCCTACAGCCACTTCGCCTCCGTCTACCACCGTGCAAGCGATTCGCTGCTGTACGCACTGCCCGCCGCCATCGCGGCAGTGCTGGTGCTTGCCCTGTTGCTGTTGCCCCTGGTCGGCTCGCTGCTCGTCCAAGAGCGCTGGCTGCCGCGCTCCGCGGCCGGCACGCCCGAGCGACTGCTGCTGTGCCTGCTGCTCGCCTCGCTGGCGCCGTTCGTGCTGCTCGCCGTCCCCGGCGACAGCCAGGTCTACTTCCTCGTCTACGGCTTCCTCGCCGCCGCACCGGTCTCGGCGGCCGGACTGGCAAAGGCCGCGAGATCGCTGTCGCGGCGCGCGGCGCAAGTCGCCGGCTGGCGCCGACCGGCGCTCGCGAGCGCGCTCGCGCTCGTCTGCCTGACGCTCGCCTCCGGGCTCTACGAACCGAGCGCGCAGACGCTGCAGCGCCTGCTGCACGCACGGCTGAGCTTCCAGGTCTCGGGGGCGGACTCGCACCGCGGCATCACCCGCGAGCTGCTGCGCGGGCTCATCTGGGTTCGCGACCACACGTCCCAATCGGCCGTGCTGGTCGTGAACAACCACGGGCTGGGCGGCGACGGCGGCTCGCGCTACGTGTACTACTCCGCGTTCGCCGAACGCCGCGTCCTGCTCGAGTCCTGGCAGTACACGCCGCAGGGAGCCGAATACCAGGCCGAGGGCCGCAGCGCGAGCCCGTTCCCAAAGCTGCTCGCGCTAAGCGAAGCAGCGGTCGACGGCTCGCCGGTCGCGATCGCGCGCCTGCACCGACGCTACGGCGTCGACTACCTCCTGATCGACCGCGCCCACGGGCCCTCATCTCCGAAGCTGGCGAGCGTGGCGCGCGCCGTGTACGCCAACCCGGCCGTCGCGGTGTTCGAGGTCGGACGGGCCAACGGTCTCACGGGCCTCTCCTCGTCGTGACCCGGGGCGCCGGCAGGCAGCCCTTGCGCCGGCCGTGGGCAGCGGCCGCGAGTGGCGTGCCGGCGCAATTGCTGCGCTACGCCGCGGTCGTCGGCAGCGGCTACTTGCTGGCGATCGCCATCTATCCGGGCGCGCTGGCGCTCGGCATCGCGCCCTACCTGGCGTTCGGGATCGTGTTCGTGCTCAACGGGCTCTACAACTTCGCGCTGCTGCGCGCATGGGTGTTCGCGCCCAGCGGTCGCCGTGCCCACCGCGATCTCTCGCGCTTCGCGCTGGTCGCGGCGCTGTCGCTGCTCGTCAACTACGCGGCCTTCAGCGCGCTCTACTCCGCCCTCTCGCTCGCCGCGAGCGCGGCGCAGCGGCTGGCGATCCTGGTCGCGGCGCCGGTGACGTTCGCCGCCAACCGCCTGTGGTCGTTTCAGGCAGTGGGCGCGCCGACCTCACGCGCTCGCCGGCGCGCGGGCGACCTCGGCCAGGAATGAGTCGTACTCCCTGATGTAGTCCTCGGGGTCGTAGGGATGGGAGGCCAGCACGAGCAGCACCGAGCTCGGCTCGTAGCGGAACTGGCTCGCCCACACCATCGGCGGCACGTAGATGCCGAGCGTGGGGTCGTCGAGCAGGATGCTCGAGCG
>Ga0105240_10007913_pt1 | contig 15333 bp, 13 predicted proteins | sample KBSC54metaG_FD_80426 | JGI IMG/M metagenome (GOLD analysis project Ga0105240, IMG submission 80426) | Corn rhizosphere microbial communities from Kellogg Biological Station, Michigan, USA - KBS C5-4 metaG | ecosystem: Host-associated > Plants > Roots > Rhizosphere > Soil | place: Michigan, USA... | reverse complement strand
CGTTGCTGTTCAAACCGGGGACGCAGGTTCGCTACCAGAGCATGGGAATACTGCTGGCGGCGGGAAGTGTAGAACGAATCACGGAAACTCCATTGCGCGAGTACCTCCGGCGTGAAGTATTTGGACCGCTGGACATGACGGCGACATCGCTCGGCCTGGGTGGACGCAAACTGGCGGACACAGCGCAAGTGGAGGTGACCGGCGACGACAGTTGGAACTGGAATAGCCCATACTGGCGCGATCTGGGGTCGCCATGGGGCGGCGTGCACTCAAACGCGGCGGACATCACGCGATTCCTGCAATCGTTCCTGCACCCCGATGGGCGTGTCGTGAAGCGCGAAACGGCGGCGATGATGATCAAAAATCAGAACGCTGGACTGAAGACTCCCTGGGGGCTGGGGTGGATGGTGAAGCCAGGCGATTTCGGAAAGGCTTGTTCGAACCGAACATTCGGGCACTTTGGATCCACGGGAACGTGCGCGTGGGCCGATCCGGAGACCAATCTCACGTGTGTGCTGCTCACAACCAAGCCTGCGGACCAATCACGGAGTCATCTACTGGGACCGGTGTCGGATTTCGTCTCGCAATCGGCATAAAAGATTAAAGTTTGTAAATTTTTCTCGATTTGTGTTTGAAATAGGACCGATCAAGAAAATGTATGGTAAGAATTACTTGACTTCCTGTCGGGTTGGCTACACAATCGCGGATGAGGGTTTCATGTCCGATTACGTGTATCTAGCGCCGGGTTCATCGTATCCGCTGCCGGTTTCTTTCAATTTCAGCGACTACATCGAAGTGGAGAAAGAGTTGTGGGCGCTATTCCCTGAGACCGACGGGAAGCGCACAAATTTCACGCAGATTGGTCTTTCTGCGATGATCTTCACGGAAGTTCCGGACAAGGGAAACGAGCTGGAAATCGACGAGACGTACATGCTGATGCCGTGCCCCGATCTCTATCTGCGTCCGATTCGGATGCGCGCGTGCCGCCGGTTGACGCTTGAAGAGTACCGTATGGGCCACCTGACGGCTGTGAAGCTCATTGGTAAGATGACCGCCGCTATCCCGCTGATACATGCCATTGGAGGCAGCATTCTGGGAGAAGAGGTCATCAACGAGGCTGAAGCGCGTTACTCGGAAGGCAGCAGCGAGAATTAGTCAATCGCAGCAGTAGTAGATTCCATCAACTAGTAGCCGCTTCGGGTCCATTTTTCCCGATGCTCCGAGTTTTCCGGATCGCAGCACAAAACAGTGGAGATACATCACGGCAATTTTGCCATCGAAGTACTTATACAAATTACTTCGAGTTCTCGGTGGTTGCCCGCTATTGGGGTGAGCAGGCCGATCGTAGACGCACTCCCGGTCCAGCGAGTCAATTCGTGATGGATACCCTCCCTCATTCCGGTTGAATTTGCCCTGCAACTCTCTATCGGTTATCCTGACAGCGGGTGGGGTCTCCATCCTATGGCCGAGCGTATAGATAATCAGATTCGGAAAAAGCTCGTGCTGTGTGCAAACGGTCAAGTATCGCTCGACGACTTTCGCGCCTGGTTTGTCCCATTGTCTTGGGGCATCGAAAACTCGGAGAATTCTGAAGCGATTGAGTTGGCCTACAAAATCGATGGAGTCTTAGCCGAGGCTTCATCGGCCAAATGGCCCGAAGATCAAATTCGAAGGGAACTGGCTCGCATTTCTCGTCCTTTCGCACACGAACTGGTCCTTGCCCAACAAGCTCAAGAAGTCTCCGGTAAGGCACGAAAAGAGACTCGTAGAAATTAGCTTCGGCACGAAGTAGAGCATACCACCGGTCGTGAATCGTCTTCTCCTTAACCCCTGCTGAGCGTTGAAGATCTTTTCCGGTTCTTCGTTGCGTCGAGGAACTCTTGCCCCTTCTGCTGGACAACGTAAAAATTGTACTTGCCGAATTGCAGCACGGGTGATCCGCGGCCCGGTAGTGGGTATCAACGTGTGATGCTCCCCTTATAGAAGAAGGGGTTCACAATGGCGGGCAGTTGTCACGGCGAGAATTAATGGCCGTTCCGATTGAGATCTAACTGCTCTTTGAGCCACTCCTGGCGGTCGTGAATCGCTTCCCCATTCAGCGCATGCCCGGCTTCATACCAGAGAATCTTTTTTGGTTCCTTCGCCGCGTCGAAAAACTCTTGCGCCTTCTGCCGGGGAACGTATGGATCGGACTTGCCGAATTGCAGCAGCACCGGTGATCCCGCAGCCCGCCCGATATACTTCACGGGATCCAGCGGGGCAAGCTCTTCAATAAACTTCCTCCGGTCGTCCCCTTCGCGTTTGGGAAGAAACAAGAACCAATCGCTGAACGAAGTTGTGCCGGCTTGCAACGCCCACACGTGCACGCGGCGCTCAGTGCCCGCCAGCACCGCGCCGTACATCATCCCGAAATCATGACCCACATACCCGACACGGCTCTTGTCGATGTTCGGCAGCGCCAGGAGCACATCGAGCGCGCGTGCTAATTCTTTCACCTGCTGAACCGACTTCGCGTAATCCTGCGACGAGTCGCGGCGATTGAACCACTCGGGATCGGACCACATGGTTTCGATGAGCAACGACGCCGTCCCGAGCTTCGCCAGTTCAACGGCCTGCCCCAGGAATTGCGTGCGATTGGAATCCTTGGCGGAAGGCTCGAGCCAGTGGACAAACAGGATCGCGGCAGATTTTCCGGACGTGGCGGAATCGACGAGAAAGGCGGCGGTGCGGCCTCCCGTGAGATTGGCAAACGTGATGTCGTGGATCTTTATGCCCTCGCGGTTCTCGACTCCTTTTTCTTCAATCTCGAGGGCGTAAAGAGACGGCAGCAGCGCTAGAAACAGGAGAAATCGCATAGTTCCTATTGTGGACGTTCGATACTGAAACTGTCATCATAAAGCAATGCGAGTATTGTTGCTGCTGCCCCTGATTGCAGGCTTGGCATTGGCCCAGAAGCCGGATTACAGCGGAGAGTATAAGTTGAATGCGGAGAAGAGCGACTTCGGCCGTCTGACGAAACCGACAGCGTTTACGCGCAAGATCGAACACAAGGAACCGAACATCCATGTGATTTCCACGTTCACCGGGCCGAACGGCGACGTTGTAACGGACGTGAAGTATACGACCGACGGGAAGCCAACCGTGAACGTGGTTCGCGGGGCGGAAATCCGCGGCGAGATGACGTGGGAAGGCGATGGGCTGTTGCTGACAACCACCCGCACGGTGAACGGAAAGGAACTGGTCACCAAAGAGCACTGGCAACTGTTTGAGCACGGCAAGGTTCTTTCCACTCTGAGCCACACGGCGATGCCCGACGGGGACATGGCAATCCTGATGGTGATGGACAAGCAGTGAGTGCAGCGCCACTCGACACGCGCCGCAAAATTGTCGCCCCGGAAGCCATCAGCCGTTCACAGCCGATCATTCTTGTGAGCGGATTTTTCGATCCTTTATTGGCGTCGCATGCCAACAGATTGGAAGCGCTTCGGCGCGACGGGAGGCGGCTGGCGGTGTTGCTCAGCGATCCGCCCGACCCGGTTCTACCGTTGCGGGCGCGTGCCCAACTGGTGGCCGCTTTGCGAGCCGTGGATTACGTACTGCTTGCAGACGGCGCTGCAACGGATCATAATAGCGAATCGGAGATCATTCGCCGAGTTCAGCCTGAAGAGATCGTCCGGGAAGAGAAAGCCGACCAACGGCGTACGCGGGAGTTGATTGCTTATGTCCGTGCCCGCCAGTCTGCCTAGATCTCGATGAGTGCGATGCGCATCCTCGTTGTTCGCCTCGGAGCGATGGGAGATATCATCCACGCGCTCCCCGCTGTCGCCAGCCTCAAGCAGAGCTTCGCTCATTCGGAAGTAACGTGGGCAGTGGAATCGAAATGGACTCCCCTGCTGGAAGGCAACCCGTTTGTCGACCGGATCGCGGAGATCGATCGTCATAGTTTTACGGCTCTGCTGGCAATGCGCGAAAAACTGCGGAGAACGAAGTTCGATCTCGCGGTTGACTTGCAAGGCCTCATCAAATCGGCATTGGTCGCCGCCTCGGCGCGTCCCGAGCGCATCGCCGGTTTTCACCGATCGCAGGTTCGCGAAGGATTGGCGGCGTTGTTCTACTCGCATACCACCAGGACGCACAGCCAGCATGTGGTGGAACAGAATCTCGACCTGGTGAAATCGGCGGGCGCAACGTCGCTGGTGCGATCGTTCTTTATTCCCGAAGGCAAACAGGAAGGCGATCTGCCGCGCCGCGATTTTGTGCTGGCGAACCCGTTGGCGGGATGGACCAGCAAGCAGTGGCCGGCGGAAAACTACTCGCAACTGGCACGGATGTTGGATCGCGATTATGGGCTTGATCTGGTGCTCAACGTACCCCAGAATGCAGACGCGGTGCCGGGTACGTTCATGCATCAATCGTCGCTAGCCGGACTGATTCATCTGACCCGGCGGGCGGTGGCGGTTGTCGGAGTGGATAGCGGTCCTCTGCACCTGGCCGCCGCGTTGGGCAAGCCGGGCGTGGCAATCTTCGGACCGACCGATCCGCTACGCAACGGCCCGTATGGAAATACGTTCGCAGTTTTGCGCAGTCCGAACGCCGTAACGAGTTACAAGCGCCGCGACGATATCGACGCCTCCATGCGCGACGTTTCACCGGCCGCTGTCTTCGCCTCGCTCAAAACCCGGATGTTTTGTACGATCTGAGGTTGATGCGGCGCTATCTTTTTCCTAAACCATATGCGGATTTTGTCGGACGGCTGCGCGTGCCGAGCGGATTTCTGCTGGTAGCGGCATTCGCGTGGCTGGCATCGCCGAGTCCGGCCTCGCTGCTCGCAGGTGTGCCGGTGTCTATATGTGGATTACTGCTGCGTGCGTGGGCGGCAGGGCATCTGGCGAAGAATCAAAACCTGGCCATGAGTGGACCGTATTCCTACATCCGCAATCCTCTTTATGCGGGAACGCTGCTGGTGGCGGCAGGTCTCGTGATCGCGTCACGAAGATGGGAATTGGCGCTTCTGTTTGGAGCGGTTTTTCTGTTCATTTATCTTCCGGTGATCGAGCAGGAGGAACAACACCTGCGCAAGCTGTTCCCGGAATTTGAAGGCTACGCGGCCCGTGTTCCGCTATTGTTTCCGCTGGGGCGGCGGGCGGACGGCGGCGAAGTTTTCCGTCCGTCCCTGTACAAGAAGAACCAGGAATATCAAGCACTTTTTGGTTATTTGGCAGGGCTCGCCTTCCTGGTTTGGAAATCGGTCCGGTTATAGAATGAAGACAATCATGCGAACAACCTTGGGACTCTTGAGCGCGCTCCTGGCCACGATGCCCGCGTTTGCGGAGAGCAGAGTGAGTTTCAATCGGGACATCCGGCCGATTATGGCGGACACTTGTTTCCGCTGCCACGGTCCCGACAAGAACAGCCGCATGGCCGGGATGCGTTTGGATTTGCGCGACGAAGCCGTGAAGCCCACCAAGTCCGGTGTCACGCCGATTGTGCCGGGCAAGCCGGATGAAAGTGCGATCATCGCGCGTATTTTTTCGCCCACTGTAGCGAAGATCATGCCGCCTCAGTATGCGCACAAGGAATTGACCGCTGCGCAGAAGGAGACAATCCGCCGATGGGTGGCGGAGGGCGCAGTATATGAAGGGCATTGGGCGTACATTCCGGTGAAGCGGCCCGCGGTGCCTTCGGGCGGTAATCCGATTGATGCGTTTATCGAGGCGCGCCTTACGCAGGAGGGATTGAAACCGAATCCCGAGGCTGATCGGCGCACATTGATCCGCCGGGTGTCGCTCGATCTTACCGGTCTGCCGCCTTCGAGGGCGGACGTCGATGCGTTTCTTGCCGACCAGTCGGCAACTGCATACGAGAAGGTGGTAGACCGTCTGCTAGCATCGCCGGCGTTCGCGGAGAAGCAGGCCATGCATTGGCTCGACGCGGTGCGTTACGCCGATACCTGCGGCTTCCACGGCGATAACCTGACGCCGGCGTGGCCTTTTCGCGATTATGTTCTCCGCGCATTCCGCGACAACAAGCCTTTCGATGAATTTACGCGCGAACAACTGGCGGGCGATCTACTGCCGGACGCCACTACCGAGCAACGCGTGGCGTCGGCCTACAATCGCCTGACGCGCACATCGGCCGAGGGCGGGCTGCAACCGAAGGAGTACCTGGCGAAGTACGGCGCCGACCGCGTGCGGACGACGAGCGTGGTCTGGATGGGCAGCACGATGGGCTGCGCGGAATGCCACGATCATAAATTCGATCCGTTCAAGGCGAAAGATTTCTACGCTATGAAGGCGTTCTTCGCCGATATCAAAGAGACTGGCCTGATGCCGGATCGCGGTCCCAAAGCATGGGGCACGCAACTTGCGTTGGCAACGCCCGAGCAGCAGAAGAAACTTGACGGGCTCAATGCGCGGCTCGAAGAAGTTCGCGGCAAGATCGCGCAGTATGCTCCGACTCCCGAGTGGGAGAAGGAAACTCTGCGGCGCTTTGACGCAGGCGACCTCTCGTGGCGCTTCCAACGTCCGATCGAGGCGTCATCCGCGCAGGGCGCCAAGCTGACAATCTACAACGACGAGAGCGCGGATTCGTCGTACGATTTCGGCGGTTCGATGGTAATGGAGAAGAAACCGGGCAACGGTTTGGTGGTGGTGTCCGGAGCGAATCCCGACAACGATACTTACACGCTGAAGTTCAAGCCGGGCGCGGGCGAATGGACGGCGTTGGGGCTCGAGGTGGTCGAGGACGAGTCGCTACCGGGCTCGAAGGTGGCCCGCGGTGCAGATCGTTTCGTGCTGACCGAACTCGAAGCTCTAGCTGGTGCGCGGAAATTGAAATTCTCTCTGGCCACTGAGCAAGTGGTGATCAATACTCCGGCATCAGGGCCAATGGGCGCCATTGACGGCGATCCCAAAACTGGATGGGGATTGTTGAGTTTCAGCGAACCCTCCAACCCATTTCTGGCCGCACGGTTTTCTGAGAAACTGCGCACCACCGCGGATACGGTTGTGACGCTCCGTTTGCATTTCGATTCGACGTTCCGCCGCGCCACGATGGGGCGGATGCGGTTTGCACTTTCGACGGCGGAGCATTCATGGCCGGGGATTGGCTCGATCGGCTCGCGGCAATCTGACCGGAAGCAGAATGGGCTGACGTCAGCGGTGGAGACAGCGCTCCGTACCGATCCGGAGAAGCGGACGGTCGAGCAGAGGAAAGAAATTGCCGCGTACTATCAGTGGGCCTCGGCGGAGGCGCAACCCTTGGTGATAGAGGCTGGGAATCTGCAGACGGAAATCGGGCGCGTGCAGTCTGAGATTCCGCGCGTGCTCGTTACTGAATCGACCGAACCCGCGGTGACACGAATATTAGCGCGGGGTAATTTCCTGGATGAGTCGGGCGAGGTGGTAGAGCCGGCGATTCCCGGTTTCCTCGGAAAAGTCGCTCCAGGCCGGCGTGCGACGCGGCTGGATCTAGCCAATTGGCTGGTGTCGCCGGAGAATCCGCTGACCGCGCGCGTGTTTGTAAATCGCACGTGGCGCGAGTTCTTCGGAACGGGCATTTCGAAGACGCTTGACGATCTCGGATCGCAAGGAGAATGGCCCACGCATCCGGAATTAGTCGACTGGCTGGCGGCCGAATTCATGCATCCGGAGTGGGATGCGGCGGGCGCTCACGCTTGGGATGTGAAGCACCTGATCCGCACCATCGTGATGAGCCGCACGTATCGCGAATCGTCCGAGAGCAATGCGGACATCGACGCGAAAGATCCGTACAACCGTCTGCTAGCGCGTCAGAATCGTGTTCGCGTGGATGCCGAAAATGTGCGCGATATCGCGCTTTCTGTTTCTGGTCTGTTAGTGGACAAGTTCGGCGGACCGAGCGTGAAGCCAGTGGAACCGGATGGTTATTTGGCCGCACTAAACTTCCCGAAACGGGAATGGTCGGCAAGCCATGGCGACGACTTGTATCGCCGCGGTCTCTACACACAATGGCAGCGCACGTTCCTGTATCCGAGTCTGGCCACGTTCGATGCACCCTCGCGCGAGGAGTGTACAGTCAATCGCACGAACTCGAATACACCCTTACAGGCACTGGTGCTGTTGAACGATCCGGTGTTTGTCGAAGCGTCTCGGGGCTTCGCGCAGAAGATTCTGAAGGAAGGCGGATCGGGCGTGAATGCGCAAATCGACTGGGCCTTCGAGCGCGCGCTCAGCCGCAAACCGAACGAGCAAGAGAGGACAATTCTGCTGAATCTGCAGAAGTCGAGTCTGTCTGAGTTTCAGGCTTCTCCCCAGGCGGCGCGTGCGTTGATCCAAACCGGCGAGGCTCCGGTAGCGAAAGACATTCCCGCACCGGCGCTGGCGGCCATGACAAACGTCGCGCGGGCGATTCTGAACCTGCACGAAACCATCACGAGGAACTGAATCATGACGAACATCAACAGGCGCGCTTTTCTCTCGAGGGGCATAGGACTGTTCGCTTTGAATTCGCTGCTGCGGGCATCCACAACGGGCGCGGTGAATCCACTGCATCACCCAGCGAAGGCGAAGCGGGTCATCTTCCTCTATCAGGCGGGCGGCCCATCACATCTGGAAACCTTCGACAGTAAGCCGAAGCTGGCGGAACTGAACGGAAAGCCGATGCCCGACTCGTTCACCAAAGGCCAGCAGATCGCGCAACTGCAAGGCAAGCCGCTTATCTGTTTCGGACCTCAGCACGGGTTCAAGAAATTTGGCAAGTCCGGGCAGGAGTTGTGCGAATTGTTCCCGCGCATGGGCAGCGTGGCGGACGACGTATGTATCATTCGATCGATGTGGACCGAGCAGATCAATCACGACCCGGCGCACACCGTCATGAACACAGGTTCGATTATCACGGGGCGGCCGAGCATGGGTTCATGGGCCCTCTACGGACTCGGCGCCGAGACGGAGGATCTTCCGGGTTTCGTCGTGCTGCTTTCGAACGGCCGCGGTGGACAGAATCAACCGATTGCCGCACGGCAGTGGTCGGCGGGCATTCTGCCCAGCAAATTTCAAGGCGTGAAACTGAACTCGATAGGCGATCCAGTGCTCTATATTCACAATCCGCAAGGCATGAGCAGCGGATTGCAGAAGCAGTCCATCGATTCGATCAATGCGCTGAACCAGGTGCAGTTCAACGCCACGCACGATCCCGAGATTCTGACGCGTGTGGCCCAGTATGAGATGGCGTTCCGGATGCAAAGCAGCGTCCCAGGCCTTGTGGACATGAGCAACGAGCCGCAGAGCGTGATGGAGATGTACGGCGCGAAACCGGGCGATGGCTCGTTCGCCTCGAACTGTCTGCTGGCGCGGAGGCTTGCCGAACGCGGCGTGCGCTTCATCCAGCTTTATCATCGCGACTGGGATCATCACGGTGGCGTGAAGGCGAACATCGCGCTCAAAGCCGAGGAAGTGGACAAGGCGACAGCGGCGCTGATCACGGATCTGAAGCAGCGCGGAATGTTCGACGACACGATTGTGATTTGGGGCGGCGAATTCGGACGAACACCGATGTCACAAGGTGGCGACGGGCGCGATCACCACATCAAAGGCTTCTCTTACGTGGTGGCCGGCGGTGGCTTCAAAGCCGGCATCACCTATGGGGCGACTGACGAGCTTGGGTACGCGGCGGTGGAAAATCCGGTCAGCGTGCATGACTTCCACGCCACGATGCTGCATCTCTTGGGCATCGACCACAAGCGGTTGACGGTGAAGTTTCAGGGTTTGGATGTACGGCTGACGGGAATATCGGGAGACGTAGTTCGCGACATTCTGGTTTGATTCCAGCGGCACTTTTTCAGCAGTCGCGCCCCGAATCGTTTCATGTCAGGCTCGAACTCAGTGAAGAGTGCATCCTGAAAATAGTCGGTGAGCGACCAGCCGAACGACTGCGCCATGCGGTTCGTCGTGATCGGCCGTCCAGCCCACTCCGACGACACCACAAACGCTCCGGCAGTTCCAACAAAACGGCTGTAAGCCGGTCTCCATTCACCATTCGGTCCTCTGGCAAGCGGCGCGTGAACGAGGGCGAAAACCACTCGCCTGTGCAACCCGGTGAGACCCGAAGGACGCCGGCGGATATCCTCTTTCAGAAGACCTCCGAGGCCAAGCTCGATAGTAGTGCTGGTGATTCGGCCCACCATCGCTCCACCAAAACTATGCGGGAAACAATAAGGAGGTCTTCCGCATTTGTCGAGATGGAATGCCTGATCGAAAGCGGTTTCGGCTCCGAGCATTCCGACGCGCTGCCAACTATATGTGCGATAAAGATAGCTATCCCAACGATCCTGCCACTCTAGGGAGGCAGGTGCTGGGGTCTGCGCCCAGAACACACCGGTAAATAGTAAAAGGACTACACCCAGTCGATACAATCCGACTCCGTCTTATGTGTAGTGGAGTATACCATTTCTACAAAAACGGAACTTTGGCCCAGTTTCATCGTCATAACTTCATATATTCCGGACTCGGAGCCCGTATGGAAACTTTCCTCAAGGACCTCAAACACTCGGCGCGCATGTTCGCGCAAAACCGCGGATTCACGTTCGCAGCGGTTGCAGCTCTGGCGCTCGGCATTGGACTGAACACCGCGATTTTCTCCGTGGTGAATACCGTTCTTCTAAAGCCCGCACCTTTTCCCGAACCGGACCGCCTGGTGCTGTTTATGAATACTTCGCCGCAAGGGTCGGGACAAGGCGCCTCTCCGGCGAAGTTCCAGCATTGGCGCGAGCAGACCAGTGTTGTGGAGGATGTGGCGGCGTTCCGGACGGGTGTTCTGAACTGGACCGGCGGAGCCTTCCCGGAGCAGTTGCGCTCGGCACAGGTAAGCGAAGCCTACTTCCGGCTGTTCGGCGCGCCCTTGATCCGCGGACGCACATTTTCGAAGGAAGAAGACCGTCCGAAGGGCGGCCACGTGGTGGTGATCAGCGAGGGTTTCTGGGCGAGGCGCTTCGCCAGCGATCCCGAAATTATCGGCAAGAAGATTCTGTTGGGCGGCGATCCGCACCTGGTGATCGGAGTGGTTGGGAACGGTTTCGATTTTCGGGAATTCGGTCCGCCTCCCGACGTCTGGGTTCCGTTTCAACTCGAGCCCAACACGCGGGACCAGGGACACTATTTCACAGCGGCGGGCCGTCTGAAGGCAGGTGTATCGCTCGAACAAGCGAAGGCTCAGCTCGCGCGGTCGGCCGCGGATTTTGAGCGGAAGTTTCCAGGAGCGCTTGGCAAAAACCAGGGTTTCAGCGTGCAGCCCATCCGTGAAGCCCTGGTGAAGGATGTCCGCGAGGCCCTGGTAGTGCTGGTATGTGCCGTGAGCATGGTGCTGCTGATCGCTTGCGCGAACGTGGCCAATCTGCTGCTGGCGCGCGCCATTGGACGACGCCGGGAGATTGCGATCCGCGCGGCGATGGGTGCGAGCCGGTTCCGGTTGATCCGGCAGATGCTGACGGAGAGCGTCCTGCTGGGAATTGGCGGCGCCGTGCTGGGATCTGCGCTTGGCGTGCTCGGCATGCGTGCGTTGCTGCTGGTGAATACGGCGAACCTGCCCCGCGTGGGAAAGGACGGCGATCTGGTTACCACCGACTGGCGAGTTTTGGCGTTTACCGTCGCGATCACGTTAGTGACGAGCATCCTGTTCGGACTGATTCCCGCGTTACAGGCTTCCAGTACCGATCTGAGTTCGGCGCTGAAAGAGAGCGGTGGGAGATCCGGAAGCGGGTTCCGGCAGAACAAGGCTCGGACGCTGCTGGTAGTGAGCGAGATTGCGCTGGCCGTGGTGCTGGTGGTTGGATCGGCTCTGTTGATCCGCACATCGCTTGCACTGGCATCGGTGAAGCCGGGATTCGATGCGAAGAATGTGTTGACTATGCGGATGTCGCTGGCCGGACAGCGGTACGTGAAATCGGCCGTCATCGACCAGTTGGTGCGTGACAGCGTGGAGCGGTTGAACCGTCTGCCGGGCGTGGAACTGGCGAGCGCCACGTGCTGTATTCCACTGGAGGGCGGGTATGGTCTCCCGTTTCTAGTAGTCGGGCGGCCGTTGGACCAGGGCCCATTCCACGGCGGCGGGGGATGGCAGACCATCTCCCCCGGATTCTTCGAAGTGTTCCGTATACCAGTGATCAACGGCCGGTCATTCAACGAACGGGACAACGGTGCGGGTCCGCCGGTGGTAGTGATCAATCAGTCGATGGCGAAGCGGTATTGGCCGAAAGGGAATCCACTGCATGAGAAGATCTGGATCGGCAAAGGCATCATGTCCGAACTCGCAACGGAGACGCCGCGGGAGATCATCGGGATCGTAGGCGACGTTCGCGACGGGGCGCTGAACCGCGATCCGGGACCAACGATGTATGTACCGAACGCTCAGGTTCCGGATGCTTTGAATGCGCTGAACGTGCGGTTGACGCCGATTGCCTGGGTGCTGCGAACGCGCGGCGAGCCGATGGCCTTGCGTGCCGCGGTAGAGGAGCAACTGCGCCAAGTGAGCGGGCTACCGGTGACCGACGTGCGAACGATGGAGGACGTGATCTCGCGGTCGACGTCGAGGCAGCGCTTCAATATGCTGCTGATGACCATCTTTGGAGGCTCTGCACTGCTGCTGGCCGCGATCGGTGTGTACGGATTGATGGCATATTCGGTACAGCAGCGCACTCAGGAAATCGGGATCCGAATCGCTCTGGGCGCGGAGTCGGGCGACGTGCGAAGGATGGTGATCTCGCAAGGTATGCGTTTCGCGCTGGCGGGAGTTGTGGTCGGGCTCGCGGCGTCGTTTGCCTTAGCGCGATTGATTGCCACCTTTCTTTTTGGTGTCACTAGTTGGGATCCGGTGGTGTTCACAGCGGTGCCGATGTTGTTGACCGTCGTGTCGCTGGTCGCGATCTGGCTGCCGGCACTTCGCGCGACGCGGATCGATCCAGTCACGGCGTTGCGATACGAGTAGGTATCTTTGGGGTATTTCAGTTGACGTGCCACGGCTTCGCGCTGCATAGTCTCAGTATGAATTCAATCAAGCGCTGTTCGGTGGTCGCGGTGACATGGATGCTCGTCACGACGCCGGTCGTGGCCGCTGAACGGGAAGTGATCAAAACGGATTGGAGCGGATTCCAGAAAGAGGTCTCCACTCGAAGGCTAAACGGGCGTTCAGTTCGGATTGTGGCGGCGGGCAAAGACATCAAAACGGATTTGATAGATGTGCTCGACACTGCGCTCGTGGTGCGGCCGACGCGTGGTACGAAGCAGTGGGGCGATAAAATTCCGAAGGATCAGGTGGCCTCTGTTCGCTTCAACGGGCGGACGGGCAAGCGCGGGATGGTTGGAGCACTAGTTGGACTTGGCGCGGGTGCCGGAATTGGGGCGGGCATCGCGTCCGGGTCCACCATCTCCGAGGACTATGGCTTTATATTCATTCCACTTCTCACGGTGATATTCGCCGCCGGCGCCGGTGTGGCTGGATACTTCATTGGCCGCTCGATGGACACGCTGGCTCCGGAGTTTGTTCTAAGGAATTGACGTATGAATAGCTTCGTCAGGCGGCAACGGAACGTTAGTCGCTATAAGAGCGCCCAAACCGGGCATGAGCGTGAAATGGACCTTGCCCTGGGTGATCGGCGTTCGGTTGCTTACTCGGGCCGACCCGGAATCGCTTTCTCCCCTCCGGCATCGCGAGATGGAGAGTGTTCGAGCGTTACTCGATTCCCCGGACCACGTTCAAGTGGCCTGGGGGCTCTACTTGGTCCAAAAGTATCGGCTGGTCCAATTCATCCCCGATTTGCATCGGGCCCTCGCCGGCGCTGATTGGAAAGTCCGACTCCTAGGAATCGAAGGATTGATCCAGTTGCGGTCCCAGGTTTTGCCAGACGAGTTGCGCGGGATCGCTACGAACTTCCGGGAATCGGCTCTAGTCCTGGCGGCACGGCACCCGGCGCAATTTCAAGACTCTCTGGTTACGCTTCTTCGCGGACAACTAGGCAGCGAAGAGTGGTTGGCAGTCAATAATCTCCTCGTCAAGCTAAAATCTCCGAACGTTGCCGGACCGCTGATGCAGGGGCTGTGCTTGAAAATCCAGGTCGTGCTTCGCGATGCCGGTTCTAATAATATTGGCTTCGTTCTCGACGGCCTCGCATGTGCCTCGGCAGGCGGAGAACTTCGCCCCGACGATTACCCGCCAAGGTATGGTTACCGGCTGAAGTCCTATGGAGACCAAGGCGATTCTCTGTTAGCGCCAGGCCGGCGGCCTGTCTTTGTTCGACGCACTCTGGATTGGAGATTCGCAAGCGTGTCCATTGACCGAACCGCCGCGGGATTCGAGTACCTGGAAGATCTGCTGGGACCCGAAAACCTGCTGGACCTGCGTTCGGGAGGCCTGGAAATCATGGAGTCCCCCACCGTCACCACCTACATGACCGGGTTGGGCCGCCTCCGCGCGAAGACCATCGCAAGCTACCGTCGCGTGGAGCAGACCCTCCTCAATCTCAAACTGCTGACCGCCAAAGAGGCCGCCGGCCTTCATTTTGAAATCGCATGGAACATCGAGGATCGGCGAGACACCTCGAAGAACGTGAAGCTCCCGCAATGGCCGGCGACCGAGACAATCTCACACTAGTGCGTCATTGCGTAGACGATGTAGTTGACGCCTACCCGGATGGCGAAGCCGGCGAACTTCTCGGGGTAGTGCGGCGAGTCGGCCCATTCCCAGGCATCGCCTAAATCGGAATTGTAGGAGATGGCGACCATGATGCGGCCTTTGTCGTCGTAGATGGCTCGCCAGTGGGCTCCAATGCCGTTATTCTTGTAACCCAGTCGCAGGTGCGCTTCGCCTGGCACCTGCAAGCGGTTGTCGAGATCGTAGACGGTGTGGAAGATGGCGTCGCTGTCCGCGATATCGACGATTGGGCGATCGGGGAAGACGCGCTTCATGCTTTCCTCGAAGACCTCCCATTCCGTGGTTCCGTGCAGATCGTCGGCCATGAAGAAGCCGCCGCGCAGCAGGTAGTCTCGGAGTTCTTTGGCTTGGCGGTCGGTGATGCCCCATTCTCCGACCTGCACCGCGTAGACCCAGGGCCAGTCGTACTCTTCGTGTTCATCCAGATTGATGGGCTGCTCGGCGGAACGGACGTGAATGCGCGTGAGGCGGCGGACGGCTTCGGAGAAGTGGCGGTCGGCGCGGGGATAATCTTGCGTCCAGAGAGAAAGGCCCTGGCGCCAGTCGCCGTCGAACCGGCCTTTGTATCCGTCGTTCCAGCCGGGCGGGAACATCAGACGGGCGAAGGCCCATTCGGTCTTTTCCTGATAGTCGGGTGGGACTTCGAAGTCGGTG
>Ga0105240_10007912_pt1 | contig 15333 bp, 12 predicted proteins | sample KBSC54metaG_FD_80426 | JGI IMG/M metagenome (GOLD analysis project Ga0105240, IMG submission 80426) | Corn rhizosphere microbial communities from Kellogg Biological Station, Michigan, USA - KBS C5-4 metaG | ecosystem: Host-associated > Plants > Roots > Rhizosphere > Soil | place: Michigan, USA... | reverse complement strand
GAGCAGCTCTATCCGCTGCCGTTCACCCGCCTCGGCGTGCGCCTCTCGGCCTATCCCAATGCCGAGGTCGTGTGGTGCCAGGAGGAGCCCGAGAACCAGGGTGCCTGGCACTTCGTCGACCGCCGCATCGATCGCGCGCTGGCGTCGATCGACGTCAAGGCCAAGCGCCCGGTCTATGTCGGCCGGCCCGAATCGGCGTCGCCGGCGACGGGCTCGGCGCGCACCCATCTGAAAGAACAGGCCGATCTCGTCGACCGCGCGTTGACGATCGGCTGAAGGAACGCCTGAGGAGAAGGTCATGTCTGTCGAGATCAAGGTTCCGGCCCTCGGTGAATCGGTCACCGAGGCGACGGTGTCCAAGTGGCTGGTGAAGGCGGGCGACCAGGTCGCTATCGACCAGCCCCTGTGCGAGCTCGAGACCGACAAGGTCACGGTCGAGGTCAATGCCACCGTGGCCGGCGCCGTCGTCGATCTCGCGGTCGCGGAAGGCGCCACCATCGCGGTGGGTGGCCTGCTGTGCCACATCGAGGCCGGTGCCGCCGGCGCCGCGTCCCGGCCGGCCGCCGCTGCCGCGCCGCCGCCGCCGCCCAAGGTTGCTGCGCCTGCTGCCGCGCCTGCCGCGTCGCCCGCTGCCGCGTTGACGGCGCCCGCGCCGGTGCTGGCTGCCACGGGCGGCGCCAATCTCGCCGCCTCCGGCCCGGCCGCGCGCAAGCTCGCCGACGAGAAGGGCGTCGCCGCCGCCGCCATCCAGCCCTCGGGCAAGGACGGACGGGCCACCAAGTCCGACGTGCTGGCCGCGCTGTCGTCGATCTCCGCCCCCGCCGCTCCCGCGCCGCGGCCCGCGGTTCCCGCCGGACCTCGCTTGCGCGCCGACCGCGAGGAACGGGTGAAGATGACGCGGCTGCGCCGCACCATCGCCAACCGCCTCAAGGAGGCGCAGAACACCGCGGCCATGCTCACCACCTTCAACGAGGTGGACATGACCAGCGTGATGGCGCTGCGCGAGCGCACCAAGGAAGATTTCGAGAAGAAGCACGGCGCGCGGCTGGGCTTCATGTCGTTCTTCGTCAAGGCCTGCATCGCCGGCCTGAAGGAACTGCCGGCGGTCAACGCCGAGATCGAGGGCGACGACCTCGTCTACAAGAACTACTACGACATCGGCGTCGCCGTCGGCACGCCCAACGGCCTCGTCGTTCCGGTGCTGCGCGACGCCGACGATCTGTCGTTCGCCGGCATCGAGAAGGGCATCGCCGAGCTCGGCCGCAAGGCGCGCGACGGCAAGCTCGCCATCGCCGATCTGATGGGCGGCACGTTCACCATCTCCAACGGCGGCGTCTACGGCTCGCTGATGTCGACGCCGATCCTCAACCCGCCGCAGTCCGCCATCCTCGGCATGCACAAGATCCAGCAGCGGCCGATGGTCGTCGGCGGCGAGATCAAGGTGCGGCCGATGATGTACCTGGCGCTGAGCTACGACCACCGCATCATCGACGGCCGCGAGGCCGTGCTGTTCCTGGTCAAGGTCAAGGAATGCCTCGAGGATCCCGAGCGCCTTCTGTTGGGCTTGTAATTCTTCGCTGGGAGCGCGCCACTCCAGTGGCGCCTTCAGAGCGCCACTGGAGTGGCGCGCTCCCAGCCATGAGGTGAAGACCATGGCAAACGAGACTTTTGACCTCGTCGTGATCGGTGCCGGGCCCGGCGGGTACGTGGCGGCAATTCGTGGCGCCCAGCTCGGGATGAAGGTGGCCGTCGTCGAGAAGCGCGCGACCTTGGGCGGCACCTGCCTCAACGTCGGCTGCATTCCGTCGAAGGCGCTGCTGCAGTCCTCGCACCTGTTCGAGCAGGCGGGCCACGATCTGGCCGTGCACGGCGTCGTCGTCGCCGCGCCGACGCTGGACTTCGCCCAGATGATGAAACGCAAGGCCGAGGTCGTGGGCGCCACCACCAAGGGCATCGAGTTCCTGTTCAAGAAGAACAAGATCGCGACCTTCAACGGCAGCGGCCGCATCGACAAGGCCGGCGCGGTGTCGGTGCTGGGCGCCGACGGCGCGGTCAAGGACGCGCTGGCGGCAAAGAACATCCTGATCGCCACGGGCTCGGAAGTGACGCCGCTGCCGGGTGTCGCGATCGACGAGAAGAAGATCGTCTCCTCGACCGGCGCGCTCGAACTGGCCGAGGTGCCCAGGCGCCTCGTCGTGGTCGGCGCCGGCATCATCGGGCTCGAACTCGGTTCGGTGTGGCGTCGCCTCGGATCGGACGTGACGGTGGTCGAGTTCCTCGACCGCATCGCGCCCGGTATCGACGACGAGATCACCAGGCACTTCCAGCGCGCGCTGGCCCGGCAGGGGCTGAAGTTCAAGCTGGGCTCGAAAGTCACCAGGGCCGAGACGTCCGGCGCCGGGGTGAAGCTCACCGTCGAGCCGGCCAGGGGTGGCGCCGCGGAGACGCTGGAAGCGGACGTCGTCATGGTCTGCATCGGCCGCCGCCCGTTCGTCGACGGCCTCGGCCTCGACGCGGCAGGCGTGACGCTGACGCCGCGCGGCCGCATCCAGGTCGACGCGCACCTGCAGACCTCGGTGCCCGGCATCTACGCCATCGGCGACGCGATCGACGGGCCGATGCTGGCGCACAAGGCGAGCGAAGACGGCATCGCCTGCGTCGAGACCCTCGCCGGCCAGAAGGGCCACGTGAACTGGGATCTCGTGCCGTCGGTCGTCTACACCCAGCCCGAGGTGGCGTGGGTCGGCAGGACCGAGGAGCAGCTCAAGACCGCCGCCGTCGCCTACAAGGTCGGCAAGTATCCCTTCACCGCCGACCCGCGCAGCCGCGCCAACGGCGCCACCGAGGGCTTCGTGAAGGTGCTGGCCGACAAGGGCACGGACAAGGTGCTGGGCGTGCACATCATCGGCGCCGAGGCGGGCACCATGATCGCCGAGGCCTGCACGGCGATGGAGTTCTCGGCCTCGGCCGAGGACATCGGCCGCATCTGCCATGCCCATCCCACGGTCAGCGAGGCGATGAAGGAAGCGGCGCTGGCGGCCTGGGACAAGCCGATCCACCTCTGATCGGGGAGCCGTCATCCTGCGCAAGCCGCTGATGGCGCTCGCGATCGCCGCCTGCCTCGTGCTGGCGGTCGTGGGATTCCTGCTGCCCCTGATGCAGGGCTGGATCTTCCTCGTGTTCGCGCTCTACCTGCTGGCCAGCGAGTTCGAGGTCGGCCGCGTCTGGGTGCGCACCGCGCGGCGCCGCTGGCCCGTGCTGTCGCGCTGGATCAAGAAAGGCCGCGGTCACCGCTGGGCGCCGCGGCACCTGCGCGACTTCGACGATCTCACCGATCCGTCGAAATAGATTCGGAAGAGTCCGAAACGAGTCTGCTCGGTTCGCTGGCGCACGATGCGAGGTCGCAACGACTCCGCTCGATTAGTTGCAGTGCACGACGCCGCACGAGCGTAACGAATTGAATCGCGCCACGAATTTCCTCTGACGCGCGTGTCAGAAATTCAACGCGCGAAATTTCTGTGTCGCTCGCGCGCGACGACAACCAAAGAGTGCAAATACAAATTTCACATATCATGTAGTCTGGTATGCGCATTTGTATTACGCTGATTTTTGATCGGGTTTGATATCGTTCCTCTACGTCGTGGTTGTGGGGAGCAATGGCATGACCGAGACCACGAGCCATGGCGAAGTTCTCGATCGCCCCATCTCTCGCGCTCGCCTGCGCGCCTCTCGCGCCGACTGCCGCCGTGTCGTCGTAGGCTAGACCGGCGATGGCTGTGGCGAGCGGCGACATCGACCGGACGGCGGGACGAACCTTGTTCCTCTCGCTGCAGCCCTCATCGGAGAGCGGGCGGCGCTCGACCGGCGCCCTGATCGTCTTGCTGGTGGCCGTGTTCCTGGCGCTGCTGCCGTTCACGAAGCTGCCTCTCACCCCCTCACCGGCTTTCATTCCGGCCTATCAGGCGGCGCTGTTCGTCAGCGACCTGACGACGGCCGCCGTTCTGTTGGGCCAGTTCTCGGTCCAGCGCACGCGCGGTCTGCTCGCCCTCGCCGTGGCGTATCTTTTCACGGCAATCGCCATCATCCCTCATACCCTGTCGTTTCCCGGCCTGTTTCCCGCGGCCGGAACGATCGGTGCCGGGCCGCAAACCACCGTGTGGCTCTACATGCTATGGCATGCGGGATTCCCGCTCCTCGTGATGGTCTATGCCGCCGTCAAGACGGACGAGAGGGCTCTGCCGGGGGCGACCGCTCTGGCCTGGTCCGCCGCGGCCGCGACCTTCGGCGTCGTGCTCGCCGGCACGCTGATGACGACGGCCGGTCATTCGCTCCTGCCGACGCTGCTGCTGCCTGACAACACCTACACGACGACGATGTATGTCGTCGTCTTCGGCGTCTGGGGGCTGGACTTCATCGCGCTTCTCTCCCTGGCCTTGCGCCGTCCCTACAAGACGATCGATCTCTGGATGATCGTCGTCGTCGTTGCCTGGATCGGCGACGTCGGTCTCAGCGCCACCCTCAACGCAAAGCGCTTCGATCTCGGCTTCTACGCCGGACGGGGCTACGGTCTGATCGCGGCGGTGTTCGTGCTCGCCATGCTGCTGCTCGAGACGCGCCGGCTGTATGCGCGCGTCGCCGGGGATCTCGTGAGCGAGCGCGACAGCGCGGAGCGGCAGAGCCGGCGTGTGTTCGAGACGTCCCAGGACATCATCCTCATCACCGACACGTACGGGAGCATAAAGCAGGTCAGTCCCAGCTCGGCCAGGATCCTCGGCTACCGGCCCGATGAAATGGTCGGCCGCATCGGCCGGGAGTTCATCTTCCCCGACGACCTGGAGGCGACGCGCCGGGAGGTGCGCGCGGCGCGGGTCGGCAATGTCATGCGCAACTTCCGGTGCCGCTACGTCCACAAGGACGGGCGGCCGGTGTCGCTCATCTGGACCGGCGTGTGGTCGCAGGCCGACCGGCAGCACTTCTTCATCGGCCGCGACGTCACCGACGTCGAGGCCAAGGAAGAACAGCTGCGCCAGTCGCAGAAGATGGAGGCGGTGGGCCAACTCACGGGCGGCGTCGCGCATGACTTCAACAACATCCTGATGGTGATCCTGGCCAACGTCGAGGAACTGCTCGAGGCCGATACGCTGCTGCCCGACCAGCGCGAGCAGCTGAACAGCATCGCCGCCTCCGGCCAGCGCGCCGCCGAGCTCACGCGGCGGCTGCTCGCCTTCTCCCGCAAGCAACGCCTGATGCCCCAGTCGATCAACATGAACGATCTCGTGTCCGGCACCGACAAGCTGCTGCGGCGCACGCTGGGCGAGCACATCGAGATCGAGGCGATCCTCGACGACGATCTCTGGACGACGAATGTCGACCGCGCCCAGCTCGAGGCGGCCTTGGTCAATCTCTGCGTCAATGCCCGGGACGCCATGCCCGACGGCGGTCGCCTGTTGATCGAGACCGCGAATCAGGAGCTCGACGAGGTCTACGTCGCCGACAATCCCGAGGTCGTTGCGGGCGACTATGCCATGCTGACGGTGAGCGACACCGGCGCCGGCATGCCACCCGATGTGCTGAAGAAGGTGTTCGAGCCGTTCTTCACGACCAAGGGCGTCGGCAAGGGCACCGGCCTCGGCCTCAGCATGGTCTATGGTTTCATCAAGCAGTCCAACGGCCACATCAAGATCTACAGCGAGGTCGGGCGCGGCACGACCATCCGCATGTACATGCCGCGCACCGACGCGGCCGCCGGGGAAGCGGCACTTCCGGCGCCGGTTCCACCGCGCGGCGATGAGCGCATCCTGATGGTCGAGGACGACGACCAGGTGAGGACGGCGATTCTCGGCCAGTTGCGCAGCCTGGGTTACACGGTGCGCGAGGCCGCGAGCGCTCAGCAGGCGATCGAGCGCCTCGAGAGCGGCGAGAGGTTCGACCTGATGCTGACCGACGTCATCATGCCGGGCATCGACGGCCCGTCGCTGGTGAAGAAGGTCGGCGAGCGCTGGCCCGGCCTCAAGGTCGTTTTCATGTCGGGCTACAGCGAAAACGCGGCGCGCAACCACGGCAAGGTCGCCGCCGACGCCCACGTTCTTTCCAAGCCATTTCGCAAGATCGACCTCGCGCTGCGCGTGCGGGAGGCGCTCGGCGGAGCCTGAACATGGAGTTGGGGCATTGAGTAGGAGTACCGGTCATGGATATCGATGGAGGTAAGGTTGCCGCGCAAATCCTGGTGGTCGACGACGACGACCAGATTCGGCGGATCGCGGTGCGCCAGCTCACGAGCCTCGGTTTCCGGGTGATCGACGCCGCCAGCGGCGTCGCGGCGCTCGACGTGCTCGATGGCGCCGCCGAGATCGATCTCCTTTTCGTCGATGTATCGATGCCGGGCATGGACGGTCACGAGGTCGCCGAGAAGGCGCGGCACCTCAGGCCCGGCCTGCGGGTCGTCTTTGCCTCGGGAAATTTCGACGGCGAACCGGACGACGGCGCGACCCAGTTCCTGCTGAAGCCTTATCGCAAGGCCGACCTGGCCGAGAAGGTCCGGCGAATCCTCGACACCCCGCAACCGTGAGCCAAGCGAAGGCCTGATCCGCATGTCCATCACCGATCTCACTCCCGGCGCCACCACCATACCGCTGCCCGCGGGCCACTCGGGCGCGGCGTCACCGCGGCGCGGCGCTGCCCCGATCGGCCTGCGCGCGGCGCTATTGGTGCTGGCCTACGTGGTCGCGACTGGCGGCCTGCTGGTCACGCTCCTGCTGCAGCTCAGGGCCGAGGCGATCACCGCCAGCAATCGCGAGCTGGCCGCCTTCGCCCAGCTCACGGCGGGCCATACGTACGAGGTCGCGCTGGGCATCGAGGATGCGCTGAAGCTCACCGACGTCACGCTGTCGGTGGCGACCGACTCGGGGACGGTCGATCCTGAATCGATCCGCGCCATGTTGCGCGACGTCATCGTGAATGCCCGCGCCCTGAACGACATCGTCGTCCTCGATGCACGCGGGCGCGTGATCTACCAGGGCGCCGGCCGCAACGAGATGGGACTCGATTGGTCCGATCGGCCGTACTTCGCCCGGTTCCAGAAGGATCCCTCGCTGACATTCGCGTTCGGCAGCGCCACCAGGGGCGCCACGGCCGGCGAGTGGGTGATCCCGGTCGCGCATCCCTGGCGCCGGTCGAACGGCGAGTTCGCCGGGGTGATCGTCGGCCTCATGAGTCGCCGTCTCTTCGACAAGGCGTGGACGTTCGACGCCGAGATCGACGGCCTCGGCATCATGCTGACCGGCGCCGACGGCGCGGTGATCACGCAACGCCCCCTTGTCGAAGGCACGATGCGCCCGATCATCGACGGCAACGAAATCCGGTCGGCACTGGCGTCGAACCGACCGTCCGACACGCTGCAGGCGCCGGATGCCGTCGGCGGCCAGCCGCGCCTCGTCGCCTACCGCCGGGTCGCGGGCTATCCCGGACTCGCGATTTTCGTCAGCCAGCCGCGCGAGACGGTGCTCGCCGACTGGCGTCGCGTCGTCTGGGTGGTGGGCTCGAGCTGGCTCGTGGCCTCGCTGGCGCTGGGCGGGCTGGGCGCCTGGCTGGCGCGCGAGATGAAGGCGCGCGGCGCGCTCGAGAATCGCTACCGTGCGCTGTTCAACTCGATCCCCTATCCGGTGATCGTGTCGGAGGCCGACGGCGGCCGGGTCCTCGCCTGCAACGACGCCACCGGTCGGCAGTACGGCTGGTCGGGAGCCGATGAAATGGCCCGTCTGCCCGAGGATTTCGCGGTCCTGGCCGCGCGCGGTCCCGAGTTCTCGGCCGCCGCGGCCACGGTCATTCCCGGCCAGCGGCATCGCAACCGGGAGGGCGTGCCGATCGACGTCGAGCTGACGGTCCGGCGCATCGAATACAACGGCAAGCCGGCCAACCTCACCGTGGCCGTCGACATCAGCGATCGCCTGCGCGCCGAGCGCGCGCGGCGCCTGGCCGAGGACCATCTGCGCCAGGCGCAGAAGATGGACGTGCTGGGCCAGCTCACCGGCGGCATCGCGCACGACTTCAACAACATCCTCATGGTGATCATCGACAACGTCGAGACGCTCGTCGAGACCGGGGGCAGGGACCCCGAGACGCGCCGCAGCCTCGATCGCATCGCCGATTCCGCCCAGCGCGCCGAGGATCTCACGCGCCAGATGCTGGCCTTCTCGCGCAAGCAGCCGCTGCGGCCGCGGCCGACCGACGTCAACGACCTGGTGGCCGACACCGGCAAGCTCCTGCGTCGCACGCTCGGCGAGCAGATCGAGATCGATTCGATCCTCGCCGACGATCTGTGGACGGTCGACGTCGATCCCGTCCAGCTCACCACCTCGCTGGTCAATCTCTGCCTCAATGCGCGCGACGCGATGCCGGGCGGCGGCCACGTGCTGGTCGAGACAAGGAACATTGCGGTCGATGCCGTCCATGCCGCCGTCGATCCCGGCGTCCCGCCGGGCAACTTCGTACTCATCTCCGTCGGCGACACCGGCCACGGCATCCTGCCGGCGGACATGGACAAGATCTTCGAGCCCTTCTTCACCACCAAGGCGGCGGGCAAGGGCTCGGGCCTCGGCCTCAGCATGGTCTATGGCTTCATCCGCCAATCGAGCGGCTATATCGGCGTCACCAGCGAGGTCGACCGGGGGACCTCGTTCCGGATCTACCTGCCGCGCCATGCCGGCCCCGCGGCCGAGGCGGTCGTCCGCAAGGCCGTCGCCGCCACGGGTGGCACCGAGCGCGTGCTCGTGGTCGAGGACGATGCGCAGGTGAGGGCCAGCGTCGTGCGCCAGCTCCAGAGCCTGGGGTACACGGTTGCCAGCGCCGAGGACGGCACGGCGGGGGTTGCCGCCTTCGCGGCGGCGCCGCAGCCCTACGATCTGCTTCTGACCGACGTCATCATGCCGGGACCGCTGAACGGCAAGGCGCTGGCGGACGAAGTCAAACGGCGATGGCCGACGGTCGAGATCGTGTTCATGTCGGGCTACACCGACAACGCCCTGGTTCACCGTGGCGAGATCGACGCCGGCGTCCGGCTGCTCAACAAGCCGTTCCGCAAGAGCGACCTGGCGCAGATCCTCCGCCAGGCGCTCGACGAGCCGCATCCCGACGGGCCGCATCCTGACGGGCCGCATCATGATTAGGCGACGCCTGTCGATCCTGGCCTTCGTCCTGTGCGGGCTCATCGCGCCGGCCGCACACGCCATCGACGTCACTGTGGACGACGGCCCGGTGGTGGGCGTCCGTGGGCAGCGTGCCGCCTCTGTCCCGATCGTGCGCATGACGGGGATGATCGAGCCGGGTGACGCCGACAAGCTCGACGCCGTGCTGGCCCGGATCGCCGCCCAGAATCCGGCGTCGCCCGGCCGGCCGCTCACCATCATCGAGATGAGCAGCATGGGTGGCAGCCTGCCCGATGGCTTCCAGATCGGGCTGACGCTGCGCAAGTACCGCATGATCGCCGTCGTCCGGCGCCGCGATTTCTGCGTGTCCTCGTGCGCGCTGGCGTTCCTGGGCGGCAACATGCGCACCGCCACGGCCATCGTGCCCTATCCCGACGAGTGCAACGTCGAGATCGGCGGCAAGGTCGCGTTCCACAACTTCTTCCTCAACAGCAACGGCCTGCGCCAGGCGACGTCGGCCGATCCGGTGCAGAGCCGCCTCCAGGGCTTCACCGACGCGCGCGGCGGCGCTGCCCTGCTCGTGAAGTATGCCGGCGATATGGGGCTGCAGCCCAACTTCGTCGCCAACCTGATGGGGCGTCCGGTGGACGACTTCCAGTACATCGAGACCGTCGAGCAGTTCCTGTCGTTCCACGTCTGCCCGATCGGCCTTGAACGGCCATCGATCCCGGTCGAGCAGCAGGCGAAGAACATCTGCTTCAATTCGCTCGGCCGCACCCAGCCGGTGGAGAAGCTCGTGCTCACCCCCATCCCGATGGGCCAGGCCAAGCTCTACATGCTGCAACGCCTGCAGGAGAACATGCTGGCATCGAAGGCGAAGGGCCGGCTCGCCGCCCAGCTTGCCAACGGGGCGGTGATGCGGGTCAAGGACGAGATCGACAAGCTCTACGAGGACCTGCAGGCCGCGGGCGTTCCGTTGCCCGACATCGTCGGCCCGACCTTCGAGGTCGGCAGCCGGCAGTCCGGCGTCTACGAGACCATGTGCTACGTCAGTCTCTCGACCGAGGCGCCCGACAGGTTCGACGTCGCGATCCAGGGCCCGCGCGGCCTCGCCGGGCCTCCGAAGGAGCCGCCCGACAATGCACGCCGCCTGTTCCTGTTCGACCGCAACGACGTGATCAACCCGCGGCCGCGGTAGAGTCTTCCCGACGATATAGTCCCTCCCTCGGCTCGGGGGAGGTGCCCCGTAATCGGGGGCGGAGGGGGTGCCTCAATCGAAGCGCCTGCACGTTACAGATCATGATCTGAAATCGGAGAGAACGGTCGCGGCTCGCCCCCTCCGTCGGCGTAAGACGCCGCCACCTCCCCCGAGGACGGGGGAGGGAAATGAACGCTAGTTCTTCCTTGTTGGACTTGTTTCCTCGGTGTGTTCGAAGCGGAGGTAGACGGCCTCGGCGATCGGCAGCAGTTCCGCGCGTGCGGCCACGCTGGTGACGACGAAGCCGAAGCCCTGGTCGATCCAGGCGAAGCTTGCCGTGTCGCCCTCGCGCAGGAAGCGGAAGGCGGTTTCGCTGCCGCCCTCGGCCTGCCGCACGTAGAGGGTGAGGCGCTTGCCGCTCTGATCGTCGTACATGAACTGCGCGGCCTGGCCGCTGCCCGCCGGCAGCAGGCGTCCGCCCATCAGCTTGTAGCCGTGCTGGGAGAGATCGGGCGCGACCAGCGGGCGGCCGAGCCGCCGCGACAGCCACTGCACGAGATGGGCTTCCTGTTTGGCGTCGACTTCGACCGGATGGGCGACCTCGACCACGAAGGTGCGATAGGCCGCGACCGCGCCCTGGGTCACCGTCGCCGTCGATGGGGTCTGAAGGGAGGCCGTCTGGACCCGCGCCGGGCCCTGCAGGGTGGCGGCGTACCAGCCACCGCCGGCGCCGGCGACGAAGATCGCGACCACCGCCGCGACGCGCAGCAGGGCGCCGGCCAGCTGGGCGCGGCGGCCGGCGCGAATGTTGGCGATGCGCAGGCGCGCCGGCACCGGCTCGTTGGCCTTGGCCTCGAGCTGGCCGCGCAGCGTGCCGCGCAGGCGGCGATCGGCCAGCAGCTGCTCGTGCAGGTCGGGGTTGGCCGCGAGATGGGCCTCGACCGCCGCCAGCCGCTCGCCGGTCAGGCGGCGGTCGACATAGGCCTGCAGCTCGTCCTCGCCGACTGGGATCCCGGTGGGGGCAGTCATTTCACTCTCCGAAGCAGCGTCGCCCGGCCCATCTCCAGGACCGTGCGCAATTTCTGGCGGGCGCGCGACAGGCGCGACATCACCGTGCCGAGCGGCAGGCCGAGCACGCGGGCGGCGGCCTCGTAGGAAAGATCCTCGACGCCGACCAGCAGCAGCAGCGACTTCTGCTCCTCCGGCAGCTGGTCGAGCGCCGCCAGCACATCGCGCGTCTCGAGCGCGGAGTCCTGCGTGGCCGGCGTGCCCGGCATCGGCGCCAGGTCGAACGGCACGTGCGTGCCCTGCCGCCTGCCGCGCCGATAGGCGTTGATGTGCAGGTTGCGCAGGATGGTGAACAGCCAGGCGCGCAGGTCGCCACCGTCGCGCCGCAGGAGCCAGCGCGACAGTGCGCGCTCGAGCGTGTCCTGGACGAGATCGTCGGCCGCGTCGTGGTCGCGCACCAGCGCATAGGCATAGCGCCTGAGCGAGGGGATCAGCGGTTCGAGGAGGGCGCCCGGGTCGGCCATGGCGTCAGTATAGAAGAAGAGGGCGCCGGCGGATGCATACGTGCGGCACGCGCCGGCGCCCCTTTCCGATGCCCCTTCCCGATGCCTACGGCTTGGCGACGTGCCAGGCGCCGTTCAGGAAGCCGTCGCCGGTCTTGTCGCCGGGGGCCTTGTCCTTGGCGAAGGCATAGAGCGGCTTGCCCTTATAGGCCCACTGCTTGAGGCCGTCGTCGCGCGTGACGATCGACCAGCCACCCGAGGCCTTGGCGTCGTCGGCGACCAGCGCCGGCGGCCAGTTCACGGCGCACGGGCCGTTGCACACCGACTTGCCGGGCGTGGCATCCTTGTCGAAGGTGTAGAGCGTCATGCCCTTGGCGGTGACATACATGCCGCCCTTGGCCATCGGGGCCATCGAGGCGGGCTCGGCGGCGAGGGCGGCGCCCATCGCGAGAACGGAAACGGCAAGCGTGGCGATCGAGAGTTTCAGCATGGATTTCCCCTGTGCAATCGTTGACGACGGGGGAGAGACGCCGGGGCGGGCGCTTTATTCCCGGAGGCCGGAAATATTTTCCGCTAAGGTCGGCCCATGATCACGCGACTGCTCCTTTTCCTGTGCTTCGCCGGGGCGACGCCGGCCCTTGCCCAGCAGGCGGTGCGGGTGCCGGTGGAGGCGCTGCAGCTGACTGCTCAGCTTTTCCGGCCGGCGGCGGCCGGACGGGTGCCCGCCGTTGCGCTCTTCCATGGCTGCGGCGGCGTCGGGATCAACAACACCCGCATGGCCGGCCTCCTGAAGGACTGGGGCTACGCCGCCCTCGTGGTCGACAGTTTCACCGCCCGCCACCTGACCGACGTCTGCGGCCGCCACTGGCCCACGCAGGCCGACGCCGAGGCGCGCGAAGGCGACATCGACGCGGCGCTCCTGTGGCTGTCGAAGCAGGACTTCGTCGATCCCGCGCGCCTGGCCTTCATCGGCTATTCCTACGGCGGCGGCGTGGCGCTGTTGCGGGCCTTCCAGCCGCGTGCGCCGCGGGCGCGGGCGGCCGTGCTGCTCTATCCCGACTGCGGCCTGGGCGGTCCGCTCGGTGCCGCGCCAGAACCGCGCCAGCCGACGCTGTTCGCGATGGGCGCGCTCGACGACTGGACTCCTGTCAGCCAGTGCCAGGCGCTGATCGACAGGGTGAAAGTGGGGAGAGAGTTGGTCGAAACGCACGTGTATGCCGGTGCGCATCACAGCTTCGACGCCTTGGGCCTGCCGGTGCGCTATCTCGCGGGCGTCGGCAACCGCAGCAAACCCGGCGGCTGCTGCGGCGCCCACTACGGCGCCAACGAGACGGCGTGGAAAGCATTCGTCGCCGACGTGCGGACGTTCCTTGCGCGGCACCTTTAGCTTTCCTCCCGCAGACCGGAGGGAGAATCAGGCGGCAAGGACCGCAATTTTATCTTGCGTTATATTGCGATAATCGCTATATTAAATCATGGCATGCACCCGGACGATCAAGCCGCGTCGAGCGAAGGGACGATCGGCGCCGCCGACCGGCCCGAGGCAGGATTCGGGAGCGTTTCGCGAAGCGCTCGGGACGGAAAGCGGAAAGCCGAGCAGCGACAAGACGTTGACCCCCGCCGGCGAAAATTCCCGAGCGATTCGCGAGACTCGCGAATCGCTCGGAAAGAATCCGGGAAGTCCTTGTGCGCCAGATAGTTCGCCGACTTTCCCGAGCGATTCGCGAGGAGAAGGTTTTTCAGCGCGCCTTGGCGCGGGCCAGTCAACGCGCCTTGGCGCGGGGATGCGCGGCGCGATAGACCGCGCTCAACCGGTCGGCATCGACATCGGTATAGCGCTGCGTGGTCGACAGGCTGGCGTGCCCCAGCAGCTCCTGGATGGTGCGCAGGTCGCCGCCGGCGCCCAGCAGGTGGGTGGCGAAGGAGTGGCGCAGCGCGTGCGGCGTCACAGACTCTGGGAGTCCGAGCGCGCGGCGGATCTCGCGCACGCGCTTCTGCACGATGGCCGGATCGAGCGGGCCGCCGCGCGTGCCGAGGAAGAACGCGTCGCGGGGCCCAAGGGCCGCCATGAACGGGCAGGCGGCGCGATAGGCCCGCAGGGCGTCGATCGCCTGCGGCAGCAGCGGCACGATGCGCGCCTTGTTGCCCTTGCCGGTGATGCCCAGCGTGTCCTGGCCGGTCGTCAGCAGGCCTTCGACCATGACCTTGGTGAGGCCGAGCGCCTCGCCGATGCGCAGGCCGGCGCCGTAGAGCAGCACCAGCACGGCCTGGTCGCGCAGGTCGATCCACGCCGCGCGCTCCTGCCCGGGCTCCTGATCGAGCAGATCGTCCATGTCCTTTTCCGACAGCGCCTTGGGCACGGAGCGCGGCAGCTTGGGCGTCTGGATGGCGCCGACCGCGGCGTTGTGCGCCAGCCCGCGCTTGTCGAGGAAGCGGAAGAACGAGCGCACCGAGGAGAAGGCGCGCGCCGTCGAGGTGCGCGCCATGCCGGTGCGCGCGCGCTCGGCCAGCCAGGCGCGGAACTCGGCGGGCTTCAGCTTGGCCAGTGCCGCGAGCGTCGGCGGGCTGCCGAGATAGGTGGTCATGAAGCCCAGGAAACTCGCAACGTCGTGCTCGTAGGCGACCAGCGTGTGGGCGGCCAGCCGCCGTTCGCTCTTCAGCCAGTCGCGCCACGCTTCCTGGGCCCCCGAGACGTTCATGGGGGCGAGGCTCACCGGATCCTACTCGGGCAGGTCGAGCCAGGCGCGCATGGTGTTCTCCAGCACCTTGGCCAGGAAGAACAGCAGCTCGGTGGCCATGTCGGGACCGAAGGCTTCGCCCTCGCGCGCACCGAAGCACATCACCGCGTCGGGCGAGCCCGACGACACGCGCAGGCGCATCAGCACATCGGACTTCACGAAGCGCGCCACGTCGCCGAAGAACGCGTCCTCGCCGGCGATGTTCGAGCGCAGGCGGGCGTGCTTGTCGGGGCCGATGGCGGCGTCGATGGCGCCCGGCGCCAGCACATAGACGCCGCGCACCGGCGCGCGCTTGGGCGCGTCGGCATTGGCCTCGATGGCCAGCGTGATGAAGTCGACGTCGAGCAGCTCGGGCAGCTCGTGCGTCACGACATGGATCATCTTCTCGAAGGTCGTCGCCTGGATGATGCTGATGACCGCGGCCTGGACGCGGTTCTGCACGATCTGGTTCTGCTTGGAGTTGGCGATGATCTCGGTGCGCTCGTTCTTGAGCTTGTCGATCTCGGTGCGCAGGCGCCTGAGGATCGCCTGCTGCATGTCGATCACGCCCGGCCCTTGCGCGCGCGCCACGAGACCGAGCTCGGCCGCAAGCTCGGCATGATCGTTGAAGAACTCCGGATGGGCCTTGAGGTAGGCCACGACGTCGTCGGCCGTGATCAGCTTGACCTGCCGGCCCGAGCCGTCGGGTGCGGTGACGGTGCCGTCGCCGCTCATGGGGACGCCGTCATGCGGAGCGCCGTCAT
>Ga0105240_10007908_pt1 | contig 15338 bp, 14 predicted proteins | sample KBSC54metaG_FD_80426 | JGI IMG/M metagenome (GOLD analysis project Ga0105240, IMG submission 80426) | Corn rhizosphere microbial communities from Kellogg Biological Station, Michigan, USA - KBS C5-4 metaG | ecosystem: Host-associated > Plants > Roots > Rhizosphere > Soil | place: Michigan, USA... | reverse complement strand
TCCGGCATCGTTTGCGGTGGTCCGCATCGCCGATGCGCGCTGCGGGCTACTGCGCCCTTCGAGCAACGATGCGCCGAATATCGATCGGTGACGATTGCGGCGGCTCGACATATGCGGTCGGCTTTGTTGCCGACCAGCGGCAAAGCCCTCTTGGCCGGCCGTCCCGATGCACTCGGCGGACGACGCTCGGTCGGCGCCCAGCCGGGATTGGTGTCGTGCGGCCGAGGCACCCGCGGCGTCTCGGAACGATCTAGAGGGTTGCCGGGGCCCGGCAATGAACCACCTCCACGTTGACCGACCGTGGCAGTGCCCCGCGGGACAGATCACGCCCATGGTGAGAAGAGTCCGTTCGCACCCGCGGCAACGTCGAAGGTGATCACGCCAGGGTCCCGAGCGTGATCACGTGCTTCGGCCCTACGACACCAGGGAGTTCAAGTGACCACGGGTACTGCGCTGCACACGGCTCACCTCGCCGATCGCATCAGCCTGCCGGTGCGCGGACAACTGCATCCCGGCCACCGGCCACAGTTATCCCCAGTCGCCCAGGCCGGTGACATCATGACCACCCCGGTAGGGCTCATCGACGCGCGCGCGTCGATGTGGGAAGCCGCTCGGCGCCTGTTCGGCGAACGTGAGAAGCATCTCGTCGTCGTGGACGGCAGTCGACCGGTCGGAATCATCAACGAAACCGTCCTTGCGCTGCAGTGGCCCTGCGGCCCGCTGAGCGCTTACCGACAAGAAATCCAGAACCTAACCTCCGGCCGCGTGCATAGTGTGCTCCCACACGTCCCGGTCAGCAGGGTGGCCGAGATCATGCTCGCCGATGCCGTCGACGCGGTTCCTGTTATTACCCGGCGGGGAGTCGTGGTCGGCCTCGTGACCACGCGAAACCTGATCGAGTTGATCGCTCGGTTGCCTGTGTCTACCGGCTCAGACCCCGCCGCAGATGGCCCAGCCACGCCCGACCCAGATTCAGTCCCGGATCTGGTGGCACCCCCACAAGGAGGTACACCATGCGGCACTTCACTTTCCGTCCGACGCTGACCCTGTCCGGCCGCAGCTTCAAGGGTCTACGAGGCTGGTCCGGCAAACCACTGCATCCGCCGCTTACCGACGTGCCGGTGACGGCATACCTGTTCGTCGCGGTCTTCGACATCCTGTCGATCGCCCTTCACACCGCGCACCCAAGCGTTGGCCATCAGCTGTTCCTAGCCGCCGGATGGACTCTCGCCGGAGGCGTCGCCGTATCTCTGCTGACCGCGCTGACCGGCGCCGTTGACTGGTACCGCTCCAGTGAACCGGGAACCCAAGCCCGGCGCACAATCAACGCGCACGCCATCACGATGATCACAGTGACTGTTCTGGTACTCGTGGACGTCATCGTTCGGTTTACGGCGTACTCCGAACGTGGATGGGCCCCTGTCGGCATCGTTGTGCTGTCTGCTGCGGCTGCTGTCCTCGTGAGCATCGGTGCGAGCCTCGGCGGAAGCCTGGTCTATGACTACGGCTTCAACGTCGAGACAGCCGGCGACCACCCGGTGTGGCACAAGAGCGAGATTGACGTCATGCCCGGACATCATGCGCCCACGCCGGAACCGGCGGCTCCCGCTGCGCCTTCAGTCATCGAGAAGTAACGCGAAACTCCGCGGCCCGGTCATGGTGACAGCAGTGGTTCTCTCAGGCGGCGGCAGCCTCGGCGCCGTGCAGGTCGGGATGCTGCTTGCGCTGTCGGATCGGGACGTGACCCCGGATCTGCTGGTCGGGAGTTCCGTCGGGGCACTCAACGCAGCGTTCATGGCGGGACACCCGGCCGCCTCCGGCGCGCAGCAGCTTGCCCGGACCTGGACGAAGCTGCGCCGCTCCGACGTCTTCCCCACCGACGTGACACGGCTTCTGCGGGCAGCTGCCGGCAGGACGAGCGGGCTGGCGGATCCCAAGTCGCTGCGCGCGCTGGTGCAGAGCAACCTCACCTACCCCCGATTGGAGGATGCTCCCGTGCGGCTCGCGGTCGTCAGCACCGACGTCCTCGCCGGTCAGGAAGTCGTCCTCTGCGACGGGGCCACCGTCGACGCGGTGATGGCCAGCGCCGCGCTTCCCGGTGTCTTCCCACCCGTGCGGCTTGGTGAGCGTCTGCTCATGGATGGTGGTGTCGTTAACAACACCCCGATCTCGGTGGCTCACAGGCTGGGTGCCGACACGATCTACGTCCTTCCCACGGGCTACGCCTGCGCGTTGAGCGAGCCGCCGCGTTCGCCGTTGGGGATGGCTATCCACGCCGTCACCATCGCGATCCAGCAGCGACTCATCGCCGATGTCACCGCGCTGCAAGGCACGATCGACCTGCGGGTGGCCCCTCCGCTCTGCCCGTTGTCCGTGTCGCCGATCGACTTCCGCCACACCGCCGGGCTGATCGACCGCGCCCGCGCAGCCACAGGAGCCTGGCTCGATCGGCCGATATCCGCAGACCAGGCGCGTGATCTAGCCATGCACAGCCATCCGTCGGAGCACGCGCACCGAGAATCGAGAGGATCCTTATGACCTGCCCCGCATCGACTGTCGTCACCGACGAGGTCGAGCTGCCGGACGTTCGACACCTCCGCACGCTGGCCACCCGACGGTTCGACGTGCAAGCCGCCGAACACGCAGCGGCCGCCCTTGTCGAGGCGCTCGGCCTGGATCTGACTGACCCCAGTCTCGCTGCGACACCGGGTCGCATGGTCCGCGCGTACGTCGAGCTGCTAACGCCGCCCGACGTGTCGTTGACGACGTTTCCGAACGACGCGGGATACGACGAGCTCGTGCTCGCCTGCGACATCCCATTCACGTCGATCTGCGAGCATCACCTGCTCGCTTTCACCGGTACCGCCACGGTCGGTTACCTACCCGGTGGGCGTCTACTCGGTCTGTCGAAGCTGGCTCGCGTTGTCGACCTCCACGCCCGACGCCCGCAGATCCAGGAGCGGATGACCAAGCAAATCGCGGACTGGCTGGACGCGCGGCTCGAACCCAGAGGAGTCGGCGTCGTCGTTCGCGCCGAACACAGCTGCATGACCTTGCGCGGCGCCCGGGCGCGCGGCTCCTCGACGGTGACCAGCGCGTTGCTCGGTCTCATCCGCACCGATGAACGCACCCGCAACGAATTTCTGACCCTGTCCGAGAGGCGATCACAATGACCCCCAACAACCCGACGCAGGCAGCCGCCTGGAGCGCCGACGAGCTGAGCTCCGATCCATTGACGCGGAGCAGCGAATCCGCGCACACGCAGGCGCGGTCCATGCTGACCGGTTCGGATGCGGCGGTCATGGACGCGGTGGTGTGGCTGTCCGCGCATCTGACCGCGATGGAGCATGTCGTCTACCCGGTGATGGCAACGCTGCTCACCGATCACCAAGAGGACCTGGACCGGCAACGAGCGGCGACCCGGCGTATGCACCGAGGGTTGCGCTTGCTCGAGCAGCGTTGCGCCGGCGACGGCCTGATCCGCATCGATTCTTTGGGCGGTCGGCCCGACCGACTGCTGGTCATGATGGACGACCACGCCACGCGCGAACGTGAACTGCTTGCCCGGCTCGTCGAAGCCCTCGACGAGCAGACGACCTCCAGCCTCGCCGCGCGTTACGACGATGCCGTCCGGCACGGTCCCACCAGGCCGCACCCGCACGGCCCTCATCGGGGTCAACTTGGCCGGCTCACCTACGCCTTCGACGCGGTCCGCGACCACCTACTGGACATCCTGGACTCCCGCCACGTGCCGCTGCCCAAGGACGCTCCCCGTCAGCGCAAGGTGGGGCGCTGGGGACGCTACCTGCTCGGCGGCATCGACACCGCGCCAACGGAGCCGGTCGCAGACCCGCAGCCCGTGAACGCCCCGCAACACCGAGGAGACGATGATGTCGAGCAACAGCTTCGGCGCCCGTCGGACGCTTGACGTCGCAGACGCGTCATACGAAATCTTCCAGCTGGACCGGGTCGAAGGCGCGGCGCGACTGCCGTACAGCCTCAAGGTGCTGCTGGAGAACCTGCTCCGCAACGAGGATGGCCGGCTCGTGACCGCTGAGCAGGTGAGCGCGCTGGCTAGCTGGGACGCCGCTGCCGACCACGGTCGGGAGATCCAGTTCACCCCAGCCCGGGTGCTGCTACAGGACTTCACCGGAGTTCCCAGTGTCGTTGACCTGGTGGCGATGCGGGACGCGATGGCGGCCCTCGGCGGAGACCCCGACAAGATCAACCCACTGATCCCGGCCGAGCTGGTGATCGACCATTCGGTGATCGCCGACGTCTTCGGGCGTCCGGACGCGTTCCGCGTCAACGCCGATTTGGAGTTCGATCGGAACAAAGAGCGGTACCAGTTGCTCCGCTGGGCCCAGCAGGCTTTCGATAACTTTCGCGTCGTCCCGCCAGACACCGGCATTTGCCATCAGGTCAACCTCGAATACCTGTCCCGGGTGGTCTTCGATGACAACGGGGTTGCCTATCCGGACACCCTGGTGGGCACCGATTCACATACACCCATGGTCAACGGCCTCGGCGTCCTCGGCTGGGGGGTTGGTGGCATCGAGGCCGAGGCCGCGATGCTGGGACAGCCGATGAGCATGCTCATCCCGCCCGTCGTCGGGCTCAAGTTGACCGGCGAGTTCCGAGAGGGCACCACCGCTACCGACCTGGTTCTCACCGTCACCGAGTTGATGCGCCGTACCGGCGTCGTCGGCAAGTTCGTCGAGTTCTACGGACCGGGTGTGGCCAACGTGCCGCTCCCGAACCGGGCGACGTTGGGCAACATGAGCCCGGAGTATGGGTCGACGTGCGCCATCTTCCCCATCGATGACGTCACGTTGTCCTACCTGCGGCTCACCGGTCGTCCCGAGCGTCAGGTGAGTCTCGTCGAGGCCTACGCGAAGGAGCAGGGTCTGTGGCACGAGCCGGACCAAGAGCCGGCTTACAGCCAGGCGCTGGAACTGGACTTGTCGAGCGTGGAGCCGTCGATCGCCGGGCCGAAACGCCCGCAGGACCGCATCCCGTTGTCCCGGGCTCGTCACACCGTCCGCGCCCTGCTCGCAGACCGGGTGATCCCTGCGACGTCATCTGTCGGGCTGGACGAGGCGTCGGCGGAGTCGTTCCCGGCAAGTGATTCCGTAGCGATCAGCCACGACCACCCGAGTGACCAGCCGACCGACCGCGATCACCTGACTCAGCCGGCCGCCTGGCCGTCGGCGCCGGTCATGGTCACCCTCGACGACGGGACGATGACGACCATCGACCACGGGCACGTGGTGATCGCCGCCATCACGTCGTGCACCAACACCTCCAATCCCACGGTCATGCTGGGTGCGGGCCTGTTGGCGAAGAACGCGGTCGAGCGAGGTCTGACACCGCAACCGTGGGTCAAGACCTCACTCGCGCCGGGTTCGCGGGTGGTGACCGACTACTACGACCGTGCCGGCCTGACCCCCTACCTGGATAAACTCGGCTTCTCACTCGTTGGCTACGGCTGTACGACGTGCATCGGAAACTCCGGCCCGTTGATCCCGCAAGTCAGCGCTGCCGTGGTCGAGCACGACCTGACCGTGTGCTCGGTGCTGTCTGGCAACCGCAACTTCGAGGGCCGGATTCATCCCGAATGCAAGATGAACTTCCTTGCCTCTCCGCCGCTCGTCATTGCGTACGCGCTTGCAGGTTCGTTGCACGCCGACCTGCTAGGCGAACCGCTCGGCACGGACGCGAATGGACAGCCGGTCTTCCTTCGCGAAATCTGGCCTACCGCCGACCAAGTGCAACAACTCGTCGACGAGCATGTGCGGGCCGAGATGTTCACGGCCGGGTACGCCGACGTGTTCGCGGGAGATGAACACTGGCGCGGCCTCGACATCCCGACCGGCCAGCGCTTCGCCTGGGACGAGTCGTCTACCTACGTGCGCCGGCCGCCCTACTTCGACGGGATGGCGCCCAACCCCGACCCGATGCATGACATCAGCGGCGCACGGGTGTTGGCACTGCTCGGTGATTCTGTCACCACTGACCACATTTCGCCTGCCGGCTCGATCAAGGCCGATTCGCCGGCCGGCCGTTACCTCACCGAGCATGGGGTCGAGCGACGCGACTTCAATTCCTACGGATCGCGACGCGGAAACCACGAGGTGATGATTCGCGGCACGTTCGCCAACATCCGGCTGCGGAACCAGCTGGTGCCCGGCGGCGAAGGAGGGGTCACCGCTTACCTACCGACCGGCGAGCAAATGAGCATCTACGCCGCCGCCGTCGCCTACGCAGCGGACGAGGTCCCGCTGATAATCATCGCCGGAGCGGAGTACGGTTCCGGGTCGTCCCGCGACTGGGCCGCGAAAGGAACCATGCTGCTCGGTGTCAAAGCGGTGCTCGCGACGTCATACGAACGTATTCACAGGTCCAACCTGATCGGCATGGGCGTGCTGCCGTTGCAGTTCGCAACTGGCGAATCCGCGCAATCCCTCGGCCTGACCGGTAGGGAGACCTACTCGATCAGCGGCTTCGAGGGCAGCGAGGATGCCGTCCCCCGCGAGGTCACAGTGCGCGTCGAGCAAAACGGCCGGGCACGCGGCTTCACCGCCGACGTTCGCATCGACACCCCAGCCGAGGCGGAGTACTACCGTCACGGCGGGATCCTCCAGTACGTCCTACGTCAGCTCGCTGCCACAGCCGGTGCCGGGATCGCCGTCAAGCGGCCAGCGTCATGAACAGCGCTATGACAGTCCCGTAAGCGACGTGCGCGGCGAGACTCACCACCGGTGTCTGCACGCCGTAGTTGCGAGCCATGAAACCTGGCGACTCGAGCAACGCGACGGTGGTGCTGTCACTCAACGGTGAGCCCATCCGCGGATGCACGAGGGGCAGCAGCACGTTCACCAGCACCGTGCCGGCGAACAGCCCCTGACCAAGTCCGAACACCGATCCCAGCCACCAGTCGTGGCGCCCGATCGCCACGAACAGGACGTAGTAGCCCAAGGCGAAGACCAGGCCCATGACGAAATGCGCGGCGTAACCGACGGCTTTGGCGCGGGTGCGGTTCGCGGTGAGCGCGGTCCCGAGCAGGAACGGGAGGTCCATCCGCGTCAGGTTCAGCTCGCTCGCCGTGCGCAGGACGGTCGTGAGCAGGAGGGTCCCCGCGAAGCCGCCGGCTAGCGCCGGCCACACACTCACCGGCTCTCCTCGGCGATCGCCGTCGCCGCGCTGATCAGCGATAGGTGACTCAGGCCCTGGGGAAGGTTCCCGAGGAACCCGGCTGTGTCCTGGTCAAGCTCCTCTGCATAGAGGCCCACATCGTTTCCGAGCGCCACGACGTCGCTCATCAGAGCGCTCGCGTCGTCGACCCGCCCTACTCGGGCCAACGCCTCGACCAGCCAGAAAGAGCAGCTCACGAAGGCGCCCTCCCCGCCGGAGAGCCCATCCTCGCCGGTGTAGCGGTAGACGTACGGGCCATGTCCGAGTTCGCGGCGGACCGACTCGACGGTCCCGGCCCACCTTGTGGAGCGCGCTTCGCCGTAGCCCGACAGCAGACCCAGCAGCACGCTCGCGTCCAGCTCGTCGCTGCCAGCCGACCGCGCGTAGCTTTGCCGGCGGCCTGAGAAGCATTGGTGCTCGACGAAGTCGCTGATCTCGCTCGCCTCCCTGCACCAATCTGCTCGATTGTCGCGAGGCACGGCACCCCGATCGGCGAGCCGGACTGCACGGTCGAGTGCGATCCAACACATCATCTTCGAATGGGTGAAGTGCGCCGGGGCGCTGCGCACCTCCCAGATCCCGGAATCGGGTTCTCGCCAGAGCCGGCAAACTAGGTCGGCGACGTCGGCCATTCGCTTCCCGAGGTCTGCGTCGATGTGCTGGCCCGCCTCGTGGTACAGCCACACGGTTTGGAGCAGCTCACCGTAGGTGTCGAGCTGGCGCTGATCAGCGGCGGCGTTGCCGATCCGCACCGGTTGCGACCCGAGGTAACCGGCGAGCGGGAGCCTGCGTTCGGTTGCGCGCGCACCGCCATCGAGCCGGTACAGGGGTTGCAGGCGGGGTCGAGTCAGCTGCGAGGCGTGGACCAACCACCAGAAGTAGGCCTGCGCCTCGGGGGCACAACCGAGTTTCAGCAAGGCGTCGAGGGTAAACGCGGCGTCGCGAACCCAGCAGAATCGATAGTCCCAGTTGCGTTCCCCTCCGATCTGCTCGGGAATCGATGTCGTCGCTGCCGCGGCCACGGCACCCGACGGGGCATGGACGAGCAACTTGAGAGCGAGCGCGCTGCGGGTCACCGCGTCCTTCCATGGGCCGGCGGACGCACGGGTGCCCATCCACCTCTGCCAGGCCGCGACGGTTTCGTCGAAGCGTGTGTCCAGCTCTGCGCGCGTCGGAAACAGCAGCGGCTCCTGATGCGCGGCGCAGAGCGCGACAAGGCTCCGCGAATCCGGCGCGGTCTCGAAACAGCCGATGATCGCCTCGTTCTCGATGTGCATCGGCCCGGCGTCGAAGGCGCATACCGCGAAGGCGTCACTGCCGGACGACGCGACGTGGACTTGGCGCCGCCATCCCAGCCGCGTGGAGCGTTGCCCATAGCTGAACCGCGGGTGAACCGTCCAGCGGATCGGGACCTGCCCGGCGACGCCTTCCACCCGACGCTGAAGCTCGCGGGAGGGCCCGAGGCCGTCGCCCAGAAACGTCAAGGCATCCACCACTCGCGCCTCGCCGCTGTCAGTGATGAACGTCGTCTCCAGGACGTTAGTGTTCGGCAGGTACCGCCTGGCGACCTGGTAAGGAATGGTGGGAGCCAAGGTGAAGCAGCCGCCGGCCGAACTGTCCAACACAGCGGAGAAGACGGCTGACGAGTCAAGGTTGGGCAGTGGGAGCCAGTCGATCGCGCCGTCGTCGGCGATGAGTGCGATCGTTCGACCGTCACCGATCGCGGCATATGCCCTGAGCGGGGCGTAGCCGTCCTGTCGGGGCGACGCCTCGCGAGTTGGTGGAGGCGTCGACTGCGGTCCGGGTGCGATGGTCAACTCGTTTCGCCGGGCGAGAAGCTCAACCTAACCTTGCGGACGTCCGGGCCAAAGCCCGTCCGCACCCCGGCGCGAACAGTCGACGTTCTGAACCACGGACAACTCTTGGGCTAGCCGACCTCGCGCCACCGCCGCCACGTCGTCGTTGCCAGCGTCACCCGACGGGAGCATGCAGGGCACGTTGCGGCCACCAGCCTCTTCGCCGACGACAAGTACGCGAAGGACTCCGCGATGATGGGTTCACGACAGTAAATGCACGGCAACCGACCGGTGTCTGCTTCTGCACTTCTGGGGCTGGTCATGGCGGACATGACACCGCCACGAAGCGACGCGTCGATGTCGCTCGTGAGGAGATGAGATGGAGACCATGCAGAACGCAGACCGCCGGGACTACTCGTCGATACTGTCAGGCAGGAGGCCGCATGCCGACGATTGCCATGGTCGAGACTGACGCAGACTCTCAGGGCGGGCCATCTCCGCTGGCAGCCACGGTCCGGACGTGTTCTGAATGACTCAACAGCGGCACGCGTCGGTCGCACTACGCCTGGCCCTGGCGTTCACCGTGGTGGCTGTGGCAGCGGTCGCCACCGTCGTGGCCTTGGCAATCGCCGTCGGCGGACACGACATCAATGCGATGGTTCAACAGCGGCGAGCGGACCTTACCCAGTCCCTGAGCGCGAACGCGGCGGCGACATACAACACCGGCCGGCCGGGGTGGTCAGACGTGGATCTGCGTCCGGCTCTGGACCTCGCGGCCAGAACCGGCACCAAAGTGGCTGTCCTGGATGGCAACGACTACGTGGTTGCATCGACGATTGGCAGCGCCTCGGCTATGGCGCACGCGTCGCGGAGCCCGATCACCGTCAACGGTCAACGCATCGGAACGCTGCTGGTGATCTTTACGGGTCACGGTCTCGCTGATTCGGCGAACAAGCTGCGATCGGCGTTGACCACTGCGGTCATCGGTGCGGCCGTGTTGGCCGTTGCACTGGCGCTTATCGTCGCGCTGCTCGTCGCCCGCCGGCTGACACGCCCGGTTCAGCAACTCATCAGCGCAACGCGCGCGATGACCACCGGTAACCGGCAGGTGCGGGTCGGACCGATCGCTGGTGCGCCGAGAGAACTGGAGGAGCTGGGCGTCGCATTCGACGGGATGGCCACCGCCGTCTTGGAGCACGACCGGCTGCGACGCGACCTGGTTTCAGACATGGCCCACGAGCTGCGCACACCGGTGGCGATCTTGCAGGCCAATTGTGAGGCCTTGCTTGACGGCGTCGTCGAACATACCCCGGAGCAGACACAGTCTCTGCACGAAGAAGTGCTCCGGCTGGCTGGCCTAGTGGACGACCTACAGTCCCTCGCGGCGGCTGATGCCGCGGCCTTACAGTTGTCTGCGGTGACATGCAATCTCGCCGTCCTGACCGACGTCGCCTTGGACGCCATGAGCTCAAGGTTCAACGCCGCGCACCTCACGGTCACACGCGACCTCGAGCCAGCGCTGATCGAAGGCGACCCGGTGCGGCTCCATCAGGTGATCACGAACGTTTTGTCCAACGCGCTGAAGTTCACCCCGGCCGGTGGGAGTATCGCCGTCGAGCTGACGGCCCGTGACGGTGACGCCTGGTTGAAGATCACTGACACCGGCGTCGGGATCACGCCCGAAGACCTGCCGCAGATCTTCGAACGCTTCAAGCGGGGCAGCAACGTGGGACGTGCGTCCGGCAGTGGCCTCGGGCTGGCGGTCGTGGCCAAGTTGGTCGACGCGCACCACGGCAGCGTCACTATCGACAGTCAACCCGGATCCGGCACATCGCTGCTGCTGAGATTCCCGTTGGCGCGCACGCCCTCTGGCTAACCGAGCAGCCTCCATCCCTTCTACATCCCGGCTGCACGGGTGGTGCAAGTCTCGGCCCGAGACTCCGGCCATGGGATCGGGCCGAGGGCAACGTCGAGTGCAGCGGACGCCCGCCCCTCCCGCTGCGATGCGGCAGGCCCTGACCAATGGAAAGGGCAGCGTGGGCGTTGCAGGTGTGTTAACCCCGTTGCAACGGCTGCAGCTGCGCGACCGGCTGCAGGAGCTCTGGCGGGCACAGGTGGAAATCATCTCCACCGCGGGCGTGCGGTTCCAACTGGCCGTGCAGGAGCGCGGCAGCGACTCCTCGCGGGCGTCGGTCGAGGACCGTTTGGTTGCTGCACGGGTGAGACTGACCGAGCTGGAGGCCGCGATGCGCCGCTTGGACGCTCGCCGCTACGGCATTTGTGACCGCTGCCATCAGCCGATGACATTCGACGATCTCCTGGCCACGCCCGAGAAGACCAGCTGCGCCGGCTGCGGATCAACCACTCGCGAAAGCCGACGCGCGGCTCCAACGCGCGGCGCCGGACACGACTCGCACCAGGAGGAAGAATGAGCATGTACGCGACGACTCGGCGGGCCCGGTACGGCAGCGAACCTGACGATGATCTGGTGTTGTCACGGATGCGGGACCGCCTCGACATGTTTTGGCGGCAGCGGATCAACGAGGTTACGACGTTGACCCTGCGGGTGCACGACTTGCAGGCGGCGGTGGATGACGGCGACCGCGCTGGCAAGGACCGGGCAGCTGGCGAACTGACCGAAACCGAGATCCAACTCGCCCAGGCTCGTCGCGGCCTCGCGGACAGCGACGCCGCTCTACAGCGGTTCGCCAAGGGGACCTACGGCTTCTGTGGCCATTGCGGCGGGACCATCGAACAGGAACGGCTCGACACTTTGCCGGCCGCGAAGCTGTGCACTTCATGCCAGTTCTGGTCCCTACAAACGTGACGTGCGGGCGCCCCTCGACAACCACTCACCGACCGAGGGCTTGTCGATCGCGGTGACGATCCGGCGGCTCAACCGCACTTTCTGCACGCCTGCCAAGCGTCACCGATCACGCCGCCGCAGGTGAGCGCTCCTGGGCTCCCGGCGATCCGGATGACCCTTCGCTAACCGAGGAGCCAGCATCCGCGCCGGGTTGCCGAACCCCGGCAACGAGCAGCGCGAGTTACGGCCGATGCTGTACCTGTCCGCGCCACGCGATCGCGCTCATGCTCGGAGGAGGACGAGGACGTCACGGAGTCGTCTACACGAGGAGGGCGTCATGGTTCATCCCACACCACCTCTTCACGGGATGCCCGATCTCGGAAAACGCGCTACATCGAACCACGCCGCACTGACTCCACTTAGTCGTTGGCTCGCCACCCGTCGTGCCGCCAAGCTGCGTGAGCGTCATCTGCCAGTGCGACTGGCATTGGCTATGGACTCACCGCACGACGGCCAAGCCAGCGTCGACTACGTCCGCACGCTCGACGAACTAGGGGAACTCGAGCGACGCCTGGGCGGCGCCCCACCCCCTGCCGGTGAGACGGCCAGCACCGTTGTCCGGCCCGGGCACCTCGTGACAGTGGAATTCAACGCGGGCAGGCTCCGCGGGCGCTGTGGGAGGCGGTACGTCGCGCACTACCTGCTCGTGCAACGGGCCCAAGTTCCTCTCAATGCGGTGCAAATGTCGGTGGGGTCGCCATTGGCACAGGCCGTGCTCGGACACACCGTGGGGGCACGCGTTCAGGTAAGTGCTGAGGCAGGACGCTATTTCGTGCGCATATTGAGCACGGTGGCCGTGCTCGGTGAGCGGTGACCCGTGATGGCGCGGGGCCGGGCCCTCGTGAGATGCCGCCGGCGCAGGCGTCGGCGACCGATGTCGATTCGATCTCCCGCCGCGAGATTTTGAGTCTCGCGGCGCGGAGTGATCAATCGCGGGTCAGCCTCTACCTGTCCACGCGGGACGGTTCTCCGACAAGTCCGAAGCGGCTGCTCGAATGGGAGGCTCTCATCCGTGCGGCTGCTCGACAGTTGCGCGCTGCCGGGATGCCAGATGCCGACGTCGATCGAACACTGGACCCTGCGGGACATGCATTCGATCGCGATAGGCGTAACGCTGCGCGCGAAGAGAGCTGGGTGTATTTCGCCGATGCCCGGTGGCAGAGCGCGATGCGGATGCCCATCAGTGTCCCGCGCCTGGCCGTAGTTGGGGACCGCTGTTGCATCGCGCCGCTAGTCCCGTTACTCGCACGGAAAGGCGAGTACTTCCTGCTAGAACTCAGCCGGGACGACATCCGGCTGTACGCAGGAACCAGGGTTCACCTTGTGCGCGTGCCCCTCGAGGGCCTCGCGCTCGGCCCGCTAGCCTCGATGCCGCCGCGAGCGCGCCCGGCACGCGCATTTGCGGCGGACCGTGGCGGCAGCGACTCGCGTGGGTTCGAGCAGGGCGTAGATGGCGGCACGGAGCTCGACGAACGGCGCAGCATTCTCGAGCACTTCCGCCGTGTGGACACCGGCATCCGCGACATGTTCCGTGCTGACAAGCCCCCCTTGGTCCTAGGTGGCGCCGCGCATCTGCGCTCGCTGTACCGGGAGGTCAACTCATACTCACGGCTGCTCGACGGCGATGTGGCGAGTGGCCCACGGGACATGCCGCCCGCGCAGCTGCACGCACGTTCCTGGTCGATCGTCGGGCAAGTGCTACACCAGTCCCAGCGCCAGGCGGTGAGCCGCTTCACGCTGTTGCAGGGAACCGGTCGTACCGTAACGGAGCCGCATGCGGTGGCTGTCGCAGCGGAGGCGGGCCGCGTCGAAACCTTGATCTTCGCCAGTGATGCGACAACGAGCGCGCAGGCTTCCGACAATGTGGTGCGCCTCAGCGGAATCCCGCTCTATCTCGAGCGAGCAGTTGTCGGCACGCTTCGCAGCGGTGGCGACGTCTACCTCGAACGCAAAGGACGAATGCCGGTAGGAGCGACGGTCGCCGCCATCCTGACGCAGTAGCCGACGGTAAGGTCGCCACTCAACCCGCGACGGTATCCGTGTTTGGCCAGCCGAGGAGCCGCGCGCCGAGTACGGCGGTGTACAAGGTAAAGCGTTCCGTCGGGTCAGCGGGGTCGTGGCCGGTGATCTCCTTAACCCGGTCCAAGCGGTAGGTGACTGCCCGAACAGACAGATGGAGCCTTCGGGCCGCTTCCGTGGCCACTTCACCAGCGGCAAAATACGCGTCGAGCGTATCGAGCAGCGGTTCCGCGCCCCCCCGCGCGTCAAGAAGCGGGCTGAGCACCTCATGGACCAGGTCTCTGATGGCGACATGGTCGCGGACCAGCACGCGATACACCAGGAAGTCGCGGGTGCGCACGATCGGGGTGGCCAACTTCAAGCGGTCGGCCAGGGCGACCGCTTCTCGGGCCTCCTCATAGGAACGGGCTACCCCGTACGCGCCCGGATAGGGCCGTCCCGACGCTACCCGCCAGGGTGAGCCTGCGGGCAGCTTCTCGAGTTGGGCATGGACGAGATCGGCGAGATCACGAGCCGGACGTCCACTGCGCATGGACGATTGCGGGACTGCCGGCGACAGCAGGACGAGCATGCCATCTTTGGTGGCGACGAGAACGTCTCGGTCGGCGAAGTGGTCGAGCACCATTCGCTCCACCGAACTCACGGCGACTTCGCTGTCCGGGAGACGTTGGCTGGGCGCGCCCAATGTGATCACGTGGGCCCGACCGAGATCCAGACCGAAGGGTTCGGCGCGTTCGAGTAGCCCGGCAACGTCGGCGTCGCCGCGGATCAGATCATCAACGAGCTCGCGCCGCAACGAGACCTCACGGCGGATCAGCTGCCGTTGAGCAGTCTGGTAACCCTCCACCAGCGCGGCGACGGCGTCGTCCACGACCCGTAGCACCGCTTCCGCAGCCCCGCGCACCACCTCGCTGTCGTCCGACCGGGACATCTTCGGCAGCTCTCGCCAGAGCCGCCATGCAGCGGATAGATACAGATTGACGACCCTGCTGCTCGGAACCCCTTCCTCCGCGGCCTGGCGTCCCAGGGCACCGATCGCGTCGAGTTCCCGCGGATGAGGCCGACGACCGGCGACGGTGGCGGCTGCGAGCATCGGCAGATAGTCACCGAGGAGGTGCGTGGGCACCCCAGCTTCCTTCGCCGCAGCTTCCGCCACTGACACCAGCCACGGATCATCGGCGTGGGCATGGACCGCGCTAGGTCTGCTGCGGGCGGCCATTACCCACTCCCTCCGGGGTCCGTGGCGATTACATCGCGAGGTATTGCTACCCGGCAACGAGTCCGGGCCACTTGGGCTGGGCGTCGCTATCGGCCCCGGTTGTGGCCGCGGTCAGCGCGGGGCCCCCTTGATCCGGGAGGTGTAACCGCCGACATCGGCGCGAAGCCCGACAGCGAACCGGTTCCATCCGTTGATCGCGACGATCGCCAAGGTCAACGCCACGATCTCGTCGGGAGCGAAGACC
>Ga0105240_10007904_pt1 | contig 15339 bp, 8 predicted proteins | sample KBSC54metaG_FD_80426 | JGI IMG/M metagenome (GOLD analysis project Ga0105240, IMG submission 80426) | Corn rhizosphere microbial communities from Kellogg Biological Station, Michigan, USA - KBS C5-4 metaG | ecosystem: Host-associated > Plants > Roots > Rhizosphere > Soil | place: Michigan, USA... | reverse complement strand
TCTACATAGGTGTTCCGTTTGTACAGGTAGTAGCCTCCCCATCCGATGAGGATAAGGGCGGCGACGATTCCGAAGAGAAGGACGCCCTGGCGGATGTTGTTGGAGGCGGGTTCATATTCTCTGGGGGCTTCTTCAAAGGACTGGGTAGGGGGGTGTTTTTTTTCGGAGATGTCTTCCAGCCGGGTGGTTGTATATTCACCGCGGATGAAATCGAATTTGCCCTCGTTGTTCTTGGTAAGGGTGCCGATGCCTTCGATATAGAAGGGTTTGCCTATGTTGAGGAGCTGTTTGCCTGTGGTAAGATAGAAGTCCAGGTCAGCTGCGGCCAGGGGCTTCATTTTTCCCGTGTGATCCTTGATGAATAGGATCAGGGCATCGTCAGGAGTTTTGATCGGGGTATTTTTAAAAGTAATGCCCGAAGCGGGTGTTTGTATGTGGCGGTCGCCGGCTTCCGGGATCACGGCGGATGGGTCGAGAGAAAAGCTGCCAATACCAGGGAGGTCGAGCTTCTTGGTTTGGTAGAGGAACTGCGACAGTAGTAGTGGTAATTTCAAACGTATGGATTTTGAGTCGGTTAAAGATAAAAAAACTTCTTCGTAATTCCCTCCTTTCTAACTTTGTATGTAAAATTTAGCCATGTTGACATCACAAGAGGAGGCATTTATCCGGTATTGGGAAGAGAATCGTTCCCGGCAAAAGAAAGTATTCCGGCAATTTCTTGTGGGTATTCCGGTGGGACTGGGTTTTATCATACCTATATTGATTTTGGTCTTTTCCGGCTGGGACAAGCAGGTGTCGGACCCTTCCGGGGATAAGTCGTTGATGATGGTATTGATGATTGCGTTGTTGCTGATCGTGGGTTTTACGGCTATTTTTTACCAGAAATACAAATGGGATCAATACGAACAACGTTATAGGGAGCTGTTGAGCAAGAGGGGGGATGAGGGGAATTAAAATTTTTTTAATTTTTTTGGTACATCTTGCAGCAAATTCGAATCAAGGGCTGTCTAAATATGCAGGGACTATTATTACGTTGAGTTTTCCGAATTAAATGTTGCTTACTCGTACCAATCGAAACAATAAAAGAATTTTCTTTAATCGACTGGCTATCAATCATTACTTTATTCTATCCTGCTTTTGACATACATCTGCTTGATGTGCAGTAACCATGAACTACCTGCTAACAGCCCCCACTCCCATGGGGGCTTTTTTGTATTCCGACCTGTGGTCGGTTTTTGTACATTTGTCAAAATCCCAAAAAATCAAATTCCTTGCCACACGAATCTATTTCCGTATTCGACATGTTCAAGATCGGCGTTGGGCCATCCAGCAGCCATACGCTTGGACCCTGGAGGGCTGCCCAACGATTTATCGCCAGTCTGGAAGGACGGCATGATCTATCGCAACTCGATCATATTCAAGTGTTATTGTATGGTTCCCTTGCCAAGACGGGTAAGGGGCATGGCACGGACATAGCCATTCAGCTGGGGCTGGCGGGTGAGGACCCCGTGACCTTTGATGTAGGGCAAATTACTCCCACTATCGAACGTATTGCCGGGGATAAAAAGCTGCGTGTCGGGGGCCGGCAGGAGATCGACTTCGACCCGGCTGAGGACATTGCCTTTCTTTATACGGAGACCCTCCCTTTTCATCCTAATGCGATGACTTTTATGGCCAGTCTGCGGAATGGGGAGCAACTGGCGGAGACCTGGTATTCCATTGGAGGCGGTTTTGTGAAAAAAGAAGGCGAGGAGCCGGGTGGCAGCTCTACGGTGCAATTACCTTTCCCTATCGATGTAGCAGATGATCTGCTGCACTGGTGCCGGAAGACGGGGATGAGCATTTATGAGGTGGTCCTGGAAAATGAAGGTGCGTGGAGGGCGGAGAAGGATACAAGGCAGGGGGTATTGAACATCTGGAAGGTGATGCGTGAATGTATTTACCGGGGCTGTCATGCGGAAGGAATGTTACCGGGCGGGCTCAATGTAAAAAGACGCGCTGCCGCATTGAATAAAAAGCTCATAGGGAGTAGGACCTATAAAGATTTTGATACGTGGGTGGCGGCTATTCGTGAGGGTGGGAGTGACTTCAAATATATATTGGACTGGGTGAGCTGTTTTGCCCTGGCGGTGAATGAAGAGAATGCTTCATTCGGCAGGGTAGTGACGGCGCCTACCAATGGGGCGGCGGGAGTGATACCGGCGGTGCTGCAATATTATGTCGTCTTTTGTGACGGCTTAAAGGAGGAGAATATATTCCAATTTATACTTACGGCTTCGGAGATAGGCAGCATCTTTAAAAAGGGGGCGACTATTTCTGCGGCGATGGGCGGATGTCAGGCCGAGATCGGGGTTTCTTCCGCAATGGCAGCTGCGGCCCTTACGGAGGCTGTCGGAGGGAGTCAGCGGCAGGCGATGATGGCGGCTGAAATTGCAATGGAGCATCATCTTGGGCTCACCTGTGATCCAATCGGGGGGTTGGTGCAGATACCCTGTATCGAGCGTAATACGATGGGGGCTATCAAGGCGATCACAGCTTCGCAGCTGGCGTTGCAAAGCACGCCTGATTTTGCCAAAGTGTCTTTGGATGCCGTGATCAGCACGATGTGGAGCACGGCGCAGGATATGAATAGCAAGTATAAGGAAACTTCGGATGGAGGACTGGCGATGCAGATACCGCTGGGGTTGAAGGAGTGCTAGACAGTGCGGACAATCCCTGTATCATAAGCGGACAGCCAAACGGCGAAATGCGATTGTACGTTGCTGATATGCAAATACTTGCAACTCCGGCATCATTTTTACCCTTCTTTCTCCAAATCTCTCCCCATGCTATCCAGCTATATCAAGATCGCCGGAAGGAACCTGCGAAAGAACAGGATCTATTCTTTTATCAACATTCTGGGATTGTCGATGGGCATGGCCGTTACTCTGCTCATAGGGTTATGGGTATGGGACGAGCTGTCCTTTAACAAATATCATGATAACTACGACCGCATCGCGATGGTGCTGCAACGGAACAATGCCAATGGACATGTGTATGTGCAGGGGTCGCAGCCGCCGTTGCTGGCTGATGGGTTGGAGCGGAATTATGGGAGCAGGTTCAGCGCGCTGGTCATGAGCTCGGGGAATGGCAATCATAACATCTCGTATGGAGACAAGAAGTTTTTTCAGCAGGGCAGCTTTATGGGAGCGCAGGCGCCGGATATGTTGTCGCTGCAGATGGTGAAGGGAACGCATGGTGGTTTGAGTGAGCGCCATTCCATTCTCCTGGCGGCCTCGATGGCGAAGTCGTTGTTTGGAGATATGGACCCCATGAATAAAACGGTGATGATCGACCACCGCGTGGGCGTCACCGTGACGGGTGTATATGATGACATTCCCGTCAATTCGGATTTTGCCAATACGGCTTTTATTTGCCCCTGGGACCTTTTTTCTTCTGAGTGGAAATGGGTTCATGACGCGAAGGACAATTGGGATTTCAATGCTTTTACGGCCTATGTCCAGATGGCGCCGAACCAGGATATGGAAAAGGTTTCCAAAGACATCGGTAACCTGAAGAACGAGTTCAATCCGCATGCAAAGGAGAAATACGGAGATATCTTTCTTTATCCCATGTCGCGCTGGCATCTTTATGACAATTTTGACGAGGGAAAGAGTGCCGGCGGCCAGATCAAATACGTCCTTCTTTTTGGCGCCATCGGAGTCTTTGTGTTGCTGCTGGCGTGTATCAATTTTATGAATCTCAGCACGGCCCGGAGTGAGAAGCGTGCCCGTGAGGTGGGTATCCGGAAGGCAATCGGTTCGGTACGCCGTCAACTGGTATTTCAATTTCTCAGCGAGTCTACCGTGGTGGCGATACTTGCGTTCGTCATCGCGCTGTTATTGGTGCAGTTGGCATTACCAATGTTCAACCAACTGGCGGGTAAGAATATGTCTATTCTCTGGAGCAATCCCTGGTTTTGGATGGCGGGTATTGGGTTTAGTGTTATTACGGGGATCATAGCAGGTAGCTATCCTGCCTTTTATCTTTCTTCTTTCCGGCCGGTGAAGGTGTTGAAAGGCGAGTTCAAGGTGGGACGCTTTGCAGCCTTGCCCCGGAAGGTACTGGTGGTGGTACAGTTCACGGTGTCGGTGTTGCTGGTAGCCGGCACGGTGATCGTTTACCGGCAGATACAATATGCCAAAGATCGTCCCGTGGGTTTTGAGCGGAAGGGGCTTATATCCATCCCAATGACGACGGGTGACATCTATAAGAACTACGACGCGGCCCGTAACGAACTGTTGGCGAGCCGGCTGGTATCGGAGGTGTCCGAGTCGCAGGGACCGATCACCGATAACTGGGTGGGTTCCAGCGATGTCATATGGACGGGGAAGGACGTGAATGTTGTCACCGGATTTGCGCAGGTGGGCGCTACCATCGGTTATGGCAAGGCCATTGGCTGGAAGATAACGGCGGGCAGGGATTTCAGCACGCAATATGCTTCCGACACGAACAAGATCATCATCAACGAGTCTGCTGCCAGGGTCATGGGTTTTAAAGATCCCGTCGGGCAGATGGTTCGGTTGGGTACAAAGGATTTTACGATATTGGGTGTTGTGAAAGATGTATTGATGCAGTCTCCATATGCACCTGTCAGTCCGACCATATTTTATGTATTGACCGAGCCCGGAAATTTTGTAATTGTAAAGATTGCACCCGGTGCGAGTGCCAGCCAGGCTATGAAGAAGATACAATCGGTGTTTGAACGATACAATCCCGCTGCCCCTTTTATCTGCACTTTTGCCGATGAGGACTTTGCGAAGAAGTTCGGGAATGAGGAGCGTATTGCCCGGCTGGCTACTATCTTTGCGACCCTCGCTATCATTATCAGCTGTTTGGGCTTATTTGGGCTTTCTGCATTCATGGCGGAGCGTCGAACCAAGGAAATAGGTATCCGGAAGGTGTTGGGTGCGACGGTATATGTGCTCTGGCGGATGCTGTCGAGTGAATTTGTGGTGCTGGTGGTGCTGTCCTGCTGTATAGCTATCCCTATCACCTGGCATTTCCTGGATAAATGGCTGCAGCAATTTGACTACCGGATCAGGATATCCTGGGTGTTGTTCCTGGTGGTGGGGATGGGGGCGTTGTTGCTGGCACTCGCTACTGTTAGTTATCAGGCCGTGCGGGCGGCATTGGCAAACCCCATAAAGAGCTTGCGAACGGAGTGAGCAGGCTCGTCGGCCGATAGGCCAATCATTAGCGGTTTTGCGGGAGGGGCTATATTCAGGACAGACCCGATCCGCAAAACAAAGAGCTTGCGATCGGAGTAGGCGCGGCTGACGAGGAGACCCTCAGGTCGGAGTGAGCCGGCGGAGCCGTGCGATCGGGGGCGCGGCGGCCAGCCAGTCTAGTTCAACGATGGATCGGTGTTGATGGTGTTCAGATCGACATCCTTGTAATTCTTTATCTCATTATACAGTGTGTCCCTTTCCACGGGCTCTCTTCCCACCTGGCGGATGAGTGATACCAGTTGGCCGGTGGACAGGCTGGGTGTCTGCTCTTCGCTGCCTGCCATGGAATATATCTTTGTCGTATCGTCGATGGTCCCGTCCAGATCGTTCACCCCAAAGGATAAGGTCAGCTGGGCATTCTGTCTGCCCAGCATGGGCCAGTAAGCTTTAAGGTGAGGGAAGTTGTCCATATACAGCCGCGCGACTGCATAGAGCTTCATATCTTCTACGATGGACGACTCGGGCACGTGGCTCATGTCGTTGTCCTTATTCCGGAATTTCAGCGGGATGAAGGTGTTGAAACCACCGGTGCGGTCCTGGAGGTCGCGTAGCCGTTGCATATGATCGATGCGATGGGCATAGGTTTCGATGTGGCCGTAGAGCATGGTGGCATTGGTATGCATGCCCTCCCGGTGGGCCGTCTCGTGGATATTCAGCCAGCCGTCGGCATCCACTTTGTCCGCGCAGATGACCTGCCGTACATCGGGGTGGAATATTTCCGCGCCGCCGCCTGGCATGGAGTCGAGCCCCGCCTCATGCAGCCGGTGCATCCCTTCTTCAACGGAAAGCTTCGCCTTGCGGAACATATAGTCCAGCTCCACTGCGGTGAATCCCTTTATATGCAGGCCGGGGCGATGGGCCTTTATCTTTCTCAGCACTTCCTCGAAGAACTCCATGTTCATTTTGGGGTGCACGCCTCCTACGATGTGGACCTCGGTCACGGGCTTGCCATCATAGCTTTTTACGATATCGAGCATCTGCTGCTGGCTCAGTTCCCAGCCTTCGTCCCGGTGGGCATAAACGCGGGAATAGGAGCAGAAATGGCAGGTGAAAACGCAGACATTGGTGGGTTCGATATGAAAGTTACGGTTGAAATAGGTCTTGTTGCCATGGCGGCGTTCGCGGACGTGATTGGCCAGGGCCCCGAGATAGGAGAGGGTGCCTTTTTCGAATAATATCAGCCCTTCTTCGGGCGTGATCCTTTGTTCTGCCAGTATTTTTTCGCCTATTTGTTCCAGTTCCTTGCCGGTGGTCTTTAGAATAGTCTCTACCTGGGTGATCGTGCTCATGGTGCCTTGTTTTAATCGAGGTGTAAAGGTACGGAATGTGGGATATTTGATTATCTTTCCAGAATGGGTATAAAGTTGCGTCTCATTATAATGAACTTCCTGGAGTTTTTCGTCTGGGGGTCCTGGCTGATCTCCATGGGGGCATATATGTTCGTAACACTGCATTTTAAGGGTACCCAGGTAGCGGATATCTATGGGCGCATGGGGATCGCGTCCCTGTTTGCGCCCGGGCTGATGGGTTTTTTGGCGGACAGGTATATCAGCGCCCAAAGGCTGTTGGGCATTTGTCATCTTCTTGGCGCGGGTTGTTTGATATGGGCATCAAGGGTGACGGATTTCGAGACCTTGAAGACGATCATGCTTTTCAATGCCATCTTTTATATGCCCACCATTGCATTGAACAATACCGTCTCTTATATCGTGTTGGAAAAAAGAGGCTTTGACATCGTCAAGATATTCCCTCCCATACGGGTATGGGGTACGGTGGGATTTATCGCCGCCATGTGGACCGTGGACCTGGGTGGATGGACCCTGAGCCATTTGCAGCTATATGTCAGCGCCGGCTCGGGCATCTTGTTAGGGCTTTATGCTTTTACAATCCCGGATTGTCCTCCTGCACAGACAAAGGACAAAAAAAGTCTGGTGTCTTCCATCGGCCTGGATGCCTTTGTCCTCTTCAAAAAGGAGCGGATGGCTGTCTTCTTTATCTTCTCCATGTTCCTCGGCGGCGCCCTGCAGATCACCAATGCGTTCGGTCTGCCATTCCTGAATGATTTCTCCCAGCATTATGCGGATAGTTTTGCCGTCAAACATCCCAATCTGCTGACGTCGGTATCCCAAATATCGGAGACGTTGTTTATCCTTACCATTCCTTTCTTTCTTGGAAAATTCGGTATCAAGCGGGTGATGCTGATGAGCATTTTTGCGTGGGTATTTCGTTTTGGATTGTTTGCCATCGGCAATCCCGGCAGCGGTTTTATCTTTTTGCTGTTGTCGATGATCGTATATGGCATGGCCTTCGACTTCTTCAATATCTCAGGCTCTCTTTTTATCGAGCGGGAGGCGCCTATCACCATCCGCGCCAGCGCGCAGGGTCTGTTCATGATCATGACCAATGGTATTGGCGCCTGGCTGGGCACGTTGGGAGCCGGCTGGGTGGTTGACCATTTTACCACGGGTGGCGTCAAGGACTGGACGAGCATCTGGTTTGTCTTTTCCGGCTACGCACTTATACTGGGGCTTGTTTTCCCGCTGGTGTTCAAATACAAACATATTCCTCAAACCGGACAACCGGTGTATCATTAGCGTACGGTCCTCCGGGTAGGAGCCATACATCCTGATTGACTTTCAATGAGGCATCAAGCTGGCACTTTTTTCGTGCCCATATCCTTGTGTTCCACCCGTGAATAAACGGGCAACCGGATATGCTGTATTCCTTCTTCATATCGACGCTTCGCCATCTGATGAAACGGCGCTGGTACAGCGCGGTAAATATTATCGGGCTGACGCTGGGGCTTTCCGCAGCCGCCATTGTCATTCTTTACACGAGACATGAGCTCAACTATGATGGATTTCACCGGAAGGCCGACCAAATCTACCGCGTGTCGGGCAGAGAGGATGGGACCTGGTTTGCCGCCTTGTCGGCGCCCTATTCCTCGGCCATCTATCAACACCCCTTCCCGGAAGTGGAGACGGTCGTGCGGATGCGGCGATGGCCGCCCAGATTTATACGACGTACCGGATACCGGGACTCTTTGTCGCAGCGGGGAGGGGACAAATTCTACGAACCCAACACTTTTTTTACGGATACGGGCTCGGCTTTTTTTAGCCTGTTCGACTTCCCCTTTTTGAAAGGGAACCCGGTAGCTGCGTTGGCGGCCCCTCATTCCGTAGTGCTGACCTCCAGCCTGGCAGTAAAGCTTTTTGGTAAAGAGGATGTGCTCGGGCAGCCCTTGTTATACGACAGTTTCCAGCTGGTAGTGACGGGTGTAATAAGAGATCTTCCTACTAATACACATTTCCAATTTAATATGCTGATAGCGGAAGAGGGACCCATGAAAAACGCTTCAGCCATGTTCACGTATTGTGCGTTGCAAAGAGGCACGAATATCGGCGCCTTGAAACAAAAGCTGCTTGCTCTTCCCAGGCCGGCGAATCGTTGGTTCATGCTGGAAGATGCGGTGATCATGCCCGTGAAGGATATTCATTTCGGGAGCAACTTCCAATATGAGATAAAGCCGCCTGGCAACAAACTCTATTTTTATCTTTTCCTGCTCACGGGAGCGCTTATCATTTTACTGACCTGCGCCAACTATATGAACCTGTCCATCGCTCTGTATGCGGGGCGGAAAAAAGAGATCGCCGTCCGGAAGGTGGCGGGGGCGGGGGGTATGCAGCTGGCCGTCCAGTTCCTGGTGGAATCTGTCGTACTGGCGTTAATTTGTCTGCCGCTGACCAATGCGCTGGTGGAGCTGGTGCTGCCTTCCTTCAACGCCTTTATGAATACCCGTATGGAGAACGAGCTGGTAAGTTCGTGGCAGGGATTGGGGTTACTGGTTGGCGCCACCCTGCTGATCGGAGTATTGTCTGGTTCTTACCCGGCGCTGGTGCTGCCGAGGATCAAGGCTATCTCTCTTTTTAAGAAACAAACGTTCCTTGGTCGTGGCGGGTTGAGTCTGCGGCAGGTACTGGTGGGGTTCCAGGTCACTGTCCTTGTGGTCATGATCAGCAGCAGCTGGATGATACGCAATCAGCTGCAGTATATGCAGGAGACGGACCTGGGGTTTACGAGGGAGGGAGTACTAAAGCTGAAGGGAGCGGGAATGGTGGACTCTGCTCAATTCTATACTCTAAAAAACGAATTGCTGCGTAACAGCGCCATCCGGAAAGTATCGCAGGGGCTGGTGCCCGGGGATGAAGAGTTCGGATTTACTTTCCGGGCGGAGGACGGGGCTGCGGTGCATCATGGTGTCATAAGCTTTGGTACCGACTATGATTACCTGACGACGCTGGGTGTAAAGCTGCTGCAATGCGATTTCCAGGACCTGTCGAAAGAGAGTCCCCGGCGGGTGGTGCTGGTGAATGAAACGCTGATCCGGCAGCTGGGGTATAAGGATGCCATCGGCAAACAGGTGGTCATCGAACCCGGAAAAGGGGAGTCACTCGTCACCATCGACGGTGTCTTTAAGGATTTCCATTTTTCCTCTTTTCATCACCCGGTGCCTCCCATGCTGATCACAATGCGGCCGTATGGAGGAGGTATCTCCAACAATATCCTTGTTGTCATGGAAATGTCGAGGCTGAAGGAGACGCTCGCATTTATCCGGGAAAAGACACAGGCCATTATTCCCGACACGCCGCTGACGCCTGAATTCCTGGACGAAGGACTGAATAGGCTGTATGACAAAGAGGAGAAGCTTTTCTTCCTGAATAAGGTGCTGCTGCTGGTGAATGTCTGTCTGGCGGTGCTTGGTCTGCTGGGACTGTCCGCCTATCTCAGCGAGCTGCGGACAAAAGAGATCGGGATACGGAAGGTGCTGGGCGCATCCAACCAGGATATACTAGGGCTGCTGGGCTGGTCTTTTTTGAAGATGACGTTCTGGGCTGTCGTGGCGGGATGGGCGCTGGCGGCCATCTTTATTCATCAGTGGATGAAGAATTTTGTTTACAGAGTTCCTTTTTCCTGGACCATACCGGCGGGTACGGCGGTGGTGCTGATAGGACTGATCCTTCTTACTGTTGGAGTGAATACGTTGCGGGCCGCCAGGGCCAATCCAGTGAAGACGTTGAGGACGGAGTAAAAAAAATCCCGGACAATGCTGCCCGGGACCTTAAGGATATGTGTACTTATATATGAGATTCGATCTTCTTAACGAAGTTGGACTTGGGCTGAGCGCCGACCAGCTTGTCTACTACTTTACCATCCTTTATGAAAAGTATAGCGGGGATGCTGGTAATACCATAGTTAACGGACAGCTGAGGATTGTGGTCAACATTCACCTTACCTACATTGATCTTGTCCGCATATTCTTTTGACAATTCTTCGATCACCGGTCCGATGGCGCGACAGGGGCCACACCATTCCGCCCAAAAATCCACTACCGTCAATTTATCGGAAGAAATTACTTTGTCCTGGAAGTTGGTATCTGTTAATTCTAAAGCCATAATAAGTGTTTTTTATGTGAGTTGTTTGTTTTTCTATTTACAAATGTCCGGAATGTTTTCTACTTATTTCGTCGGCATCCTGACATCGGGATTTTTTTGTCTACATGATGGATAGACTGCAAAAAGCTTTCCAGGGCCATTATGTGACAACTTGTACTTCCAATTCCGGCTTTTCCGCCAAAAAAGCAGCCATTTCGTCATTCATTTCAAACCCCGTACCCATGGTGTACATGCTGACCTTGCATGAGGATTTTGGCTCTAATACATTGAATTTCAGTAGTGACTTGCCGGGATATTTTTTAATGTTCTTCTCCATGAACTGGACCATCTCCTCGTTGATATAGCGGGCTTCCACATCCATGATCACCTGCTTTGTAAGGATAGGTTTTATGCTCTCCAGGAGCATCATTCTTTCAATTTTGAACTCGTATTCCGTCTTGTTGAATCGCAGGCGGAATGCGCCGGTGATAAAGAGATTCTTACCTTTCTCCAGGTAATTGGAATAACGGGCGTAATCCTCGCTCCAGAGCATAAACTCCGTCTTGCCGGTGTAGTCTTCGATGGTGAAGGAGCCGAATTGTTTGCCCGTCTTGCTGATCCGGTGTTGCGCATCCACTACCAGACCCGCCAGTCTGTAGGATTTACCGGGATTGGCCTGGAGGCCCAGGGCGTCCTTTATTTCGTTGTATTCGCCCAACCGGGTGATGCCATAGTGGGTGATCTCGAACTTAAAATGATCGAGGGGGTGGCCGCTCATGAACATTCCTGTCACATCCTTTTCATGGTCCAATAGTTCCGTGAGCGTCCAGGGTTCGCAGGGGGGCAGTTTGGGGACGGCGATCTCGGGCATGGTCAGTTCACCGAAGAGGCTGTTGCTGTTCTGTGTAGAGTTGGTCTGATACACGTTACCAAACTTGATGATCTTTTCCAGTCCCGTGGAGGTGTCACCCTGCGGCATAAAGAAATACTGCGCCCGGTGAATGCCTGCGAAGCAGTCGAAGGCGCCCGCATAGGCGAGGCTTTCCAATGTCTTTTTATTGACGGTGCGTTGATTGATCCTTTTGATCATGTCGAAAATGGTGGTGAAGGGGCCATCTTTTGTACGTTCTGCGATGATGCCTTCCACGGCGGCTTCACCTACTCCCTTGAGGCCGCCCAATCCTACGCGGATCTCTCCATTTTTATTCGGTGAAAATCCTTTTTTCGATTCGTTGATATCGGGGCCCAGTACCTTTAATCCCATCCGTTTGCATTCCTCCATGAAGAAGGTGATCTTTTCGATGCTGCCTGCGTGGTTCAGTACACCAGCCATGTATTCAGCGGGGTAGTGGGCTTTGAGATAGGCTGTCTGGTAGGCTACATAAGCGTAGCAGGTGGAGTGGGATTTGTTGAATGCGTATTGTGCAAAGGCTTCCCAGTCCGTCCATACCTTTTCCAATTTATCCTGGGGCAGGCCTTTGGCGGTGGCGCCTTTGATGAACTGGCTTTTCATCTTGTCCAGTACGGCCTTTTGCTTTTTACCCATCGCCTTACGGAGTACGTCGGCGTCGCCCTTGCTAAAACCGGCCAGCTTTTGGGCCAGGAGCATTACCTGTTCCTGGTAGACCGTGATGCCGTAAGTATCTTTCAGGTATTCCTCCATTTCGGGCAGGTCGAATATGATCTCCTCTTTGCCGTGCTTGCGGTCGATGTAGTTGGGGATGTAAGCTATGGGGCCGGGCCGATAGAGGGCGTTCATGGCGATGAGGTCATCGAACTTATCCGGCTTGAGGTCGCGGAGGTATTTCTGCATGCCGGGACTTTCGAACTGGAACGTGCCGATCGTTTCCGCCTTTTGGTATAGCTCATAGGTTTTTTGATCGTCGAGTGGTATTGTGTCGAGGTCGATCTCGACGCCGTAATTCTCCCTGATGAGCTCCAGTCCTGTCTTCAGGATGTTGAGGGTCTTCAGACCTAAAAAGTCCATTTTGATAACGCCGGCGTCCTCGATGATGCTGCCTTCTATCTGTGTCACGAGCAGGTCGGAGTCCCTGGCGGTGCAGACGGGTATAATATTCATCAGGTCTTCCGGGGCGATGATGATACCCGCTGCGTGGAGACCTGTATTACGGACGGAGCCTTCCAGTCTCTCCGCCTCGTGGAGGACCCTGCTGCGGAGGTCGTCGCCGTTGTATATCTCCCGGATCTTTTTTACATTCTCCATGTCATCGGGACCCAGGCCGTCCTTTTCTTCCAGGGATTTTTCTCCCTCCTTTGGCGTCATGGGGGCTTTGAGTACCCTTCTGAGTTCGATGCCGGGTCTTTCAGGGACGAGCTTGGCGAGCGCGTTGGATTCCGGCAGGGGAAGGTCGAGGGCGCGGGCTACGTCCTTGATGCTCATCTTGGCGGCCATGGTACCGTAGGTGACGATCTGGGCAACCTGGTTCTTGCCGTATTTCTGTACTACATATTCTATCACTTTTTGACGGCCTTCATCGTCGAAGTCGGTGTCGATGTCGGGCATCGACTTACGGTCAGGATTGAGGAATCTTTCGAACAGCAGGTTGTATTTGACAGGGTCGATGTTGGTGATGCCGATGCAATAAGCGACCACGCTGCCGGCGGCTGATCCGCGGCCGGGCCCGATGAATACGCCCATGTCCCTTCCGGCCTTGATGAAGTCGCTCACAATGAGGAAGTAGCCTGCAAATCCCATTGTCTTGATGGTGAACAGCTCGAAGTCTAACCTTTCCTGTATATCGGGAGTGAGGTCGCTGTAACGCAGCTTGGCTCCTTCGTACGTGAGGTATTTGAGGTACTCCCACTGGTCGAGGTTACTGTCTTTGTGTATCTGGAATTCTTTTGGTATCGGGAAGGCGGGGAGGAGGATGTCCTTTTTCAGATTGAGGATCTCCACTTTGTCGATGACCCTATTGGTATTGTCGATGGACTCGGGAATATCCTTAAAAAGGGTCTTCATCTCCTCCGTCGTCTTGAAATAGAACTGGTCGTTGGGAAATTTAAAGCGTCTGTTCTTGATATTGGCGTCGTCGTTGACGAAGTCGTCGAAGCCGGGTGTGCTTTGTTTTTCACCCGTATTGATACAGAGGAGGATATCGTGGGCGTTGTAATCTTCTCTGTCGGTGTAATGACTGTCGTTGGTGGCGATGACGGGTACGTTGAACTTTGCGGCGAACTTCAGGAGTACCAGGTTGATGATCTCCTGTTCCTTTATATTGTGCCGTTGCAGTTCGATGAAGTAGTCGTCGCCGAAGATATCGAGCCACCATTTGAATTCTTTTTCGGCCTTGTCTTCACCATCGTGGAGGATGGTCTGGGGGACATAGGCGCCGATGCAACAGGTGGTGGCGATGAGGCCTTCGTGGTATTTTTCGATGAGCTCCTTATCAATACGGGGGTATTTGCTGTACAGACCTTCGGTGTAGCCCAGCGAGGTGAGCTTGATGAGGTTTTGGTAGCCGACCTTGTTCTTGGCCAGGAGCACCTGGTGGTAACGTTCATCCTTTTGTTCTTTGCTGAAGGTCTTGCGATGGCGGTCCTCCACGACATAGAATTCGCAGCCTACGATGGGTTTGACCTTGAGGGTGCCGTCCTCGTTCTTATGTTTGTAGGCTTCGGTAACGAATTCAAACGCACCGAACATGTTGCCGTGGTCGGTGATGGCCAGGGCTGGCATTCCGTCCTTGATGGCTTTTTTATAGAGGCTTTGGATCGAGGCGGCGCCATCCAGGAGGGAGAACTGCGTATGTGTATGTAAATGAGAGAATTTGCTCATAGAATGCTTCCAGGAATAAACACGCAATTAACTAACAAAGTTTGGGGGGGCGAAGCACATTCTTTCCACAGACCGGGAAGGGCAGGGGCTTGCCCGGACGGGCTGCCCAATGGCGGGCGGGAAATTGGCAAATTTTTTGACATTTTTGCTTACCTTTACCTGTGCCAATATCCTCAAAAGTGGAAAATATGTTGAAAAATCTAATATTCATAATGGTCATTGCCTGTCTGGCCACCAGCTGCAGCACCTTGAAACCCAGTGCCTCACAGAGTACTGCGTCCGTAAAGCAGACCAGTTCCACTCAGGATGCTTCCGGAAATTCCATTCAATTTATCAGCAATATTGCTATTCATCCGGACGCGCAGCAGGATAAGACCGGCAGCTCGATCACTACTGCCAATGTCAGCGATGCGCACAGCGGTACGAACTATGCTTCGGGGGAGGCCATCGAGAACCTGTCGGCGTTGCAATTTAAATATTCCATCCTGGAAAATGCGTCCGTAGAAGACCTGGATAATGCTAAATTATTGACTTTCATGGATTATTGGTATGGCGCCCCTTATCATTACGGGGGAACGGCCCGGGATGGGATCGACTGTTCCGCCTTTGCTTTTTTACTAATGTCCTCTGTCTATGGGGTGGCTGCGTTGCCCCGGACCTCGAAGGAACAATATGCGTCCTGCCGGCATATCCACCGGGACGAGCTGAAGGAAGGGGACCTGGTCTTTTTCCATACGCTGGGCAAGCGGAGGGCTGTCACGCATGTGGGGGTCTATCTCCGCAATAACAAGTTCATCCATGCCAGCATATCGGGGGTGATGATCAGCGATATGAATGACGG
>Ga0105240_10007903_pt1 | contig 15339 bp, 12 predicted proteins | sample KBSC54metaG_FD_80426 | JGI IMG/M metagenome (GOLD analysis project Ga0105240, IMG submission 80426) | Corn rhizosphere microbial communities from Kellogg Biological Station, Michigan, USA - KBS C5-4 metaG | ecosystem: Host-associated > Plants > Roots > Rhizosphere > Soil | place: Michigan, USA... | reverse complement strand
GAGCTCGCAAGCAGCGGAACGAAACGAAGCAAGGGGCTACTGGGCCGCAGAGGGCTACCACCGGGCGGTGGATTGTGGATCATTCCTTGTGAGAGCGTTCACACCTTTTTCATGCATTTCCCAATCGATCTCATTTACATAGACAGGAAATATCGCGTAAGAAAGATAGCAAAGTGCGTGGTCCCCTGGCGCCTTTCTGCATGTCTTTCCGCTCACTCAGTTCTTGAACTTCCTGTCGGAACGATTCAGGATTCGAAGACAGAAGCCGGGGATATCCTGGAAATCGTCGACGCTCCGTTGGATAGTTTGGTTGAGGATCGAAGCGACATTTCCAGGACCGAGTAAATGGAATGCTGACCGAGGAAAAGAGCGCCAAGAGGCAGAATCGCCACATGAGATTTCAGACATTATTTACCATTCTGCTGGTTGGTTTTGTTTGCGTCGTTCTGTTTTCTGCTGCATTCATAGCTGCTCACGCTTTGCCTATTCAAGATTTCGCCCAATACTGGGCTGCCGCGCATCTGTTTTCACAAGATCCATATTCCATGCAGCTTACTCCAGCGTTTGAGAGATCCGCAGGAATCGTTGCGGCGCCGCTAGTAACCAAGACGCCGCCTTGGGCGATCGTGCTCTTGTTGCCTTTCGGATTACTCGGTTATCACTCCGCTTTTGCCCTATGGACCCTGATGAGCGTTTGCATTGTTGCCGGATGCTCGAAACTCATCTGGCAAAACGTGAGTTCGCAACCCTCGCTTGCGCCCGCGCTTCTCTCCCTGCTTTTCGGACCTACCGTTGTGTTGCTGATGCTGGGACAATTCACCATTTTTGTTTTGCTCGGTGCAATCCTGTTTTGGGTCACAGCAAACAAGCGAAGAGATTGGATGGCTGGTGCTTCTCTTCTTCTGGTAGTTGGTAAGCCGCATATTGCTTTGCTGTTTCTTCTTGCTGTGCTTCTCTGGACCATTCGCTACAAACGTTGGATCGTATTGATTTCAGGGGCACTGTCGCTGACTGCGGCCAGCCTCACGGCACTCGCCATAAATCCCCACATCTTCGGGCAGTTTTGGATCCGAACGATCTTAGTCGTAAATGAGACGGAGTCTTATCCAAACTTCGGTGGCATGCTCTACTTGATCTCCGGGCGGCACACTCTTGCGCTTCTCCCACAATTTGCGGGGTGTATCTGGCTCCTCATTTATTGGCGTAAGCATCGCCACAACTGGGATTGGCAGCAACATGGGCTGATCGTATTGCTTGTATCTGTCGCGTGCAGTTACTACAGCTACCCCTACGATGAGATCCTTGCGCTCCCGGCATTGATCGCAGCGTTCGCAAAGGGCGATCGGCGCGTGTTCCTTACGATCTTTGCATTAACCGATCTTGGCTATGGAATCTACATTTCCGGTATAGCGGGACATTTTGGATACGGATATATGTTTCTTTGGTGGACTGCTACCGGATGGCTGCTCGCGTGTATTCTCGCGCAAAATCGCATTTCGGGCCGCAACTCTCAGCAGTCACCCCTAGCGCGCGCTCGCAATTGCGATGATGCTTTGGCCAAAGGGCGGAGCTGAAATGTGCCGTTCGAACCAGTGAACCGCCGGAAATATCATCCGATCAAACAGCCGCACAGAGCGAATGTCGAAAGCTCTCTTTTTGAACACACAAAAATTTGCCCACCAGGCAAAGTATCCGACCATGTTGTAGTAGCGAAGCTCCTGAATCTTGAACCCTGCATAATCAAGCTTTCTCTTCAGTTCTGGAAGAGCGTACCGGCGGTAATGCCCAAAGTCTCTGTCGATAGGTGCATATATCTCCGACCGTGCCGGCACGAAAAGGCACAGAGTGCCATTGGTAGGCTTTAGAAGGCCGTGGTAGATTGCCAGTTCTGCTTCGTCAGCTTCGATATGTTCGAGGACGTTGATGCTCAGAATGGCGTTCCAGTCTTTCTCCGTCCGCAGATCTGAAATTGTCCCCTGGACCAAATCCAAGTCAGGAAACTGGCTGCGGATCCGAGAACAAAAGTCTCCACTCGGCTCAATAGACGTCAGGTTGCGTATATCCCCGCATTCAAGAAGATGAGCTGTAATTTGGCCTATTCCTGCACCTACCTCGATTACATTTCCGCGCAGGGGTCCCCTGAAGTCGTTAAGGATCGCCGCGCGATAGTTCTTCGCTGCCATCAGACTCGCGAATTCGAAATCTTCGTTTGTTGGTGTATCGATGGAGTTCTTCATTTGATCAAAAAGTTATATTTCCAGATGCACCATAGCGCCCTGAAGCCATCCCGCCAACCTATCTTCTTTCCTTCGGCATAGGTGCGGCCACTATAGGATATCCCGACTTCGTATATGCGCAGATTGGCTCTGGCGAGTTTAGCCGTGATCTCCGGTTCAACCCCAAATCTGTTTTCTTGAATTTGGATATTCTGGATGACCTCACGACGAAACGTCTTATAGCAGGTTTCCATATCCGACAAATTCAAGTCCGTAGCCATGTTGGAGCACATGGTGAGAAATTTGTTACCCACGGAGTGCCAAAAGTATAAAACCCGATGGGCACTCTCACCTCCACGAAAGCGAGAGCCAAAAACCACATCCGCCTTCCCGGTGAGAATTGGCGCCAGCAATCGAAAGTACTCGGCGGGGCTATATTCCAGATCCGCATCCTGAATGATGACGATTTCTGATGTTGCCCTCGCGATGCCCGTGCGCAGGGCAGCTCCTTTCCCGCGGTTGACATCGTGCCGGGTGAGAACAATCCTGCGATCCATCTGAGCTAGCTCTTGCAGTTGGGCGAAAGTGCCATCGGTCGAGCAGTCATCGACAATCACAAGTTCCAGCAAGGGCCGCTGCGCCAGTACCTCCAGGATGACCTTCGATACAGTCGCGGCTTCGTTATACACCGGCATCACAACGGTCACACACGGCGATACATCATCGTTGGTCTGTATTTTCGACATAAGAGAGTCTCAACTGCTTAGAGCGTTTATGAGCGATGGCTTAATATAACCTAAACTTCTGAATCCCAATGGAGCTAGCTTCCGCCAGCACCACGCGATCGTAATTGTCGGCTTTATGCTTCCAGTTAGAACCAACGCCTTGGGAATGACTTTGGTGTAAGTAGGATAGAAATCTGATCAAACTCCAACCCCGTTGCTGGCTGTAGGCACGGGGCGGAATGGGGCATAGTGCATGACTAAAGCGCGAGCGGCTATTCTTCTTTTGCTTACGGCAATTAGCGGATTCTCTGTCTTATGGGGCTTTGCGCTGGAGAGTTCTGCTCGCGGCATCATCGTCGATTTCAAAGTGGTCTACTACGGTGCTCGATGCCTCCTTCAGCATCGCGACCCATACAACGAGAACGAATTAATGAGTGTCTACCTGGCGGAGGGAGGGAAGCGCCCTTCGAACCCTGCAGAATCTGAGAGGGTTCGGCAAGTAGTCGCTCTGCAGGTGTACGTTCCCACTGCATTTTTATGCATCGCTCCATTTGCAATGCTGCCGTGGTGGGTAGCCCATCTTCTGTGGACGGCCCTCACCGTGGCGGCGTTTACGCTTGCCGCGTTCCTAATATGGGCACTTGCACAAGAGCACGCTCCAGGCGCGTCATTCTATTTGAGCTGCTTTCTGCTCGCTAACTGCGGAATCCTTTTTGCGGGCGGAAACGCAGCTGGAGTAGCTATCGGTCTCTGCGTGGTCGCTGTTTGGTGCTTTCTCGAAGACAAATATGCGTTTGCGGCTGTGGTCTGTTTAGCCGTCAGCCTCGCTCTAAAGCCGCACGACACAGGGCTGGTCTGGCTCTACTTCCTCCTGGCAGGGGGAACATATCGAAAGCGTGCGTTGCAGGCACTGGCCCTGACGGTCGCACTTGGGCTGACGGCGATTATGTGGGTCTCTTCTGTTTCGCCCTACTGGCTTCATGAACTGTCTGCCAATCTGTCCGCTACGTCTGTCCGTGGCGGGATTACCGATCCAGGGCCTGGCGCGATTGGAACCGGTGGTGGCTCCATCATTGATCTGCAAACCGTCATTAGCGTCTTTCGCGACGAACCGCGTGTTTATAACTCAATCACTTATTTAATTTGCGGAGCGCTCCTGATCGTGTGGATGGTTGTCACTTCCAGGGCCAGGTCAACTCGATCAAAAGATTATTTTGGACTCGCTACGATTGCGGCTCTTTCCATGCTCCCTGTCTATCACCGGCCCTATGACGCGAAGCTGCTTTTGCTAACGCTTCCCGCATGCGCGATGCTCTTGGCGGAGGGCGGACGATTGGGAAAGATCGGGATCCTGCTCAATTCCACGGCAATCTTGATTACCTCAGATCTCCCCTTGGCGATGCTCGCCGTCCTGACTAAGGATTTGAATCTCTCCACCGCAAGTCTGCCCTTCAAGATACTTACGGTCATTCTTGCTCGTCCGATGCCCATCATCCTGCTGGCCTTAAGCTCCTTTTATTTGTGGTTGTACAAACGCCGCTGTCTGGGTAATGCCTCAGATTTCGGAGTTTCTCAAAATGACTCGAATCTCCGTAAGAGCGGCCAAGCAGTGCCCAGTTGAACTCGAGAGTTCTGCCGGCATATTGGACGACTCGGGACTTCACTCAGCCGTAATCTCCATTTCTGGGAGCGCCTCGGTAAACCATAAAAACTGGTTTACATTGAGAAAGTCATGTCCTTGATTGCGATTGTAAAACCTGACTCTGCTGGCTCGAAGGAGGTGGTGCGGCCCTCGCCTCCACTTGCTGTTCATCTAGCTTTGGCAGGCTGTTGCGCAGTCCTTCTCGCAGTTTGTGTGATCTTGCCGCCACGTGGGGCAATGAGCACCGGTCTCCCCCTGCTGGAAGCGACGGTTCTGTTGCTCGCGCCTCTTCTGATCGTTCCGGCATATTTCCATGAGCGAAAATCCTGGGAACGGCGCGATGCTGCTTTGATGCTTCCCTGGACTCTTGTCATCGCCGCATTGGTGACTCAGGTGGCCCCCACGACGGTTGCCCACGCATTTCCGCTGAGGGATATGCTCTGGCGGAAACTGGATGAACATCTGTGGATCAATATTCCTGCAATCATGACTTTCACTGGAAACCATCCACTGTTACTGTCCGTGCTTACGTTTAGTTACTATTGGATGTTGCACCCGCTTTTACTAAGCGCAATTTTTTTGCCGGCTTGCACGGGAAAGCGTCACGCTTCACAACAATTTGTCCTGGCAAATGCCTTTGCTTTCGTTCTGGCAATTCCATTTATGCTTTTGCTCCCGGCAATCGGGCCTTGGACAGCATGGCACTTTGCGCCGAATCCTCTACAACTCGCGTGCGAATCGAGCATCCACTCCCTGCGGCTGGGGGGCATTTCAAGCGGAGACTCATTCGGAGGCGTTATCTGCTTCCCATCGTTCCACGTGTTTTGGGCGGTAATTTCTGCTCACGCACTGCGGCAGTTTCGCCTGCTTCGCTATCCGGCAATTCTCGTGGCCGGATTTATTACGTTGTCTACGATGTCAACCGGGTGGCACTATGGAGTGGATGTAATCGCGGGGCTAGTTCTCGCCTGGGTTTGCACGGGTCTTGCGGACGTAATCTTAAGAACTGAAAACTCGGCAGCGAAATCTGTCCTGCTCGGTCAAATGCCTGAAACAAAAGTGGCTGGGCTTGATTGCCCGTAGACGATTCGGCTAGAGAAGGGAATAACACTTTCGTGTTATGAGGTCTCATGAATTTGTCAACCCCTCACTCGCAAACCTTAGTTACACCTTTAGTGGTATCCCCATATCTCCATTATTGACTTCTAATAAATCCAAGTGCTAAACCTAAAGCACAACACTTGCTTCAACCCATGCACCACCAGTCACTGACTGGAACCCCAACCCAGGAAATGGAGATTCACAAATGACCGTTCTGATGAACAAGATGTATCTTGCAGCGAAGAACCTGATCGAGCGCGAAGAAGGTCAGGACCTCGTTGAGTACGCCCTCGTCGTTGCCTTGATCGCCTTCGGCGCGATCACCGGCATGGGATATCTCGCGACCGGCCTGAACCACGCCTTCTCGAACATCTCGACCACCCTCACCACCAACATCACATAGTTTGAATTCCGGCTTGGCCGGAATCAAGTTAGAAACAAAGCAGCCTGGAGTTTCACTTCCAGGCTGCTTTGTTTCTTGAACAAATTTACGAGTAGAGAAAAGGTATCACTCCAGCACCAAAATGTGCCTGGCGAACAAGGCGTCTAACCATGCCAGTGCCTCTGCACGCTGAAGCTGGAGAAAGTGCCAGCTGAACTCTCGTTAAGTCGTTTTCGCTCGAGGATTGATCAACTCTGATCACTCTCTCAGAATCTCCGAGCAGATTCGCGACGCACCCTTCCGGCTGTGGCAAATTTACTATATGTGCATCTTGCTGACCGCGCCCCGTGAACAGAACATCACACTGACGTTCATTGAGGGCGGTCTTACCGCGATATTTATTGCTGCGTCTTTTGCCTGGCCGCGACTGTGTTCCTCATGGTTCTTGCGCGTTGAGCGTTGGCTCGGGCGGCTCGCTCGTAAACAGGGTATTGCCGTCGTAATCGCTGGCGCAGCAGGGCTTCTCCTTCGCCTTGCAATTCTTCCATGGTGCGGCATCCCTCTTCCGTTTGTACCCGACGACTTCAGTTTCCTGCTTGCTTCAGACACTTTCTCGCATGGACGCCTCACCAATCCAACCCCTGCCATGTGGGTCCATTTTGAATCAATCCACATCGACATGCTGCCGACGTACATGTCCATGTATTTCCCCCCTCAGGGTCTCGTGATGGCGGCAAGTAAGCTGCTGTTTGGAAACCCATGGTTCGGGATCCTGATTATGAGCGCGCTGATGTGTGCAGGTATCTGCTGGATGCTTCAGGCATGGCTTCCTCCCACATGGGCCTTTCTAGGAGGCATGCTGGCTGTCGTTCATCTCGACCTGTTTAGCTACTGGACAAATACGTTTCATGCGGCTGGTTCAATAGCCGCCCTTGGTGGCGCGTTGGTTCTTGGCGGATTGCCGCGATTCAAACGCCGACCTTTATTTCGTTATGCGTTGCTAATGGCAATAGGCATCGCGCTCATGTTCACAACCCGACCGTTTGAGAGCATGCTGTTATTTGTTCCGGTCGCGGCATCTTTCATTCGGTGGTATTTCGTATCCCAAAACCGCCCAAATCCAGCGGTGCTTTTACGCCGTCTAATCATTCCTCTGGCGATAGTCGTCGGCGCAGCCGCGTGGCTGGGATATTACGACTACAGAGTGTTTGGTAATCCATTGACTCTGCCCTACACCGTCAATCGCGCAACCTATGCCATCGCGCCATATTTCGCCTGGCAGAAACCACGGCCCGAACCCTCCTATCACCACGATGAAATGCGTCGTTTTTATCACGAAGATGAATTCGACGATTACATGAGGGCGCACTCTGTGGCGGGCTTCGTTAAAATGACGATGATCAAGGCGGTTATCGGAACTCTCTTCTTTACAGGCTTGGCAATGTTGCCATTCGTCTTCATGTTGCGACGAGTATGCCGCGATCAGCGTGTCAGGTTTCTGGTGATTTGCCTGCTGTTCCTATCCGCCGGAATGCTCGTTGAGATTTTTCTGATTCCCCATTACATGGCGCCCTTCACCGCAGCCATCTACGCGGTTCTCCTGCAGGCGATGCGCCACATTCGACATTTCAAACCAGGCGATCAGCCTGTGGGCTTGGCATTGATGAGATTCAGTATGCTTATCATCCTTGTGATGTCCGGCGTCCGCCTCTTCGCGCAGCCCCTTCATCTTTCCTTTCCAAAATGGCCATCGTCCACGTGGAATTTTAGCTGGTACGGGCCTGAGGTCTTTGGCAAGGACCGCGCAGCAGTGGAGCAGGCTCTTGAGGAGTTACCGGGGGAGCAACTCGCAATTGTTCGTTACTCTTCTGACCATAATCCCCAGGACGAGTGGGTCTACAATGCCGCAGATATTGACCATTCCAAAGTAATCTGGGCACGAGAAATGGACCCCGCCAGCAACCGCGAATTGTTTCAATATTATGGGAGTCGCAAAGTTTGGCTTGTACGACCCGATGCCCAACCTGTAGCCGTTTCCGCCTATCTGTTACCTGAGCAAGGAACATCGGGCGCGCGCTAGTGCGTTTGCGCCTTTCATGCTTGAGAATGGATACATGCCGGTGGTGAACCAATGATCGCGAGTGGAGGATTTGCGCCAAGATTCATGGCCGGATCAAGGGGTCGCCGACTCATCATGCCCGGTTTTCATACCGGAATGGTATGTGCGGCAGTCGTGATCTTAATCATCTCCGCAGTTGGCTGCGAATTGACATCGATTACGGTCCCCCAGGCAGGCTCTCTACTAACCTCTTTGGGTATCTCCGCCTTTGTGTTGCCTGCGCTTGTGCTATATCTCAGGGAAAAGGGAAAGGCCAATTGGTCAGATGCAGTGTTAACGCTGTTCTGGGCGCTCTTCTTAGACGTCATTCTTTTCTTTCCGGTCGCGGTCGCCGCGAGACTTGGTGCGGTCTATCCCTTGCAGGACGCGCGGCTGATCCAATTGGATCAATCTATCGGGGTAAACGTCGTGCACTTTCAGGTGTGGGCCTCAAATCATTGGCTGGGTTATGCCTTGGACCAGAGCTATCCTTTGCTCTTTCCATTGATGAAGATATCTATCCTGCTGAACGTCTTGACAGGTAAGATCAAATTTGCGCAAGATTTCCTTGCATCAAACATCATTGCTTTTGCCATTGGTCTACCCTTGTTCGCGATGTTTCCCGCGATTGGCCCTTGGTATGGATTTCATCTCCCGGTAAGACTTGACGAATCGATCTGTCAGGCCGCGCTTCTTGCGCTTCGGAGTCCAGGGACTTACACCTTCAACCCCCCGGATGGCGTCATCTGTTTCCCCTCTTTTCATGTTGTTTGGGCCATCCTTTGCGTCCAGGCCCTCTGGGGATTTCGATGGTTGCGGTTCCCAGTTTCTCTTCTCGCCGGAATGATTGTCCTCTCCACCATGAGCACTGGCGTTCATTACTTTTGTGATGTGCTGGCGGGCATCCTCGTCGCCGCGATCTCCGTCCTCGGCTCTAGGTGGCTTCGAAGATCAGTTTTTGTCGATAAACGTAGCGCATCGCTGCCCATAACTACCCAGACAGTGCCTGAACAGGTAACGATCTAGTTTGCGAAGAGATGTTTACTTGCTGAGGCATGACAATAGAATTAAGAAGAGGACACGTGGATGATTAACGGAAAGCGCATTGCTGTAGTCATGCCGGCCTACAACGCTGAAAAGACCTTGGAAATGACCGTGCGCGAACTGTCAGATCTGGTTGATATCAAGATCCTTGTCGATGACTCGAGCAAGGACCAGACCGCTGCTATGTCGAAACAGCTCGGCGTTCACACCTTCGTCCACGATGCGAATTACGGCTACGGTCGAAACCAGCAAACCTGCTACCGCGAAGCGCTTGCAGCAGGCGCTGACATTGTCGTCATGGTTCACCCGGACTACCAGTACACTCCGTCGCTCGTTCCGGCGATGGCAGGCATGATCGCGAGTGGCGTCTACGATATGGTGCTCGCCTCGCGCATTCTTGGTGGTGGTGCGATGAAGGGCGGAATGCCCGTTTACAAATACATCTCCAACCGCTTCCTCACCGCGTTCCAGAATCTGTTTCTTGGCATCAAGCTCTCTGAATACCACACAGGGTTTCGCGCATTCTCCCGAAATCTTCTGGAGACCCTTCCCATCCTCGAGAATTCAGACGACTTTGTCTTCGACAATCAAATGATCGCCCAGGCAGCCATGTTCAACTTCCGTATCGGAGAGATCTCGTGTCCGACAAAGTATTTTGAGGAGGCTTCCTCGATCAACTTTAAGCGAAGCGTAGAGTATGGTCTCGGCGTTCTCGCTACTACCCTCAGCTATGTCGCGCAGAAGATGGGCCTCATTCACCTCGCGCGCTTCGATGCCAATGGACGAAAAGTAAGCTCGAACCTGCAGTACTACTCAAAAATCCCCCAAGGTTCTTGAGACACTGAGTCGCAGACTACTTGGAATTACGAAGGCAAATCGCCATGGAATGCGATCGGAAGGAAAGAACAGACTTAGAAACTTAAGCGCGACGCCTTGGCTCCATCCCCCTTCGGAGTGCGAAGTTCTGCTTTCAGGGCCCTCAGTCTATCCTCCACAGTTCAAATCGGTCTTCCTCGGTCTCGCCAAAACCCCAAAGCCAGTAACCAGACCCATTGGAGTAGAGGCCTACTCCAGCTCCCATCGTTCTTCCGAACCGATATTTGTGGGGAATCGTCTCGATCAATGTCCGATGCGGGAAGCGCTTTGCAGGTGAGTGGCCTTCCGCTGCGAACACGTCCACCACTAACAGGTCTCCAGGCTCTGGCTGAGGGCCGCCTTCGAAGGTGAGTTTTGCCCCCGCCAACGGCGCATACCAATAAGACCAATACTGCCCTCCGAACCACACTCTTTCGCCCTTTGCAACATGCGGGTTGATCAAACTGTTGAGGGCGCCCCGGGCGAAATTCGCAAACTCTGCGTCTGCGTGAAGAATCAGAAGAGAGTATCCCGTGCTGGCTCCGATCACCACAAACGCTGCCGTTCGTGCAAATTGTACCGAGACACCATCAAGCAACCGGAAGCAAAGGAATATGACCGCAGGTACGCAGGGTAGCAAGTATTTCATCGGAAGGTGACTGTAGTAGACGATGGGAAGAGGGATCAAAATCCAGAGCATTAGAAACAGATCGGTGTGTTCCCGCTCTTTCAGCGCTCGGAAAAGCAGATCAGCAATAGCTCCGCCTCCAAAAACCACCAAAAATGGAACAAACGAATGACTGTAACGCAAGAGCCACGGGACGATCGTTATGAGCGACAGGATAGAAACCAGAAGCAGCCGTCTGGCATTTAAAGTGTTCGCCACCCAGCAGGCGGCTAGCGGCAGAGGAAACGCGAAGTACAGAAGAAACGCGTAGAGATTAGCCTGTATATGCTGCACGCCCGTGACAACTGAAGGCGGACTGAGAGCCAGGTTGTGCTCGCGGACCGCGAGAATCATCGCTAACAACAAACAACCACCGCCCAGGACCGGAATCCAAAGCCAGAATCTTGTGCGAATCTGTTCCATAACTTCTCGGAGATCTAGGCTCTTCATCAAGAAGAACGCTGCGAGAGGCAGCAGAAGCACGAGGTGTGGCCGGGCAAAACCCGCGAGCCCCAGCGCGATTGCCGAAGCTAAGCCCTGGCTCCACTTTTGTTCTACCTTCCACGCTGCGAGCCGTTCCATTGCCACCAGCGCGATGGCCGTCGCGAGGATGTCAGGCATGGCGGTGCTGGCCATAGAGAGAAAAGGAGGGAGGGCCACGAGAAGCAAGGCACCCGCGGTCGCGTGCCACCGGTCCCATCCAAGCCGGAAGATCAGCGAAGTCATCGCCACAACTGCGATCCAAACCAGCACCAATTGCGTTAAGTGCGCCATCCACTCATGCGCGCCAGCCAAAACCGTGGGCACGAGCACATATCCCATCAAGGAGTTTCCAGGCGTCAAAAGGTAGAGCTTCGTGCAACTCTCAATGGTGTTCCAGCAAATATCGAAATCCATTGGGTGCATCGGATGCTTCACGATCTGCCGGGCCATCGTGAGGTATTCCGGATCGTCAATGAGAAATGCCTTATTCAGATATGGGAGAAGGCAGAGTGTGGCAAGAATCAGCGCAGGCAATGCGCTCGTCACCACCGTGGATGCCGAAACCGTCCGGGGAACCGCGCCATCCTTCGCAAGTTCCGCGTTCATTCTTCTTACCTGTGATTGAGATGTCATGTTTTGCGAGTTCTTCCGAAGATGGACTTGCTTAACCGATGAAAAAAAGCTTTGCGGCAGCCTTGTTGCACATGCGCATGAGCAAGCTGCCATCGGCAAACCGATTGATATTCGTTGAACCGTAAGTCCGCTCCCGGTATCGAACAGGGATATCGATGATCTTCATATTGAGCTTTGCCGCACCGAATAGAAGATCAAAATCGCCGAATGGGTCGAGGGCCCCAAAGTATGTTCGTCCCGCTGCGATGTCGAGGTAAGCCTTACGCCAGAGGACTTTCGTTCCACAGAGGCTGTCTTTAACGGGTTGGCCCATGAGTTTGCTCAGAAGTAACGCAAAGAACTTGTTGCCCCAGAGATTCAGAAAACGCATCGCTCGAGAATCCATCGAGTAGACCAATCGACAACCATTGATGAAGTCTCCTTTTCCGCTCACGAGGGCATCATAAAAATCGACCAGGTCTTCCGGAGCCACACTGATGTCGGCGTCGAGAATCATCAGAATGTCGCCTGTCGCCTTAGCGAAACCCAAGCGGACCGCGTCCCCTTTGCCTCGTCCTTCCTGAACAAGAACCTTGATGTCCTTTTCTGGTGTATTGGCGGCCACCCGCCGGCACTCGTCAAGCGTATTGTCCTTGGAGTGACCCTCGACAAAAATCAATTCGGTGTGCGAACCGATATTCGGTAGCCGCTCGACAATCTGCTGAATATTACCCGCTTCGTTGCGACACGGACAAATCACAGAGACAGTAGGCACTGGACGATTCTCCGTCAGTCGCATCGGGCGCGCCACCACCCAGTTCGTGAGTGCGAATTGGCGGATGAGTGGCAAGGGCGTCAGAAAACGATTCACAAACCGCGTCAGTAGCGGCACATGCTTGGGCAAAAGAATATGAGGGCGAGACCGCAGAACCTCAAAATCGGCAAGATAGAGCAAGTTGGCCAGATCTTCCTTCGTCGTCCAGTTAAGAATCGGTAACGGATATTTCATCCCTGTCCGTTCCGCAAGCGCCAGGATCGGCTGCCACAACAAGCTGTACCAATGAATGATGATCCGTGTCTGCGCATGACATGCTGAACGGAGACGCTCGAACACTAGGCGGATGTCGTAGAGAAAACCCACCAGATCGGAAAGAATGATGTAGTCGAACTTTTCTCCTCCGCAATCGAGAAACTCGGCGGCCATGCAGCGAAACTCAAGATCCGGATGTTTCGAAGTAGCCAAACGAACCATCTCGGGCGAAATATCTATGCCCAGGCCCCGAAGTGGTTGTGTCGCCGCCAGCAGATCTCCCGTACCGCTTCCAATTTCAAGAACCCGCGCAGATGCCGGGATATAGAAGCTGCAGAGTGACGAGATCGCTCGATGATACCCTTCGTTGCGTCGCCGCCACTTCTCCACGCTCAAGGCATAGTGGTCGAAAAACTCCTCCACTTCGCCCAGGTGCTCGCCCATACGGGTCGGAAGCTTGTCTTTGCGAACATCACGTGCCCAGCGGGGATAGTCTTTGGGTGGAGCGGAAGGCACAGGAGAACTCATCGGAACGGTTTCGCTGCCACTTTTTGAGCTGAGCGAATAGCGCCCTCATTGATATAGGCATAGTACCCATCGCTCTGGACGATTATGCTTGAATCTGAGCAAGCGCCTGACCCTGAGTGAGTCTTGGCTGCACTCGATATGGGGGCACTCATCATCATAGGATTGTGATGCTTAGGGCACGATTATATCCGCAGCTTTCTTGACAGGCAATTCTATTTCGACCATCAAGGAATCCCATGGTCCTCAGAGGTAATGTCGGCACAGACAGTAGCACGGAGATAACTGCTTGAGTAACTGGCTTACCACGCTATTCGAGCATCGCTGGATCAGGCCGTGGAGACATATCGCCATCTTCGTGATCACATTCCTCCTGGTCACATCCAGGCGCCCTGACGCTTTATTCCGTGCCCAGTTTTGGGGAGAAGACGGCAACGTCTTCTATGCCGACGCTTACCATCTTGGCTGGTTTCCAGCGGTGTTCCACACCCATGCTGGATACTTCCATTTGGTACCGCGTCTGGTAGCCGCGCTCGCCCTTCTTGTTCCCCTTTACCGTGCTCCCCTCTTGATGAATGTCATTGCAATTGCAGCTTACGCGCTGACCGTAAATTTGCTGCTGTCCTCCCGCTCTGCGGCTTGGGGCAGCCTGGGTTTCCGAGCACTTCTCGCAGTTGGCTACCTCGCCCTGCCCGTTAACACTGAGATTCTGGGCGTCTTCACCGACGTTCAGTGGGTCTTGGTTATCTCCGCGCTCATTCTCGTTGTGGGCGCAATCCCCCAGACCACTCCCACACGCATCGCCGACGTCTGTTTTCTCCTGGCCTGTGGACTGTCAGGTCCGTTCTGTTTCTTCCTCTTGCCCATCGCCGTCATCGTTGCCTGCGTCAAGCGCGAACGCTGGCGGTGGGTGCCTGTCAGCGTGCTCACCTTCTGTGCAGTCATTCAGGCTTGGGCATTGCTCTTCCTTAGCGCTGGAACACGTTCCGCAGTTCTCGGCGCCACGCCATATCTATTCCTCCGCATGCTCGGTGAGAACGTGTTTCTCGCCCCATTTTTCGGCGTACAACTCGTTCGGCTCGTCAATGGCACACACGCCTTTCTCTTCGAACTGGCTGTCGCCGCTGCCGGAACCATCCTCAGCCTGCTTGCGCTTCTTCGTGCACAGATGGAGACCAGGCTGTTTTGCCTTCTGGCAGCCATGGTCTTTGCCGCGTCTCTGCTCTCTCCAGCAGTAACCACTCGCCCCGGAGTGCCCGGTTGGCAACTGCTCGCTGAAGCGAACGGAATCCGCTACTGGTTTCTTCCCGCATTGGCATTCCTCTGGCTCCTCATCGACGCCGCCGGCAGCCCGTCAAAGGTCCTTAAATCAATTTCAGCGCCACTCCTCCTGCTGTTCTGCTTATGTGGAGCTTTGCAGTGGAAGCAGCCGGCCTTTCCTGATCTGCATTTTGCCGAAGAAGCCGCCCGTTTTGAGTCCGCTCCCATCGGTGCCACCGTCATCCTCCCCGAGAATCCCGATGGCAGCACAATGCGCCTGGTAAAACACGCTTCGGTTGGTCATTGATACGCCATCTTCCGCTTGCCGGGAATCACTGCCGATACCATACGAGACCGTAGTTACCACCGGTGATCCCTGGCGCCGGGGTTTTGGATTCTGATTGTTTGAACTCGCTATACTGACTTGATCTCGTGGTTTGTAACGCGTTCCCACTCAATGGTCGATCCAGATAACGGTGGAGGGAGCTTATGGCGGATACGCTTGAGCGAATTGTTCCTCTCGAGCTTGAGCAAGGCGGCGCAACTGGCCAAGATACATTCAGGTTGCATATCGACAGGTACGAGTTTGCCGCCAAGCATGTCACTGGCCCCGCACTGCTCGACATGGCATGTGGGGTAGGGTACGGAACAAAGTTCTTGGTTGGAGCTTGTTCAGGGGTGGTGCAGGCGCACGGTGTT
>Ga0105240_10007902_pt1 | contig 15341 bp, 11 predicted proteins | sample KBSC54metaG_FD_80426 | JGI IMG/M metagenome (GOLD analysis project Ga0105240, IMG submission 80426) | Corn rhizosphere microbial communities from Kellogg Biological Station, Michigan, USA - KBS C5-4 metaG | ecosystem: Host-associated > Plants > Roots > Rhizosphere > Soil | place: Michigan, USA... | reverse complement strand
GCACAATCCCTGCCCAAGGCGGCGGTACTGACCAACGATACGGAAGACGAGTTCTGGGTGATGAAGCTCATCGACAGCGCCACCGCTGTGAAGGTGTCTGTAAAGAAGGGGATCGAGACAAAGGACAGGGTAGAGATACTGTCGCCTGGTTTTTCTCCGTCGGACCGGATCCTGGTGTCCGGAAATTATGGATTGCCAGATACGGCCAAAGTAAAAGTCACCGAATGAAAAATTTCTTTGTCTCCTATAAGAATCCGCTGACTGTCACGCTGGTGATTATATTGTTGGGCGGCCTGTTCGTGTATACCAGGCTGCAAACATCCCTTTTCCCGGAGATCACATTCCCCAAGATCAAGGTGATCGCAGATGCGGGTCTGCAGCCTGTGAACAAGATGATGGTCACCGTGACCAAGCCGCTGGAGAATGCCATCAAGCAGGTGCCTGACCTGCAATATGTACGCAGCACAACCAGCAGGGGCAGCTGTGAAATATCGGCTTTCCTGGACTGGAATGCCAATGTCGATCTGAGCCAGCAGCGCATCGAATCGAAGATCAACGAGATAAAGAGCAATCTTCCCCCGGAGACACAGATCACGGTGGAGAAGATGAACCCTTCTATCCTGCCAGTGATGGGCTACACCCTGGAAAGCCATAGCCTTTCTCCCATCGAGCTCAAGCTCCTGGCCAATTATACGATCAAACCTTTTCTTTCCCAGGTGATGGGTGTCTCCGAAGTACGTGTCATCGGCGGGAGATCCAAGGAGTACTGGCTTACGCTGGACCCGCAAAAAATGAGCACCCTTTCCATTACGCCGGACATGCTCAATGCTGTCATCAGCCAGACGGGGTTTATCAAGTCCAATGGCTATCTTTCGGACTATCGGTATTTATATCTCACGGTGACGGATGCCACGGTACACAATAAGGAGGACATCGGGAACATCGTCATCAAAAATACGGGGCGGCGGGTAGTGACATTGAAGGAGATAGCCACTGTGGATGTTAAGGAGGCGGTAGAGTATACCCGCATCAATGCCAATGGGCAGGATGCCCTGCTGATCGCTGTCGTCAAACAGCCCAATACCAACCTGGTCGAGCTTTCCAGGGACGTGGAGGAAAAAGTGGCCCAGCTGAAGCCGCTGCTGCCAAAAGGGGTTACGATGCAGCCATATTATATACAGGCCGATTTTGTGAATACTTCGATCCGCAGTGTCACCGACAGTCTTTGGGTAGGACTGGCCCTGGCCATAGTGGTAGCGATCATTTTTCTTCGCAGCCTGAAGGCAAGCACCACCATCCTCATCACTATACCTATCACGCTGCTGCTGACGCTGATCGTGCTTTATGCCATCGGGTATACGCTGAACATCATGACCCTTGGAGCTATCGCTGCCGCCATCGGGCTGATCATCGACGATGCCATCGTGGTAGTGGAGCAGATACACCGTACGCATGAAGAGCATCCCGACGAACCTTCTTCCACGCTGGTGCAAAAGGCCATCCATTATCTTTTTCCGGCCATGCTCGGGTCTTCCATCAGCACCATTGTCATCTTCATACCTTTTGTACTGATGAGCGGCGTGGCGGGCGCGTATTTTAAGGTGCTGACCAATACCATGATCATTACTCTCGTATGTTCCTTTTTTGTCACCTGGATCGGTCTGCCCGTCGTCTATCTGATATTATCACCCCGGCACAAACCCCGCAAGGTTATGAAGCCGCATGCCGTCCGCAGCCAGCGGTGGGTGGCTTTTTTTATCCGTCGTCCCTGGCTTAGCCTGTTACTGATCGCCGGGCTGGGGGCTTCTATTTACTGGGTGCTGCCTCAATTGGAGACCGGGTTCCTGCCGGAGATGGATGAGGGCAGTATCGTGCTGGATTATACTTCTCCACCCGGCACTTCGCTGGAGGAGACAGACAGGATGCTGCGGGAAGTAGAAAAGATCATCGTCAAGACGCCGGAGGTGCAGGCTTATTCACGACGGACAGGGACGCAGATGGGGTTCTTTATCACCGAGCCCAATACGGGGGATTATCTCATTCAGCTGCGGGCGGACCGTACCCGAAGTACCGAGGATGTCATCACGGATATCCGTAAGCATGTCGAAGCTACGCAGCCTGCGCTGCGGGTGGATTTTGGGCAGGTCATCGGGGATATGCTGGGAGACCTTATGACGTCTGTGCAGCCGGTGGAGATCAAGATATTCGGGAATGACCCCGGCGTGCTGCATGATCTTTCCAAGCAAGTCGCGGCTGACATATCGGGTGTTGAAGGTACGGCGGATGTCTTTGATGGAGTGGTTATCGCCGGTCCGTCGGTGAGCATCGAACCCAACTATGCCCGGCTGGCGCAGTTTGGGCTGACGCCGGCCAATCTGCAATATCAATTACAGACCTCGCTGGAAGGGAATATCGTAGGTACGCTGCCCGAGAAAGAGCAGCTGACGAATATACGCATGGTCTATCCCAACAGCCGCGGCCGCGCTGTTGCGGAGGTGGGGCATATGCAGGTATTCCTGCCTTCAGGGAAGCTGGCGCCTATCTCTGACCTGGCAACCGTCACCGTCAAGGCGGGAGACGCGGAAATACAACGGGAGAACCTGCAGTCCATGGGTGTTGTCACGGCCCGGCTGGAAAACCGTGATCTGGGCAGCGTTATCAGGGATATTCAAAGGACTGTAGGGGAGAAGATACATCTGCCACAGGGATACCATATCGAATACGGGGGCGCATATGCCGAGCAGCAGCAATCTTTCAGCGAGCTTTTGATCATATTGATCACCGCCAGTCTGCTGGTGTTTGGCGTGATCCTCTTTTTATACAGGAGATTTGCCGTGGCCCTGTTGATATTGATGATAGCCGTGCTGGGTATTGCCGGAAGCTATCTTGCCTTGTATCTGACACATACGCCGTTGAATGTAGGGAGCTATACCGGGTTGATCATGATCGTGGGCATCATTGGAGAGAATGCTATTTTCACCTTTTTGCAGTTCCGGGATACCATGGCGGAAAAGTCAGTGGATGAAGCCGTTGTATACGCTATTTCCACCCGTCTGCGGCCCAAGCTGATGACTGCCCTGGGAGCCATTATTGCCCTTATGCCGCTGGCGCTGGGTATTGGCGCGGGTGCCCAGCTGCATCAGCCGCTGGCCATTGCCGTCATCGGGGGATTTGTAGCCGCCCTTCCGCTGCTGCTGATCGTATTACCCTCCCTGTTACGCTGGCTTTACAGGAAGACGCCTGTTCCGGATTCTGTGAGCTGACCGTCCTTCATTTATTACATCGTGGGTCACCCCGTCCAGGGACCGTTTGACACTCCTTTTAAGCCTATCGTTGCCGGACGATGTAATTTTGCTATTCCAAACCCCTTTTTATGACACTCCTTATTTTAGGGCTCATTTTCTTCCTCGTAGGAGCCCTTGCGTTGAGACGCATTTCTTCTTTATCCATCTATGGCCGTATCCTGCGCCTGGTAGGATTAGGCCTGGCTGTTATTGGTCTTTTATCAGCCTGTATCGTACAGATCGGGGCCGGCGAGATCGGTGTCCAGGTGCTGTATGGCAGCGTACAGAACAATGTTCTTTCCAGCGGGCTTCATTTTATCAACCCGCTCATGGATGTCCAGCGGATGGATATCAAGACGCAGAACTATACCATGAGCGCCGTACACAACGAAGGCGCCAAGGAAGGTGATGACGCCATTCGCGTATTGAGCGCGGATGGGCTGGAGGTAGTCATCGACCTCACCGTCCTGTATAAGGTATTGCCTACTTCGGCGCCCGATATCCTTCGTCAGACGGGTATCGACTACACGGATAAGATCGTACGCCCCCTGACACGTACCAAAATACGGGATAATGCCGTATATTATGATGCCGTATCGCTGTTCTCGACCAAGCGGGATGAGTTCCAAACGCGTATCACGAAGAGCATCGAAGACGACTTCCACCGCCGGGGATTGTTGCTGGAACAGATACTTATTCGTAATATCACGCTGCCTCAGGCCGTGAAGACCAGCATCGAGCAGAAGATATCGGCCGAGCAGGATGCGCAGAAGATGCAATTCGTGCTGCAAAAGGAAAGGCAGGAGGCGGAAAGAAAAAGAGTGGAGGCGCAAGGTATTTCGGATTATCAACGGATCATCAGCGAAAGCCTTACCGACCGTCAGCTACAGTATGAAAGCATCAAGGCGCAATTAGAGATTGCCAAATCACCCAATGCAAAGGTCATCGTCATGGGGAAAGGGAATACCCCGATGATACTGGATGCAAAGGGACAATAAAAGATATGACAACACAGGTAGAGATCAGACAAGCCACGAGAGAGGACGCGGAAATGATAGCCGATATGAGCCGCCGAACGTTTTATGAAACCTTCGCACATCAGAACACTCCGGAAGATATTGCCCTGTATATGGACAAGCAGTTCACGCGAGAGTCCCTTATGGCCGAGGTTGGGACTCCGGGCAATACGTTCCTGGTAGCCTGGCTGGATGAGCAGCCTGTAGGTTATGTACGTCTGTTGGAGCATGCGCCTCCGTCGGAAATAGGAGAGGGAACTGGTATCGAGATCGTACGTCTCTATGCCGAACAATCCGTTATTGGAAAGGGAATAGGCCGGGCTCTGATGCAATCCTCCATTGACCTGGCGCGTGAGAAAGGATTGCAATGGATCTGGCTGGGTGTATGGGAGCATAACCACCGGGCCATCGCCTTCTATACCAAATGGGGCTTTGAGAAGTTCGGCGACCATCCTTTTATTCTCGGCACGGACAAGCAGACGGACTGGTGGATGAAAAGGAAATTATAACCCTTCTTGTACCATCTGTTGCAGTCTTTCTTTTCTCTCCGGCCATTCGTCATCGATGATGCTAAAGACTACCGTGTCACGACGGGAGCCGTCGTTGCGGATGGTAAATTTTCGCAGCACCCCTTCTTTTATACCGCCGATCTTTTCCACGGCGCGTTGCGATCGGATGTTCTGATGCGCAACCCGGAATTCCACCCGGTGGAGGTGCAGGTGTTCGAACGCGTATTGCAGTAGCAGCAGCTTGCATTCTTTATTATAGACCTTGCCCCAAACTTCGGGGACATACCAGGTGTGACCTATCTCCAATCTTTTGTCCTTCCATGACACATTGAAGAATCGGGACATGCCGATGATGGTGCTGCCCGCTGTGGTGCGGATGACAAAGGCGCGGCCGAATAGTTGCGGCAAATTGAGGGCTTCGTCAAAGTAATCGTCGAACTGGATATCGTAGGTATCGTCGATCAACAGGGTCTTTGTGAACTCCCATAAGCGCGGGTCTTTTGCCAACGGACGGATCAACTCCCTATCTTTTTCGCACGCGGGTTGAAGATATACTGTCTGTCCTTTCAGGAACGGAGGGTTGGCATCTGTGTCATAAGGAAAAACGTTGGTCATGGGTTCCATTTAAATAGCAAACATACCATACCTGCACAGGAGGCAGGTAGGCCAGATATGAGAAAGAAGATGGGCCAGCGTCTGTCAATCTATCAGCTGAAAGCTATCCTGCAGCCGGATGTCATCGGATGCGCTGCCGATGAAGAGCTGAAATTCTCCAGGCTGTGTGATCAGCTCGAGCTTGTCGTTATAAAAGGCCAGTTCGGACCTGTCGATGGTAAAACTGATCTTTTTTGTTTCGCCGGGGGCGAGCTTTAGTTTGGCAAAATCCTTTAACTCTTTCACCGGTCTCAGCGGCTGTGCTACCACATCCCTCAGATAGAGCTGTACTGTCTCTTCTCCTGTGTATTTACCTGTGTTCTGTACATCGAGCGTGACCGTGATCGACTCGCTGCTGTGTAAGGATCTTTTGCTTAGCATCAGATTATTGTATTTAAAATCCGTATAGCTCAGTCCATATCCGAACGCATAGCGGGGACTGTTATACAGGTCCGTGTACGCGGACACATAATTAACGTCCTTTTCGTCCTTTGCCGGACGGCCTGTATTGAGGTGATTGTAGTAGATAGGGATCTGACCTATCTCCCTGGGAAAGCTTACCGGCAGCTTGCCGGAAGGGTTGTATCTGCCAAAGAGGACGTCGGCTATGGCATTGCCGGCCTGATTGCCCAGCCACCAGGTGTAGAGGATGGCGGGTACGTGTTCTGCCGTCCAGTTGAAGATCATGGGGCGCCCCGCCATCAGCAGTACCACCACTGGTTTGCCCGTGGCCTGTATGGCTTTGATCAGCTCTTCCTGCACACCGGGCAGGTGTATGTCCGCCCGGCTTTTTGCTTCGCCTGTCATGTCGGGTCTTTCACCCATGGCCATGATGACTACATCCGCCTGCCGGGCTATCTGGAGGGCTTCTGTGAATCCTGCACGGCTGGTGTCTGTGATATCGCAGCCTTTGGCATAGAGCAGATGGGCGTTGCCTGCCTGCTGCTGTACTCCTTCATAGAGGGAGACGATATCTTTTTCGGCGCCGATGTCCAGTGACCAGAATCCTTTCATCTCCTTTTTTGAATGTACCAGGGGGCCTATGAGGGCGATGGATCGCGACTGGGTGGAGAGGGGCAGCAGATGGTTCTCATTCTTCAGCAATACAATGCTTTTATCGGCCATGTCACGGGCTGACCGGACATGCTCTTCTTTGTTGAGGGTGGCCTTTTCCCTGTCCGCATTGCTGAACCGGTAGGGATCGTCGAAGAGGCCTAATTCAAATTTTTTACGGAGGATCCTTTTTACCGCGTCGTCGATGAGGCTGACCGGGACTTTGCCCTGCTGTACCAGGGTTGAGAGGCTGGTGGTATAGCTCCTGCTTTCCATATCCATGTCACAGCCGGCCGTGAGGGCCACCCGTGCCGCCTCTTCTCTACCCGCGACATAGCCATGGGGGATCATTTCACCGACCGAGCCCCAGTCGCTGACGACGAAGCCTGAAAAATGCCACTGGCCTTTGAGAATATCTCTCAGCAGGTAGCTATTGCCCGTGGCCGGAGTGCCGTTGAGGTCGTTGAAGGAGTTCATGAAGGTGGCGGCGCCCGCATCAAGAGCTGCTTTGAAGGGAGGCAGGTAGATCTCCCACAGCGTACGGAGGCTCATGTCCACGCTGTTGTAATCGCGGCCGCCGATGGCTGCGCCGTAGGCGGCAAAGTGTTTGGCGCAGGCCATGACTGCATCGAGGCTGCCAAGACCATTGCCCTGGAAGCCTTTGACCCGGGCGCGGGCTATACAGGCGCCCAAGTACGGGTCTTCGCCTGCTCCTTCCATGATGCGTCCCCAGCGAGGATCTCTTGCAATGTCCACCATGGGGGCGAATGTCCAGTGAACACCGCCTGCCGCGGCTTCTGTGCCTGCCACCCGTGCCGACTGTTGTATGGCTGTCAGGTCCCAGCTGGCGGCTTCCGCCAGTGGTATGGGAAAGGTGATGCTATATCCGTGAATGACGTCCTGGCCGAACAGCAGGGGTATTTTCAGACGGCTGTCCATGGCTGCCTGCTGGAAGGCTTTTGTGTGCGCGACGCCTGTGATGTTCAATATGGAGCCGACCTTGCCCTGGCGAATGGCGGCCATTTTGTCCTCAACGTCCTTTGTAACCGGGCCGGTGGCTTCCCAGTCGCCGTTGTACTGGTTGAGCTGGCCGATCTTTTCATCCAGGGTCATTTTTTTAAGGAGGTCGTCGACCTTTTTGTCGATGGATTGCGCGAAGGCTGCCCGTGTGGTCAGGAGCAGGGCGAATAGGGACGATAGGGGAAAAAAATTACTCATATGGCTAACGTTTCAATAATTTACTGTTGACGATCTTTTCCATAATCTCTTCCTTCTGGTATTTGCTGATCGGGACCTGGTGATGGAGCACGTGGAGAATATTCCCCTCGATGGAGTTAATTTTCCCGATGGCGACCACATAGGATTTATGGGGCTGGATAAAGGCGCCTGAAGGAAGTTTTTCCTGAATCATTTTAAGGGTGAGATGGGTGATGATCTTTTTCTCACGGGTATAGATGGCTACATAGTTTTCCAGGGCTTCAATAAAAAGGATGTCGGTAAAATGGATCTTTTCCAGCTTACTGTCCGCCTTGACAAAGATATAGTCTTCTCCCACGGCCGGTGTCTGCTGTCCGCGGAAATAATCGAAGGCCTTGTTGGCCGCCCGCAGGAAGCGCTCGAAGGAAATGGGTTTCAGAAGATAATCCAGCACTTCCAGCTCGAAGCCCTGCAGCGCATATTTTTCATAAGCTGTCGTGAAGATGACTTTGGGAGCGTCCGTGATATTTTTCAGGAAGTCGATGCCTGTGACATAAGGCATTTCGATGTCCAGGAATAGCAGATCTGCTGATCCCTTTTTTAACAGGGAGTTCAGCTCGAGGGCATTCTCGCATACGCCCGTCAATTCCAAAAAATCTATCTGCTCGATATAACCCTGGAGACCCTTGCGGGCAAAGGGTTCATCGTCCGTGATAATACATTTTATCTTATCGCTCATAGTGTAATTTTTAGGTCTGCCCGGAATTCCTTTTCTGTCTTTTGTATCTGCAGCATATGTTTTTCGGGGTACAGCAGCTGTAGTCTTCTGCGGAGGTTCTCCAGTCCGATGCCGCCCGGCTTTGAGGAGGGCACCGGTATCTCTGTGGGTATGGCATTGGCGACGTGGAAACAAAGCTCGTCGTTGTCCATCCCTGCGTCGATGTGTATCCAATATTCCCCTCCTACATACTTAAACGCGTTCTCCACCAGGGGGAGCATCAGCAGGGGATATACCTGCTGGCCGTTGAGCTTGTTATCGAAATGTATGGAAAGCTGTAGTTTTTCGGAGCTGCGAATCTCCTGCAATTCTATAAAATTCCGTAGATAGTGTACTTCCTGGCTCACCGGCACCGTCTGCTGCTGATCGTACAGCTGGTAGCGGAGCAGCTCGGAGAATTTCTCCACGCTCTTTTTTGCTTCGGCCACGTTCTCGTCCATCTGAAAATAGATCGTATTGAGGGCGTTGAAAAGGAAGTGGGGATGGTATTGTGCTTTCAGGAATTTCAGCTCCGTCTGAAGCTTGTCATTGGTGATCTTTTCCAGCTGCACCTTCCCATCGATGTAGGCTTTCAGGAAGGTACGGCTGCGCATGATGCCATAGTAGATCAGGACATAGAGCAGGGGAATGGTATTGATGTCCGCCACGTCATACCATTGGGCGCCGTCATCCGTCAGGGCTGCAAAAGTGGTGAGAAAGGCATTCTGGAAGATAAGGTTTACCACGAATACATAGGCCAGCTCGCGTATGATGCGCCGGCTGCTGTAGCGTTCGTGCTGCCAGCGTTTGTCAAACCAGCGGAAGAGTCTTTGGAATACCCATACGAACAGGTAGCTGATGAGGGTACAGTAAACGAGCTCAAGGCCGGTCTGACTCCATCTTTTTCTTTCCCAGAACTTCATGCCCGTCACCGAATCCAGCAGCAGCCGGATGGTGAAGTAGACCGTCAGTCCGTACAAAGGAGGGAACAGGTATTTCCAGGATCGTGTACGCATTTTTGCCAAGTTACAGTATATTTTTTAGCAAGGGCGTCCTTCTTAACAATCCCCCGGAAAGGCTGTAGGTGACAAGGATCGTCAGCAATGTCAACAGGACGAACTTTAGCAGCAAGGGCCAGTGGAGGCCGATCATTATCTTACTCAGCACGATCAGCACCGGCGTATGGAATACGTATACGGCAAATGCATTGGCCGAGAAGAACCGGGCCAGCCGTCCCTGCCCGTTGAATCGTTCGCGGAACCAGGTGATGAGGAAGAGGGAGATGCCTACGCCCGAGACCTGATCCCGGAGACAGTCCACCAGGCTCTGCCAGTGAATGCCGCCTCTATAGGGGGTAAGGTCGCCTTTGAGGGCTCCGCCCAAGAAGATGCCTCCTATCCAGAGAATGAGGCCGCCGATGATAGCCACCCGTCCCCAATAATTGCCTGTGGCGGCCGGAAGCTTTCTCAGCCAATCAGCCCTGTATGCCAGGATGCCGGCGCTGAAGAAAAAGATGTATTGGGAAAAATAACAGAACTGGAGGTTGTAGAAGTTGGTGCCGTTGGGCCAGGGTATCCTCACCAGGAAGCTGGCGGCTGTAGTAAGGGCAATAAAGAGCCAGATGGATCTTTTCCCCGGGAGTCCGGCTTTTAGCCGGCGGAGCCATCCGGCCCCGCCCAGGCGGCGATGGAGTACCCGAAATAAGGCATAGACCAGGCAAAAGATGAGGAGCGCTTCGCAAAACCACAGTGGCCCTGTGCCGCCCATCCACCAGCCTTTCTGGATATAGCGGCCATAGAGCTCTCCAAAGCTGTTCCAGGGGGTCTGCTTGTCGAAGAGGAATATACAGTAGACTGAGACAGGCTGCAGGAGGAATACAAAGAAGAGGAGGGGAAGCCCCAGTCTGAAGGCGCGGTCCTTTAGAAATTTAATAGCGCCCTTGGTGTCGTAGGCCTTGGGTACAAAATAGCCTGCAATAAAGAACAGGAAGCCCATAAAAAAGGATTGGAGAAAGACCTGGTAGGTGGCGAAGGTAAAGGTCTCCGGGAGGCTGACCTTGGTATCTTCCATAAAGTACCAGCTGCCCAAGTGACTGTAAGTTACTGCTGCGTGCATGCTGAGCACCAGCATGATCATTACCCAGCGGAGGTTGTCGATATAGAACAGGCGTTGGATGCCTTCCCGTGCGGGGGTAGCAATGACGGCAGGGGCTGTTGGGATGTCGCCGGGGGTTATAGCGGCGCTGTAGGGAACTGTTTGCATGGTGTTGATTTTTATGGCTTAAAACTACTGCCCGAAGCAGGCGGGGGGAAATTTCTTTGACGCCTGGACATTTTACGGAGGCGAATGGACGGGGAGGGGCCCCCCGGGTCGGGGGGAGATGTTTCAGCGGGAAGAAAGACCGGGGCCGGGGCACAGCTTTTGAGTCCCCAATTTACAGGATAGAACACCTGGCAAATAACTTAAAACTTGATTGTATGAAAGATGAAATGACCACATTGGCCACTGTGCTGGAAAAGCTCCGGCTTCGGATGGCCGATAACGAGTTCCGCTGGACTCCGGAGGGGTTCACCGCGGGGAGGGGCAAGATATATCAGCCAGAAGACCTGGCGATCCTGAAGACGTATCGTTTTGAGGGGGAATCCGATCCTGCAGATTCATCCATATTATATGTGATAGAAGCCAATGATAATCTCATCGGGTATAGCCTGGATGCTTATGGTACGTATAGCAACCATGAGGACGAAGAGGGATACGATAATTTTATCAGGAAGATCCCCATTCGGGATCATGGACCTCAGATACTACAGGAGATTTAAAAAAAGGCCGCCTCCTTGTAAAAAAAGAAGAGCCGGCCTTTTTTTCGTATCATGTCCTGATTGGCAAGGCCAATCAGAGGAAAGAGGGCATCGCCCTCTTTTTTTAAATCATGATTTTTTTAAATGATGATGATCAATAGTAGGATGATAATAAGGAGGGCGCCGACCGAAATATAGACACCTGTGACGTATCTGGCTTCCCGGTGCATGCTTTTGAGCTCCTTCCGGAGCGCTCTGCGGTCCTCTTTTGTCAATGTGGATTTGTCCATTGCCTTGATCTCTTCCACTCTTGCCTTTATTTCTTCCAGGCGAGCCTCTTTTTGTTCTTTTGTCATATGGGCTATTGCTTCTTTTGAAAGAGGCACATAGGGAGCTGGCGTATTGTCAGCGGCGCGTATATTCAATGCCGGCAGCATGAACAGGGCCAGTAGAAAAGGCAGGTAATACCGTAACTTTTTCATTGTCGATGGTTTTAATTTAAAATGATGTGCTATTCCAACAGGATCTTTAAAAAACCCGTGCCACCTGCCAACTATTTACAAGAGAATATCCAAAGAACGGATCTTTGTAGAAATGTAATCCGTTCTTTGGAAAGGTTTAATGTCTGTCCTTCGGACGAGCCGCCTCCGGCGGCTTGAAAGTAAATGGGATTTTTACGAAATAGACACTAAAAAAGTGTGGAATTTTTTCCACACTTTTTAGTCTTCCGCTTTAGCCTTTGCTAAAAATTAAAAAAATTAATTTTTGTGTAACCACAGCTTTACTATGGAATTAGTGATTTCCACCAGCTCTCCGAAGGAATCGGGCTTATGGAGGTAACAACTGGCACCTAATTCGTAAGAGGTTTTACGGTCCTGATTCAAAGTGGAGGTGGTTAATACGACAATGGGAATTTGACTGAACTTCTTGTTGCCCCTGATCTCTTTCAGGGCTTGAAGTCCCAACATCCCGGGCATGTTCAGATCCAATAAGATAAGGGCTGGAAATTCGGATTCTTCGGAGTGCAGGTTCTCCAATAAGGTTTCAGCATTCTCGATGAAGACGTAGTCGATCTGGGGGCTGTTCTCCAGGAAGGCATCCAGGATTATCTGCCTGTCGTCCGGATCATCGTCTACAATGAAAATTAGAGGTTGCGAGTTGCTTTTCATAAATGATAAATAAATCTAAACGGTGATAAATCCAACCGGCTATTCTAAGGGTAAAAAAACTTTTAAGTCCTATACTAGAACCTTGCCAAACTATAATACAATATAGTGTAAACACTGGTAATTTTTAGATCAATAAACTATAAATTTGACGACCAATCAAAATATCCTTACATGCCTACAAATACGAAAGCTGCTAAAAAAAGTAAAACCACTAGTAAACCTACTATAGCTAATGGCAGCAGCAACGGCTCACACTGGGCTGAAACGTCCCCGGATGAATCCCTTGTAAACGACAAAGAGCTGTTGCGTATCCTTATGCAGGTGCGTAATGGCAATTTTAGTGTGCGTATGCCTATCGATGAGACTGGTATAAAAGGTAAGATATGTGATACGTTGAACGAAATAATTTCCCTGAATGAGGAGATGATGCGGGAGTTCACCAAGGCCGGTAATACCATCGGCAAGCAGGGTAAGCTGACACAGCGGATCGAGGTTCCCAATGCGAAGGGGGCCTGGGCGACGGGTGTGGATTCGCTGAACTCCATGATCTCCGACCTTGTGCATCCTACCATTGAAATTGCCCATGTGATCAGCTCTGTTGCCAAGGGGAATCTATCGCAGAATATGCCGCTGGAGATAGGGGGACATACCTTACAGGGGGAGTTCTCCCGCATTGCCCGTGAAGTGAATGACATGGTGAAGCAGCTGAATCTCTTCTCCATGGAGGTGACCCGTGTGGCCCGTGAGGTGGGTTCAGAAGGGAAATTAGGAGGCCAGGCCAAGGTAAAAGGTGTGGCTGGAGTATGGAAGGACCTTACTGACTCTGTAAACCTGATGGCCGGCAATCTGACCGCCCAGGTGCGTAATATCGCGGATGTGACGACCGCTGTGGCGAAGGGTGACCTTTCGAAAAAGATCACCGTGGATGTGAAGGGAGAGATCCTGGAATTGAAGAATACGATCAATACGCTGGTGGACCAGCTGAATTCCTTCTCTTCGGAAGTGACGCGTGTGGCGTTGGAAGTGGGTACGGAGGGGAAATTGGGCGGTCAGGCCCATGTGCGGGGGGTAGGAGGTACCTGGAAAGACCTTACCGACTCCGTGAATGCCATGGCATCGAACCTGACCGGCCAGGTGCGTAACATTGCTGAGGTGACGACAGCCGTGGCAAAGGGTGACCTTTCCCGTAAGATCACAGTGGACGTGAAGGGAGAGATCCTGGAATTGAAGAATACGATCAATACCATGGTGGACCAGCTGAACTCCTTCTCTTCGGAAGTGACGCGTGTGGCGCGTGAAGTGGGTTCGGAAGGTAAATTAGGCGGACAGGCCGATGTGCCTGGTGTGGGTGGTACGTGGAAGGACCTTACCGACTCGGTGAATATCATGGCGGGTAACCTGACTGCGCAGGTGCGTAATATCGCCGAGGTGACGACAGCCGTGGCTACGGGTGACCTTTCCCGTAAGATCGATGTGGTCGTGAAGGGAGAGATCCTGGAATTGAAGAATACGATCAATACCATGGTGGACCAGCTGAACTCCTTCTCTTCGGAAGTGACGCGTGTGGCGCGTGAGGTGGGTTCGGAAGGTAAATTAGGTGGGCAGGCTGCTGTGGAAGGGGTAGGGGGTGTATGGAAGGATCTTACCGACTCCGTGAACCAGATGGCGGGTAATCTGACCGGCCAGGTGCGTAATATCGCCGAGGTGACAACGGCCGTGGCAAAGGGTGACCTTTCCCGTAAGATCACGGTGGACGTGCGTGGAGAAATATTGGAGCTGAAGAATACGATCAATACCATGGTGGACCAGCTGAACTCGTTTGGATCGGAAGTGACGCGTGTGGCGCGTGAGGTGGGTTCGGAAGGTAAATTAGGCGGACAGGCCGATGTGCCCGGTGTGGGTGGTACGTGGAAGGATCTTACCGACTCCGTGAACAAGATGGCGGGCAATCTGACCGCGCAGGTGCGTAATATCGCCGAGGTGACGACGGCCGTGGCCAATGGGGACCTTTCGCGTAAGATCACGGTGGACGTACAGGGTGAGATACTGGAATTGAAGAATACGATCAATACCATGGTGGACCAGCTCCGGGGCTTTGCTTCGGAAGTGACGCGTGTGGCGCGTGAGGTAGGTACGGAAGGGAAATTGGGTGGTCAGGCCTTTGTGCCGGGTGTCGCCGGTACGTGGAAGGACCTGACCGACTCTGTGAACGGGATGGCCAGCAACCTTACAGGCCAGGTGCGTAATATCGCCGAGGTAGCCATTGCTGTGGCCAACGGGGACATGTCGAAAAAGATCACAGTGGACGTACGAGGAGAGATCCTGCAGCTGAAGGAGACCCTCAATACGATGGTGGACCAGCTGCGTGCCTTTGCTTCGGAAGTGACGCGTGTGGCGCGTGAGGTGGGTACGGATGGTAAATTGGGTGGTCAGGCCTTTGTGCCGGGTGTCGCCGGTACGTGGAAAGATCTTACCGACTCCGTGAACTCGATGGCCGGAAACCTCACCGGCCAGGTCCGAAACATTGCCGAAGTCACAACGGCTGTGGCACGCGGCGACCTGTCGCGCAAAATCACCGTCGATGTCAAAGGCGAAATTCTCGAACTCAAGAATACGATCAACACGATGGTCGACCAGTTGAACGGATTCGCTGGTGAAGTAACGCGTGTGGCCCGCGAAGTGGGAACCGAAGGAAAACTGGGAGGCCAGGCGCAGGTGCCGGGAGTTGCTGGAACCTGGAAGGATCTCACCGACAACGTGAACTTCATGGCCGGCAACCTGACGGCACAGGTGAGAAACATTGCAGAAGTGGCAACGGCCGTCGCTCGCGGCGATTTGTCCCGCAAAATCACGGTCGACGTGAAAGGCGAAATTCTCGAACTGAAAGACACCATCAACACGATG
>Ga0105240_10007893_pt1 | contig 15350 bp, 7 predicted proteins | sample KBSC54metaG_FD_80426 | JGI IMG/M metagenome (GOLD analysis project Ga0105240, IMG submission 80426) | Corn rhizosphere microbial communities from Kellogg Biological Station, Michigan, USA - KBS C5-4 metaG | ecosystem: Host-associated > Plants > Roots > Rhizosphere > Soil | place: Michigan, USA... | reverse complement strand
CGATCCAGTAACTTCTGGTCCGGTTCGAATGTGCGGACCTTTGCGCCCAAGCCAAGGAAATCAAGTTCCGGATAGTGTTCTACATCTCTCATGCGAAAAGCACGTCTACCTGACGTTAGTTGCCTGTCGAGCGAAGAACAAGACTGGCGTTCACGCACTTCCACAATTTACCTGTAGCGGCGGTCTATGACCGCCGACATTCCCCGCCACCATTCGTCAAATCATCGGCGGGCATTGATCGCCGCTACAGCCGAAGCTTATTTTTTCCTACTGCCTCAAAATTTCGCAGGGGCCTTCAAGGGTTTGGGGGCCGTCTTCGGAAACTGGATCTTGTTGAAGGAATCGCAGAGGGTCCCGAATTGCTTGCGGACCTCGTCCCTGCCCTTGGACGGAGCGAGATTCTGGGCGGTCACTGCCGCATCGATTTCGGTCCACAGGGCCTGGACAGGGCCGAGCGTGAGCTCGCGTCCTTTCGCCGCCAGTTCCGCGCCGGTCAACAACAGTTGCTCATCCGAACGGGGCCGAAACGCGAGTTGCAGGTACCAGTCTTTCTGGCCCGGAGCCCCCCATCCATCAAGCGCGCAGGTGGCTCGTATCAAGGCGGCAAGTGCAGCCCGGCGCGTTTCGATGACCAGGAGAGGATCGCCCGCGTAAAGCTGGGCCGCGTCGCGGACCTGGCGCAAGGTGGCCAGGTCCGCCGGACTGAGTTGGGCCAGCCCTCCCTCACCGACGGGTGGCGCTGCCGGGACGACCTTGGCGAAGGGATCCGTCAAATCATCCGGGGTGCCCGGCTTGCCATCGGGACCGCTGGCCCCATAGACCATGAATGAAACCGCCTGATCAAGCCCCGCGCGATGCCCTTGAACGGCACGCAAGCCGACCAGGACAAGGTCCGAACCGGAACGCGTCAAATCGGGATTGTTTGCACTGCGGCGAAAGGCGTCGGCGTATTGCGCAAGGGCATCCTTCGGTTTGCCCGTGAAGAGATAAGTCGCGGCACGGAGCCGTGAGGCGTTCGCGTCATCGCCTGCCTGCTGGCGCATGGTCGCAAAGGCGGCTTCACGTTCCGGCAGCGAGGGATAACCGATGGCATCCATCGGGTTGGTCGCCCCACCGCTCGGTCCCGTCTGCGCAAAGACGAGCAGTTGGTTGGCGCGGTCCACGTTCTTGTCCAGGGCGCTGAGGATATTGGCCGTCATGATGGCAGCGCTGTCGAAAGCCTGCAGGTTCTGGGCGGCGTCGAGGTAAATATGCGCGGCCTTGGCCGCCTCGGCCAGGTCACCCTTCTTGGCCAGCACCATGGTGATATTGAGTTGGGCCTCCGGCCAGCGATTGCTCCCTTCGGGATGTCCCGTGATGATCTGTTCGAAGAGATGCAGGGCGTCGTCGAGTTTGCCCGCGGCAAGCGCAGCCTTCCCTTGCTTGAACAAATCGTCCACGGCGGTATCGGCACCCCAGGCAGGAGCGGCAACCGGGCCAAGCAGTAACAGGATCAGGGCCAGTCGTTTCATTGGGCGGCAGGAGCAGGGGCGGTTGGGGCCGGCCCGTCGTTGTGCACGAGGACCTGGAGACCATCGATTACAAGCGTCGCGGGCGCCGTGGTGTCTCCGGAAAGAATGATCTCGTTCAAATGGTCGAGCTTGAAGTTCGGGCTCGAACCGATCAACTGGCTTACGGGTACGACGACTTGCTGATAGTCGGCCCCGGGGACCAGGCCATTCAGCGCCGGGACGGGCTCCGTGGTCGTTGCGGTGGAAAACTCCGGGGCATCCTTGAGCCGCACGGAAATTTCCTTGGGCGCCTCGCCATCAACCAACCGGAGTCCGAAGGCCACCGCTTCGTAACTGGTGATGTCCTTGTCGCTCCACGGTATCTTCAGGTGCACCGACCATGCCCCCTTGGGCACCTTGATTTGCAGCGCGGGCGAACCCTTGTGGACTTCCGCGGGATTATCCACGACTTCCGCGGTGACCTCGCCGTCCGTCGAAGTATTGATACTTTTCTTGTCCCTCCAGAGGGTGATGTCATTGACCTGGGTGTAGATCGTTTCGACCCCGACCGCGCCCGTATGATGGCCATCCGCGTAAGCGGCGGTGACGCCGAGGGCCACGCGCCCCGGCCACGAACTGCGCCATTCCTTGTCCTCACGCACCGGACGATGACCCGCAGGCAGGAAGGCCAGGGTCCTGCCGTAGACGCCGTCACCCGCCGCACCGTCGCCATGCTTGCCGTCATCGAACAGGGGCATGTCGGGCGTGCCGCCAAACCGGCTCAGGTCCGCCGTGACCGCTGTGGGTGGAGTAGGCTGGAGAGGCAACCTCGCGGTGATCGTCATCTGACATCCGCGATAAAGGCTCTGCAAATCGCCGGCCTGCTGGCAAAGGGCCTTCGCCGCCGCAACGGTGCTGCCCGGTTCGTGGGAAAATTTCTGGAAGGCATCGATCAGGTCTTTCCATTTTTTCTGGTCGCGGACATTCAACTCCACCACGGCGGGATTGAGGTCGACGACCGGGACATCGGTGGGAACGCGGCCAATCGAAAGCGACCCGTTGGCCACGGCGTAAAAGACCGTGCCGTTGATGTTGGGACGCACCATCGCCCCCTCCTTGACCAGCGGGCTCACCGTCAGGCCGTTGCTCGCCGTCTGCGTCGTGGCAAGGTGGTCCGGCGAAATGACGAGCCCCATCTTGGCCGGATCGTAGAGGTACAAATTGAGGATGTCCGCGTTCGGCCCCCATGCCACCCCCACGCTGGCCCAGCCATCCACGTCCTTGAACGGAAGCTTGCCGACATCGTGCGTGTCGCCGGTCGTGCTGCCGTTCTCAATGTGGTAAAGGCCGGCATCGGAGGTGGTGATGTAAACGGTCCCGAATTTTTCCGCGGGGATCGGCGCGAAGACCATGTCGGTCGGCACCACGTCGTGCGCCAGTTCCATGACGAATTCACCCAGTGTGCTGCACGAATAGATGTTCTGCACATCGCCACTCTTGGCGGCCGAGCCCGTCAGGTAGAATTCGTTCATGCTCCCCTCGCCTCCCACCAGGCGCGTGAAATTATAGTCGGTATTCACCACGTCCCAGGCCCCGCCCGCATCGCGGCTCCGCGAGATTCCCGGCGCGGCACTGCCATGGACCGCCAGCAGCGTCTGGTGCGAAGGATCGCCGGGATAGACGATCAGGCTCACCACCGTGTCCGACGCCATGCCCTTGGCCTTCGCGCCGATCTGCTTGAACGTCTTGCCCTGGTCGGTCGTGACCCACACACCTTTTGTCTGGCTGCCGATGTAAAATGTATTGGGCTGGAGCGGATGAAAGGCCACGGCATTGATCAGGCCCACTTTTTCCACCGTCGCCTCCGCAAGCGGAGTCCACGTATTGCCTCCATCCGTGGTAAGGGAGAGCCCCGCCTCCGTCGCCAGAACAGCGCCTTGCGGCACAAGGGAACTGGGAAAGACACCGGTGACCTGCTTCAGGTCGGGCTTGGGACTCCACGTCAACTTGAAGGGCGGATATTCCGTCGGGTCACGGTACAAGGGCGGACGTGGCGGCGGATGCCATACCGGCGCGGGCGGTTTCGGCGGGGCCGGGGCTGGTGCTGCCGGAACAGCCGGAGCCGGGGCAGGAGTTGCCGGAACCACCGGCCTGTCCGCCATCGCCCCTGTCACGGCCACCGCAAGAAACCCAACAACAACAAGGGAAGGAAAGCAGGTCGAAGTCACGGAGTAAGAGACCCGGATTGGCCGAGAACAGTGTGCGCAGCAAGATAACCGGGATCACCCGGCTTTTGCCCCAGAATCGGCTGGATACCCTTGTCGCCGATCACCGAAACACCAATACCCTGGCCGCAGTCTTCCAGCAACGCATGTTCATCAATGGCCCGGCGCATGACCCACTCCGGCGTGACCTGCCCCCCGGGCGGTTCCAGGGCGACAACCGCATCCGCCGCCGCCCGATCGCTCTTCGGGTCAAGCTTGCGCGTGGGCACCCCGGCATAAAGCTTCTCAAAAATCTCGACCGTCTCCTTGCCGTCCCCTTTCCAGGTCGTGAAGTCCAGCTCCTTCGGATCACTCGTCATCTGCCAGCGCGCGATCCAGAGCACCGTCTGCGTCGCCGCCCAGTTGTAAGCCTCAAGCATCGTGACCGTCCCGTTCTTGTCGGCATCCGCGCGCTTCGATTCCAGCCCGCGCAAAAAGAACTCCGCATAAACCGGCTCCTCCAGTTCCGTCGGACTCGTCGCCGCTATCGTGACCCGCCCCGGCCCGGAAAGGGCCTTGAGAAAATCCCCCGAGCTCGCGCTGAAATTCAGCACCACCTGGTTCTTCGCCGGAAAAGCATTCAGCAACGCAGCCACCTGCGGCGCCGTCGGATCAGGCCCCGGCAACGTCAGCGTCGGCACTCCACTCCCCATTTCGCCATGGCCAGCAATAAAAAGAATAAATTGGTCCTGCGGTTTCGCGCCTTGTCCCAACTTCGCAAAAGCCGCCGTGACCGCCTCCAATGTCGCCTCCTTGCCGGAAAGCGAAATAATATGGTCCGCAGGCACGTGCGCCGTCTTCGTGAGATACCCCTGCAACCGCGTCAACCAGTCCGCATACCAGCGCCCATACGGCTCCTGGCCGGACAGCCCACCAATCAACAGCGCATACGTCTGTCCTTGATTTGCCGGCGGCACTGGCGGCGTCGGCGTAACCGGAGCCCCCAGCCCGGAAACCATCCCCAGACCAAGCAGGAAAACCAGTCGCAGATACAGGGTCATGGCAGTGGCGCGCTGGCGGAGGATCATAGGCGCAAAGATCGGACGATAGTGGCTGAGGAAATAGACGATGATGTTGATCCCCATCTTGATCGAGGCCATGTTTTTTTCCGGGCTGAAGTACCGGAAGACCCAACCGCAATGGATGTCCCCGGAACTCAGCCAGCTCATGATCCGGCCCGTGCCCGGCTCAAACAAACCGTGCGCCCCGTGGGGGATGCCCTGCATCTCCGGACAGCCATCCGGAAAATCAAAGTAGCAATGGAAGATGTCGTGATCGTTCGGAATCTTCCGCATCGGATTGTCGGGATAAAGCTTCGCCATCAGGTTCGAGTAACACTTGAAGAACGCATCCGTGTCGTTGCCCCCACCCACGCCCATGCAGTCGTCGGCTAGAATGAACCCGCCCCGCTCAAGAAATTCATGCAGATTCTTCTCCTCGTTCTCCGGCAGCCGGAATGCGCCGCCCGCGGTCATGAAAACAAACGGATTGAGCACCATCTCGTCGAAATCGGAAAGGCGGACAATCTTCGGCTCCATGCTGACGTTCACATTGGTCAGCCTCTTCAAGTGCTGGCGCAAACCGGAATCGCCCTCCGGCCAGATGTCCCAATGCTTGCCCGTGCCGTCGATGGTCGAGAACTGCAGCCGCGGAAAAATAAATTTACCCGTCTCCACCGTCTTGTCGGCGTGGGCCGTCATCGTGGTGAGATAATTCATGAAGGTGCCGACAAAGCCGGTGCCCAACAACATGCCCCCCGCCGTTTTCGCCCCCTTCTGGAGAAAGCGGCGACGGGTCAACGTCTCGATTTTTTCCAGCCCCCCCGCCAGTTCGTCGCGATGCTTGTTCACGTTCGGATCAGCCAGAAACCGGGGCAGAAATTCGTCGAAATCGTCGTAAATCTTTTTGCAGCCAATGGCGCAGTCCTGCGGCGTGCAGGTCGGCTTGTCCATTTTGAGGCTGGGCGTCGGCGTGTCCATGAGGGTCGATCTATAATCTACTCTGTTATCCCAAAACTGCCATCCCGGGATTAAGGGCACATGGCTGGATCATTACAGGAAGATAAACCCGGGAAACGATGCATAGTTTCGATAAATTACGGGGGTCTAAGCCAACCCACACCGGCGGCGCACAATCCACTCGGCCACCATCAGGCCGAAAGCCAGCACGAAGAGTAACGGCGTGTCCCAGATCTCACGGTCCTCAGGCTTGATTCCCGCCGACCGGGCCGCCTCGACGCTCTTGGCGATCTCCGCGGGCAACTGAGCGGCCTCGGCAAAACCAAAGTAGCGGCCGTGCGCGATCTTCGCCATGTCCTTCAATTCGTCGACTTTGAGCCCGGTGTCCCGATTCGACCATCGGTTGTGAAACGCGGAAATCGGTCTCCACCGGCTTCGTATCCGCCCAGCCATCGACGTGGACGGAAACCCGGTAGTCGCCATCATCCTGCGGCACGTATTGGGCCTGATAAACCCCTTCTTCGGAGAGAATCCAGTCCATCGTCACGTCCTGATGGTTGCCCAGCGGATCAGTAATGGTGGCGACGAGCGTGGCATCATCAACCGGCTGCAAATCTTTGGCCAGCGCCGACGCTCGGATCGTCACCGGTTTGCCCGGCGCATAAATATCGCTATCGGTCTCGACGGTGAGCCGTTCCTTGGCACCCACCGCCAGCCAGCGGGTGAGTTGTTTCCAGAATTTCTCGTAGAACTCAACAGACGACGGCACCGAAACGCGCCAGTACCACGAGCCGCCCGACGTGAACGCGGCCACCCTCCCCTCCCCGTAGTTCTGAACGGCGAAGACCGGCTTGCTGTCCGACTCGCGCGTCAGCAACGTCAGCGCGCCCGGCTTGACCCCGGCGACCGGGGTGATGCCCACGAGTGGCGGCGCTTGGCTCCAAAGTACACGGTTGGCTTCCGGATCGAGCGACAACCGCATCACCGGATGCGTCCCAATGTTTTGCATGACGCGGGCCTTGTATTGCTCGTCGGAATAAGGACCATCGTTGCCGGTGATCTGCATCGGCAGCATGTCGGCAATCGGAGTGTTGGCATACTGGCCCAGCCCAAACGAATTCACGCCGCCGAGCATCAGCAAGCCGCCACCACGGGTGCGGACAAATTCCTGGAGCAGCTTCAATTGATCGGGGGTGAAATAGGACGCCTCGATGTCGCCCAGAATGACGGCCTGGAATTGGTTGAGTTGCTCGCCCGTCGTCGGAAAACCCTTGGACAAAAACGCCTCGTTGTCATTGGCGCCCTGCACGTAAAACCGGTTGTCCCCGAGCCGGAGCAGACCCACGACGCGAAAATCCGGATCGTGGAAAAGTGCGCGGCGCAGAAAGCGGTATTCGAGCCGGGGACTGCCTTCGACATAAAGCACCGGCAGACGGTCGTCCCGGATTTCGATGTCGATGTCCTTCGCGTTGTTGTCGGTGTTCTTCTCATCCTTGCCCGCAGCAATGGCGATGTGATAGGTGGCCGTGCCTTCCTGGTCGGGCGTGAAGACCATCTTCACCTGCTCGAGGTCGGTGTTCGCATTCGGCTCGATCTTGCGTGAGGTGATCGTGGTCTGGCCGCGGCTGATGCTCAGCTCGAACGGCTCCTTATAGCCGGTGTGCCGCACGGTGACCTGCAACTCGACCTCCGAATCGCGCCGCACCCGCTTGGGCGCGATGACACTCACCACTTCATAATCGTTGGGCGGCGTCGGGTTGCCCACGCCGACCGGATAGAGCGGCACTCCGCGCGCGGCCAGGATTCCCGCCGCGTCCGCCGTGGTTCCGCCGGTATTGCGGCCACCGTCGGTGATCAGCACCACGGAGGAAAGCGGCATGCCGCGCAATTCGGTTTCCATGTCGCGGATGCCCCGGAAAATGTTCGTGAATTGCCCGTCCGCTTTCATCTGGTCGATCGACGTGATCCGCTTCACGTTTTCGTCGAATCCATAAAGCAGCACCTTCCCGTTGCCCTTCAACGCCTTGATGAGCCCTTCGTTGCCCGCGCCATTCCCGAGCAACAATTGCCGCGCCGCATCGATCCGCGAGAGCGCTGCGCCGTGACCGGTCTCGACATCGGCAATCGCCATCGAACGCGAGGTATCGACCAGCACGGCGGTAAAGACTTCCTGCCGCCCATGCATCCAGCGCATCGCCGGATCAGCCAGCAGGAATAGCAAAACGACAAACAACGCGAGACGCAACGCCACGACGATCCGCCAGGCCTTGGTCGTGACCCGTGTCGCCACCAACCGGTATGCCAGCCAGACGCCGACCACCAGCAGCGGCAGGGCCAGGAAAAGCACCTGGGGCGAGATCCGTCCCACGAAGGTCAGTTGCCCTTCGCGGAGCATGTCCGGCGAAACGTTGAAGATTTTTTCGAACCAATTCATGAAAGGAGGTATCCGGGAAAAGACATCGGCAGTGAGACGGCCCTAGGGTTGGCCCGGCTTGTTTCCCGCCTCGGGCGCCGGGGCGAGTTGCGACAGCGCCTCAAAGTATTTGTTTACGAATTGCCGGTAATTCGGCGGGCATTCCTCGCGCTGCGAAGAGAAGAGCTTGCCCGCTTCCGATTTCGCCTCCATCTCGGCCTCGATCTTGTTGCTGATGGTGCCGACGAGCCCGGAGACGTTTTGAAGGTATTTCGAATCCGCGGCGAGTTTCTTCTCCAGTTCCGCCTTGTCCGCCGTCATTTGTTTCAACTGGTCGACCTGGTCCTGCGGAAGAAGCTGGCGGTTGTCGACCGCTGTCGTGAGTTGGCCAAGATTGTAGGCCAGTTGTCGGATTTCATCGCCCTTGGCCGCTGGGGCCGCTCCGCCGGGATGATCTCCGGCCTCGGCACCCGCTGGCGGTTGACCGTCCTTGTGTTGATCGTTGGGTTGGCCTGCGGGGTTGGGCTGCTTTCCATCGGCCTGGGCCACCGCTGGCGGCTGGGCCCCTTTGTTTGGATCACCCGGCTTGGGCTGATTCGCATTGGCCTGGGCTCCCGGCTGCGGCTGGCCGTCCTTGTGTTGATCATCCGCTTTCTCGCCTTTTTGTTGGTCGCCCGTCTTGCCCAGCAACGCCTCGAGATTTTTCTTCGCGTCCTGGGCCGCGCGATTGGCCCGGGCCAGTTGCGCCTCGCGGCTGGCGGCCAGTGAATCGGAACCGGCCTGCAACCCGGCAACGATTTTCTGCAGGGCATCGGCCGCTTTTTTCTGTTCATCGGCCGCCACGGCAGGCTTCGCATTGTTGAGGTCGACCACCGCGCCCGCCATCTTGTTCTGGGGCTGGCCGCGCTTGACCGCTTTTTGCGCATCGGTCAGCGCACGGATGGCCTCGGGCTCGCCCACCTGGGCAGCCTTCTGGTTCAGGTCATTGAGTTCATTGTTGAGCGCCTCGGCAGCGGCGGCGAGTTGCGTCTGCTGGTAGGCCTGTTTTTGCAGATCGCGCTGCTGACGCTGGTCCGGCGCCTTGTCGCCGACATCCTTGGCCAATTGGGCGGTCTCGTTCGCCAGGTCCTGCTGTTTGTCGAGCAGCACCGCGACATGCTTTTCCGCATTGCCAATGGCGGCCTGGAGCTTGTCGCGGTCATTGTTCTGCAACGTGGTGCCGGCTTCCTGCAACGCCGCCTTGGCCTGGCCCGCCTTGGCTTGGGCATCGGTCGTCTTGCCCGCCGCAAAGGCTCGGGCGGCTTCTTCCATCATCTTGGCGGCAGCGGCGGCCTTGTCCCCGGCTTCCTTGAGTTTGGCCGCATCCTTGGCGCCAGCGGCTTTCGCCTGGGCCTGCGCCGCGGCGTCACGCGTCTGTTCCGCAATTTGATGCTGGGCAGCCGCCAGGTCGGCGGCCTGCTTTTGCATCGCGGGGGTCAGCGTCTTTTTGTCAGCCGCACCGCCGTCAGCCCCCGCCAACCCGGGCTTGTCGGGGTCCGGTGCATTCTTTTCCGGTGGCTGGGCCTGGCCTGCTTTGACCATTTCCTGTCCCTTCGCCACTAATGCATCCTGCTTCTCCATCAACGCGGCAATCTGCTTGGCGGCAGCGGCAGCGGCCTCCGACTGGTCCTTCTTCTCTTCCTCGTGCGTCGTGTCCTTGGCGGCCTGGGCCAAAGCTTCCATCCGGGCCTGCTCCAGCATGGTGAGCGCCGGCGGTTTGAAATGGTTGCCCACCGCCGTTTCCTGTGAGGAGACATGTCCCAACGAGGCGTCCCGGGTGATTCCATACCCGCTGAAAAGCGCCGCCGCCGCGCTGATCTCCGCGGTGGCAGTGGTGAGATCGTTGGCGACCAGCGCGTCATGGGCCTTCTTCGCGTGTTCGGCAATCGGCTGCTTCACCTTGACCAGCATCGGCATCATGCGGAGGTCGTGGGCCGTGATAAAATTGAGCATTTTTCCCTGGGGATCGACCATTTTGCTGGCGATGTCCTGGCCCTGCTTTTGCACGGCTTCCGGCATCATGTGGGCCTTCTGGCTGTTGAGTTCCCAGATCAACGCCACCATCGCCATCAAGTCGGCTGCAGTTTCATCGTGTACCGCAATACCGGCGTCATCCGGCGGTGCCCACGTCGCCCAATGTTCGAAAAAGCCCACAATGACATAGCCGAGCTCGGATATGGCCACCTGCCCCTTGGCGTCGCGTGCCTCGAGGTGGTACGACAGGGTCTCGTTGTCCTTGAGGGGAGGCTGTATGTTCTCGAGCATCAACCGGTAGTTGCCGACCGTGGCATGCGGCGAAGTCCCTGCTCCCGCGGTCAGCGTCAACGGCTGGCGCGTCTCCTGGGGCTGCCCCTTGTCATCGAGTCGGGAATAAACCAGGTCGACTCCCGTGACGCCAAAATCGTCATCGGTCTCCACCTGATAAATCACTTCACCGAGCATGTGGGTCAACACGGGCGACTGCGGCGATTTGACCGCCAGGGTCGGCGGCTGGTCCGGTACGGCGTGGACGGAAAGCGATGCGGGACTGACAGCCTGCTGGCCGTTCACGTCTGTCAGCGTGTAATCGTAAGTGGCGTCCTGTTTGACCTCGAACGAAGCCGTGGCCGTCGCGGTGGCCTTCGGATCGACCGTCAGGTCCTGGGTATGTCCGTCGCTCCATTTGATCTGACCGCTCTTGAGCGGCGTGCTGGTGAGAATTCGTAGCGTGGCCGTCGAGCCGATCAGCGCGGAAACGTCACCGGTCGAGGGCTGCTCCAGCCGGTCGGGTTGTTTGACGTAGTCCGGATAATGCGTCGTCATTTCCAGAGACTGCACCACGAGCGGATCGTACACGCTGAGCTTGTGCGTCTCGCTCTTGTCCTTCCCGCACGCGACGTAAAATTCGAGGTCCTCACTCACATCCGAGAGCGCGCCTTGGAAGCCATTGAGTTTTTCGACTTCCGTCATCGCCAGCTTCTGCCACGCCGCGCCTGCTGTCCTCGGGCGGAAATAGAGCACCACCGGTTCGTCCGTCGGTTTCGCCTTCGACAACGTCGCTTCAAATTCGAAGGAGGTGCCGCGCGGAAGACTGGTATCGCCCTTCGAAAGGGTAAATTCCAGCGGCGCGGCCTGGGATACGGCAGCGCTATGCCGCGCCAAATCCTCGTCAGTCGCGTGCCACGGTTGCAGGACGCGGCCAAGATGATGGGCGAACGAACCCGGAAACAGCACGCTCAGGACCAGGTAAAGCGCAATGGCTCCCACTGCGCCGAAGCCGTATTTCCGCAGGCGGGAAAAGTCCACCATGTGCGCGATTTGCGTTTTGGCGCTGCGGGTGGCCGCCTCGCGTACGACCGCGTCGATGAGGACCAGTTGTTTGCCCGCAATCTGCTCGCGCTTCCGTCCGAATTCCGCGGCGGTGATCAGCACCCCGCCGAGCTCCGTACGGTTTTCCTCGATGTAGAGGGCGATCTGCTCGTCCGAAATCTTCCGCGTCAACGGCTTGACCACGTGCCGGACGACCAGGTACGCGATGCCGGCCAGCGCCACCAGCCCCACCGCAATGCGAATCGCCGGCATCGGCTGATACAGCCAGTCGAGAAAAACGAGTACCGTGAAAATACCGATGCTCTCTGTAACGACGATGGCCAGACCCGACAAGGCCGCCGCCCGTTTCCAGGCCCGGCGCACCACGCCGAAGCGCGCCGCCAGTTGTCCGTAATCGCTGATCGTATCCGTTCGGTTTTTCATGTTAGTGCCTCAGTGTCTTGTTCCCGAGTACCAGCTCCGCCACGCTCAACATCACGACTGCCCATATCAGGTACCACCACATCCCCGCGTCCTTTTTCCCGGAATCGAGCGTGGCCGTCGTTCCGCCCTCAAGGCTCCCCAACGCCTCGTCGGGCGCGCGTTCAATGGCCGCGGCAATCTCGTCTCCACTGACAGTCGCGGGATCGGCCTCTGCCATGCTGCCGTTGACCGCGTAGCAAAAGTCCTGGGTGCCCGACTTGCTGGTGGCCAGATAAAAGCCCGGCTTCGTCGCAGTGATGCCCGATTTTCCCGTTACTGGAATGTTTTGGCCCTGCGGGTCCTTCACCGTGTCACCTTCCGGGATCGGCAGCAGGTCGCCACAGGTATAGACGGTCTGCCGTCCGGTCTGCACCGCGAGATAACGCACCGCCTGATGAACAAAGGGCAGGAAAACCGATTGCCGCGCCAGATCATTCCAATCGCTGCTGACCGGGCTCGCCACCAGCATCGACATGCCCTTGCCGATCTGGCGTTCCAGGATCGCCGGACGCCCGTCCCCAAATCGCGCCAACACCCCCGAAAGCTGGGTGTCGGTCGTTTCCCAATAACGGGCAAACTTCGGCAACGTCAGATCCCCATGGTGCGGAAGGGAAAAAACGTCGAAGACCGGATGATTGAAATCGATTCGGGTCAGCGACTCTGCCGTTTCGCCGTTGGCCGGATGGGCCTGCAGGATCTGCCGCAACCCACACGGGGCCACCTTCCCGAAGTCCGTCTTGAAGGCCTCCGGCTTCACCTGGTCGCCGGGCAGAAAAAGGAGTCCTCCACCCCGCGCCAGGAGCGCCGCCAACGCGTCGGAAACCGGTGCGGAAACCTGCCCGACATCGGCCAGAATCACCACCGTTGACGCGGCAACATTCTCAGCCGTAACCTTTTCCACCGGAAGAACTTTCACTTCAAACGGCGATTCCGCCGAGGGCACGAGCGCCTTGTTCAGAAAGAAGGCCGCATCCGCCTGCGGATTGGCCGAAGGATGACCATCAACCAACAGCACCGGAATCCGGGGAACCGTGCGAGCGTTTAAGTACACGGTGTTTTCCGGCGTCGAAACGCCCGTCCCCACCACGATCGAACCCGGGTTATCTCCCGGCGTATCAAAGACATACCGAAACCGCACCGCCACCGTGCCGTTCGCCCGGATATTGACCTTCTGCGTTTCCACCGTTTTGCCATTGAGGACCAGCGAGACCTCCAGGTCATTCCGCGGCTGGCTGGAATAGTTGGCAATCCGCACCGCAATCGAGCTCGGCTGCTTGTCGAGCACGAGACTGCTCGGCGCGCTCATCTCGACGATGCCAAGTCCACTGCCCGCATCCGTCGGCTTGAGCGCACGGACAGTCAGCTTGATGTCGCTCGCCAGTTTCCAGTCACCCTTGAAATAGGCCCAGCCTCCCTTTTCCAAGTCGGACACAAGGACAATCTCCTTTTGCTTCGCCCGGACACCTCGCAACAACTCGTTTGCCTTGCGCAGTGCGTCCGCGATGTTCGTGCCACCATAGCCCGGCGCGATTCCTTCCGCCGCCGACTCGACCGCATCAAGCTTGTCGCCGAAAGGATTCAGGATAGCCGTCGTATCGGCAAAGGTAACCAGCGCCGCCGTGTCCTGGCCTTGCGTGAGGGAACTGACCGCGCCCGCAGCTTCTTTCTTGAGCGCATCCAGTAGGCCGGCACGCCGCATCGAACCTGAGACGTCCACCACCACCGCGCGCGCGGTCGTGAATTCCTGGCGGGCATCCGCCGCCTTCGTTCCCAGGAATGGACGAGCGAAAGCCAGCGCCAGCAACACCACCAAGGCCACCCTTATCAGGAGCAGGATCAGTTCCTGGAATTTCTTGCGGCGCACGACCATCTTCGCTCCCTTCGCGAAAAAGCGCAGCGTCGAGAAAGGCACATGCTGGATGCGATCTCGGGTCAGGAGATGAATCAGGACCGGCACCGCCGCTCCCACCAACGCAATCAGGAAATAAGGATTTGCGAACGACATCAGCCCATCCTGCTTCGGCGGTGAAGGTATTCGCTCAAGGCGAGTTCGAGAGGCTTGCCGGTATCGAAGAGCTTGTACTCGGCATGAATGCCGCCACAGCCCTTTTCATAGGCGCTGAGGAACTGGCGCAATTCTTCGAGGTAAACCGGACGCATTCCTTCCGGTGAAACGACCATCTTCTGGCCAGTTTCCAAGTCGGTGAATTCGGTCATCGTCGAGAAGGAGAACTCCAACTCGCCGGTGTCCATCACCTGAAAAACAATGACCTCGTGACCCTGAAAGCGGAAATGCTGCAAAGCCGAGATGACCTTGTCCGGGTCGTCGAGCAGGTCGGAAATGAGGATGATGAGTCCCTTCCGCTTCAGCCCTTCCGCGAGCTCGTGGAGCGGGATGGAAATGTTGGTTTCCCCGCCCGGCTCGGAAGTCTCCAGCGCAGCCATGATGTGCTTGAGGTGCGTCTGGCGCATCCGTGGCGGCAGGGCCGTGCGGATTTTCGTGTCGTAAATCATCAGCCCGACCGAGTCGCGCTGCCGCATCATGAAATAAGCGAGGCAGGCCGCCATCCGTTTGGCGTAATCGAGTTTGGTGAAGCCGTCCGGCGTCGACTTGTAGCCCATCGACGCACTCGCATCGACAATCAGGTAGCAGACGAGATTGGTCTCCTCCTCGAACTGTTTGATGTAATAGCGGTCGGTTTTCCCGTACACCTTCCAGTCGACGTGCTTCACCTCGTCGCCCGGCGAATACTGGCGGTACTCGGCGAACTCTATCGAGAATCCGCGATAGGGACTGCGGTGGAGTCCCAGGACAAAACCCTCGACAATGACTTTGGCCAGGAGCTGCATCGAGTCGATGCGCGCCAGGACATTGAAATCGAGAACGCCGGTAGTCGCCATAGCTTCTCGGCTTACAGACCGGACTTCGGCGGCAGGACGGTTTCCTGCAGACGCCGGATGATTTCCTCGGAAGTGATGCCTTCGGACTCGGCCCGGAAATTCGTCACGATCCGATGCCGCAAGACTGCCGAGGCGACCGACTGCACATCCTGAACCGTGACATAGGGCCGCCCGTTGAGGACCGCCCGAGCCTTGGCGCCGAGGATGAGATAGTGGGCCCCGCGAATCGACGCACCCCATGACACATAGTCCTTAATGAATTGCGGCGCGCCTTTTTCGCCAGGACGGCTGCGACCCGCCAGTTCCACTGCATAGCGGATGATCGGCTCGGCCACGGGCGTCTGCCGGACAATGTCCTGGTAAGCCATCAAGGTCTCGCCGTCGATGCAGGTCTGCACATCTGTCACATTGATGCTGGTGGTCGAATTGACCACGGCGAGTTCCTCATCCTTGGGCAGGTAGTCGATGATCAGACTGAACATGAACCGGTCCTGCTGGATTTCCGGCAACGGAT
>Ga0105240_10007887_pt1 | contig 15353 bp, 13 predicted proteins | sample KBSC54metaG_FD_80426 | JGI IMG/M metagenome (GOLD analysis project Ga0105240, IMG submission 80426) | Corn rhizosphere microbial communities from Kellogg Biological Station, Michigan, USA - KBS C5-4 metaG | ecosystem: Host-associated > Plants > Roots > Rhizosphere > Soil | place: Michigan, USA... | reverse complement strand
TGGCCTGTCAGGCCATGCCGGTAGGCGTTCAAGGTGCGCGGATCTCCCTGCGGCTTGGGCTTGGGGAGGGACTTCATCATAGCGATTAGTTCGTCGGTTGGGTTCATAAGCAGCTTTCAGCGATCAGCTTTCAGCAGTCAGCTACTGCGGGATTACGGCTTCGAGTAGATGAATGCCGATGGCTGAGAGTTATTTGCGGGAGAGAAGCGCTGTTGCGCGACCTCTCACTAATCGAATCATTGCACGGGCTTGTTTCGGTCAAGGGGGTCTGGAAGTCCTAAACGTTGAGGGGAAAGGAAATATAGTCCGACGAAAGTTGTCAACGCGGAAAGCGGGGGTTGGGAATTGGGGGTTACCCAACGCTGTTATGATTTTCTCTTCATGCCGAGACTCCGCAAACCGACTCGCCGCGAGTGGATCAAGGCCGCAGGGGCCGCCACTCTACTTCGTCCTGCCACAGCACGGGAGGCGGGGCCGCTGACGCTCTGGTATCGCGAACCGGCCAAGCAGTGGGTGGAAGCACTGCCTGCCGGCAACGGCAACCTCGGCGCGATGGTATTCGGAGACGCGCCGCGGGAGCGCATCCAACTGAACGAGCACACTCTCTGGGAAGGCCATCACCTCGAGGAGGACAACGCCGCCGCCCGGGAGCAGATTCAGAAAATCCGCGAGCTTCTTTTCGCCGGCAAGTACGCTGAGGCGAATTCCATGGTCCGGCCCGGAGGCCGCTTCGTCGGGCCGTCCAGCGGACGATTCTCTTACCAGACGCTCGGCGATCTTCTCCTCGATGTCCACCACGATGCAGGCACTGAGGAATACCGCCGCGAGCTCGATCTCGACACCGGCATCGCGCGCGTCGAGTATCGCGCCGGCGGCGCACGGTATACGCGCGAAGTCTTCGCTTCGGTGCCCGATCAGGCGATCTTCGTGCGCCTGGAATGCGACCGCCCCGGCGTCCTCTCGTTCGACGCGCAACTGAAGCGGGAGGAGTTGCAGGGCAGCGTCCTCAAGGGCCAGGCCAGCCACGACGGTGTCCACTTCGAAGCCCATCTCGAAGTGCGCAAGGACGGCGACACAGCCGCTACGCTCATCATCTATGCGGCCACCGATTACGCCGGCAAGGATCCGGCCGCCATTTGCGAGCAGCGCCGGGCTACCCTCTCGGGCCGCACCTACGCGGCCGCGCGGCAGGCCCACATCGTCGAGCATCGGCGCCTGTTCCGCCGCGTGTCGCTGGATCTCGGCGGCCCGGACCGTTCCGCCATCCCGACCGCCGACCGCCTGGCCGCCATGAAATCCGGCGGCACCGACCCGCAACTGGTCGCGCTGTATTTCCAATACGGCCGCTACTTGCTGATGTCGAGTTCGCGTCCGGGCACCATGCCGGCGAACCTGCAGGGGATTTGGGCCGAGGGCATGCATCCGCCGTGGGAAGCCGACTACCACGTCAACATCAACATCCAGATGAACTACTGGCCGGCCGAGGTCTGCAACCTCTCGGAATGTCACGAGCCGCTGTTCGACTTCGTGGAAAAGCTGGTGGAGCCGGGCCGCAAGACCGCGCAGATTTCGTACGGCTGCCGGGGGTTCGTCGTCCACTTCACGACCAACGCGTGGCATCAGACGGAACTCGGCGCGCCGCAGGGAATCAATCTGTGGCAGGGATCGCCGGGGTGGCTGGCGCGCCACTTCTGGGAGCACTACCAGTTCACGGGCGATCGCGAATTCCTGCGCAGGCGGGCGTGGCCGATCCTCAAGGAAGCCTCGGAGTTCTACCTCGACTACATGGTGGAAGATCCGCGCACGAAGCAGTTGATGGCCGGGCCGGCGTCCTCCCCCGAGAATAATTACAAGACGCCCGAGGGCGGGCGCGCGGCGGTGGACATTAACCCGGCGATGAGTATTGAGATCATCCGCGATACGCTGACGAATCTGGCGCGGGCCGGAGAGATCCTCGGCGTGGAGCCGGAATTCCGGGAGCGTGCGGCGGCGGCGATGGCGCGCACGACGCCGCTCAAGATCGGGAAATTCGGCCAGATCCAGGAATGGTCGCAGGACTTCGAAGAGGTCGAGCCCGGCCACCGGCACATGTCGCAATTGTACGCGCTGCATCCCGGCTGCGAGGTCAGCGTGCACGGGACGCCCGCACTGGCGGCCGCGGCGAAGAAGACGATCGAGCGGCGCCTGTCGAATGGCGGAGGTCATACGGGCTGGAGTCGCGCGTGGATTATCAACTTCTGGTCGCGGCTGGAGGAAGGCGACGTGGCGCACGAGCATGTGCTGGCGCTGCTGCGGAACTCGACGTTGACGAATCTTTTCGACACGCATCCGCCGTTTCAGATCGACGGGAATTTCGGGGGGACGGCGGGGATCGCGGAGATGCTGCTGCAGAGTCACGCGGGCGAGATCGCTTTGCTGCCGGCGCTGCCGAAGGCGTGGCCCGACGGGCATGTGGCGGGGCTCAAGGCGCGCGGCGGCGTGGAAGTGGAGATGGCGTGGCGGGCGGGCAAGCTGGTGTCGGCGGTGTTCAGGTCGCCGGTGGCGGGCGAGCATCGGGTGCGGCCGCAGCGGGGGCCGGTGCGGAGGATGACTATGAAAGCGGGGGGCGTGTATCGAGTGAAGTTCGGGTAAGGGGGATGGCAGAAGATGGGCAGGCGGAAGCGCCTGCCCCACGCGCTTCGAACGGAGCGGGTATGAAATGTCCAGGGGGAGCACTTGGTTCATATAATAGGAGCGTTATGAGTTGGAAAGCTTTCGCCGTTCCGGCATTCGCCATCGCGGCCCTCGCGCTCGCGCAGCAAACGCCGCCGCTGCGGCCCGCGGATCTCGGATTTACGGATACTCCGATGTTGCCGAATCTGCCGTGGCATGTGCACGACCCGGCGCGTCCGCATCCCACGGTGGTCACGCCCGGAGATAAGCCGGGCGCGCCGCCGTCCGACGCGGTGGTGCTGTTCGACGGCAAGGATCTCTCGAAGTGGTATCAGGACGATAAAGGCAAGAAGGTCGATGCGCGGTGGAAGGTGGGCGACGGGTACTTCGAAGTGACCGGCGGGACGGGCAGCCTGCTGTCGCGCGAGAAGTTCGGCGATTGCCAGCTCCACATCGAGTGGGCATCGCCGGCGGTGGTGACGCACAACTCACAGGGTCGGGGAAATAGCGGCGTGCTCATCATGAGCCGCTACGAAATCCAGGTGCTGGACGCGTACAACAATCCCACGTACGCCGACGGACAGGCCGGGGCGATTTATGGACAGTGGCCGCCGCTGGTGAATCCGGCGCGGAGGCCCGGCGAATGGAACAGCTATGACATTCTGTTCGAAGCCCCTCGCTTTGAGGGTGACAAACTGGCAAAGCCCGCCTATGTGACTGTGCTCTACAACGGCGTGATGGTGCATCACCACAAAGAGCTGATGGGACCGATGGTGTATCGCCAGGTGGCCCACTATACGCCTCACGATGCCGAAGACTCTCTGATGCTACAGGACCACAATGGCGACCCGGTGCGGTACCGGAACGTTTGGGTTCGGCGGCCGGCGTCGTACGACGGCAAGTGACCGAGGGCCAGTCGTACGACGGCACCGCGCCATTGGCGCGTTCGCCGGAGGCCTACGCTACGTCGCGGGGAAGTTCTCCAACTCCCGCAGGATTTCCGTCACGGGTGCCCGCCAATCGCCTTCTTTCTTCTGCCGGAAAAGGCGCATCGTGGGATACCACGGCGAATCGGCGCGATCCAGCATCCAACGCCAGTCCGCCTCAAGGGGCAGCAGCACCCAGACCGGCCTGCCGAGTGCGCCGGCCAGGTGCGCAGCCATCGTATCCACCGTGATCAACAGGTCGATGTGCATCAGGTCGGCGGCGAAATACACGGAGTCCCGCGCTTCACCCGATAAATCGACGATGAAATCGGCGAGGCCGGAACCCCGCAACTTCTCGCGGCCCGGCCCCCGCTGGAAACTGTACACGTCAACATTCGGAACGGTCAGCAGCGGCATGATCTCCGAAAACGGTACATTGCGAGCCGGGTTCCATTCACCGCCTTCCCACAGCACACCGACTCGCAGTTTCCGGCGAGCCCTTCCTGCCAGCGGACTTCCTTCCACATACTGCCGATCCACGTATAGATAAGGAGTCTGAGCCGGAATCCCGGCCAGAGTCGTACGGAAGGCGCGCGGCAGTTCCATCACCTCGATCTGCTGGTCCCAATCGCGGTGGCGCAGTCCCGGCCCGTCCTTCCATGTCGTCACGCCATCGATATACGGAGCGCCTTTGAATAAGGATACAAGCTGCGGATGCGTTTGCACGGCGACACTAACCGCCTGCTGCCGCACGAGCCTGGCATAGCGCAGGAACTGGATCGCGTCACCGAAGCCGTGCAGGCATCGGATCATCACGCGTTTTCCGGCGAACGGCAGACCATCCCACAAACGATTCGGGTCCCGCAGGCCGCGCGCCAGAATCGAGTCGCTTTCTTTCCAAGCTTCTTCGAAGCGGCCGAGCAGCATCCAGCAATCCCAACGGCAGGCCGCGCATGCACCGGGATCGTGGCCCGATCGCTCAGCCGCGCGGAGCAGTTCCAGGCACTCATGGATGCGGCGCTTCGAAAACGCACAACGCGCTTCGCGGTACTTCTGCATGCATTCGAGAAGAGCCGGCACAGCCTCAGTATCGCGTGCCTTGCGGCGTTTCGGGAGGTGAGTTGTTCAGGAACCAACTGACACTTTGCCTCGTTAGCGAACGGGATTACGTTGTGCCTCAAAGCTGTATTGCTCTGACAACATCTACATTCGTAACGTTGAGTTAGTGTTGTCCGAAATGCCATGCCTAAACAAATTCTGATCACGGGTGGGGCGGGATTTATCGGTTCGCATGTAGCGGCGGAACTTCTCTCACAGGGCCACAAAGTACGAGCTTTGGATAGTCTCGTTCCCCAGGTTCACGGCCCCGAAAGACGGCGGCCGGAGTATCTTCCCTCGGAAGTGGAATTGATCATGGGAGACATCCGAGATCCCGAAGCGGTATCACGGGCGCTGGATGGAGTTGACTCTGTAATTCACCTGGTCGCGTTAGTCGGCGTAGGTCAGAGTATGTACCAGATCGCCGAATATACCAGCGTGAATAATCTGGGCACAGCAGTACTGCTGGAGAAACTGAGTTCTCATCCCGTGGACTGCCTCGTAGTCGCTTCCAGCATGAGTATCTATGGCGAGGGACTATATCGCGACAGCGACGGCAACATCCAAACCGCGCAGGATCGTTCGCTGCAACAACTGAAAATGGGCGAGTGGGAGATACGCGATTCGCACGGCCAACCTTTGACCCCGGTGCCCACGCCGGAGGAGAAGCCGCCGGTGCTGGCCTCCATCTACGCACTGTCTAAGTTCGATCAGGAAAAGCAATGCCTCATCCTGGGCCGCACTTACGGAATTCCTACGGTGGCGCTGCGCTTCTTCAATACCTATGGACCTAATCAGGCCCTATCGAATCCTTACACCGGCGTGCTGAGTAACTTCGCCTCGCGCGTGCTGAACGGACAGCCTCCCCTGATCTTCGAAGACGGCTTGCAGAAACGCGATTTCGTGAGCGTCTACGATGTGGCGCGGGCCTGCCGCATGGCGCTCGAGACGCCCGGCGCCGCCGGCCTCGCGATTAATATCTCGAGCGGCGAAGCCATGACCGTGAAGGAAATCGCCGAGCGCACGGTGGCTGCCATCGGTCGCGGCGACATCCAGCCGGCCATCACCGGCAAGTATCGCGCCGGCGACATCCGCCACTGCTTCGCCGACATTTCCCTGGCCAAAGAAGTCCTCGGCTGGAAGCCGCAAGTGACTTTGGAACAGGGGCTCGAGAACCTTGCCGAATGGCTGGAAGGACAGACAGCCATCGATCGGGGCGTGGAGGCCCGTGCGGAATTGGCAGCCCGCGGACTCATGGTATGAAACGAGCAAAGGCCAGTACGACCAAATCGAAGGCGCCCTTGATCGGAGTGGTCGAGTGGTTCCGGCCCGGCGAGTATGAGCGCGTCGAGACGGTGCTCACGGACCTCGCGGCGCTCGATGTGCATGAACTTCGCACCGGTATCTGCTGGGCCGACTGGTATTCCTCCGAAGGCGATGGCTGGTACGCATGGCTCCTGCCGCGACTCGCGCAGAGCGTCAACATTCTGCCGTGCTTCCTCTATACGCCCGCGCCTCTGGGTGTGGTGCCCAAGTTCTCGTCGCCGCCGCAGACGCCCAAGGCTTACGCCGATTTCATCGACGTGATGATCACGCGCTTCGGCGAATACTTCGATTGGATCGAACTCTGGAATCAGCCCAACAATCCCAGCGAGTGGGACGTGCGCATCGACCGCGACTGGCAGATCTTCAGCGAAATGATCGGCGGCGCCGCTTACTGGGCGCACGAGCGCGGCAAGAAAACAGTGCTGCCCGGCACCTGGCCTGTCGACCTGCCGTTTCTCGATCTGATGCACGAACGCGGCGTCCTCAAGTACATCGACGCGGTCGGCGTTCACGGTTTTCCGGGCACCTCGGAATTCCAGTGGCGCGGCTGGGAGCAGGAGATCGGGGCGGTCCGGGACCGGCTGAAGAATCTCGGGATGGACACGCGCCTGTGGATCACGCAGACGGGATTTTCCACCTGGCGCGGCGAGGAGAGCGCGCAGGTTCGCGCCCTAGCCGATGCCATGGACGCGCCCGTGGAGCGCATCTACTGGCAGTCCGTGCACGACCGGCACCCCGTAGCGATGGGCGGCGATTCTTTCCATTCGGATGAGCGCGAGTACCACTACGGACTCAAGCGCGTGGACGGCTCCCCCAAGCTGTTGTTCAATTTCTGGTCGGAAGGCGGACTCGACGGTGTACGCGAAGCCGCGCGCACCAATCAGCAGAAGAAGCATGGCAGTTCGCGACGCGGCCACATTCTGATTACCGGCGGCGCCGGTTTCATCGGCACCAACCTGGCGAATCGCCTCCTGACAGCCGGCCACAACGTCCTGATCTATGACGATCTGTCACGGCCCGGAGTGGAGCGGAACGTCGCCTGGCTGCGCGCGGAGCACGGCGAGCGCCTGCTGGTCGAAATCGCCGATATCCGCAATCCGCAATCGGTGCGCGCCGCGGTGCGCTCGGCCGAACAGGTATTTCACTTCGCGGCGCAAGTGGCCGTGACCACCAGCCTCACCGACCCGCGCCACGATTTCGAGGTCAACATCGGCGGCACACTGAATCTGCTCGAAGCGATACGCGCGCGCGAGAACCCGCCGCCGCTGCTCTTCACCTCCACCAACAAAGTCTACGGCGGGCTGTACGATCTCGCGCTGGAAAAGAGCGGGACCCGGTATCAGCCCCTCGATGCGGCCCTGCGAACCGGCGTCAGCGAGGAGCGGCCGCTCGATTTCCATAGCCCCTATGGATGCTCCAAGGGCGCCGCCGACCAGTACGTATTGGATTACGCCCGCACGTTCGGGCTGCCCGCCGTGGTGTTCCGCATGAGCTGCATTTACGGGCCGCACCAGATGGGCAACGAAGATCAGGGCTGGGTGGCGCACTTCCTCATCCGCGCGATCGAGTCGAAGCCCATCATGCTGTACGGCGACGGCATGCAAGTGCGCGACCTGCTCTTCGTCGAGGATCTGGTGGACGCCTTCCTGCTCGCGCAGTCGAACATCCACACGCTCAGCGGACAGGCATTCAACATCGGCGGCGGCCTGGGAAACACCATCAGCCTGATCGAACTGCTGGAGCTCATCGGACGGTTGCAGGGCGAAAAGCAAGCGGTACGGCTGCACGACTGGCGCCCCGGCGATCAGCGCTATTACGTCTCGGACACGCGCAAATTCAAAGCGGCCACGGGATGGGCGCCGAAGGTCAACGTGCAGGCCGGAGTCGAATGCCTGCTGCACTGGCTGCTCGAAGCGCGCGGTCTGCCTGCTCCGCAACTGCTGGCGGTCAAGGGAGGGCTGCGTGCGCTTTTCGCTCATTAATCCGCCCTGGAGTTTCGAAGGCAGCATTTATTTCGGATGCCGCGAACCCCACCTTCCGCTGGAGTACGGCTACTCCAAGGCGCTGCTCGAACGCGCCGGCCACGAAGCGCAGATCGTCGACGGCCAACTCGATGGTCTGAGTCTCGCCGAGATCCGTCGGCGCGCCGCGAGTTTTCACCCCGACTTCACGGTCGTCACCACGGCGCCCAGTTATCTTTTCTGGCGCTGCGCTCCGCCGGAATTGCGCGTCCCGCAGGAAACACTGCGAGCGGTTCGCGACATCGCCGGGACGCTCGTGGCCGTAGGTCCGCACGCCTCCACGACGCCGCGCACGACGCTGGAAAAGCTCGGGGTAGACGTCGCCGTGCTCGGCGAATGCGAGGAGATTTTCCCCCAACTCACTGGTGATTGGGCATCGGTCGATTCTATCTGCTATCGACGCGACGGCCGCATTCTCGTGCAAGGATCGCCGCACGCGGCCAACATGGACGACCTCCCCGCGCTCGAGTGGGACGCGGCCACCATCCGCCGCCATCATCACCATCACCATCGTTTCGACACGACCCCGCAGGCTCCCGGAGCCGAAATGGAAGCATCGCGCGGCTGTCCTTACCATTGCACCTTCTGCGCTAAGGACAATTTCCGCAATTCTTTCCGCCGCCGTCCCATCGAGACGATTGGCCGCGAACTGGACAGCCTGGTGGCTGCGGGCGTGCAATACGTCTATTTCATCGACGAGATTTTTCTTCCCTATCGCAATGTCCTGGAGACCATTGCGGAGCGCCGCATCAAATTCGGAATGCAAACCCGCATCGACCTATGGAACGAGCAAATGATCGATCTTCTCGGAGAGGCCGGTTGTGTGTCGATCGAAGCGGGAGTGGAGAGCATTACGGAAGCCGGGCGAGACCTGCTGGACAAGAAGTGCAAGATCAGCACCGGTGAAATTTCTGAACGTCTCATTCACGCGAAGCGGCGTGTTCCATTTGTACAGGCGAATCTGTTGGATTCGATGGACGACGACCCCGCCGAGGTCCAATCCTGGCGGGAGCATTTACAGAGGCACGGCGTTTGGGCCAACGAGCCGGTGCCGCTATTCCCGTATCCCGGCTCGCCCGACTACACGCGCCGCTGGGGTGCGCCCGACGAAAGAGCCTGGGAGCGGGCGCACGAATTCTACCTCTCCGGTTTCGACAAGTTCAGCGACATTCAGGAGCAGCGACCCGCGCCACTCGTGCAGTTGGAGTCGGTCGGGGCACGCCATGCCTGATCCGCGGCTGAAACGCATACTCATGACGTCCGACACGGTAGGCGGCGTGTGGACCTACACGCTCGAACTCGCCGAAGCGCTGGGAGCTCGCGGCATCGAAGTGGTGCTGGCCGCGCTGGGCGGCAAGCCTTCCACCACGCAGCGCGGAGAAGCGTGCCGCATCCCCGCACTCCGCCTGCACACGAGCGACTTCAAACTCGAGTGGATGGAGAACCCGTGGATTGATGTCACAGCGAGCGGGCGCTGGCTGCTGGAACTCGAAAAGCAGTACGAACCCGACCTGATCCACTTGAACAGCTACGGCCACGGAGCCCTCGCTTTCCAACGTCCCGTGCTGTTGACCGCGCACTCCTGCGTGCTCTCCTGGTGGGAAGCCGTGAAGCGCGATCCTTTGCCCGCGCACTGGAACCGCTACCGTCGTGAGGTGGCGCGCTCGCTACGTGCCGCCGACGCCCTGACCGCTCCTTCCGAGGCCATGCTGGGCGCCATCGAACGCCACTACGGACCGGGAGTGCCCGAGGTCCGCGCCGTCGTGCCGAACGGACGCAGCCGGCATCGCTACCGGCCGGCGGCGAAGGAATCATTCGTTCTGACCGCCGGACGCCTATGGGATGACGCCAAGAACGCCGCCGCCGTCGCTCGAGCCGCGGCCGCTATTCCCTGGCCGGTCTGCCTCGCGGGAGACGATCAAGCGCCCGACGGCGCGAGCGTGGACTTCCCCGGCTGCCGCATGCTGGGGCGACTGTCCGCCGACGAGCTGGCCGGCTGGTATGGCCGCGCAGCCATTTATGCGCTGCCCGCGCGCTACGAGCCTTTCGGCCTCTCGGCGCTCGAAGCGGCGCTCTCCGGGTGCGCGCTGGTGCTCGGCGATATCGCCAGCCTCCGCGAAATCTGGCAGGATGCCGCGGTCTATGTGCGGCCCGATCACGACCATCAGCTTGCATCCGCGCTGCGCGACTTGATTGCCAATCCGCTGCAACGCGAGAACATGGCGCGCCGGGCTGCCGCTCGCGCTCGCGCCTTCACGCCCGACCGCATGGCGTCCGGCTACCTCGACGTCTGCAGCGCCGTCACTTCGAGAAGGAGGGCGGCATGCGTTTTGTGATCTTCACGCATTCGCTGGTCTCCGATTGGAACCACGGCAACGCGCATTTTCTGCGCGGCATCGCCACCGAACTGGTGGAGCGCGGCGACGAGGTCCTCATCTTCGAGCCTCGCGGCGGCTGGAGCCGCCAGAATCTGTTGGCCGAATCGCCGGCGGCCGTCGCCGATTTCGAGCGTGTCTACCCGCGCATTCGAAGCAGCCTGTACGACCTCGAATCTTTGAATCTGTCGCGCGCACTGGACGGCGCCGACGTGGTGATCGTACACGAATGGAATTCGCACGAACTGGTGCGGCGGATCGGCGAACACCGCGCGCGCCACGGCGGCTATCGCCTGTACTTCCATGACACCCACCATCGCAGCGTCACCGACCCGGCGTCGATGGCAGCCTACGATCTTCGCAATTATGACGGCGTGCTTGCCTACGGCGGCGTCATCCGCGATATCTACCGCGAGCGCCAGTGGACGGCGCAGGCGTGGACCTGGCACGAAGCCGCCGACACGCGCGTATTCCACCGGCATGGGGCCACGACCAAGGAAGGCGATCTGGTTTGGATCGGCAACTGGGGCGATGAGGAACGCAGCCACGAGCTCCGCGAGTTTCTCATCCGCCCCGTGAAAGAGCTTGGCCTGAAAGCGATGGTGTATGGCGTCCGCTACCCGGCGCAGGCCCTGCAGGAACTCGCCGACGCCGGCATACGCTACGGCGGTTGGCTGCCGAACTATCGCGTGCCCGAGACGTTTTCCCGCTACCGCGTGACGGTCCACGTACCGCGCAGACCGTACGCGCGCGCCCTGCCCGGGATCCCGACCATTCGCCTGTTCGAGGCGCTGGCCTGCGGCATCCCGATGGTTTCCGCGCCGTGGCAGGACAGCGAAGGACTCTTTCGTCCCGGCCGCGACTTTCTGTTTGCTTCCAGCGGAGATGAAATGGTCTCGCATTTGGACACGGTCCTTTCCGTCCCTCACGTGGGCAGCATGCTGGCGGAATCCGGCATGGAAAGCATTCGCTCGCGACATACCTGCTCACACCGCGTGAATCAATTGCTCGCCATCGTCGCGGGTTCCGGCGGTCTCGCGGCGGGCAAAGGAGTGCAATAATGCGGATCGCCTTTTTTGCATCCAGCCTGGTATCGGCGTATTGGAACGGCGCGGCCACGTATTATCGCGGCATCGTGCGCGCCCTGCATGCCCGCGGCCACCAGGTCGATTTCTACGAGCCCGACGCGTACGAGCGCCAGCAGCATCGCGACATGCCCGACCCGTCGTGGGCCAAGGTGGTCGTGTACCCTGCGACCGACGACGGCGCCGGCCGCGCCCTCGATAGCGCGCGCGATGCCGACCTGATCGTGAAGGCCAGCGGCGTGGGCGTTTTCGATGAATTCCTCGAGGGCGCCGTGGCCGGCCTGAAGCGCACCTCCAACGTCGTGGCCTTCTGGGACGTCGATGCGCCCGCCACACTCGATCGTGTCCACGCCGATGCGGCCGATCCGTTCCTCATGCTCATCCCGCGCTACGACGTCGTATTTACATATGGCGGCGGCGATCCCGTGGTGCAGGCGTATCTCGAACTCGGCGCGCAAGCCTGCGTCCCGATCTACAACGCGCTCGATCCCGACACCCACCACCCGGTCGAACCCGACCCGCGATTTGCCGCCGACTTGGGTTTTCTCGGCAATCGCCTACCCGACCGCGAACGCCGCGTGGAAGAATTCTTTCTCAAGCCGGCCGCGAATCTTCCCGGCATGCAATTTCTGCTGGGGGGCGCCGGATGGGGCGACAAGCCCATGACGGCCAACGTCCGCTACCTCGACCACGTCTACACGCGCGATCACAATATCTTCAACTGCACACCGCGCGCGGTGCTGAACGTCTCGCGCGACAGCATGGCCCGCTACGGATTCTCACCCGCCACACGGGTCTTCGAGGCTGCCGGCGCGGCCGCGTGCCTCATCACCGACGCCTGGGAAGGCATCGAAGTTTTCTTCGAACCGAATCGCGAGATCCTGGTGGCGCGCAGCGGTGAAGAGGTGGGCGAGCACCTGTTGCGCCTCCCGCCGGAAAAGCGGCGCGAGATCGGACAGGCAGCCTATCGCCGCGTTCTCGCCGAGCATACGTACGCGCACCGCGCCGCAACGGTAGAAAAAGTGCTCGAAGCCGGAGCGTTGATGGAAAGCGGTGCATGACGACATTCCTGCTCATCCGCCACGGCGACAACGATGCAATCGGGCGAACCATGGCAGGATGGACGCCGGGGTGGCATCTCAACGCACGAGGAAAGCAGCAGGCCGAACGTCTGGCCCAACGCCTGGCGGGCCGGCCGATTCGCGCCATCTATACCAGTCCGCTCGAACGCACCGTCGAAACGGCCGAAGCCATCGCGCGCCTTCACGGGTTGAAGCCGCAGCACGTGGATGCGCTGGGAGAGATTCGATTGGGCGAATGGGAAGGCCGTCCGATCGCGGAATTGGACCGGCGCGAGGACTGGCGCAAGTTCAACACGTTCCGGAGCGGCACGCGCGCGCCCGGGGGCGAGTTGATGATCGAGACACAAACCCGCATGGTGCAACAGATCGCGTGGCTTTGCGAACGGCACCCCGACGACACCATCGCCGTGGTCAGTCACGCCGACCCTCTGCGCGCATTGATCGCCTATTTTCTGGGAATGCCGCTGGATCTCGTGCTGCGCCTCGAAATCGGTCCCGCTTCGCTCAGTGTCCTGCAGGTGCACGGCTGGGGTGCGCGCGTGCTCAGTCTCAACGAAATGGAGGGCCAATGAAAGACGACCTGAAGTTCGAGAGCATCTTCCTGGAGATTCTGGCGGATCTCTACGACGCCGAAAAGCAGATTATCGAGGCGCTGCCCAAACTGATCGCGGAAGCCGACTCGGAATTGCTGGCCGGTGCTCTGCAATTGCATCTCGACGAAACGAAAGAGCAGGTGGTGCGCCTGGAAACCATCTTCGAACGCATTGGCGAACAACCAGGATCCGGGAGATCCGAGGCCATGCTGGGCCTGATCAGCGAGGGCGAAAAGTCGCTGGGCAAATTCAGGAAATCTCCCGCGCTCGATATCGCTCTCATCGCCTCCGCCCAAAAGGTCGAGCACTATGAACTGGCCGCGTACGGCAGCGCGTGCAGGCTGGCCGAAATGCTAGGCCAGGAGGATGCGCTCGAACTGCTGCAGGACACGCTGGAGGAAGAGAGGACCGCCGATGAAAACCTGGCCGAAGTTGCCGAAGGGATTCTGACCGGAGACGACGCCGCAGCGGAGGATTCTGGCGAAGAGGAGTAGGAATAGAGCAAGGGTCCCGAGGGGTTCGCCGCGGCGCGCACCGTTTAGCCGGCTAGAATTTCCACTTCGGCGCGCAGCCAGTCGTCCGCGGCCGAACCGTCCTGGCCTTCTCGCTGAAGGTACAGCGCATATGCGCGCGTGCGGATGCGGTCTTCCAGAGAGACCGGCGCCGCGTCCGTAGACCGCGGTACTTCGAGTGTGGAACTCGTTTCCGGCCCGTTCCCCGGCCCAATTTTTTCGGCCTCTCCGTGGCGTTTTTTCTTGAATGCGGCGATCGCTCGTCCTGCCATAAAAACCTCCTGTTCTGGTATCGCAAAATAACCCGGTCTTGGGAAGTTCTCCCATCTTACGTTTGTGAATTCATGCACGCGGGACCACGGGTCCGCAGGCCGAATGAACAACGGAAATCAATCTGCCAGCTTGCATCCGGCGGAGCGACGCTCGTACTCGCCGCCCGGCGCGATCGGCAAATTCGAAGACGTCCCGCTCGAAGATCACGTCAAGCTGATTCAAACGGACCTGTTGGGCACCCTCTACGGCAGCTATTTTGCCGTGCGCCATTTTCGCCAGCAGGGCCGAGGAATCCTCATCAACGTTGCCTCCGTGATCGGCAAAACTCCGGCACCGTACTGCACTTCCTACGCTGCGGCCAAGCACGGCGTGGTGGGCCTCTCGACGGCTATCCGCGAGGAGTTGAAGCAGGACAACATCGACACGATCCGCGTCTGCACCGTCATGCCCACGACGTTCGACACGCCCTTCTTCGATGGGGACCTCGGCCGCAAGCAGCACGATTTCCCCACCGCCGATGAACTACCGGCGTAAAGGGGGCAACTGCTCCGTTACCATCGCGGCTCCGATCGAATTGCTCACGCCAATCGGAGCCGCGAACGTAAGAGAGCGGTTGCTTTCTTACGGCTTCAGCACCACCTTGATGCACTCGTCCTGCTTATTGACGAACATGTCGTAAGCCTGCGGCGCATCTTCGAGATTCATCCGGTGCGTCACCACGAAACCAGGATCGATTTCCCCTCGCTCGATCCGGCCCAACAGCGGCTTCAGATACCGCTGCACGTGCGTCTGGCCCGTCTTCACGGTCAGTGCCCGATTCATCAACGAGCCGAACGGCAGCTTATCCACGAACCCGCCATACACGCCTGCGATCGATACGGTGCCGCCATTCCGGCATGCCATCAGCGCCTCGCGTAGCGCGATCGGACGATCGGTTTCCAGCATCATGGCCTGCTTGGCCCGATCGTAAGCATACATGGGCCCATGTCCGTGCGACTCCATCCCGACGCAGTCGATGCACGAATCCGGCCCGCGTCCACCCGTCATCTCGCGCAACGCCTCCAGAACATTCGTCTCTTCGTAGTTGATGGTCTGCGCGCCGGACTTCTCGCGAGCCATGCGCAGTCGCTCAGGGAAGCGGTCGATACCGACCACGCGCTCAGCCCCCAACAGAAATGCGCTCCGAATCGCGAATTGCCCGACCGGCCCGCAGCCCCATACTGCCACGGTGTCGCCGGGTTCGATGTTGCAGGCCTCCGCCGCCATATAGCCTGTGGGGAAAATGTCGGACAGAAACAGCACCTGCTCATCCGCAAATCCGTTCTCGATCTTAATGGGCCCCACATCGGCGAAGGGCACGCGCGCGTACTCGGCCTGGCCACCGGCGAATCCGCCCAGCAGGTGCGAGTA
>Ga0105240_10007886_pt1 | contig 15355 bp, 10 predicted proteins | sample KBSC54metaG_FD_80426 | JGI IMG/M metagenome (GOLD analysis project Ga0105240, IMG submission 80426) | Corn rhizosphere microbial communities from Kellogg Biological Station, Michigan, USA - KBS C5-4 metaG | ecosystem: Host-associated > Plants > Roots > Rhizosphere > Soil | place: Michigan, USA... | reverse complement strand
TGCGAAAGCAATCAGTGCCAATATTATTCAGCAATAACATTCTTGGATAGCTAATGCAGCAGGTCGACATCCATCCATTTCGAATATCGTAGGCGTCAAGCTGATAGCACAACGAATCGGCAAGAAGCAATCGCAAAGGCGGCGAACGCCAATGTTCATTCCTTAATTCGGAATCGTCATGCTCAACGATCCGCGAGACGCCAAAGATCCATTTGTCCAATGTGCTCTCGCACTTTGGGATACCGCCAATACAAAGCGTGAGAGTGCTTACGCTGATGCCACAAAACTCCGCGACGAACTGCGGCTTACAGGAAATCACCAAGCATTTGGCTGGGCGACGGCGACCTGCGGACGGATCGCTGCCTATCGTGGAGAAATTGACGCAGCTGAGGCACTGCTAACTGAGGCGCTCGGACGGTTTATGCTTGTCAATGATGTTTATGGAAGAATGATTGTCACATCGCATCTAGCGATACCGCAAACGCTACGCGGAAACCTTGCCCGTTGCATTGAACTCGCACTTGAGCCCTTCCAGTCGGGAGTTTCGTTCAACCCTCGAGACCTTGCACTGCTACATAATGTTGCGGCGTTGTGTCATCACGAGCGCGAAGAATTCCATGCCGCCCTTTTCCAGCTAAATAGCGAATACTCGATACTCAAAAGGTACGGCGACACAGAACGCCTGCCCGGCCTGGTAAGTAACATTGGAGTACTGCTAATTCATGTTGGCGAGTTCGAATTAGCACTTGCTTCAGTATCGAAAGCCTGGAATCTTGAGAAAGCTCGTTGCAATGACGAAAACGAACTGCAACTCATATATTTGTCGCATATCATCTGCGCGAATTGTCAGCTCGATCGAATCGATACTGCAGGTGAGCATGCCGACGAATTGATGCGCTACCTGAAAAAGCGAAAAGACGTTGAAGTACCTTGTTATGTCTTCGACAATCTCGCGGAAGTGTTTGCACGATTAGGACAAGTAGGTTTAGCTAGGCAGTTTTTTCGGCGCGCTCAACTTCAATCGGTCGGCAACCAGACGCCACGGATACGAGGGATGCTTGTGTCGACAGAGGCGCAATTGGCTGAAGCTACTGGAAACTATCGTCAAGCAATTGATCTTGCTCAGCAAGCGATCGGCAGTCCAGATACACGAATACCCGACGTCGTTCGCCGCGCTGCGGCGTCAATAATTGGACGCTGCTATGCAAAGTTAGGTGACCAAAAAACGGCGAAATATTGGGTACAGTACAGAAAGGACGTGGGTCGCGAAAACCTATTAAGCGATATTCTGTCGGAACAGATTCGCACCAACTTTCGTATCGCCGATCCGAAGGTGAAGCTGACCGAACAGGAATTGAACTGCCTTAGGCTTTCGGCTAATGGCCAAACAAGCAGCGACATCGGATTAAAGCTGGGGATCAAGCCTCGAACAGTAAACTTCCATTTCAGCAAAATTCTTCGCAAACTAAACGCGATGAATCGGCAAGAAGCCATCGCTAAGGCTGCAAACGCCAATCTCCTCAATCTGCGTTGACTTTCTCGCCAACCATCCTTGCGATGCCTATTCTTCAATCGCGGCTCTGCAACAGTAGAAGCTTCTAATTCAACTCATGCTGACCGATCCCCGCAATTCCAACGATCCTTTGGTCCAAACCGCAATGGCGCTTTGGGATCACACCAGATCGAATCGGGACGAGGCATATTCGAAGGCTTGGCAAATTCGCGAGGAATTGCGGCCTTCAAATCGCCATCAGGCCTACGGTTGGGTAACGGCAACTTGCGGGCGGATTGCGGCTTATCGAAACCAGTTCGACCTTTCGGAGGCGCTCCTTACCGAAGCCTTTGGTAGATTCTTCTTGATCGATGATCTATATGGAAAGGCCTTGACCACCTCGCACATGGCGATACCACAGGCGATGCGCGGAAATCTCGGACGCGGCTTGCACCTGGCGCTGGAGCCTTTTCATTCAGGAGTCGAATTTGCGAGTCACGATCTGTCACTTATGCACAGTATTGCGGCCATTTGCTACGGCGAGCAGGAAGAGTTCTCAGCTGCAATCTTTCATTTGACTAATGAGTACGAGATCGTCAAAAAGTCCGAGAACAAGGATCGCGCCCCGATCACAACTGCAAACATCGGCGTACTACTCATGCGCGTTGGTGAGTTTGAATTGGCACACGCCGTATTTTCCGAGACATGGAAACTCGAGCAAGCTCGCTGCACGGATCCCCGACAGATCGACTTGACGTTTCTATCAAACCTCATCGATGTCAATTGTAATCTTGATAAAGTCAAGGAAGCAGCAGAGCAGGCTGAATTGTTGATGGTGTACCTAGAGTCACGAAACCATGTTGAGATTCCACGTACTTTGTTTGACGTTCTGGCAGAAGTGCTGGCCAGATCGGGACGTGTAGAGTTAGCCAAACATTTTCTGGACGTGGCGCGGGCGATGCCAGGAGGCAAACTTTCCGTGACCCATGGGAAACAAATTGCTTGCACTGAGGCGCTTCTCCTAGAAATGACCGGTCACCCAGACCTAGCAATTGTTGCCTTGCGCGAACTCCTCGCAGACTCTGAGACTCCGTTGCTTGGCTGGTCTCGGCGCTCAGCCTGCGCGACATTAAGTCGCTGCTACGCAAAATTGGGGGATAAAAAGAATTCCGAACTTTGGGCCAAATCCAGGATGGAGGTTGGTCGACAAAACCTTCTCAGCGAGATGCTACTAGGTCAAATACGCGCTAACTTCCGCGTAGAAGAGCCGGCGGTTGAGTTGACCGCGCAAGAATTGAACTGCCTGAGGCTTTCAGCCAGCGGTCAGATGAGTAGTGATATCGGGCAGAAACTTGGCATAAAACCTCGCACCGTCAACTTTCATTTCAGCAAGATCTTGCGAAAGCTCAATGCGATAAATCGACAGGAAGCAATCGCCAAGGCTGTTAGTGCGAACTTGATTCGCTAATCTTTATCGCGCCTCGTGTGCAGTGACGACTTTTTCTGGTGTGATCAGGAGCAGTGCTACGTCGTTCTCGCTCTATCAACCCTCTCCAATGCGCATCGCTTCGCTAGTACCCAGCCTCACCGAACTCCTCTTCTCCCTCGGCCTTGACGACCTCATCGTCGCCCGCACCGGCTTTTGCATTCACCCGCGCGAGCGCGTTCGCAATGTTCCCAAGGTCGGCGGCACAAAAGACATCGACATCGACGCACTGCTTGCGACCAAACCAACGCATCTGATCGTCAACATCGATGAAAATCGCAAGGAAGCCATTGCGGAACTCCGCCCTCACATCCCCGAGATAGTCGTCACACACCCGCTGGTGCCCGACGACAATCTGATCCTCTATCGCGAATTCGGCCGATTGTTCGATCGAACGAATGCTGCCGCGGCACTCGCCGCCGGATACCAATCAAGTCGAGATGAGCTCGCAACAGCAACCAGCAACGCGCGACCGCTCAATGTGCTTTACCTGATCTGGAAAGATCCGTGGTTCACGGTCTCGCGCTCCACCTACGTTTCCGCAATGCTCGCCGGCGCGAACCTCGTCACGCTCCCCGCAACGAGCGAAGCGCGATACCCAACTCTGACATCCGATGACGAAGCATGGCACGATGCCGATGCCATCCTGCTTTCGTCAGAGCCATACAGCTTCCGCCAGAAACACCTCGACGAATTGCAACGCACCCTCGGACCCAAAAAGCCGATACTCCTCGTCGATGGCGAATTGATCTCGTGGTACGGCAGCCGCGCCATCGCAGGCCTTCGCTACCTCCGCGCGCTACGCGCACAGATCGATGCCAAGGTCGCTTGACCATTCCATGCGCTCATGAAAAAAGCCGCGATCGCTCGCGGCTTTTTTCGGATCAGGGCCACCGACAAGCTACATCGCCAGCTTCAACCCAACCATCACCGCATTGTTCTTCTGATTCGCCTGGCTGAACGTTGTGTTGTAGTTGACATATGCCGTCAGCGACGGGTTGAATTGCGCGGCGATTCCTACATCCACCTTGCCGTAGTTGTCGTCGACCTTGTACGCCGGCAATCCGAAGCTGCCACCCATCGACACCAGCGCCGCGCGCACTTCACGCGAGTCGTTGCTGTGCTCGTTCTCCCAGGCAACACGCAGCCACGGCGTCAACGCGATGCCGCTCGCGTTTCCCAAATGCGCCGAAACCAGATATCCGATGCTCGAGATCAGCGACTTGCGGGTCTGGTCGCCGAAGATCATCGCGGAGCTGCTCGCGCCGTCTTCGGCATAGCCGTTCACCTTGATCTGCTGGTACGTCAGGCTGGCAATCGGGCCATGCGAGAACGTCGCGCTTCCGAAGTTCATCCCCACGATGCCGCGCGCAACAATATGGTTACCTTTCGTCGTGCCCTGCTCGGTGCGAACAGTCGGCCCCAGTGGGATGTCGCGATGAATGCCCTTGAAGTCGAGGTCGCCCCCGCCGAGCGATCCGCCCACATACCACGGCCCCGGGTTGTACGCCACATAGCCGGTCAGCGATGTCTCGTCCAGCTTGAAGCCGCCGGAGCTCGAGCCGAAGTCGCCCTTGTTCTCGCTGTAGCCGAACACAGCGCCGATGCGCAATGCGGGCATCACCATCACATCGGCGCCGACGTTGAGCGACGAGACGTCGCCCTTCGAGCCGATTGTGGCGCCGGTGGTGTCGATATCCGCATTCGCGAATTCCCAGCTTCCATAGACGGCAACCCTGGGGCCGCCGCCCGGCGCCTGGGTCCGCGCTTCGATCAGCCTGCCCTGCGCGGCGCTGACTGCCAACGGAGCTTCGGCCAGCAGCCCGATCTGCTCTGGCGCCTGGATGATCGACGCCATGTATTGCGCGGCAATCTTCTGGGTCGCCGTGGTCGGATGCACACCGTCGGCGAACACATAGGTATTGGGCGCGGTCGGATTGACCAGTGTATTCGGCGTGCATGCAAGCGAGCTCACCGAGCCGCCGACGACGCTGGTGCAGGCGAGTCCGGTGGTATTGGTGAATCCGTACAGCGCGGGATTCGCAATCAATTCGCTGAGCAGGCCGGCGATATTGACGGGTATCACGTCGAAGCCCAGCGAGCTGAGCCCGGTGTTGAGCGCCGAATTGAAGACCTGGAGCGAGAGCCCGGTCAGCGCCGCCGCACCTGCCGGTCCGCCCGCGAGTCCCGCCGGCGCGCGTCCGATGTCGGGAATGTTTTCAACCACGATGTATTGCGCGCCCGCTGCGTGCAGCCTGGCGATCTGTCCGAGGAAATCGGCCGCCGCCTGGCCCACCGCTATCTGCGCAGCAGTGCTCGATTCCGCGCCTGCGCCGGCCAGCGCAGCATGAAAGAAGATGTCGTTCGGCCCGCCCTGGATGACATACAGCGCGCCGGGATCGAGATGTCCTCCTGAAGCACTGATCAGCGCCGTGACCTGGCCGGCCACCGGCGTCGCCTGCGGGTTGTACGTGCCTTGCGTCGTCACGCGCGCGCCGCCGTACGCATAGTCGGTGCCGCCTTGCGTCGACGGCTTCACCGTAAAGCCATAGCGCTGCGCGAGATACTCGGGAGCAGTCAGTCCGGGATTCGTCGTGAACCGCGCGCCATACTGGCCGGCATCGGAAAGGCTGTCGCCGAGGATGAAGACATTGGTGAATTCGAACGCCTGCGCGCTTGCGCAGGCTCCCATCGCGACAGCCGCCGCGACAAGCCGCTTTTTGAATTGCATCGTAGCTCTCCTCGTTGTTTTGGTCGCTGTACGATCTGTTTTTCGCGACGACTCATTGTAAACCATTGGATTGGCATCGATATCCGCTTTGCTTCGCCGCCAGCCGCATTCGCGCAGACATGCACGCGCATGCCCGTTCGTCAACGAACATCGGAACCGAACGTTAGAATCGACCGGGAGTCCCATTTCAGGAACATCGCATGCGTGCAATCCGATTCGTTGCAGCTCTTTTCTCCGGATTGCCCATTCGAAGCGCGCTCGTTTCGACGCTGCTCGCCTTCGCTTTTGCAACCGCAACCGGAGCCATCGCGCAATCGGAAGATCCGCCGTCGCGTGTCGGGCGCTTGAGCGTAGTGCAGGGACCGGTATTCGTAGCGCCTGACGATCCCAATGCCGAGTGGCAGCCGCTCACCCTCAACTACCCGATCACCGTCGACGACAACGTATGGTCGGGACACGATGCGCGCGCTGAAATCGATTTCGGCGCGGGACATCTGCGGCTGTCGAGCGAAACGAACATCCATTTTTCGCAACTGGACGACCGGCAGTTCTCCGCCTATCTCGCATCGGGTCGCGCGATCCTGAGATTGCAGATGCTCGATCCCGGCGAGACCGCGAAATTCGACACCGCGAACATGCAGGTCGACATCATGCGGCCGGGCACTTATCGGATCGAGGCCGATGCGGACGGACTGGGCAGCACCTTCGTCGTCCGCGAAGGCGAGGCGCAGTTGCGCACCGCGGATTCCACCGTCACCGTTCTCAGCGGACAAACGGCAACGATCAACGGCAACGGGCCGGGCGCCGCGCTGGCGGTCCGCGACGGCTACGGCTCCGACGGCTTCGATGCGTGGAGCGGCGATCGCGATCGTCGCCTCGAAGACGGCGGCATCTCGACGCAATACGTTTCCAGTTATGTGCCCGGCGTCCGCGATCTCGACCAGTACGGCACATGGGACAGCATTCCGCAGTACGGCGCCGTCTGGTATCCGACGACGGTCGCTTCCGACTGGGTGCCGTATCGCGACGGCTCTTGGACATTCGTCAATCCGTGGGGCTGGACGTGGGTCGACAACGCGCCATGGGGCTGGGCGCCATTCCATTATGGGCGCTGGGTGCACATCGGTCCCCGCTGGGCATGGTGTCCCGGCGAATTCGTCCGGCATCCGGTGTACGCACCCGCGCTGGTCGCGTGGTTTGGAGGACCATCGGGAACGAGCTGGTCGGGCACCTTTGCCGGCGGTCCGACGTTCGGCTGGGTCCCGCTCGGATGGGGCGAAGCGTATTGGCCGCACCATCGCTTCAGCAACGATTACTGGCGCCTGGTGAATCGCCCGTATGCGGTCGATGTCCGCCGTGTGCCGTCGAAGCCGCTGCAGGTTTCGTATTCGAATGCGCGAATTCCGGGAGCGGTAACTGCGGTATCCGGCGCGGTTTTCACTGGCCGGCAACCTGTCGGCCGCAACCATATCTCGCTGCCCGCGGCGGCGCTTGCCGGCGCAGCAGTGACCACCACACCGCTGGCCGTGCGCCCGTTCGTGAAGCCGCTGCCCATCGATATCCGGCCGCGCGGCGCGCCGATGCCGGCCGGCGCGCTCATCGGCCGCGGCCCGGCCGAGCGCCGGGAAATACGTCCGCCGAGCGCGGGTCCCGTTTATAACGGACGGCCCGGATTGGGCGCCGAACCATCACCATCGGCACGGCAGCCTTTCGCGCCGTCGGTCGGCGGCGGCCGCCCGGGCGCGACGGAGCCGACGCCTTCGGGCCGTCCCGCGTACACACCATCGGTGGGTGGCCCTCGCCAGTCGATCGTCGAGCCTGCGCCGGCAACTGCGCGGCCGGGGGCCGGCTCGCCACCCCCTTCGGCGCCCATGCAGAACCCGGGTCAGGTCTACGTCCCATCGCAACGTCAGGCACCCGCCGTGAACGCCCCACAGCAGGCGCCGGGACAAACCTATCTTCCGGCGCAATCGCAACGCACCGCCCCCGCGACCAGCGCACCGCTGCAAGTGCCGGGGCAGGTATACGTTCCTGCGCGTCCCCAGCCGCAGGCGCCGCAACCGCGCGCGCCATTGCCCGAGCAGGCGCCGCTGCAGCAACGCCCGTTTGTGCGGGAAGCACCGCCGCCGCAAGCTGCGCCGCAATACATGCCGCAGCCGGCGCCGCAATATGCGCCTGCTCCACAGCCGCAGCATTTCGTGCCGCCGCAACAGCATGTGCCAGCGCCCGCGCCGCCAATGCAGCCGGTGCCTGTCGCACCGGCGCCGATGCCGATTCCCGGACAAGCGCAAGGCCATCCGGTCCCACAGCCGGCCCCGCAGCCGCAGCAGATTCAGCCGCCCGGTCCGGTGCCGGTTCCAGCGCCGCGCTGACCGCCCAACATCCGGATTCCGTCGAGGACTGCCGTCGCTCAGTGCATGGCAGCGTCGGGCAACGCCGGATACAACGCAATGCGCTCGAACGTCATCGAGCCGCCTTTCGCGCTGCGCAGGACCAGCCGCAGCTGCTCGATCTGCCGCGACAAATGGGGCAGCGTCAGCAATGTTCCGGCACGCACCGCAGGCAGGTCAGCGAAGCGCGCCGCATCGGTCAGCGGCCGCCACACATCCTTGCCGCGATCGCGACCCTGTACGCTGATGGCGAGGTCGCTCGGCGCGTCGCGCACGCCGAGCACCAGCAGGTCGAGCCGAGCCGTGCTGAAATCGATCGCAGCCGGCGAGTCGAGCCGCGCGACCCCGCGATTCCAGCTCAGCTTCAGTCCTCGATGTGTCGTCTCCGTGACTGCCGGCAGCATCGCGGTCCAGCCGTCGTTGTCGGTGACGCTGCCCAGGCCGAATCCCCACAATCGCGCCTGCCGCGGCAGGTTGGCGCGGTAGACCATGAAGTTGCGCGCGGCGGCCTCGAGCGGCGCGCCGCGATACGACGTGTACGACACGAACCCCGGCTGGCCGGCGACAGAGCCCGGCGATCCGTTCCACGCCATCGGCGATACCAGCTGCGCTCCATAGTTCAGCAGGTCGCGCAGGCCATGATAGGCGCGGCTCGCATCGGGCAGCGTCTGCGGCGTCTTGAAGTCCGCCGTGTTGTATTCGACGGCGGCCCAGTCCGGATCGAAGTCGCGGAACACGCGGAACAGCGAATCTTTTTCTTCCATCCGGATGTTGTTGACCGCGCTCTCGCCATACAGAATTGCGCCGAGATGTCCGTTCGACGGCACCGCGCCCTGCACCGACATCCCGCCCGTGTCGTAGTTCTTGGGCGGACTGTCGATCCGCAGCGGAAACGGCTCGATCAATTTGCCGGGTGCGTTGAACCCTTGCGACGAAAAGATCCGGTCGCGGTCGATCCCCGTCTGGGCGACCCATTGCGACAGCTCGTCATAATGCAGATCGACGACGTGACGGCGGAATCGCTCCCATACCGCGGTCCACGGCGCCTTCAGCATGATCTCTTCGGGCTTGAACGCGCGCGGCGGGTCGACGTCTGACCATGTACGGAATTTCTTTTTCGCCAGCGCGCGCACCGCGGCCAGCGTATACGGTGCCTTGATGCTGTACTTCGACAAGTCGGGAGCGCCGTCGGCTACGCGCCCCGCATAAGGCCCGCTGGCGCGCAGCCATTCCCGGAACTGCCGCAGCGTGTCCGGGTTGTAGTCGTACCATTGCTTGCCGTCGAAGAACGGGTTCATGTACACATCCGGATCGAGTGACACGCCGATGAAGAGATCCGGATGCGCGACCGCGAACGCGCGAATGATCGCCGCCGCCTGCTGCAGGTTGCGCTTCTTGTAATGCCTGACTTTCGACGCGTACACGTTCAGAGTAAGCGCACGCGCGAGCTCCGGCGCGTCCTGCGAACCGGGCAGATGCTGCAGGTAATCGTCGGGCATCACCTCGTCGTGCTCGTTCCACTGGCAGTTGAGCGGATCCTGCTCGAGCGAATCGTTGACATCCCAGTCGGGAACATCGCATGCGGCGTCGGCCCAGATGCCTCCGTTCAACGTGAAGAGCACCGGCACCTGGTGTTCGATGCTCCACTTCAACACGCCGTTCAGCGAGTCCTCGGCGATCCTGCGTGCGCCGCATTGGCGCGACGTGTCGAAATCGGGATCGAACATCCAATCGTGCTCCTTGCCCCGCGTCGTGCGCAGATACAGGATCGGAACGCGAACGCCGACTTTCATCGTGCTCGACACAAACGGCGCGTACTCGGTGTCGATATCGGCGCCGCCGCCATCGGCCAGGCGGCTCGTCGCGAATACGAAATAGAACGCATCGCCCTGGCGGTGCCCGCGCGCTTCGAGCAATCCGGCCCAGAGCGAGCGGAACGATTGATTCACGTATACCCGGCTGCCGATCGTTGTCGCGATCCCGGTCTTGTCGATGGCGACCACTTCGATCTCGTGCCGTCCCATCGACAGATGACCGAGCTCGACCTTCGCATCGTAACCGGCGTCGTCGTTGTCCTGGAAATCGGGGTGCGCGGATTTCACGTCGGTCCGGGCGATACCGCGATTCGCGGGCACGCGCTCGCTGCCGTCGATGACGATCTCGATGCGGGCGATGCCGTTCTTCGACAGCGACCAGCCGCTGATCACCGCCGCCGTGTCGGTGATCACGCCGCTGACGGGCTGGTCGATATTCCCGATCGTCGCCGGTTTCTCGCGCGCGTCACCGGCACTGTCCGCCGCGAATGCCGGCATCGAATGCAGCAACAGGCCGATCGCGCAGAGCAGGATCGGGCGCGCAACGAGAGTAGGGGAGCTGCGGGCAATCACTTGACTGGAGTGGTCGTCGCAGCGGCGGCGTTTGGCCGGCCTGTGCGCGAGAGGGTATGATCGATACACGATGATTATACCGCCGCATGCGTTAACCCCGGGCGTAGCCGGCGCGCGTTTGCACACGATTGCACGCGTTGCCTGCCCGATGATTTCCCGATGATTCGCGTCCTGCTGGTCGAAGACGAGCCCGGATTCGCCGAGCGCTTCGCCGATATCGTTCGCTCGGACCCCGAGTTCGAGATGCTCGGCATCGCGCCGAACTGCTCTGCTGCCCGCGCCATTCCCGCCACCGAGAAGCCCGACATCCTGCTCGCCGATCTCGGCCTGCCCGACGGCAGCGGCATCGACATCATCCGCGAGACCGCGCAGCGTTATCCCGATTGCGACATCATGGTCGTCACGGTGTTCGGCGACGAGGACCACGTGCTGGCGAGCATCGAAGCCGGCGCATCGGGCTACGTGCTGAAGGACAGCATCCCGCAGGAATTTCTCGGCCTGCTGCGACAACTGCGCGCCGGCGGCTCGCCGATCACGCCGGTCATCGCGCGCAAGCTGCTTGCGCGATTCAAGAGCGACTCCGCGACGCCGCCGAAGACGGCTGCCGATGCGAAGCCGGCGGCTACCTCCGATGCGCGGCCCGGCGTGCTTTCCCCGCGCGAGACCGAGGTGCTGACGTACATCGCGAAGGGCTTCAGCTTCAACGAGATCGCGGAGCTGCTCGACATGTCCGCCCATACCGTCACCACGCACGTCAAGCGCATCTATCAGAAACTCGCGGTCCACTCGCGCGGCGAAGCCGTCTATGAGGCGACACAGATGGGCCTGCTCAGGCAGCAGTAGCAGGCGGCCGGAAATCCGTTCCTGCATCGACATGCGACAGCGCGTTCCGGTGCGCGCTGCGCCGGCCGCTCGTTGATCGTGCGGATCGTCGCGCGTCTCGTCTGCATCGCGTTGCTTGCGGTGTCGGCATGCATCGCATCGCCGGCGCTCGCCGCGCACGCGACACGCGTTGCCGCCGAATCGCTGCACGACAGCAGCGACGTCCCGCCGCCGGACGCCGCCGCCTGGACGCCGCAGAATTTTCCGGACAACTGGAGCCAGTCGCGGCGCGGCATCGGCGGCACCGTCTGGTACCGCTTCGACTATCTGGTCGACGATCCGTCCGCCGCGTTCGGCGTGTATCTGCCGCGCGTGTCGATGAATGCGGCGGTATACGTGAACGGCTTGCTGATCGGCAGCGGCGGATCGTTCAACGAGCCCGTCGCGCGCAACTGGAATCGCCCGCTCTATTTCCTGGTTCCACCCGGCGTCCTGAAGCAGGGCAGCAACCGCATTCATGTGCGCGTGCGCGGCTATCCCGACATGGACGGCGGCCTGAGCCTGCCGGTGCTCGACACCGACGCCGCACTTTCCGACGACTACGAGACGGCGCTCTTCTGGCGGATCATCCTGGCGCAGACGACGAGCCTCATGATCGGCGCGGTTGGGCTGTTCATGCTGCTGCTCTGGATCCGACGCCGGCAGGACGCCGCGTTCGGCTACTTCGGTTTCGCCTCGCTGCTGTGGGCGTTCTACACCGCCGACCTGTATGTCCGCGATATCCCGGTGCCGACGATCTACTGGGAGATCGCGATCCGTTCGGCGTTCCATGGATTCGCGTTGCTGCTGGCACTCTTCGCAACCGAATATGCGGGCGGCTCTGGCCCGCGCTGGCGATGGTTGAGGATCGGCCTGTGGGTGATGGTGCCGCTGGTTCCGGTCAGCTTCTTCCTCGGCGGCACCGGCCAGCTCTTTGTCCTTTCCGCGTTCTGGCATGTGACGACGTTCGTCGCCGTCTCGACCGCGACGTTCGCCGCGCTGCTCGTTGCCTGGCGGCGCCGGAGCTGGGAGGCGCTGACGTTGATCGCGATCGGCTTCCTGACGATTGCGTTCGCGCTGCACGACGTCTTGATGAAAGGCGGCTGGATCGCCGACGACCGGATCAACCTGCTGATCTACGCGGCGCCGCCGCTGATGCTCGGTATCGGATGGCTGCTCACCGACCGCTTCATCCGTACGCTGACCGAAGTCGAGACGCTGAACCGCGAGCTCGAAGCGCGGGTCGCGGAAAAAAGCGCGGCGCTCGAGGCGAACTATTCGCGGCTCGCGCAGGCGGAAAAGCTGCAGGCGCTGGCCGAGGAGCGGCAGCGGCTGATGCGCGACATGCACGACGGCGTCGGCGGGCAGTTGATCACTGCGCTGGCGGCGCTCGAGGGCGGGCGGGTTGCGCCGAAAGACGTCGCGCAGATCGTGCGCGAATGCATCGACGACCTGCGCCTGGTCATCGACTCGATGGAGCCGATCGACCAGGACGTGCTGGCGCTGCTGGGCTCGTTGCGCTACCGGCTGGAGTCGCGGCTCAACGCGGCGGGGATACGGCTGGCATGGCAGGTCAAGGAACTGCCGCCGGTTCCCAACCTCACGCCGCGCAACGCGCTGCATATCCTCCGCACGCTGCAGGAAGCGCTTACTAACGTGCTGAAGCATGCTGGCGCTCGCCTCATCACCGTCAACACCGCGGTCGACGCGGCCGGCCGCAACGCGCTGATCACGGTCACCGACGATGGACGCGGCTTCGCGGTCGACGACGCCGCGCGCGGCGAAGGTCAACGCGGGCGGGGCATCGCCAACATGCGCCGCCGCGCCGAAGCCGTCGGCGGATCGCTGGCGGTGCACAGCAGCGAGGCCGGGACGATCGTGACGCTCGCGATACCGCTCGAGCTCAAGGGAGCCGGGCACGCCTGAATGGGGTACCGCGTTCGCGGGATGGCGCCGCAACAATCGACTGTCTACCATCGCCTCATTCTGGAATCCGAGGCAAACGCCCATGACCGACAGCCGGTTTCTTGCTTCGAGCCTGTTCGCGCTATCGCTGTTCGCGGTGCCTGGACTGGATGTGCCGAACGTCGGCATCGAAGGCGTTTCGCTAGCCAGCGGGGCCGAGTTGAAGGCCGGGACGTGCAACCAGTTCCGCGTGTTCGTTCGGGCCGCGCCGACCTATCAGGGCAACGCCCGCATCCAGCTCGTCCTCCGCGAAGCCGCGGGCGACCTCGTCTACAGCGGCACGCATACGATCGCAATGACCGGCGGAGCGGAGCAGACGCTGGTATTCGACGACATTCCGGTGCACACGACCGGACGGCACGTGTTGCTCGCCTCGGCGCTGGCAGGAGACTCGACCGAGTCGCAGCTGGGATTCGACGTGGAAGGGAAATGCGATGCCTGATCGGACTTGCCGCCTGGGAGGGCAAACTGAAGTTCGGCTAGAATAAGCCGCAAACCAATTACAACAATCGAAGTCTTCCAATAGTGTCCCTAATGCGCGCGATTTCGCTGATGCTGCCCCTGTCGCTGTTTTTCGGCGGGCAGGCGCTCGCGCAGACGGCAGTGCTCGGATTGGGCGCGCACGAGTTCAATATCGCCCGCCAGACCGGGTCGGGCTTCCAGCTCTTCGAGAAGGGCTTCGGCTCGCGCTGCGGCGTCGACCAGCTTGGCGGCGAGCCGCCGCAGACGTTCTCGGTCGTCTCGAGCTTCGAGAACGGGTTCGGCGACAGCGTGTGCGAGCATCGGCTGTTCCAGGGCAAGGTGTTGCAAAACGGCTGGCGGCTGCGCTCGTTCCAGGCCCTGAAGCGCTGCGAACAGCTCGAAGGTGTCGTCTGGGTTCCGCTCGCCGAGTACGACGGATGCCCGGAAATCAGCGTGCTGCCTCCGGCCGCGGGTCAGGCGAGCCTCTCGACGATCACGCAGGTGCGCGTCAAGGGCTCCGGCCAGTTCGTGCGCAAGGCGCGCAGGGCGGTGATCAATTACCGATACGAGATCGAAGGTCCGCAAGACACGAGCCCCTGGGTCGCGGCACAATAGCGGCGGCGGGCGCGCGGTTCGCGCGTCCGTTCCCGATCCAGGAGGACAGCAAAGCATGGAGCGCCGGGAATTTCTCGCGGGCGCGGCAGCAGTCGCCGCGCTCGGAACAACGATGCCGCCAGCCGATAGCCACGCACAAAGTCCCACAGCGCCGACACGCGCAGGCGCGATCACCGATGTGGCCGGCGTCAAGGTCGGCCACTTCACCGATTCGCGCCGGCCGACCGGTTGCACGGTCGTCCTGACCGAAGAGGGCGCGACCGGCGGCGTCGATGTCCGCGGCTCCGCGCCCGGCACGCGCGAGACCGACCTTCTGAACCCGACGAACCTCGTCGACAAGGTCCATGCGATCGTCCTCTCCGGAGGCAGCGCATTCGGCCTCGACGCGGCAACCGGCGTCGTCCGCTACCTCGAAGAGCGCAATATCGGATTCGACGTCGGCGTCGCGCATGTGCCGATCGTCCCGTCGGCGATCCTGTTCGATCTCGGCGTCGGCGATGCGAAGATCCGGCCGACCGCCGATGCCGGCTACAAGGCATGCGAAGCCGCATCGACGTCGGCGCCCGCCGAGGGCAACGTCGGCGCCGGAGCCGGCGCCACGGTCGGCAAGCTGTTCTCGCTGAAGCGCGCGATGAAGAGCGGCATCGGAACGGCATCGCTGAAGATTTCCGGCATGACGGTCGGCGCGATCGTCGCGGTCAATGCAGTCGGCGACATCGTCGATCCGATGACGGGCAAGCCGATTGCCGGCGCGCGCACCGAGGACGGCAAGCGCCTGCTCGACACGCGCCAGGCAATCCTGCGCGGCGAGCTTCCGGCAAGCCTTACGGCAGGCACGGCCACGACGATCGGCGTCATCGCGACCGACGCGGTGCTGACGAAGGCGCAGGCGCAGAAGATCGCGCAGATGGCGCATGACGGGCTCGCGCGCTCGATCTATCCGATCCACACGATGTTCGACGGCGA
>Ga0105240_10007885_pt1 | contig 15355 bp, 12 predicted proteins | sample KBSC54metaG_FD_80426 | JGI IMG/M metagenome (GOLD analysis project Ga0105240, IMG submission 80426) | Corn rhizosphere microbial communities from Kellogg Biological Station, Michigan, USA - KBS C5-4 metaG | ecosystem: Host-associated > Plants > Roots > Rhizosphere > Soil | place: Michigan, USA... | reverse complement strand
GATCAGCTCAAGCATCTCCTCCTCCCGTTGCAATATCTTTTCCACACCCATTTCCTCCTTTAGCCCAATACACATTGCCGCCTTGATACCCTGGAGGATGGGCGGAGTACCACCGTCTTCCCGCAGTTCGATGTCACTGATATATTCATGCACCTTCCACGGATTGCTGTAAAGGAGTGTACCGCCACCCGGCTGATCCGGCACGCGATTCTTATACAGTTTACTATTAAAGATCAGAACACCCGGAGTGCCCGGACCACCCAAAAACTTATGGAAAGAAAAATAGATGGCATCCAGGTCGGCGCCTTGGTCGGCCCCCGGGTTGGCAGCATCCAGGTCGGCGCCAAAGTCAGCGCCCAGCTCGGCCCCCGCGCCCGGGTGCATATTGATATGAACATAAGGCGCCGAACACGCATAATCCACAAAACAAAGTCCCCCATACGAATGCATCATCGCCGCAATGGCATGCACCGGCGTCTCGATCCCCGTGACGTTCGAACAGGCCGTCACTGCCGCGATCTTATTCTTCCGATGACGGTATCGTTCCAACAACTGTCTGAGATGTTCGAGGTCTACATTCCCATCCTCCGCCGGCCGGATGACCTCCACCGTAGCAATCGTCTCTAACCAACTAATATGATTACTGTGATGCTCCATATGGGTCACCAAAACCAGCGGTCTTTCCGCCTCATCCAGCCGCAGACATTGTACATAGTCCATAAACCGCTCAGGCAGCCGGAGGCCCAGGATCCTTTGCAGCTTACTCACCGCAGCCGTCATGCCACTACTACAAAAGATCAGGACGTCATCCTCACCCGCATGGACATGTTCCTTGATCAGCGCCTTCGCCTCTTCATAGGCTATAGACATCGTCTCCCCCGTAATGGTCGATGTAGTATGGGTGTTCGCAAAAAAAGGCAGTATTTCATCACGCATCTTCGACTCTATAGGCTCATAACCTCTCCCACTCGCCGTCCAGTCGGCGTATAATATTCTTTGCAGGCCAAAAGAAGTAGTAAAGGGCTGATCATGACCGATGATCTTTCGGCGGAAAGGAGAAAAATAATCCTCCAGCGAACTTACCCTGGAATACATCGTACCCATGACCTATTTGGATTTTTCAGACACGGCAAACAGATCATGAGGCTGTTTGCTATAATAATTGTTCAGATACATCCCAAGCAGGATCGTAAAGGCAACAAACACAAGAACGACCACCAGCTGGGCCGCCGAGGTTCTTTGAATATCTTGTTTTGATCGCACATCGCAAACCTCCCCCGGGCAGTATTGCACCTTCTCCTTAAAAAAGAGAGGATAGAACTTACACCCCAGACAAATCCCAAAGGCGGACTCGAAAAAGAGAAATATCAGACAGATCAGACAAATAATCCCCGTTATAGGGCTGTAGGAATTCACCAGCACCATCATCACGAACATAGTCGCCGACAGGACCAGGCCGATGATCCATGCAAATTTTTTCTGACGGGCGCCCACATATTCGGGTGTTTGTCTTCCGACGATGAGCCGCCCGATGATCAATGTGGGAGAATAACGGGGGCTCACAAACACCCGGACGGCAAAGTCGGTAAAGAACAGCGTTATCACATATTTTATCGGCAGGAAATTACCCTTGAACAGGATGAACATCAGTGAAAGGAATGTCGCCAAAAACAGTATCCCGGCCGCCGCCCTGATCTCCCGCTCATTCAGGACCCGGATGTCGTAGCCGGCCACGTCCTCGCCGAATTGCAAACTGGTCTTACTCATGGCAATACTTTTTTATAATACTACCTAAATAATTCAGACGCTGCAAGTTACGACAACAGAAAGGGGATGACGGTATACGAAATCTCCTTTTGGGTCAATGATCGAACACCCTTGGAAAGGACAAAAAGATTTACCGATATTTAGTGGATGAAGTCCCTTCTCGATATGCGGCGGTTTAAGTTATACGCCTGGATTGGCCTCAGCTATCTGGTGCTGGGCCTCATATCCAATCTGGCGGGTCACCCTGGTGGTGAGTTCGGGATAAGATTTCTGGATGATGCCTGGAGAATTCCGTACGCCACCATTCTGAACTATATATTCTTTGAATACAGCCTTCCAAGACTCCGGTGGAAGAAATTCATATCATCGTCGCTTCTGATCATAGCACATATCTTTTTATACTCGGTGGGCCTGTTCCTCTGGAGAGAACTAGGGGTCGCTACGACCATCTATACACCCATTCCCGCAGGCTCACACGAAGTGTCGCCCCAGATGGAATACAGCCTGGCCGCCATCTTATATTTTGCGATCATCCGGCATATCTATAATCATATCAAACTAAAACAGGCAACCCAGCAATTACGCATCGAAAAGCAGGCGGCCGAATTGAACTATCTCAAGTCCCAAACCAACCCGCATTTCCTCTTCAATACGTTGAACAATATCTACTCCCTGGCCCGGGACAGGTCGGACCAGACGGCGGAAACGATATTACGACTGTCCAAAATACTCCGGTATATGCTGTATGAAGCCGGTGGTTCATATATCGCGATCGAGCAGGAGCTAAAGATCATAGAGGACTATATCTCCCTTGAAAAGCTACGCTACGATGACTCCTTACGGATCAACTTCAATTACAATGTAGAAGATATGAAACAGGCCTTGCCGCCATTGTTGCTGATGCCACTGGTGGAAAATGCCTTCAAACATGGGGCCGCCGAAACAAGACATCAACCATTTGTCGATATCCATCTTTCCGTCACCCGGCGGCAACTAGCCTTTTTTGTAAAAAATTCGGCGGAAGGCCTCACCGACGGCGGGAAAGTAAAAGAGAACATCGGCCTTTCCAATCTCAAACGTCAGCTTGAATTGCTTTACACCGATTATGAGGTATTGCTGGAACAACGAGACACCGAATTTTCGGCCACCTTAAAGATCAATCTCGCAAGCCATGTCTAAAATAAAATGTATCGTCATAGAAGATGAACCGCTGGCGGTGAAGGTCCTGACGGATTATATAGCACAGGTGCCGTTCCTGGAGCTGCAGGCATCTTTCAAGGATGCAATTTTAGCGACCGACTACCTCCGGCACACCAGCACCGATCTTATTTTTTTAGACATCCATTTGCCCAGGCTAAAAGGAATGTCCTTTCTAAAGACCCTTTCCAATCCACCCGCTGTCATCATTACCACAGCCTATCATCAGTACGCCGTGGAAGGATTTACGCTAAATGTGACGGATTATTTGTTAAAGCCCATCGAGTTCGAGCGGTTCCTCGTGGCCGTGAATAAGGTCAGGGCAGCGCAGGAGCCCGCGGAGGACCCCGGACATAAAGATTTTGTCTTTATCAATGTTCAAAAGAAGAAAGTAAAGATCCTCTTTTCAGACATCGTTTTTATCGAGAGCCAGCGGGAATATGTCAAGATTACCACCACGCAAAACGAGTATATTTCAAAGATGAGCACGCATGAGATCGAGGCCCTATTGCCCACCCATCTTTTTATACGGGTACACCGATCCTTTATCGTCAGTATACGCAGGATCGAGTCTTACACCGCCGAGAGCATCGAGATCAATGGCACCTCCATCCCCATTGGAAAGGGTTACAGAGATAGTTTGGCCAGATTGTAGGAGCCCGGCCCGCCAAATCTACTCCGTCCGCAGGCTGGTCACGGGATTCAAAAGCGCTGCTTTAATGCTTTGAAAGCTCACCGTCATAAGGGCGATGCCTATGGCAGCCACGCCAGTCCCGGCAAAGATCCACCAGGTCAGCTCCACACGATATTGATAATTCTCCAGCCATGCGTGCATAAAATACCAGGCGGCCGGCATGGCGATCAACAGCGAAAGCAATACCAGTAGCAGGAATTCCTTTGACAGGAGCCGCCACAAACTGAACACGGACGCGCCCAGCACCTTGCGAATACCGATCTCTCGGGTACGTTGTTCGGCTATAAAGGATGCCAGGCCAAAGAGTCCGATACAGGAGATTAAAATAGCCAGGATGGCCAGCACAGTGGCAAGATCACCGATACGCTGCTCCTCACTGAACTTCCTGCCATATTCTTCATCGGCAAATTTGTAGTCGAATGGCGCTGCCGGAGAATATTTTTTACACACCGCCTCAATCTTGCTTATCGCCTCGCCGACGCTGACGCCGGGATTGATCCTGAAGTTCAAAAACCCACCCCACGGCGAGACATGATATACCGCCTGCTTCACAGGCTCATAAGGCGAGCCCATGACTACATCCCGGACTACGCCTATAATGGTATAGGTCTTGTCCCAGACCACCTGCTCGCCCAGCGGATGCTGAAGCCCCATATATTTCGCGGCAGCTTCATTAATGATCAGGGCGTTGCTGTCCGCCAGCGACTGATGTACAAAATCCCTTCCGTCGACGAATTGCCAGCCCACTGTCCTTCCATAATCAGCCGACACACCCACCGCGGTGAACTCGTCCCTCATATTGGGGTCCTTTCCTTTCCAGAAAAGCCCGCCGCTACTCCCGCCTTCCCTTGCAATGGAATTTCCGGATTCCGCCATGGATGTCACCGCCCCTGTTGCCAGTAGATCGTTGCGCATCGAATTGAAGTGGTCATGGTAGTCCGACGATAAAGGTCTGAAGATGATCAATCCCTCTTTACTATAGCCCACCGGACGGTTCCTGGCAAACTGCACCTCCCGGTAAACCACCACCGTTCCGATGATCATTATAACCGATGCCGTGAACTGGACCACCACAAGACACCTGCGCGCCACGGCAGAACCTGGCCCTGCCCTGAATGTACCTTTCAATACTTTTATGGGTTTGAAAGAAGATAGATACAGCGCCGGATAGCTGCCGGCAATGAGGGAGGTAACAAAAATACCCACCACCACCAACAGCCAGAATAAAGCGCTGTCCCAGGGAATAACCATTTTCTTCCCGGTGATTTCGTTGAACAAGGGCAGCGCCAGCTGCGCCACCAGCAAGGACAATATAAATCCGATCATGGCCACCAAAAAAGATTCCGTATAGAACTGACCGATCAGTTGCCTCCTCAATGAACCTACCGCTTTGCGAATACCCACTTCCTTAGCCCGCCGTTCGCTACGCGCCGTACTGAGGTTCATAAAATTGATACAGGCCAGCAACAATACAAAGGCCCCGATGACGACAAACATCCGGACATACTGTATCGCCCCTCCCGTATTGATGCCATCCTTAAAGTCCGCATACAGGTGCCATCTGCTCATTGGCTGCAAAAATATCCGGGGGTTCAATTGAGCTGCGCCTTTACCCAATGCTTTTAACTTGACATCTTTGATCATAGCCGACACATCGTCCATCCTCCGCCCATCCGCCACCTGGGCAAACAGCTGAAAGGAATTATGGTTCCAATCACCCTTCGCATCCACATTTTCGGGCAAGGCCGCGTAGACACTCCACGGCGCGATAAATCGCACATCGTGAAAGCTGGAATTTTCCGGCAGGTCTTCATAAACACCCGCCACCCGGAGGGACATGGCGTCCAATTTTATGGTCTTCCCAACGGCGTCCCCGCTCCCAAATAACGATCCGGCCACCGATCGGGAAAGAAGTATGGAAGAAGGGCCTTTCACACCCGCGGCAGAACCATTGATCATACTCAGGGTGAGCATGTCCGGAGCCGACTGCTCCATAAAATTGCCCGAAGGCGACAGGCTTTTTTCTCCATACGTAAGGAGGTGCGGGTTTGTCCACGAAGACAATACCACGTATGAAAATTCCGAAGAATATTCGTTGTGCAACGTCTCCCCCAAAGGCATGGGTACAGCCTTATCCGTATGTATCCCATCACTGTACCGCTGATGCTGCATCACCCGGACAATGCGGTCATAATTTTTATGACAGGTGTTGAAGGACATCTCTTCATGTATCCATAGCCCGATCAGCAGGGTCACGGCCATTCCTAAGGCAAGGCCCCCGATATTGATAATGCAGGAAGTTCTGTTCTGGACAAGGTTTCGCCAGGCTACCTTAAAATGGTTTATCAGCATGGATATAATTTTTTTTCTGTTCTGCCCGCCGAAGCTACTCCGTCCTCAAACTTTTCACCGGATTGGCCAGCGCCGCCTTGATAGCCTGCAAACTGATGGTCCCCAGCGCCGTCAGCAAAGCCGCACCCGTCGCCAGCGCAAATACCGTCCAGTTGATATCCGTCCTGTATGCAAAATTCTCCAGCCACTTATGCATAAAATACCAGGCCAGCGGAGACGCCACCAGGATGGCAATAAACACCAGCTTTAGAAAATCTCTCGTCAGCAGCGATAGGATACCGCTCACGCTTGCCCCCAACACCTTGCGAATACCGATCTCACGAGTACGCTGTTCAGCCGTGAACATGGCCAGACCCAGCAATCCCAGACAGGCGATAAAGATAGCCAGCCCGGCAAAAGTGATGCAGAGCTTGCCCGTCTCCTGCTCCGTACGGTATAGGTTATTGAAATCCTCATTCATAAAGGAATAGTTGAAAGGCTGCCCCGGAGCCATCACCTTCCACTTTGATTCTATCTGTCCTATCAGGCTGGCAGTATTCTGAGTAGAGATACGTGCCGCTATCCGGCTGTTCTCTCTTCTCCACCGTATGGCCAGCGGCGTTACCTCTTCCCGCAGGGAATTGAAATTAAAATCCTTTACCACCCCCAGCACATGCAGACGTGTCAGGTCCGGCTTGGGGAAATTATCAAGGGCATAAAGATCCTTGTTTACCGCATCCCTCCAGCCCAGCAGCCTTGCCGCCGACTCGTTGATAATGATTCCCGTGCTGTCCGTAGGGTAGTCGCGGGAGAAGTTCCTGCCCTGTACCATCTTCATCCCCAGCGTAGGTATATAGTTCTCATCCACATCCCACACCTGCATCGAGGCCGCCTTGGAAGCATCTCCGCTTGCGTCCTTGAACAAAGGATAGTCGCTCCGCCAGCTGGACGTAGGCAGGAAACCTGACATCGTCGCACTCTGAACGCCATTGATCTTTAAAATATCTTCCCGGAAGGCGGCCGTCTCCCTTTTCAGCGCATTCGTATTTTGCAGGACCAGGACCTGCTCCCTGTCAAAGCCGATGTTCTTACTGCGTATATAGTTCAATTGCCTGTAGATGACGATCGTCCCCACCATCAATCCCACCGAAATGCTGAATTGGAAAACCACCAGCCCGCTCCGCAGCCACCCGCTCCGGAAGCCTGCCGCCAGCTTGCCCTTCAATACCTGCACCGGCCGGAATTTGGAAAGGAATATAGCCGGGTAGCTACCCGCCAGGAACCCCACTATGATCGTCAATCCCAGCAGCGCCGCTATCAGCGAGGGCCTGCCAAAAAGGGAAGGGTTCAGCTCTTTAAATGCCAATTGATTAAAGAAAGGTAGCGCCGAAATAGCGATCACCACCGCCAGCAACAGGGAAATAAAACATACCATCATGGACTCTATGAGGAACTGCCGGATAAGGCCCTTGCGCGTAGAGCCCAGCACCTTCCGCACACCCACCTCCTTGGCCCTGCCCGCGCTCCGCGCCGTAGACAGATTCATAAAATTGATACAGGCTATCAGCAGAATGAACACCGCAATAGTTGAAAAAATATACACGAATTGCATGCTGCCATTGGCGCCCAGCTCAGACGATTTGTTGGAGTGCAGGTGGATATCCACGAGCGGCGTCAGCGAATATTTTACATAGTTACCGCTCTTATAGAACTGGTCCATATCGACGTGCATGGTAGCCTGCGCCTTCGGACCGACATATTTATCTACTATTTGCGGGAATCTTGCTTCGAACTTCCGGGGATCGGCGCCTTTCCTCAGCACGATATAGGTATTGAAGTTGTTGCTCAGCCAGTCGTCCAGCTCCCAGTTCTGGATGGATTTGTTGGCCGAGATAAAAAAGTCGAAGTCGAAATGCGATTGTTTGGGAATATCCTTGATAACGCCCGTCACTTTTAGATTGGCAGTATCGTTGACGACAAGGTATTGCCCCACCACATCCGTCGAATTGAAATATTTCCGCGCCGTACTTTCCGTGATGACCACTGATTTCGGATCCACCAGCGCATGCTTGGGATCGCCCTGGATCATCGGGAGGGTAAAAACATCGAACAGCGTGGAATCCGCAAAGATCACTTTGTTTTCCTGTAAGTTCTGCTGTCCCTTTTTTACCAGCATCCCGCCATACTGGCGGAACCGCACCTCCTGCTCCACATCCGGATAGTCCCTTTTGAGCGCAGCGCCCATCGGTTCCGGCACCGTGGCAAGGATCCAGGTGTTACCGCCGAAGTGCATGTTCCCATCCACCCGGTAGATCCTGTCCGCTTTTTCATTATATCGGTCATAGCTCAATTCATCCGCCACATACAGCAGAATGAGCAGACAGGTAGCCAGCCCGATGGCCAGACCGGAGATATTGATAAAGGAGAAAGCCTTGTTGTTTTTCAGGTTCCTCCAGGCGATGAGCAGGTAATTTTTAAACATGGTGCATAGGTTTATTGTAGGCCCCCGCGATCGGAACGTACGGTTCGAAACGAGCCGCTTGCCGCGGTTCCTGCCAAAAGCCCGAAAAAAAAGTGCCGTATTCTCTACACATTATAAATCAGCCGCATATCCGCCTATCTACCCATGGGGATGTACGATTTTGATACATTCCCTGTCCGCATCGTCCCCCCGGGCCAGACGCCCCGTCCGGGCCGACCAGACGCCTCATCCGGACCGCCGACCCGCCCGATAGGAAGCCCCGCCACCCGTATCTTTGCCCAATAGGAGTCGCTTATGGAATTGAACACCGGATCAGCCTATACACAGGATTGGCAGCCCTTCGACAAAGGCAGGACCCTTGGCAAAAAAGGCTCCGAACGGGGTACTATTATCGCCGACATGGAAAATATCAATGGCGCGAGGATCACCGTGGAGAAGGACGCCGATACCGCTCCGTATGCCATCACCTTTGGCATCTATGGTCTTATGTTTCACACACACTTCAAGTCCACGCCCGAAGAGGTAGAGCTGTATCTCGATTGGATAAGGTCTACTATGCATAAAGTATTCGCCCTCTATGAACAGGATGAAGGCAGCCGCTCCGATGAATGGTATCACGAGCACGACCGGCTCGTTCATGAGCTGACGATTGACTAAAGCTTCAACAGCTCGTGGAATTCCAAATGCGGGTGAACAGGCTTTCTTCCCAACAACACCCGGACTTTTTCTATTTCCTCCCGCAGTTCGTAATAGGGGAGTAAAGCAAATATCTTATCGAGTATTTCTTCAATGTGTTGGCTATCGGCGAAGCGATGGAGTTCATCGATGTCTTCTGTAACGGCCAGGGGTTCGATCCCGTCCAGAAAAGAGTTTCCCACGACAAGAGGATCACCGGCAGCCGCAAAAGTCCCCTCCTCATCACCCTGCAATTGATGGACCGCCATCTTACCATACCGGGCGGGGACAAAATCTCCGCACGCATCGAAGCATCGCATTGCCTCCTGCAGATCGTTGTGCAACAGGAACAGCTGACCCGCATAATAGCCGTCCATCTGGACCCCTCCTGGTTTGTCGCCTCGTGGTCCGGCCTCATTTTCCTTGTCGCCCCCTTGCCCCGTCTGCCCGGTCTCGCCCAGTCTGCCCAACCACAATCTCGCCTGCCCGACAGCGTACGCCAGCCCATTATCCGGCTCTTTAAAATCCAACGCCGCCAAAACCAAATAATATTGATCCCGCAGACTCAACGAATACGGGTGCTCGTCGGAGTCAAATTGTGTATCAAATATCCGGTAGGCCGTTATAGGATCTCCCATATAATAATGCACGATAGCCTCCAGGGAATAATATTTTTCCGGATGGACGGTGGGATAATCCACCCGGCGCAGACGCGCCAGGAATGCATCCCAGTTCTTGCAGACAGCCGTCAGCCACTGGATGGTGGAAAGATCGGCCTCCACCCCCTTACCCTCTCCATTACCGCTCGCAAATATCGCCTTTGCGATATAGGGGGCCGGGAATTGTTCCGTAAAGAGCCGTGCAAACTGAACCTTGTCAAAACCAAAATAATACGCACGCTTGAAATGAATGGAAGCCAGCGCCGGTTCCTTCATGGCATCGTAGATAATACCCAGACCAAAAAATGTCCTCCCATGATTGGGCCGGAGCGCGATAGCACTATTATAGTCGGCTATGGCCTTCTGATATTCCCCCTTCTTGCGCCAGGCCGATCCGCGGTTGTGGTAATGGTCATATGCCTCCGGGTCCAGCTCGATGGCTTTATTAAAAGCCCCGATGGCCTGATCATAGTCCTTTGTCTGTAGGAAAGCGTTGCCCAGATGACGATAGGTAGAGGCGTGAGAGGGTCGCAGTTCTATAGCGCGGTTGAGATCGCTGATGGCTTTATTATAATTCCGTTTGAAGGACCAGGCAAGCCCCCTGTTCTGCCAGGCGCGGAAAAAGTCCGGACGTAAGTCCACCGCCCTGGTCAGGTCGTCGATAGCTTCATCATATCGTTGGAGCTGTGTCCAGGCAATGCCGCGTAGAAAATACAATTCGGGGGTGGTGCTTTCCTCGAGGATGGTCCGGTTCAGCAGATCGATCATTTCCTGGTATCTCTTGTCCTGGAATAGCTGGTCGGCCTCAAGCAATACGTCGTCTGTCTTGATCATAAATAGGTAAGGTTTAATGTCCGTCAAACGGGCTTATCCCTAAAATACGAAATTTCCGGCGCATCCTTCGCATCGTAAATCCCCCAAGTAAAAAAAATATCCCGATTTTCTTGCTGAACTACAAATATAGTTTTACATTTAAACTACAAACATAGTTCAATGAAATCCCTGACCAGGGCGGAAGAACAAATAATGAAAGTACTTTGGCGCATGGGAAATGGCCTGTTAATGGAGATTGTCGAGAACATGCCGTCACCACAGCCCCATAAGAACACCGTGGCGACCATATTAAAAACGTTGGTTGACAAGGGCTTTGTAAAGATCGAGAACATCGGAAGGATCCACCGGTATCATCCGGCGCTCACAAAGGAAGAATATTCCAAATCCGCCCTTGTCAACGTCGCAAAGGGTTACTTTGACGGCTCCTTCCCCGATGTCATCTCCTTTTTGGTAGATGAAAAAAAATTATCCGTCCGGGAATTGGAAGTTTTATTACAGCAACTGAAGAAACCTAAAAAATGACCTTCCTGTTCGCTTATATTGTAAGATCCATCGCAGCCAGCGGCATATTATACGCCTGGTACCTGGTCGCTTTGCGCAACAGGAAGTTCCATGTCTATAACAGGGCTTACCTGCTGTCGGCGGTGGCTGTTAGCCTGATCCTGCCCTTTGCAAATTTCAAATGCTTTGATATAACGCAGGCAGACAGCGCAACATTCCATCGTCTCATCACAGCATTGAGTTTCCCGGAGGCCGCACGCAGGGACGCTTCAGTGAATGCGACTGTCATAGTCGCCTGTATGATCCTGATCAGTCTCTTTTTATTGGCGGTAATGGTCGCAAAAATAATCCGCGTACATCGTATAAAGAGAGCATATGGCCATGTCCGGCGTGGGAACATCCATTTTATCCAAACGGACATCAGGGAGGCACCTTTTTCTTTCTTCAATAATTTATTTTGGAGAGAGGACATATCCACGACGGATGGCAATGGCAAAAGAATATTCCGGCATGAAATGACGCATATCAGGCAACGGCATAGTTATGATAAGCTGTGTATACAGACCATCGCCTGTATCTGGTGGATGAATCCCTTCTATTGGCTTATACAGAAAGAGCTGAACGTGGTGCATGAGTTCATGGCCGACGCGGCAGCGGTTGAAGAAGGGGACACCGGCGCCTTTGCAATGATGCTGCTTCAATGCCACAACCAGGGCAGACACCTCGATCCCTCGCATTATTTTTTTCAATCGCCTGTGTTGAGGAGATTAAAAATGATCGCATCCCCGGGGACCAGATCATCCGGCCTCTTGCGGAAATCTCTGGCGCTGCCCCTCATCGCATTACTATCGATCTTATTCTCATTTAAGATGAGCCCAATAAAAAATGACACTCCGACAGTGCAGCGGATGGAAAAAGAGTATCCGTCTTCGCCGCAGTCTGCGCGGTCCTTCTCTATAAAGTATCGCGACTGGACAGACATATAGATTATTTACCACCATACTACATGTGGGAATGATATAGCCAAAAACGAATCATATGGACATCATTCTAAAAAAGAAGCGTTGGACCAGAAAAAGGGTCCTGACTTACACCGGTATTGTCGCGCTGCTGGCGCTCATCGGCAGCAGCTATTATTTTACTTCCGGCCCGAGAAAACTTTACGTCGAAGCCGATCATCTGTCTATCAACACAGTCACCAAAGGCCCCTTCCAGGAGACCATCCCCCAGAACGGTACCGTCCAGCCGATGAGAAGTATTTATCTGGATGCCACCGAGGGGGGCAGGGTGGAGGCCAAATATGTTGACGAAGGAGTCGTTCTAAAAAAAGGCGATCCAATAATACGGCTGTCGAACAAGGCGCTGGAATTAAGTCTCGTTACACAACAGACGAATGTATATGATCTGTTGACCCAGATCCAGATCTCCCGTACCGCAGCGGAACAGAATACAAGCTATAAGCTAAACAATCTTACAGATGTCGAGAGCGGTCTCAGCGATGCAGAGCGTATTTATATTCTGGACAAAAAGCTATATGAAAAAAAGGTTATTGGCTCTCAGGAGTTCAAAAAGGCGGAGCACGACTATCTGTATTATCAGAAGAAAAAAACGATCAACGATCAGATCATGAAACAGGACTCCACCTCCAATATCAGACAGCTGGAACAGATCAAACAATCCTATCAGGGATCACGAAAGGCGCTGGACCTGTTGCGGGAAAGAGTAAATGACCTCATCGTGCGGGCGCCTGTTGAGGGCCAACTGACATCGCTGGATGCGGAAATAGGGCAGACAAAGAGGGAAGGAGACCGCTTTGGGCAGATCGACGTAATGGGCAGCTTTAAAGTGACGCTCGCCGATGTGGATGACCATTATAGCCCAAGGATCTTTACTGGCCAGACAGGCACCCTTACTTTTATGGATACGGATTACAATCTGCGGATCACAAAAGTTTATACCTCGGTGACCAATGGTCATTTCCAGGTGGACATGCAATTCGTGGGACCCTCGCCAAAGGGCCTGCGTCGCGGACAATCACTCCAGGTAACACTGGCGCTAAGCGACAAGACCACCGCGGTATTGATCCCCAGGGGCGGCTTTTTTCAGCAGACAGGAGGCAACTGGATCTTCAAGCTCAGCGCGGATGGCAAAAGAGCTTACAGGGTGAACATTCAGCTCGGACGGTACAATCCGGATTTTTATGAGGTGATACAAGGCCTGGAGCCGGGTGACAAAGTGATCACGTCCAGTTACGAGAACTATGGGAACTACGAGGAGCTGATCCTGAAATAGAATATCACAACCACGCCACCTTTTGTTGGACGACCTTAGGGTCCCGCTTACATCCACACCACCTTCTGCTGGGAGGCATGAGGCTCACCAATAATGTCCCTGTATAACTCCGGCCGACGCGCCATCCGGTAACGGTGACCGCCCGCCTTCTCAAGCTTGTCCGGTGTCAGCGTGGCGATGACAAAATCATTCCCCAGCGTGCGGCACTCCGCGATGACATCCCCGAAGGGGTCCACGATCATGGAACATCCATTCTTCAGCTGATCGTCGTCCATGCCGATGGGATTGGAGAAGACCGCATAGATGGCATTGTCATAAGCTCTTGCCGGCAGCCATTTCATCAGCCAGGACCGCCCCTTCAATCCGTCGAATTCGATACGCAGCGAGGTAGGGTCCGCTTCCCGGTTGTCCCACAAAGCAGGGTCGACAAAACCCGCGCCCGGCCGTGTAGAAGGCGTACACATCGTGACATGCGGCATAAAGATGATATCCGCACCCAGCAGCGCCGTCGCCCGCACATTTTCGATGATATTGTTATCGTAACAGATAAGTATTCCACACTTCCATCCCAGCAGATCGAAGACCACATATTTATTGCCCGGCGTAATATGCGGATTGATAAAGGGATGCATCTTCCGATATTTGGCCACCAGCCCATGCTTATCCACACATACATAAGGTTTGTATATCTTCCCATCGGAACCCTGTTCGAATAGACCCGCCAGCACCACGATATCCGACGCACGGGCAATCTCGATCAGCCGCTGAACACTGGGTCCATCCGGAACGGGCTCTGCCAGGTCCCAAAGCTCCTGTCGGGTCAAATGACGTGCATGACTATAACCCGTGATGCTGCATTCGTGAAAGGCAATGACATCCGCACCTTCTGCTGCCGCCCTTGCCGCCAGTTCGGCGATGATGCCTAAATTATATTCCTTGTCCCCGCTGCGGTTCTCGAATTGGGCGGTTGCGACTTTCAGGTCTTTCATAATGAACGTCTTTTTTTGACGTTATAAAAATACCGATTACCGCAAGCCTTCAAACGTTAAATTTTCCGAATGGCGTCACCATCGTCCTTCACGCCCGTTCTTTCGTCTGTCCGGGTCAACACTCCTCATATAACCCAAACTCGCTTTTTATCTCTTCTATCTGCAGCACATGTCTCGCCGTATGCGCTCCTTCCAGCAGGATGAACTGAAAAAGATTCACCGTTCCTACAAAAGGATGGAACGCATGCCGGTCCTTCAACCCATCCTCCGTATGACGCACATAGTCGATGAGCCTGTCGCGCTGTTTGACAAAATGCGCCAGCGCCGCCTCCGTGTCCGCAAATCTACCCGCAGGCAGCAATCCCGACAGGGAATTCAATTTCCTGCTGCGGTCGGACATTATACATATTATCCGTTTGATACTCACTCTTATCAGCTCCCTCTTCTCCGGTGTCGACCCCTTCCCCAACAATTCGTGCAGTATCTTCCAGGTGACATCACCCGCCAGCGCCAGATGCTCGATATTCTCCGCCATGCTCCATCGGTCCGCTTCCGTCCGGGCATCCATGGCGGCCCTGCTAAGACCCGCTATACTGTCCAGCAATAGATTCTTTGTAAAAGCCAGGTATTCACATGCGAATTCCCGCTCGCTCCTGGTAAGGGACGAAGGCAGCATCTCCCGGTTGTACAGTGACAAAGCTTCCATATTTTTAAGTTTTAGCCAGCGTCCCGCAGTCCGCTGTGTGAACAATTCAGTTCTTTAATGACTATCAGATCGCCCGAAATAGGACAAAAAACTAAAATATATTTGTCCTCACGCCAGGCTGGCGAACAGCCGTTCCACATCCCCCAAATCATTATATAAATGCGGCGCGATCCGCATATTACTCCCCCTGAAGCTGATATATATTTTATTTTCAGCTAATTTCCTCTG
>Ga0105240_10007884_pt1 | contig 15355 bp, 15 predicted proteins | sample KBSC54metaG_FD_80426 | JGI IMG/M metagenome (GOLD analysis project Ga0105240, IMG submission 80426) | Corn rhizosphere microbial communities from Kellogg Biological Station, Michigan, USA - KBS C5-4 metaG | ecosystem: Host-associated > Plants > Roots > Rhizosphere > Soil | place: Michigan, USA... | reverse complement strand
CTTGGGATCCCACTGCCCAAGCTGGTCGCGGAAGGAGAAGATGCGTTCCTTCGCGCGCGACTTCTCTTCGTCGCGGCGCGCGCCGCCGAACGCCGCGTCGAAGCCGCCCGCGCCGAGCGCGTCGAGCAGCGCCTTGGTCTTGAGCAGGCCGCAGCAGCGCTGCGTCCCGACGGCAAACGGCTGCGTGCCGGCGGCGATCGCCTCGGCGTTGGTGTGGACGATCAGCCGCGCGCCGACGAGGGCCGCCTGTCGATCGCGGAACTCGATCATCTCGCGGAACTTGTAGGTCGTGTCGATGTGCAGCAGCGGAAACGGGATGGGCCCGGGATGGAAGGCCTTTTGCGCCAGCCGCAACAGCACCGAGGAGTCCTTGCCGATCGAGTAGAGCATCACCGGCCGGGCGAACTCGGCGGCGACTTCGCGGAGCACGTAGATGCTCTCGGCTTCGAGCGCGCGCAGGTGGCTCAGCATGCCAGCGCCTCCGCGCTCCGCCGCTGCGCGTGGACGAAGCGGTAGAGCAGGACGCCGTCGATGGCCCCGATCGCCCCGACGACGCCGTAGGCTTCCGGGCCCTCGACGATCTGCAGCAGCCGCAGCAGGGTCGCGATGCCGAAGGCGACCACCCACGCGTCGAAGCTCATACACACGCGGCGGAACGTCTCGGCGCGGACGCGGCGAATCACCCAGGCGCCGAGCGGCACGCCGGCGAGCAGGCCGGGAATCATCAGCGGCGTGAGCGACAGCGCCTCGCGCGTGAACAGGCCGGCGTACCAGTAGGCCGCGGCGGTGAGCGTGGCCTCGATGACCCGGATCAGCCCCAGCGACGCGCGGAACTCGCGCCGCCCGAGCCCCTGGTTGTTGAGCAGCAGCGCCAGCGGCGGCCCGGAAATCGTGGTCAGCGCGTAGAGGGCACCGATGCCCGCGCCGCAGGGCACGTGCCACCGGCGCTCGCTGCGGAGCGGACGCCGCAGCCCCGCCGCCTGGATCAGGATCAGCGGCAGCAGCAGCATGAACGTCCACAGCTTCAGCCAGTCGGGATGGATCGACGCGACCGCGAGCGTGCCGACGGCGACGCCGGGCACGAGGCCGGCGGCCAGGGGCGTCATGCGGCGCCACACCTCGGGCAGCGCGGCGCGGTCGACGACCAGCACGCAGGCGTTCAGCGCCAGCTCCACCAGCACCAGCGCCGGATTGAGGACGCGGCTGGCGACCAGCAGCAGCGCCAGCGGCACGGTGATCGACGAGAACCCGTAGCCGAGCGCGCCGTTGACGGACGCGGCGGCGAACGTGATCAGAACGAACGGTAGTGAATGCGATGACATGCGCTTCTCCTCGGACACGACGACAACGCCGGACGGCAACGCCGGGCAATCGCGGGGAGAAGCAGCGGGAAGGAAATCAGCTCGAAGGGATGCGTCTCACCTGCGGATCGCCGGCACCGTACACGGACACGCGCAGCGACACGCGGTCGTGTGGAGGAGCGCCGGACAACAGGTGAGCGCCGTCATGACGGACTGCCCGTCACGTTACCACGGATCGGCGGCGCGCCGCGCGTCGCCGATCGATCGACAAAAATGTCGCCGCGCGCGCGGTCATCGACAAATCGGTCCGCTGGCCGCCGCGCGATCGCGATCGACGGGCGCGTCGCGGGACTGGCGCCCGCGCCAGATCGACATTGCTGTCGTACCGCCTGGGCCGGATCGACAATCGTGTCGCTCGAGCGGCGTCGCCGTCGATGGCGATCCTGTGGCGAAGATCGCCGGCATTTCCGAGCAAATTCCCGTTCCGCGCCGTCGTCGCTGGCGCACCGCGATCGCGGCGCCGCTCTTGCTCAGGCAGGGACTGCGCGCGCGCGCAGTCATTCAGCAACGCAAATCGACCGCAGAGACGGGGAGGCTGTGCGATGGACACGGGTGTATCGAGATGGGCGATCGGGCTCGCGGCCGCAGGGCTGCTGGCCGCGGCGCCGGCGCGGGCGCAGGAGAACACGGTGCCGCCGGTGACGGTCGGCGCCGGCGTGCAGACCAGTTACGTGCACGACGCGCCGGACGGCGGAGACGCCACCGACAGGTTCCTCCTCAACAGCGTGCGGCTGTACGTGAACGGCACGGCGGCCAAGCACATCACGTTCATGTTCAACACCGAATACGACGGCGGCAGCAACCACGTCACGGTGCTCGACGCGGCGGCGCAGTTCGGGCTGTCGGCCAAAGTGAACTTCTGGGTCGGCCGCATGCTGCCGCCGAGCGACCGCGCCAACCTCTATGGCCCGTACTACTCGCACGAGTGGGCGGTCTACACCGACGGCATCCAGGACGGGTATCCGTTCGTCGCCACCGGCCGCGACAACGGGGTCCTCTACTTCGGCCAGTTCGACAGGCTCCGCCTCGAAGGCGGTGTCTACGACGGGCCGTCGGCCACCGGCCAAGCGGCGGTGCTGACCGCCGCGCGGGCGCAGTACGATTTCTGGGACGCCGAGCCGGGCCACTACATGAACGGCACGTTCTACGGCGACAAAAACATCCTGGCCGTCGGCGGGGCCGGACAGTGGCAGAGCGGCGGCGTGTCCAGCACCGGCACGAAGCAGGCCTACACCGCGGACTTCCTGCTCGAGCGCAAGACCGGCAACGGCAGCGCCGTCTCGATCGAATCCGAGCTCTCGCGCTACGACAAGCTCGGCGGCTACGATCCGAAGTACGCCCTCAGTCACGGCGCCTACGTGCTCGGCGCCTACCTGTTCCCGAAGGTGAGCGGCCTGACCGGCCAGTTCGAGCTGCTCGGCAAGTTCGCCAACGCCAGGTTCGCCGAGCCGGTGACGCCCACCGATCCCGAGTACACGCAGAAGACGACCGAGTTCAACTTCAACTACGTCATCTCGCAGTTCAAGGCGCGCGCGATGTTCTTCTACCTGCAGAAGAACTTCTCCGCGATGCACGCCAACGACAAGCAGGTCGGCGTCGGCTTCCAGGTGCAGATGTAACGGAGGACAACATCATCATGAGGCGCAAGTACGCATTCTTCATCGCCGTTGTGGTCATCGCCGCGCTGGTGCGGCCCGGCACCGCCATGCAGGCCGGTCCGATCAAGGTCGGCATCCTGCACTCGCTGTCGGGCACGATGGCGATCAGCGAGACCACGCTCAAGGACACCGTCCTGATGCTGATCGATCAGCAGAACAAGAAGGGCGGCCTGCTCGGCCGCAAGCTGGAGCCGGTCGTCGTCGACCCGGCATCGAACTGGCCGCTGTTCGCCGAGAAGGCGCGTCAGCTCCTCGAGCAGGACAAGGTCGCCGTCGTCTTCGGCTGCTGGACGTCGGTATCGCGCAAGTCGGTGCTGCCGGTGTTCGAGAAGGACAACGGGCTCCTCTTCTATCCGGTGCAGTACGAAGGGGAGGAGTCGTCGAAGAACGTCATCTACACCGGGGCCGCCCCGAACCAGCAGGCGATTCCCGCGGTCGACTACCTGATGAAGGACATCGGGGTGAAGCGCTGGGTGCTCGAGGGGACCGACTACGTCTACCCGCGTACGACGAACAAGATCCTCGAGGCCTACCTGAAGTCCAAGGGCGTGGCGGCGGCGGACATCTCGATCAACTACACGCCCTTCGGCTATTCTGACTGGCAGGCGCGGGTCGCGGCGATCAAGAAGTTCGGGTCGGCCGGGAAGAAGACGGCGGTCGTCTCGACGATCAACGGCGACGCCAACGTGCCGTTCTACAAGGAGCTCGGCAACCAGAAGATCTCCGCGGAGGACATCCCCGTCGTCGCCTTCTCGGTGGGGGAAGAAGAGCTGTCGGGCCTCGACACCAAGCCGCTCGTCGGGCATCTGGCAGCGTGGAACTACTTCATGAGCATCAAGAACCCGGCCAACACCGCGTTCATCAACCAGTGGCATGCCTACATCAAGAATCCCAAGCGCGTGACCAACGATCCGATGGAAGCGCACTACATCGGGTTCAACCTGTGGGTGAAGGCGGTGCAGAAGGCCGGCACGACTGACGTCGAAAAAGTGATCGCGGCGCTCCCCGGGCTCGAAACGCCGAACCTGACCGGCGGAGTCGCCAAGGTGCTGCCGAACCATCACATCACCAAGCCGGTCTACATCGGCGAGGTCCGTGCCGATGGGCAGTTCGATGTCGTGTCGAAGAGCCCGGGCCTGGTGCCCGGGGATGCATGGTCGGACTACCTGCCGGGCAGCAAGGACATCGAGGCTGATTGGGTCACGTTGAAGTGCGGGAACTACAACACGAAAACAAAAACCTGCTCCGGGCAGAACTACAAGTAAGGCTGGCGCGGACCGTCGGCGGGCAGCTGCTCATGCTGCTGCTCGCCGCCGTGTTGTTCGCGCCACACGTGCTCGCGCAGACTCCGGACGCTGGCTTCACCGCCACCCTGGGAGAGCTGCGCGAGGCCACGTACGCCGACAAGGCCGCCATCGTCGAGAGGCTGAGCACGAGCGGACATCCGAGCGTCCGCGCCGTTCTGAGCGCCTTCCTCGACGATCGTCTCTACTACCGGTCTTCGGACCAGAAGATCTTCATCGTCAAATCGACCGACGATGCCCTGCCGGTCTGGGAGCTCGTCGATCCCGTCACGCTCAAGGATGCCGGCTCGATTGCTCCCGACGGCCTCACGAGGATAGGAACGAACAACCAGCTGCGAAGAACCATCCGCACGACGGTGGCGCGGTTCGACCTGTCGAGCCCGGACGCGGGCGTCCGAAAGGCCGCGGTCGACGAGATGATCAACGCGCTCGACGATGCAAACCTCGCGGCGCTCAAAGCGCGCGCGGGGGTTGAAACCAATCGCGGCGTCAGAGACGAAATCGACACCGGCCTGGCGCTCGCCGATCTCGACGGCACCGATCCGAACGCGCGCCTGGCCGCCGTCAAGACGCTCTCCGGGAGCCTCAAGCCGGAAGCGCGGAACCGTCTCGAGACGCTGACCGAGAAATCCTCCGATGGCACATTCACCGAAACGGATCCGCGGGTCCGCGAGGCGGCCGTCGCCGCGCTGCGCGGCATCGATCGGCTCAGATCGATCTACGGCGCGATCCAGACGCTCTTTTTCGGATTGAGCGTCGGCTCCGTGCTCGTGCTTGTTGCGACCGGCCTGGCGATCACCTTCGGCGTGATGGGCGTGATTAACATGGCGCACGGCGAGCTGATGATGCTCGGCGCCTACACGACGTATGTCGTGCAGCAGGCGATGCCGAATCACATCGGCGCGTCGATCCTCGTCGCGATTCCGGCGGCGTTTCTCGTTGCCGGCCTCGCGGGCGTCGTGCTCGAGCGAACCGTCATCCGCTTTCTGTACGGCCGGCCGCTCGAAACGCTGCTGGCGACCTTCGGCGTGAGCCTCATCCTGCAGCAGCTGGTGCGTTCGATCTTCTCGGCCAACAACCGATCGGTCGAAACACCGCCGTGGATGAGCGGCACGCTGGAAATCAACCCCGCGCTCTCGATCACCTACAACCGCCTGTACATCGTGATCTTCACGATCATCGTGTTCGTATCGCTGCTCGTGCTGCTCAAGCGCACGCGGCTGGGCCTCGATATTCGAGCTGTCGCGCAGAACCGGCCGATGGCGCAGGCCATGGGCGTACGCACCCAGTGGGTCGACGCGATGACGTTCGGCCTCGGGTCGGGAGTCGCCGGCATGGCGGGCGTTGCGCTCAGCCAGTTCACCAACGTGGGCCCGAATCTCGGCCAGTCCTACATCGTCGATTCGTTCATGGTCGTGGTGTTCGGAGGCGTCGGCAATCTGTGGGGCACGCTTGCCGGCGGCATGTCCATGGGCATCGTCAATCAGCTGCTCGAGCCGTACTGGGGCGCGGTGCTCGCGAAGATCATCGTGCTCGTGGCGCTCATCCTCTTCATTCAGCGCTGGCCGCGCGGGCTGTTCCCGCAAACCGGCCGCGCGGCGGAGTCGTCGTGAGCGGGTTTGCGCGGCAGGTGCGGGACCTGCTCGCGCGCGATCGCGGCGGCGTCGTGCTGCTCCTGCTGATCGTGATAGCGGCCATCGTGTCGGTCGTCCTCAATCAGGCGGTTGCGCCCTCGTCCGCCCTGCACCTATCGACGTACTGGCTCACGCTCATCGGGAAATATCTGTGCTACGCAATCCTCGCGCTCGCGATTGATCTCGTCTGGGGCTACTGCGGGATTCTGACGCTCGGGCACGCGGCGTTTTTCGCGCTCGGCGGCTATGCGATGGGGATGTACCTGATGCGGCAGATCGGCACGCGCGGCGTGTACGGCGATCCGATCCTGCCCGACTTCATGGTGTTCCTGAACTGGACGCGGCTGCCCTGGTTCTGGTACGGGTTCAACCACTTCTGGTTCGCGATGGCGATGGTGATCGCCGTGCCGTCGCTGCTGGCGTTCGTCTTCGGCTGGTTCGCATTCAGGTCGCGCGTCACCGGCGTCTATCTCTCGATCATGACGCAGGCGCTCACCTACGCGCTGATGCTCGCGTTCTTCCGCAACGACATGGGGTTCGGCGGCAACAACGGATTCACCGATTTCAAGGATATTCTCGGCTTCGATCTGCACAACGACGGCACGCGCGTCGTGCTGCTGGTTGTGACCGCGTTCGTGCTCGCGGCTTCCTACATCACCTCCCGGGCAATCGTGGAATCTCGCGCAGGGCGCGTCGTTCGGGCCATCCGCGACGCCGAAGACCGCACGCGGTTCCTCGGATACCGCACCGAGTCGTACAAGGTGTGGCTGTTCGTGTTTTCGGCAGCGCTCGCCGCGATCGCCGGAGCGCTCTACGTACCGCAGGCGGGCATCATCAATCCGAGTGAGTTCGCGCCGATCAACTCCATCGAGGCCGTGATCTGGGTGGCGGTCGGCGGCCGGGGCACCCTTTTCGGCGCCGCGATCGGCGCCGTGCTCGTCAACTACGCGAAGACGTACTTCACCGGCGCGTTTCCCGAAGTGTGGCTCTACGCGCTCGGCGCCCTGTTCATCATGGTCACGCTCTTCCTTCCGAAGGGCCTGGTGGGCGTCGTGTCGATGATCCGCAGGAAGACGCCGTCTTTCGACGGCGCGTCGGACTCGACCGTGCCTGCAGCGTCGGAGCTCGGCGTCTCGCGCGGGAGCGGGGTGAAATGAGCGGACCGCCTCCTGAACTGCTGCGCGGCAAGGGCCTGTCTCTGAAGGATGTCACTGTCAGCTTCGACGGGTTCAAAGCGCTCGACAACCTGTCCCTCACAATCGAGCCCGGCGAGCTGCGCTGCATCATCGGCCCGAACGGAGCCGGCAAGACGACGATGATGGACGTGATTACCGGTAAGACGAAACCCGACCGCGGGTCCGTGCGATTCGGCGCCGATCTCGATCTCCTTCAGCTCTCGGAAAAGGAGATCGTCGATCTCGGCATCGGGCGCAAGTTCCAGAAGCCAACCGTCTTCGAGCATCTTTCCGTCTTTGAGAATCTCGAGCTCGCGCTGTGGGGCGACAAATCGGTTTGGCGCATGCTCGTCGCGCGTCTCACGCGTTCCGAGCGGGCGCACATCGATGACGTCCTCGAGCTCACCGGCCTGCAGGATCACCGCTCGTCGCCGGCGCGCCAGCTCTCGCACGGGCAGAAACAGTGGCTCGAGATCGGCATGCTCGTGATTCAGGAGCCGGAGCTGCTGCTGGTGGACGAGCCGGTTGCCGGCATGACGCCGCAGGAAATCGAACGGACCGCCGAGCTTCTCCGGTCGCTGCGCGCCGAGCATTCGCTCATCGTCGTCGAGCACGATATGGATTTCGTGCGCTCGATCGCCAGGCGAGTCACCGTGCTGCACGAGGGGCGCGTGCTAGCCGAGGGCGACATGGACCAGGTGCAGAACGATCCGCGCGTCATCGAGGTGTATCTGGGATCATGAGCGCGCTCACGATCACCGCGTTGAATCAGTCGTACGGCGGCAGTCACACGCTATGGGACGTCGATCTGCAGGTGCCGGTCGGCTCGCGCACTTGCATCATGGGCCGCAACGGCATGGGCAAGACGACGCTGCTCAAGTGCATCATGGGCCTGCTCCCGTCGTCGTCGGTCGCGATCACGTTTGGTGACGCGGATCTCCGCCGATTGCCGGCCGACGCGCGCGCGCGGCTGGGGATCGGCTACGTTCCGCAGGGCCGCGAAATCTTCTCGCATCTGACCGTCGAGGAGAACCTGCGGATCGGCCTCGGCATCCGCCGCGGCGGGCCCCGTGCCGTGCCGTCTCACATTTTCGAGCTGTTCCCGGTGCTGAAGCAGATGCTCCACCGCCGCGGCGGCGACTTGTCCGGCGGCCAGCAACAGCAGCTGGCGATCGCGCGCGCCCTGGTGCTGGAGCCGACGCTCCTCATTCTGGACGAGCCTACCGAGGGAATACAGCCGAACGTCGTCCACGAGATCGGCAGTATCATGCTGAGGCTCAATCGCGAGGCGGGGCTGACGATGCTTCTCGTGGAGCAGAAGCTGCCGTTCGCGAGGCGCGTCGCCAGCGACTTCTGCATCCTCGACAAAGGGCGCGCGGTGGCCAGCGGACCGATCGCCGAGCTCGGCGACGACGTGGTCCGCACGCGCTTGAGCGTCTGATGTCGCCTTTACTTCCTGCAAAATCTCAGGCATAAGATCGCCGTGCATCTCACGCCCAGGGAAGTCGACAAGCTTCTGATCTTTTCCGCCGGCGAGCTCGCGCGCAAGCGCCGGGCGCGCGGGCTGAAGCTCAATCACCCGGAAGCCGTGGCGCTCATCACGTCGGACATTCTCGAGATGATCCGGGACGGGCGATCGGTTGCCGAGATCATGACGGCCGGCGCGTCGATTCTCGCGGCGGACGCGGTGATGGACGGCGTGGCGGAGATGATCGACGAGATTCAAGTGGAAGGGACGTTTCCCGATGGCACGAAGCTCGTGACCGTCCATCATCCGATCAGGCCATCGGCATGATTCCCGGCCAATACGTGCTCGAGGCGGGCGACATCGCGATCAACGCCGATCGAAAAACCGCGACGCTGCGCGTGAAAAACCGCGGCGACCGGCCGGTGCAGGTGGGCTCGCATTGTCATTTCTTCGAAGTCAACCGCTCGTTGACGTTCGACCGTGCGCGCGCCTACGGCATGCGCCTCAACATCGCCGCCGGCACCGCGGTGCGCTTCGAACCTGGCGACGAACGCGAGGTTGAGCTCGTCGCCATTGGCGGCTCGCGCACCATCGTCGGCATCAACGGCCTCGTAAACGGCCGCCTCGACGATCCCGGCATTCGCGCCCGTGCGCTTGCACTCGTAATCCCTAATCCCTAATCCCTAATCCCTAATCCCTAATCCCTAATCCCTAATCCCTAATCCCTGCTGTCCGCTCATGCGTGTGACCCGCAAGACCTACGCCGACCATTACGGACCCACGACCGGCGACAGCGTCCGGCTCGCCGACACCGATCTCTTCATCCGCATCGAGCGTGACTTCGCGGTATACGGCGAGGAGGCGAAATTCGGCGGCGGCAAGGTGATTCGCGACGGCATGGGGCAGTCGGCTACCGTGACGCGCCTCGCCGGCGCGCCCGACCTCGTGATCACGTCCGTGATCGTCGTCGACGCGATAGACGGCGTGTACAAGGCGGATGTTGGTATTCGCGACGGCCGGATCTCGGCGATCGGCAAGGCTGGAAATTCAGGCGTCATGGACGGCGTGACCCCGGGCCTCGAGATCGGCGCGTCCACGGAAATTCTCGCGGGCGAGGGGCGCATTCTCACCGCGGGCGGCATCGATTCCCACGTCCACTTCATCTCCCCGAACCAGATTCCGGACGCGTTCTATTCGGGTGTCACGACGCTCATCGGCGGTGGAACCGGCCCCGCCACCGGCACGAACGCCACGACCTGCACCCCCGGCGCGTGGAACCTCAGGCGCATGTACGAGGCGGTGCAGGCTTTTCCGATGAACTTTGGCTTTCTCGGGAAGGGAAATGCGTCCGCGGCCGAGCCGCTGCGCGAGCAGATCCGCGCAGGCGCGATAGGCCTGAAGCTGCACGAAGACTGGGGGACGACGCCCGCGGCAATCGATCGGTGTCTGAGCGTCGCCGACGAGTACGACGTGCAGGTTGCCATTCACACCGACACGCTGAACGAAACGGGCTTCGTGGAAGACACGATCGCGGCGATCGACGGCCGCACGATTCACACGTACCACACGGAAGGCGCCGGCGGCGGCCACGCGCCCGACATCATTCGCCTCTGCGGCGAGCCGAACGTGCTGCCCTCGTCAACGAACCCCACGATGCCGTTCACACGGAATACGCTGGACGAGCATCTGGACATGTTGATGGTGTGCCATCATCTCTCGCCGAACGTGCCCGAGGATGTGGCGTTCGCCGATTCGCGGATCCGCCCCGAAACGATCGCGGCCGAGGACGTGCTTCACGATCTCGGCGCCATCAGCATGATGTCGTCCGATTCGCAGGCGATGGGGCGCATTGGGGAAGTGATCTGCCGAACCTGGCAAACAGCGGACAAGATGAAGCGCCAGCGCGGATCGCTTCAAGGCGATGCGGAGCACAGCGACAACGAGCGCGTGCGTCGATATATCGCGAAATACACGATCAATCCGGCCATCGCGCACGGCGTCTCGCAGCTTGTCGGGTCGGTCACGGTGGGCAAGCTCGCGGATCTCGTGCTGTGGCGCCCGGCATTCTTCGGCGTGAAGCCCGAGCTCGTCATCAAGGGCGGTTTTATCGCCGGCGCGATGATGGGCGACGGCAACGCCTCCATTCCAACGCCGCAGCCGGTTATCGCCCGGCCGATGTTCGGCGCGTTCGGCGCGGCGCTCGACAGCTGCAGCGTGCACTTTGTGAGCGCCGCGGGTCTGGAGCGCGGTGCGCTCGCGGGCCTCTCGCGCCCGTTGTACGCGGTGCGAAACTGCCGCGATATCGGCAAGCGCGATCTCGTCGCCAACGCCGCGCTGCCAAAGGTCGAAGTGAACCCGGAAACCTACGAAGTGCGCGCGGACGGCGAGCTGCTCACCTGTGAACCCGCGGACACGCTCCCGCTCGCGCAGCGTTATTTTCTGTTCTGAACCGTGTTCAAAACTGTTCCCACCGCGTCGCAGGCGGTCCGCGACGACGCCGTGCCCGCGCGGGCACTCGCGTACGTGCGCGACACGATCGCTCTGGGGTGGGAGGAACGGTTGAAGGCGCGCGCGCGAAGGACGTCGGATGCCGGGCGCGAGTTTGCGACGACACTGCCGCGCGGCACCGTGCTGCGCGACGGAGACCTGCTCATCGTCGACGATCTGCGCGTCCTCGTGGCCGTGGTCGAGCGCAGCGAACCCGTGCTCATCGTCAGGCCGCGGTCGGCGGAGGAGTGCGCGTTGTTCGCGTATTACATCGGGAACAGCCACATGCCGATGATGATCGAACAGAGTCAGACCCCGCCGCCGGCACAACCGGGATCGGCCCCCGTCATCGTCTGCGCGGACGTGTTGGGCATGGAACAGGTGCTCGAGCAGTACCGCATCCCCTTCGAGCGCGGCGAGCGTCCGTTCACCCCGGTCAGCGGCATGGCCGATCATCGGCACCGCGGGTAATCGTGTTTCCGCTCCTCCAACTCTGCGACAGCCTGTTTCCGATCGGCGCGTTTTCGCACTCCGATGGCCTCGAAGCCGCAGCCGCGTGCGGCGCGGTGGCAAGCGCATCCGACCTGCGTGCGTGGATGGACGTTGTTCTCGACGAAGCGCTTGCGAAGTGTGAAGCGCCTGCGGTGCACCGCGCGCGGCGGCTCGCGGGCGAATCCCGGTGGCATGAGCTGGCGATGCTCGATGAGGAGCTGAACGCGCTGCGTCCAGCGGCGAGCGGGCGCGATGCCGGCCGCGCGATGGGCAGCCGGCTCGTGAAGACGTGGCGGCAGATTCATCCGTCGACGCTGCTCGACGACATGGCGCAGCAGGCGGGTGCGCAATGGACGCTGCCTGCGGCCTTTGGCAGCGTGTGCGCGGCAGCTTCGGTCGATCCCCGCGCCTGTGTTGAGGGGTTCGTGTATACGAGGCTCGCCTCCACCGTGTCGGCGGCGATGCGGCTGATTGCGATCGGCCAGCACGAAGCGCACACTGTGCTCGCGGAAGCGCTGAGTCGTGCGCCAGCCGTCGTCGAACATGCCATGGCGTCGACGGACGACCTCTCGATGTTCGCGCCGGCTTTCGACATCGCCGCGATGAGCCATCAATACGTGCATTCGCGGTTGTTCAGGTCATGACTGCGGGCACGGGACCGGTGCGCGTCGGCGTGGGCGGCCCAGTCGGATCCGGCAAAACAGCACTCGTCGACGCGCTCTGCAAACGGATGCGCGATCGCTACAAGCTCGGCGTCGTGACCAACGACATCTTCACCAGGGAAGACATGGAATTTCTCGTCAGGAGCGAGGCGCTTCCCGCCGATCGCATCATCGGTGTGCAGACGGGCGGTTGTCCGCATACGGCGATTCGCGAGGACGCCTCGATGAACTTCGACGCCCTCGATGAGCTGTCGCACCGTTTTCCGGATCTCGATCTGATCTTTCTCGAGAGCGGCGGAGATAACTTGGCAGCCAGCTTCAGCCCCGAGCTCGTGGACGCGTCCATCTACGTGATCGACGTCTCGGGCGGCGACAAGGTGCCGCGCAAAGGCGGGCCAGGCGTGACGCGCTCGGACCTGCTCGTGATCAACAAGATCGATCTCGCGCCGATGGTCGGCGCCAGCCTCGACGTCATGGCGCGCGACGCGAGAGCCGGCCGCGGCGATCGTCCGTTCGTCTTTACGAACATCCGTGCGGGTCAGGGAGTCGACGATGTGATTGCGTGGATTGAGGGACAGGTTCTTTGGGTGCGATGACTCTTCAACGCGGAGTCCGCAGAACGGATGCGCGTGCGGCGTCGGATATTGGCCGTCGGGCGCGGCTCGAGCTTCGCTTCGCCTGCCTGAGCGGGCGCACCGTGCTCGCCCACGCGTATGCGGAGCCGCCGTTTCGCATCGGCCGCACGTTCGACGAAGCCGGCGGCGTCCACATGATCATGGCATCGTCGGCCCCAGGCGTCTTCGGGGGCGATTGCCTCGAGCAAATCATTCACGTTGAATCGGGTGCCCGCGTGCGGCTGACGTCGCAGTCTGCGCTTCAGGCCCATCCGTCCGCAGAGGACGCTGTCGCAACGCTTCGCAGCCGCTACGTCGTGGACGAGGGCGGCGAACTGTCGTGTGTCTGGGATCCGCTGATTCCATTTCCCGGAGCCCGCGTCGATCAGCGATTCACGATCGACCTCGCGTCGAGCACGAAACTGACGTGGAGCGACGCGTTCATGGCCGGACGGGAAGCGCGGGGCGAGCGTTGGACTTTTGCGTCGCTCGCGCACGAACTTCGCCTCACGCGGAACACCCGGCTCGACTACGTCGAGCGGTTTCGAATCGACGCCGAAAGCGCCCCCGCGAGGGCATGGGCGGCCTCAGACGCGTGCTATTTCGGATCGACCATCGTGTCGTCGGAGCAGGCGGACAGGAATGTTGCCGAAGCCATCCAGTCGCGCGCGCGCGACTGCGCCGACCTGCGCGCTGCCGCCGACATCGTTGCGCCTCGACTTCTGCTCGTGCGCCTGATGTCGTCAGACGGACCGGCCTTCCATCGAGCTCGCCAATGCCTTCGGCCCTCGCTGTAGCACCCATGCTTTGGAACGAAATCGGCTCAGGGCTCAGGGCTCAAGGCTCAGGGGCAGGCCGCACGTTTGCACGGTTTGCACGAAAAATACAGCCACACACCTCGCAGCGGATGGATGCTGTGCGATGGTCATCTCATGAGTAGAGACCATCGCAAGCTGCGGGTGTTCACGCTCGCCGACGATCTCGCCACGCGTGTTTACAAAGCGTCCGCGATTTCCCGGGTGAGGAGCGGTACGGACTGACGCAGCAACTCCGTCGAGCAGCGGTGTCGGTTGCCTGCAACATCGTGGAAGGTTCCGCCCGCAGCGGCCAGAAAGAATATCTGGGCTTTCTGAACATCGCGGCGGGGTCAGCCTCAGAGGCTCGCTACTTGTGTGAGCTTTGCGGACGATTTGGATTCTGCTCGGCCGTGAAATGCGCTGAATTCGAAGACAGCTACCGCGAATTGTGCGCCGGCCTTCACGCGCTCATTACAAGCGTCCAAAGGCTTTGAATGTGCCCCTGAGCCCTGAGCCCTGAGCCTATAATTGAGCCAATGCCGCGCATTATTCCTCTTGCCGACGCTCGCCCTCGGGCTCCGAAGCCTGACTGGCTGAAGGTGCGCGCCCCGGGGTCGCAGGGCTACCTCCGGCTCAAAGGGATCATGCGCGAGCTGAATCTCCACACCGTGTGCGAGGAAGCGCAGTGCCCCAACATCGGCGAATGCTGGCACCACGGGACGGCGACGTTCATGATTCTCGGCGACACGTGCACGCGCTCGTGCTCGTACTGCGCCGTCGCGCACGGCAAGCCGGCGGCAATCGACGCCGCCGAGCCGGTGCGCGTCGCGAACGCGATCCACAAGCTCGATCTGAATTACGTGGTCATCACGTCTGTCGATCGCGACGATGTGGAAGACGGCGGCGCGTCGATCTTCGCGGCCACCGTCCGCGAAACGAAGGCGCGGCTGCCGGAGTGCCGGATCGAAGTGCTGATTCCCGATTTTCAGGGCAACGAGCAGGCGCTCTACACCGTGCTCGACGCGCGGCCCGACATCATGAATCACAACACCGAAACGGTGCCGCGGTTGTACCGCATGGCGCGATCCGGTGGACGCTATTCACGCACGCTCGAACTGCTCGAGCGCTCGAAGCGCTACGCGCCGGGCATTCCGACGAAGACGGGCGTCATGGTGGGCCTCGGCGAGGAGCACGACGAGCTCGTGCAGACGTTCAAGGACCTTCGAGCGGTTGGCTGCGAGATCCTTACGGTCGGCCAGTACCTGCGTCCCACACAAGGACACGCGCCGATGGTGCGCTACTACCATCCAGACGAGTTCAGGGATCTGAAGCAGATCGCGCTCGATCTCGGATTCGTCCACGTCGAATCCGGCCCCCTCGTGCGGAGCTCGTATCACGCGCACGAAACAGCGGATGAATACGAGAAGGCTCAGGGCTCAGGGCTCACGGCTCAGGGCGCAGGGCGCAGGGCTCAGGTCGAGACTCGCGTCGAGGCTCAGGGCGAGGCTCAGGCGTAGGCGCCGCCTCACGCGTGACGCTGTGTCGATGAACCTGACGATGCGGCATTCGATTCTCGCCGCCGAACGGGTCGTGGCGCACGGGGCCGCGCGGATCCAATCGCTTCCGTGTCGACTCCACACGCTGCTCGACTTCTGAACGGCCTGCGCTCGTCGTGAGCCCTGCGCCCTGAGCCCTGAGCCCTG
>Ga0105240_10007883_pt1 | contig 15356 bp, 16 predicted proteins | sample KBSC54metaG_FD_80426 | JGI IMG/M metagenome (GOLD analysis project Ga0105240, IMG submission 80426) | Corn rhizosphere microbial communities from Kellogg Biological Station, Michigan, USA - KBS C5-4 metaG | ecosystem: Host-associated > Plants > Roots > Rhizosphere > Soil | place: Michigan, USA... | reverse complement strand
GCACTGATTATAAAGACCAAGCCCATAAAATCCACACTTGTTTGCGTATTCAAAACGTTTTTTTGTATTGACTCTGAATATTTATACTTTTTACGACTACTAGAGCACATAAAAACAGGAGTTTAACTATGAAAAAGTTGAGACTGAGCTCTGTCTTTTAATCTTTATAAAATATAAACGTAGGACTTACTGTCATGAATCTGACAAAATTTTATTATAATTTATGAGAAAATGAACATATTGGTACACTCCTCAAAAGATAAAAATATAGAGATTCAACAAGGTTTTATTCGTCTAACTTTTTATCGAACCCAGCTATTTGCTTATTTCAACAATTAAAAAAATTAAAAGAAACAAGTGAGCTAATCTAAAATAACTTATTTGAAACAATTAGTTATTAATATTTAATTATTAAAAAATTATCAAAGATTTAACTATTTGTTTTTTTAGATCAGTCTTTGCTAAATTATGAGCTTAAGATGTTGTTTTTTGGTTTCAAACTACCTTGAAAATTGTAATTTTGAGCAAATTGATACATAGTCTTAACAAGAACATCAGCATTATACTGAGGGCTTGTTGGCAATAAGCCTCACCGACCCAATAATATATAAATTATGACTTTAAAGGGAGTACATCATGAGTTTAGTTGTACCTGCTGAACATCCTGAAACCGTACACAACGAAACGGATCGTGTCGAACGTATTTTAGTGGTCGATGACGATGTGCGTTTACGTACCCTCTTGCAACGTTTTTTGGAAGATAAAGGCTTTGTTGTAAAAACTGCCCACGATGCTTCGCAAATGGACCGTCTATTACAACGTGAGTTATTTTCACTTATCGTACTCGACTTTATGTTGCCAGTTGAAGATGGTTTGAGTATTTGCCGTCGTTTACGCCAATCAAATATTGATACACCAATCATCATGCTAACAGCACGCGGTAGCGATTCAGACCGTATTGCAGGTCTTGAAGCTGGTGCAGACGATTACTTGCCAAAGCCATTTAATCCAAATGAACTTTTAGCCCGTATCCGTGCTGTATTGCGCCGCCAAGTTCGTGAAGTTCCTGGTGCTCCAAGCCAACAAGTTGAAGTTGTGAGCTTTGGTCCATGGTCTCTAGACTTGTCTACCCGCACACTAACACGCGAAGGACAAATCGTTACCTTAACGACTGGTGAATTTGCAGTATTAAAAGCATTGGTACAACACCCACGTGAACCATTAACGCGCGACAAACTCATGAATTTAGCTCGTGGTCGTGAATGGGGTGCAATGGAACGTTCAATTGACGTTCAAGTCTCTCGCCTACGTCGTTTAATTGAAGATAATCCTGCACGTGCACGTTATATCCAAACTGTATGGGGCGTGGGTTATGTATTTGTTCCAGATGGTGCGGAATAAGTTTGAGATAAGATAGAGTGAGTTTAGATCCAATCGCGCCACAAAACTTTACTGATTACGCTACCTACTCAGAACGGAAACGAACTCGGTGGGAACGTTTTCTCGACAAAATTAAGCCACGCTCTGCTGCCATGCGTACCACTATTCTGGTATTGCTGGTGGTGTTTTTTAGCTTATTTATGTCGTTATGGTTCTTTTGGCGCACTCTTTACTTACCTGAAATTCAACAACACGCGCGTTATCTTGCAGTTGAACTCGAGCTCGTCAACAATCCGGATATACGAATTTTTCATCGCGAAAATGAAGTCGATGTTGATGAGTGGTTACGTAATCGGGTTGGAATTGAATACATTACCAATCCCAAAGAATATCCAAGTGTCCGCGATAAGGTAATTGCTGAATTTTTTACTAACCAAATCGAACAAAAACTGGCAAATGAGATTGGGGCTAAGGATGTTACGGTTTACTTCCAGTTTAAACCTAGTCCACGTATTTGGATTCAAACACCTGAAATGCATGGGAACTGGGTTCGTGAACCTTTAAAAACCTATGCAAATTACAGTCCTGAACTATTAATTGGTTGGGTCGTTGGTGTTCCTCTACTGTCAGCTATCATTATTTTGATTCTCGTCAGACAAATGAACCGCCCTTTGCGTCGTTTGCAAAATGCTGCCAATGAATATAGTAAGTCAGGAACTGCACCTTACCTAGATACCAATCATGGTCCATTAGAAATTCGACAGGTGAACCAAGCCTTTAACCGCATGGTCTATACGCTTGATCAAACCGAGCGTGAACGACGTATTATGTTGGCCGGTATCTCACATGATTTGCGAACTCCTTTAACTCGCATTCGTTTAACAGCAGAAATGTTACCTGATGAGTTCTTACGTGAAGGTCTGGTCTATGACGTAGATGATATGGATGCAATTCTTAATCAGTTCATTTCGTATATGCGTGATGGTTCAGATGAAGAGTTGAAAGACACCAATATCAATATGCTTTTGCAAGAACTTGTTGTGCAATTTAAACCACTTGATATTCAATTTGAGATGCAGGATGTGCCTATTATTCCGGCACGTAGCCTTTCTTTAAAACGGCTTATTGCTAACCTGATTAATAATGCAAAACGCTATGGTGCTGAACCTATAGATCTCAGTGCAAAAGTTGAAAATGAAAATATTTTAATTACTGTTGCCGATCATGGTGGAGGTATTCCACCAGATCAAATTGAAGAATTAATGCAACCCTTTGTCCGCGGAGACGCCGCAAGAACGATCCAAGGGAGTGGACTTGGATTAGCTATTGTCAAACGTATTGTCGATATTCATCATGGTGAAATTCAAATTCACAACCGTGAACAAGGTGGTTTAGAAGTTATTATTTCTTTACCAATCCCCAAATCAGTCCCTGAAGAAAATAGCTCGATCAATCCATTAGAAAAAATAAAACAAACTTTGAGTGAGCGCTTTTAATTTAACCAGTTGGTTATTAAAAGGCTCATTTTAAAGACAAATAAAAGCAATAAAAATCAATTAAATAAAAACCATAAATATAATTTATACCACCATTTATTTACAAAATTAGACCTTAGCCTAACACCTATGCACTTTTCAATTTTTCATAGCTAAAATCCCGTATGTTTTGACAATTCTGAGGATGTCCAATGTCTTTAAGTCGTATTCGCCTAGCTTCTCTTCATGACAAGGTCATCAGTGCTGAACAAGCTGCGCAATTCATCGAAGATGGAATGACTGTAGGTATGAGTGGTTTTACTCGTGCTGGTGAAGCTAAAGCTGTTCCACAAGCACTTGTAGAACTTGCAAAGAAAAATCCGTTAAAAATCACGTTAATTACGGGTGCCAGCTTAGGTAATGACTTAGACAAACAACTCACGGAAGCAGGTGTTTTATCTCGTCGTATGCCATTCCAAGTGGACAACACTTTACGTCGTGCCATTAACAATGGCGAAGTTATGTTTATTGATCAACATTTGTCTGAAACTGTTGAACAAATGCGTAACCAACAGCTTAAACGTCCTGATGTTGCGGTAATTGAAGCAATTGCAATTACTGAAGATGGCGGCATTATCCCAACAACTTCTGTAGGTAACTCTGCAAGTTTCGCTATTTTTGCCGAGAAAGTTATTGTTGAAATCAACACATCTTTAAGCGAAAGCTTTGAAGGTTTGCATGACATCTACATCCCAACTTATCGTCCAACACGTACTCCAATTCCATTAACAAAAGTGGATGAGCGCATTGGTACAACAGCAATCCAAATCGACCCTGCAAAGATTGTCGGTATTGTATTTAACGATACTCACGATTCACCATCAACGGTAACTCCGCCAGATGATGAAACTCAAGGCATTGCAAACCATCTTATTGCTTTCTTTAATAAAGAAGTTGCTGCAGGTCGCCTACCAAAGAGCCTTGGCCCATTACAAGCGGGTATCGGTTCCATTGCCAACGCTGTATTAACAGGTTTAAAAGATTCTGACTTTGAAGACCTCATCATGTACTCAGAAGTATTACAAGACTGTACTTTTGAACTCATTGATGCAGGCAAAATGAAATTTGCTTCTGGTAGCTCAATTACGCTTTCTGCAAAATGTGGCGAGAAAGTTTTTGGCAATATCGAAGCTTACAAAGACAAATTAGTACTTCGTCCACAAGAAATTTCTAACCACCCTGAATTGGTTCGCCGTTTAGGTATTATCGGCATTAACACTGCGCTTGAGTTCGATATTTACGGCAACGTGAACTCGACTCACGTATGTGGTACTAAAATGATGAACGGTATTGGCGGTTCTGGTGACTTCGCTCGTAATGCTCACTTGGCAATTTTTGTGACCAAATCAATTGCTAAAGGCGGCGATATCTCTTCTATCGTGCCAATGGTGAGCCATGTTGACCACAGTGAACATGATGTTGATATTTTAGTGACAGAACAAGGTTTAGCAGACTTACGCGGTTTGGCGCCTCGTGAACGCGCTCGCGCTGTTATCGATAATTGTGTACACCCACTTTATCGTGATGCATTAAATGATTACTTTGATCGTGCATGTGCTAAAGGCGGACACACTCCTCATTTACTTCGTGAGGCGTTGTCTTGGCATGCAAACTTCGAAGAAACAGGTCAAATGCTTCAAGCAGCACCAGTTGCGAAATCAGCTTAAATCACTGGTTGAATTAAAGCACTCCTAAGGGGGTGCTTTTTTATTTGTGTAAATTATTAATAAACACTGCTCAAGCTCGAATTTTTATTTTATCTTTTGAACACATCAAAACAAAAAGTAGAAATCCATATGTTTATCATTCGTCAATTTACAAATGCGGATCTGGAAGATGTCGTCATTTTATGGGAAAGCTGCGGCCTAACTCGACCTTGGAATAATCCTGAAACCGATATTTTTAGAAAAGTCTCACAACAAGATGATTTGTTTTTAGTTGCGATTAAAGATGAGCAACTGATTGGTACGCTTATGGGCGGCTATGACGGCCATAGAGGCTGGATTAATTATTTGGCTGTTCACCCCCACCAACAACGCTTAGGCATAGCTACAGCCCTTGTTCAACAGCTTGAAAAGCGACTCATCGCTCGAGGCTGCCCAAAACTTCAATTATTGGTGCGTAAAGATAATTTGAATGTACTGAATTTTTATGAGCAACTCGGCTATGACGAAGTAGAAGCGGTATGTTTAGGAAAACGTCTAATTAATGATAGTTCACATGATTAGAGCCTTATTTATTATCATTTTGGCATAACACAAAAAATAAACTGAGTTTGGGGATAAGTAAGTGTGCTTGTGGATAAATCTCATTTTACCCACAACTAAACAAATAATGCTTTAGATAAAATCACAAGCATGAAAAAAGCCTCATACGTTATGTATGAGGCTTTTTCGAATATGGTGGCGAGACCCAGGATCGAACTGGGGACACACGGATTTTCAATCCGTTGCTCTACCTACTGAGCTATCACGCCGTTGGCCTGTATTAAGCCGTATCTCAGAACAATAGTCAACAATTATCCTGAGTTTTTGATTTAACTGAGTATTTTTTATACTTAAAAAAAATCCCTGATGGGATCAGGGATTGAAAACACAAATAATGGTGGCGAGACCCAGGATCGAACTGGGGACACACGGATTTTCAATCCGTTGCTCTACCTACTGAGCTATCACGCCGAAGTGGGCGTATTAAACAATGTTTATATGACCACGTCAAGCAACTTCCGTATTTTTTGTAACAAGTGATTATTTTTAAATCACCATCACATACGGACTAGGCTGTTAATGATGTAATTTACCAATATGAGCCAAACAACGATGAATTGCGCCGCAGCCCGGCTCAAAAATTTTAACGCCTTTTGACTCTTCTATACGACAAGCTTCTTCAACCAAACGCTCAGCTACCCCACGACCACGGTTAGCAGGATGAACAACAATATATTCAAGGACCTTGCTTTCACCTTGTCCTGAAGACCAGATTGCACCTATAATTTTGGTGTTAAATTCAGCAGTGTATAGCGTGGTATACTGTTGTAAATCTTGTTCAAGTTGTTCAATCGCATCGTGCCCGTCACCAAACTCCGGACTTGTATCATACAAACGCTCAAGCTGATCGCGGATCTCTGAATTATCTAGAGAACTATAAGCATGTACGGTAATAGGCATTGATTAACCCTCCTGAGCAAACTATGATGCTGTCACGAATTCGTCACAGCGAAATTGTCGTTAACATCCAATCATTTTTGACGTTTTTTGAGGAACGTGTCCATGACGCAACGTATCAGTGAAGTGGTTAGAAATACCAATGAAACCAAAATTCGAGTTCGATTAAATCTCGACGGTACTGGTCAAGGCACACTAAACACTGGAGTTCCATTTTTAGACCATATGATTGATCAAATCAAGCGACATGGCTTATTTGATATCGATATTCATTGTGACGGAGACCTCGAGATTGATGATCACCACACCGTAGAAGACTGTGGAATCACGCTTGGACAAGCTTTTGCACAAGCTTTAGGTGATAAAAAAGGTTTAAAACGCTATGGTCATTTTTATGCACCATTAGACGAAGCTTTATCTCGCGTTGTTGTAGATTTATCTGGTCGTCCGGGTTTATTCATGGATATTCCATTTACCCGTGCACGCATCGGTACCTTTGATGTCGATTTATTTTCTGAGTTTTTCCAAGGTTTCGTAAACCATGCGCTTATGACCTTACACATTGATAATTTGAAAGGTAAAAATAGCCACCATCAAATTGAAAGTGTGTTCAAAGCGCTAGCTCGTGCTTTACGTATGGCATGTGAAGTTGATCCACGTGCAGAAAACACGATTGCATCGACAAAAGGTAGCCTCTAATGACACGTATCGCGTTACTTGATTATGGTATGGGCAATCTACACTCAGCAGCTAAAGCACTTGAGCATGTGGGCGCTAGAGTCGATGTGACCAATGATCCAAAATTAATTGCACAAGCCGACAAAATTGTTTTTCCGGGCGTTGGTGCAATGCGTGACTGTATGCAAGGCATGCGTGAAGCGGGTATTGATGAAGTTGTACGTAAAGCTGCTTTTAATAAGCCAGTTCTTGCGATTTGCGTAGGCATGCAGGCATTACTACAAAGTTCTGAAGAAAATGGCGGTGTAGACGCACTCGGTATTTTTGAGGGTGTAGTAAAGCACTTCCCTCAAATGGAAGGTTTAAAAGTACCACACATGGGCTGGAACCAAGTTCACCAAATGGACCCAAGCCATCCAATGTGGAACAACATCGAACAAGATGCTCGCTTCTACTTTGTACATAGTTACTATGTCGAACCAAAAGATGAAAGCGTTGTGGCTGCGACTTGTGAGTATGGTGTAAACTTCTGCACAGCGATTCATAAAGATAATTTGTTCGCGACTCAATTCCATCCAGAGAAAAGTCATACTGCTGGTTTGCAGTTACTTAAAAACTTTGTGGAATGGAATATTTAATCTGATTTAAAACTGAAAAAGATCAGGTCTAGATGGCCTGATCTTTTTTTATTTACAATAATAACTAATCATTTATAGAATGATGTTTTATTCAACAAAATATTGAATATTTATACTTTTAAATAAAACCAAATGATCAGGAAAACAAAATGAATTCACCTTTTGAAAATCAGCCACTTCAACAAGATTCCCCCTTTAAAGCTAATGGTCGTTTTGGACGACTCTCTTATGCTGCTTGGACGCTTATTATTAGTTTAACCGCGTTCATTCTTGCTTTTTCAAGTATGCTTTGGTTTCCCTCTTCTCCATCAGAGATGGAATCATCAAATACTACAAGGCTAGGAATAATCTTATTAATCATTGTTTATATTATCTTTGGATATTTTAATTTTATATTTACTATTCGCCGTTTGCATGACCGCAATAATACAGGATGGCTATCATTGCTGATGCTTATCCCTTTCGTAAACCTCATTTTCATGATTTATCTCTTTGCGGCAAAAGGTACAGAGGGCAATAATGATTACGGCCCGCAGCGCCCTACCCCTGGCTGGGAACGCGTTTTAGGCTGGATTTATATTATTCTGATTCCACTCGCATTTGTTTTCGGTATCATTGCTGCAATTATGGCTCCTACATATGAAGGCTATATTGAAAAAAGCGAAAGCGTTGTCATTGGTACACCATCTCAGTCTCAATAGTTTTTAAAGACAGTCATAAAGCCTAGTTCTCTAGGCTTTATTCATATATAAAGCTAATAGCTCAATTCTTTTGTACGCTGTTAAATATGTCCGAAGCCTCTCCCCTCCTTGATAAAGCCTCTATTCAGCAGCTCCCTCCTTTTGAAAATCTCACCTATCAAAATATTGTCGTGATTGAAAATATTGATCAATGCAAAACTATTGAAGAAGAATTAAAAAACGCTGTAGTTTTGGGATTTGATTCTGAATCTAAACCGACTTTTCGAGTGGGTGAAGTGTCAACAGGTCCACATTTGATTCAGCTTGCCACAGCAAAAAAAGCCTATCTATTTCATGTCAATTCATCGACTTTAAAATTTTTACAGCCCATTTTGTCTAACCAAAAGCAAATTAAAGTTGGCTTTGGCCTTAAAAATGACAAACACATTTTTCATAAAAAAGGCATTGAGCTGGAAAGTTGTGTCGATCTAGCTAAAAGCTTTAGTCACTTTGGTTTTACCCAGCAAATGGGGGTTCAAAAAGCGATTGCATTGCTATTTGGGCAGTATCTTGCAAAGTCAAAAAAAGTTGGAACTTCAAATTGGGCACGAAAGCCGCTTACATTACCACAAATAAGCTACGCTGCCGCCGATGCGTATGCTGCATTATTGGTATTTGACGAGCTCAGAAAGCAAGAACTATTACCAGCTCACATTTCACAAACGATTCAAACCGCACTTCAAGCGTAAAGTTATAAAAGTCTTTTCTAAGGCTTAGCGATTGATCAATACTTTGCTAAGATGTGCACAATTTCATAATCATGATGAAGCAAGGAGCGGAAGCATGCTAATCATTCCAGCAATTGACCTGAAAGATGGTAAATGTGTGCGTTTAAAACAAGGGCGTATGGAAGACGATACCGTTTTCTCTGACGATCCAGTTGCAACTGCCCAACATTGGGTAAATGAAGGCGCACGTCGTTTGCATTTGGTTGATTTGAATGGCGCTTTCGCAGGTACTCCAATTCATAAGCCTGTTGTTGAAGCAATTGCTAAAGCTCAGCCAGAATTACCAATTCAAATTGGTGGTGGTATTCGCTCACTAGAGACTATCGAACACTACTTAGAAGCTGGCGTGACTTTTGTCATTATTGGTACTAAAGCAGTTCAAGAGCCTAAATTTGTAGAAGAAGCTTGTAAGCGCTTTGCTGGCCACATCATTGTTGGTATTGATGCTATGAATGGTATGGTTGCAACTGACGGCTGGGCAAACGTTACTGACGTTAAAGCAACTGATTTAGCAAAACGTTTTGCAGATGCAGGCGTGTCTAGCATTGTTTATACAGACATTGCACGTGATGGCATGATGCAAGGGGTAAACGTTGAGCAGACTGTAAACTTGGCTCAATACTCAGGTTTACCAGTGATTGCTTCAGGTGGCGTAACTAACCTTGATGACGTTCGTAACTTAAAAGGTAAACCGGGCATTTTAGGTGCAATCACAGGTCGTGCAATTTATGAAGGCACTCTAAACCTTCGTGAAGCTCAGCTTTTGTTAGATGAAAACCGTCTTTAATTTTTAAGATGTAAAAAAAGAGCCTGTTTAGGCTCTTTTTTATTTCTTAATAATCTTTAATTTAATAACTTTTCTAAATCAATAACCTCATCTGCAAGCTCCATTGCATAAGGTGAATGCGTAATCATAATTACGGATGGAACGACCTGCTGAATATATTTAAGTATATTTTTTGCAGTACCTACATCTAAAGCTGCAGTCGGTTCGTCTAGGATGATGAGTTGAGGACGAGCCAAAAGACCTCGAAGAATACAAATTCTTTGCTTTTCTCCTCCTGAAAAATTCTTATAAATTTCAGTTAAATCATCATCGAGCGTTAATTGATGTTTTTTCAAAATATGCAATAAATTAAACTGCTCAAGCATCTGAAGTAAATAAGAATCTTCATATATATGCTGAGAGTTATAGACCAAATTCTCTCTTAAAGAATAAGGGAAAATAACAGGTTGCTGGGCAACATAAATGACCTCATTAAAAATAGGCTGGGAAAAGTTATGACTAATATCGATATTTTTATAAAAAAGCTGCCCTGACTGAATCTGATATACCCCCATTAAATAATTCATCAGAGAAGTTTTACCTAGCCCTGTTTGACCAATCACGACATATGTTTTATTGGCTAAGATTGTTAAATTAAAATGATTTACTGCTCTTTTTCCTAATAAAAATTGAGCATTTACAAATTGGAAGAGGACTTCAGAATGCTGAATGGCAGAAGAAGTATATTGTTCTTTCTTGAGATTAAAATACTGTCGATATTTTGCTAAGGCCACAAAGTTTCCATTTAAGCGCATCAAACTTTGGGAAACAGCCAAAAATGGATTGGTGAGTTGAATAATATAAGTACTTATCAATACGAAAGCACCTGGAGTTAATTGCTTTTCAGTTGAAAGAAATACGGTAAATAACATAAAAATAAGTAAGAATAAAAAAATCATGAATAATTGAGAAATCATCAATAGTCCTATTTTCTTATTCCTATCTTTAGCTGTTGTAATGGATAAATTGAGCGTTTCATTAAATTTTGATAATTGAAACGGTACTGCATTTTTCACTTTAATTTCATAGGAGTTGGATATCTGATGTATCAAATGACTATTCACCTGATTATCTTTTTGGTACATCGCATCGAATAGTGAACTACTTGTTTTATTTATATGAAAGGAAACTAGGAAAATAATGATAGCTATTAATAAAAAGCTAATACTAAAGACTAGGCTAATGGTCGTAAATAGAACTGCAAAAATCATCGCCAATTGAAAAATAATTGGCCCCAAATGAAGAAGTAACGTTAAATTAATCTCACCAAAAGCAGAACTTCCTCTTGCGAGATCACTGATTACTGTTCCAGCTTCAATTTGATCTTGTTCATCTTTTTTAAGATTTAAATAATTTTTTAAGCCTGCAAAAATTAATGCTCCTTTGAAATCAACCATCAAATAAGCACTAAAAATATTTTGCGTCCAATGGCATAACTCATTCACCAACCATGCAGTCGCGTAGGCAAGTACGAGTAGATATAGAAAATTAAATGGGATTTGAATATTGAGGAAAAAGTTATATTCGCGTGCAGAATAGTCGATAATAATTTTCAGCAGGTATGGCAACAATGTTGTAAAGAATGCTGAAAACATCACCAATAAAAACATGAGAAACATACTACTCTTCTGTTTCTTATAATTTTCTTTAGAAACCTGCCATATAAATTTATAGTTCTGAATATCTTGCGAACTTAATAAAAATTTCATTTCTGTATCTTTTTTTCTATTAAAACCAGTTAAAAATAATTTCATTACACAATAAATATTATAACTTGCCTTATTTATTGTTCTTCTTATTTTTTTGTTTAGAATTAAACTTACAAATTTTTAAATAAGAGAAATTCTTTATATAAAATTTAATAACTCATGTGATTTTATAAAGACTTTAAAATCAATACACCACATTACGAATAAACTTAAGTAGTTGGTTACCACTATTGATATAGGTGTAAGTCACTGAACTAGCATATATAAATGAAGAACCAGCAACGATAGTTTTTGAGCTATCCGCAAATTGTATGGTCAACTCACCTTCTAATACATAAATAAGCTCTTGCCATCCTTCTGGATCTGCTTCAGCAACATAAGACTCCCCTACTGCTAACGACCATGTCCAAAGCTCAACTTGAGAACGCGATGGAACTGAAGCCAAAAAAGTCGCTCTGCTTTCTTCTTTTTCACCTTGCCAAGCCAGTGCATTGACCAAAGCTTGTTCTTTGTGCTCAGGTGCACTCACAATCGTTCTAAAGTCTACGCCCAACACTGCTGCAATTGCATCAAGTTTAGCTAGGCTAATATTGACTTGCCCTGTTTCCAAAGCTGCGATTGTCCGTCTGCTCACCCCTGCCTGATCGGCCAAGTCCTGTTGGCTTAAATCTCGTTCATCTCTTAAAGAACGAATGTTTGTGCCGACATGCTGTAAAACGGTACTGGACTGGCTCATAAATTAACGCAGCAAATAAAATATGAGCAATATATTGCACAAAATAGAAGAATAGCGCAATATGTGCAGTATATTGCACAATTCCTCCTAATTTGAATATGTCACCAATTTCTTTGAGTTCAAGCAAAGCCCCACAGTTAGCACTCGTTTTGATTACAATCATTTGGGGTGGAACATTCCTTACTGTGCAATATGCACTGAATTTTTCATCGCCTATGTTTTTTGTGGGCTGCCGCTTTGCTGTCGCGGCGCTTACCTTGCTGCTTATTTCTTTCAAGAGTATGAAAGGCGTTACTTTAAAAGATCTAGGTGCTGGCAGCACGATTGGTCTTGTAATTGCAGCAGGTTATGGCACACAGACGATTGGTCTTCAAACCATTCCAAGTAGTGAGTCGGCTTTTTTAACAGCCCTTTATGTTCCGCTTGTACCTATTTTAATGTGGCTCATCTTTAGAAAAGTTCCACACATCATGACTTGGGTGGGAGCAGTCCTTGCTTTTGCTGGCCTTATTTTATTGACAGGTAATGGTTTCGAACAAATCTCTTTAAATTTTGGACAGCTTGTAACAGTACTCGGATCACTTGCGATTGCTTTAGAAATTATTTTTATTAGTTACTTTGCTGGAAAAGTAAATTTACGTCGCGTCACCGTCATTCAACTCGGCGTAGCCTCTCTGGTTTCCTTTGCCATTATGCCTGTGGTGAGGGAACATGCAATTCCTGCATTTTCATGGCCACTTGTACTCCTTGCTGTTGCATTAGGTTTAGCCAGTGCACTTATTCAATTTGTGATGAACTGGGCTCAACGTATGGTTGATCCTTCCCGTGCTGCAATTATCTATGCAGGAGAACCTGTTTGGGCAGGAATTATTGGTCGAATTGCGGGTGAGCGTTTACCAATTATTGCTCTTTTGGGTGGTGCTTTAGTGGTATTAGGTGTTTTAGTGAGTGAGTTAAAACTTAAGTTACCCATTAAAAAAACTAGAAGAATTCGAGAATAAAAAAGAGAGCTTAATGCTCTCTTTTTTATCTATTATTTTTTCTTCAATGAAATACAAGGCTGATAGTACTCAACCGTTGGCATTGGATCATAAAAGGGATGGAGCAATGCTTTCCATTCCTGATAAGCCTCAGACTTTCTAAACCCTTCTGTATGATTTTCAATCTCATCCCAAAAGATCATTAAAATATAATGATGTGGGTCAGTTGCATGTCTAATGAGTTGAACAGCATTGAAGCCCTCCATTGGGTAAACAATATGTTTAGCTTGCTCGAAAGCTTCAAGAAATGCTTCACTTTGCCCAGACTTTATATTCAAATGTACATGTTCAATAATCATGATTTATTGATACATCGGACGGTTATCATTTAGCGCAATCAAGCCGCGAATTGCACGATATACAATCCAGATCCATGCAGCACCAATTACACCCACACAAAATACGGTCGATGAGATTGCAACGCCTGCAAACAGGTCAGTATTTTCACCTGTAAAGAACAAGAAAATAAACGGCAGAAAGGCAATAATATTCCAAGCGAGATACCACCAGAATGTTCGGATTTGCCATGTAAAGTGGCTCGCAAAAATTGAACCTTGCACATCAGAACGTTTTACATAGTTAATAATTAAAGCAATAACCGCAAGTAAGCCGCCTGTAAAAATAGCGACAATATAAAGTACATATAAAATAAGCGTTAAAGTACGATTTGGATCTTGGTCGATAGAACTATTCATTTTTATACCTCTCAAGTTTAATAAAACAATTTACTTTTATGAGCCCCGCAACACATTTAAGGGAGAAATTAGCCACAAAATCAAAAGTAAATGAAGGAATATGGTACAAAAATAAATCTTACGAAAGGGTTGTTTTTGTGTTTTATGTCTCAGTTTTTGTTGTGCCCACCATGCAGCAGGCCAACCTCCTAAAAAGCTGACAATGTGCAATGTTTGCTCAGGTACACGACGATTACCCAATTGTGCTGCTTCTTTATCTTGTGAATAAAGCCAGTAACTCAGCACATTCATCATTAAAATAAACAATAAGGTATAGGCGGGTAAAATATGGATAAAACTCATAATTCCCATTAAAACGAAATAAAACACGATCCCCATTTGCATAGCAGACCATGGACTGGCCTGAAAAGAAGATTGTGTTTTTACTGGTTTTGACGTTTTACGAGTTTGAGATGCTTTTAAATAAGTGACCTGCTGAGCACGAAAGCGACCTTGCTCATCGAGAATAATCAGATATTCCAGTGCACAGCCAATAATTGGCCGAGGACCGGGGCGTGCAAAATCTTTAATATGCAAAAAGACTCGCTCTTTTTCAGCATCATCTGGCTGAATAAAGCCATAACCTTTTTCGTCGAACCATTCGACTAATCGCCCCTGATCTCGCATCTTTATTCCCTTTTATGCTTTTACATGACTTAAACGGTCTTGCATCATTGCTCGCATTTCCTGCGGGTCTTTTTGCAAAATGTCATCGCCGGTACGTCCTTCTTCTTTATTTTTTTGAGCAACTTGCAAGCGCATTGACCAAAAACGGCATGCTGCCATTGCCAAGAATACATCTAAACACTCAAGTTCATCTGAAGTAAGTACACGAACTTTTTGGTATGCCGCTAAGTAAGCCGCCACTTTGTCTGAGTTTAAATGTGCTGCTGGATATTCGGTACAAAAATCATTGATGGTAATCGCAATATCAAATAGCAATTCATCTTGATTTAATTCGTAAAAATCTAAAATACCTTGTAATTGCTCACCTTCAAACAAAGTATTGTCACGGAACAAATCTGAGTGAATAAAACCTGTGGGGCGGTTTGAATATTGCGCTGTTTTAGTATTAAAAGCTTGATAGACCTGCTCAAGTAACGTTTGGTCTTCTTGAGTCATATTTGGTTTAAGCTGTTCTGCAACGCCTGTCCAGTATTGATGATCACGTCGATACTCACGCTCAAGCGGAAAATCTTGTAAAGCCACATGTAGCTTCGCCTGTGCGTCTGCAATTGCGGCAACTTGCGCTACTGTCGTTTGCATGGGATGGTCACCCATGAGACGTGGTGCAATCTGTGCGGGCTTATCTGCAATCACATGAACCGCGTGTCCGCTATGCTTTAACGGCACTGCAACGGGTACATCATGAGTCTCCAATTGCTCAAGTACAGGAATAAGTTCACCTGCCCCTTGTGCATCTAACTCTTCAAACACGGTAAGTACAT
>Ga0105240_10007881_pt1 | contig 15357 bp, 17 predicted proteins | sample KBSC54metaG_FD_80426 | JGI IMG/M metagenome (GOLD analysis project Ga0105240, IMG submission 80426) | Corn rhizosphere microbial communities from Kellogg Biological Station, Michigan, USA - KBS C5-4 metaG | ecosystem: Host-associated > Plants > Roots > Rhizosphere > Soil | place: Michigan, USA... | reverse complement strand
CGCTTCTCCGTCCGCCATATCTTTGTTGGCATCGAGGATTTGGATTTCGGAGACCAACCCTCCGCACTGCAGCGCGAAGGCTGCGCAAGAGCCGACACGCCCGCCGCCGCCGATGATGGTGACTTTCATTGTTCGTGGTTTATTTCGCCCGTGCCAGGATTTGATCGGTAATGGCTTGGACCAGGGCTTCGGCCTCAGGATCGGCGGGGGCACCCGACGGGGCCTCCGGGGGACCGCCGTCCGGGACCGCACAGGTCACGCCTGGCCGCCAGCCATCGTTGTCGCACAGTTCGCATTCCTTGAGTCCGAAGCGCGGATCGGGGATGCCCAGGCTCTGCTTGATTTTCAACAGGTCCTGCAATTGGATGGGGGTCATGGTCTTCACGGGTTTGCCCAGCTGTGAAGCGACGAGCACTGTTCGGCAGTAGGCTTCAAGGATTTCCATTTTGAAATAGGCGTCCTCGACGTCGTTATGGCTCCAGGTGACCACGCCATGATTGGCCATCAAAATCGTGTTGTGCTTGTCCACCAGGTCGGCCACCAGCTTGCCCATCTCCGGAGTGCCGGGCGTGCGGTAAGGGGCAGTGGCTACCGACGCGAAAACTTCGAACTCCGGGATCATGCAGGTCGGCGGTTCGACGCCGGCAACCGCAAAGCCGGTGGCGTAGGGCGGATGACAATGGACCGTGGCCACTGCGCGAGGCTGCCGTTTCATGATCTGCAAGTGCATCAGGATTTCACTGGTGCGCTTTTTGGCGCCGCAAAGCTGGTTGCCTTCCAGGTCGACCAGGCACATGTCTTCGGGTTTCATGAAACCTTTGGAGACAAGCGTGGGAGTGCACAGGGCAATATCCTCCGCTACGCGAATGGCGATGTTGCCGCCGTTTCCGTCGACGTAGGCGCGTTGCCAAAGCCGCCGTCCCATCTCACAAATTTGCGCCTTCAGCGCTTCCAGCTTCGGCGAATGAAAGAACGCCACAAGTTGATCCTTCGAGCTCTTAGCGGTCACGGGCTGGCTTGGAGCGGCGGCGGGGCCGTTATTTTGGTGCACGGCAGTTCCGCGATTGGTGGAGTCGAGATCTCGGAGGAAGTCCTTGGCTGAAGGTGTCAGCAGGGCATCGGCCGGCAGCGAGCGCAGGTCCTTGCCGGCGCGCAACATCTCTTCCAAATCGCGAACGCTGATCACCTGTTTCATGATTTCAAGGGGGTATAGTTAATTTCGTCAATGAGAGCCGCGTTGGTCGCGTCGACGGGCGTTGGCCCCGCAAACGGACAGGCGGCCTCGCGGCCTTCAATAAAGCCGATGGTCTGGCCCACGCCGCCGCCCATGTCGTCATACACCACGAGGCTCGGGTCTTTGCTCAATCCGGGCGGCGGTTCCGATCCGTTTTGGAAGTGGTCGCGCGTGAATGGTGAAACAATCAGCCAGCGCGCGCCAGCCAGCGAGGGAACCGTAACGCTCAGAGTTACTCGCCCGATGACAGTTCCCAGCCTCATGAGTTTTCGTCCACAATGCCGACGATCAGCCAGCGGGCAGGGCTTCGATCGTCGCCGACGGCTTTGCGAGCGGCCATTCCGTCGGAGGAAATGATCACGCGCTCGTGCAGGCCGGCTCCGTGGGCATCGATGGCGACTTGGGGCACGCCCTCCGCCTGTCCGGTGCCATCAATCGGCTGGCAAATGACTAACCTCCAGCCTTCCAGGCTGGGATGCTTCCGGGTGGCCACCACGTTGCCTTCGACGCGTGCTAAGAGCATCGGTTGGCCCTCCGGCGGATTGCAGAGCCGCCCGCAACGTGGGGCCCGAAACCGGGTAAACTTGAGACAACGGAGAGGCGCACTTCAGTAGATCCTTAAATTATCCACCATGACGCACCGTCGGACGCGGCAGAAGGTCTTGGGATTCGTCACTCCTTCGCCGGTGGGGGTCGCGATGGAGTAGCTCAGGTAGCCTTCGCCGCCCAGCCCGAGACCGGCCATGCACGGCCCGTTCTTCACAAACAAGGTGGTGTCCAGGGCACGGGCCATCGAGGTCATGTGCTCCACGTCATGCGAGTGGATAATGGAGGTATGCTTGTAATTGTGCTCCGCTGCGAGCGATGCCTGAATCCCTTCCTCGACGCTGTTCACGCGCACGATCGGGATGAACGGCATCATCTGCTCCTCTCTCACGAACGGATGGTCCGCGTTGGTTTCCGCAAACAAGAGCTCCACTTTGTCGGGGACACTGAGCCCCGCTGCTTTGGCCAACACGGCGGCGTCTTTTCCAATCAACGTCTTGTTGACGACCGGCTCCGGACAGCCCGCCCCGTGACCTTCCTTGAAGCTGAAGGCCTCTTTGGTCAGGCGGTCGAGTTGGGCGGAATTCAGCCGCACGGCACCGTGCAATTCCATTTGTTTCATCAGTTCGTCGGCCATGCTCTGCAAGACAAAGACCTCTTTTTCACCGATGCACAGGAGATTGTTGTCGTAGGCGGCTCCCTGGATGATGGAGCGGGCGGCCCGTTTCATGCATGCCGTGTCGTCCACCAGCACCGGCGGGTTGCCGGGTCCGGCGCAAATGGCGCGCTTGCCGGTTTGCATGGCCGCCTTCACCACTCCGGGGCCGCCGGTGACGCAGAGCAGGCGGACGGCCTCGTGGCCGCAAATGGTTTTGAACGACTCGAGCGTCGGTTGTTCGATAATTGTCACCAGGTTCTGAATCCCGGTCTCGCGCTGGATCACCTTGTTGTACTCACGGACCGCGAGGGCGGCGCATTTCGCGGCGGAGGGATGCGCGTTGAAAACCACGGCGTTTCCGGCGGCGACGATATTGACAATGTTTCCGCTGAGAGTCGGGATGGAATGCGTTGAGGGGGTGATGGCGGCGACCACGCCAAACGGCGTGTACTCTTCCAAGGTAATTCCATGGTCGCCGCTTCGGGCGTCGGGGTGGAGCCATTCCACGCCGGGCACCAGCTTGATGATTTTCAGCTTCTCGATCTTGTGGTCGAGCCGGCCGATCCTCGTCTCTTCCAATTCAATTTTGCCCCATTCGACCGCGTTGGCCTCGGCCATTCCCTTGACGATTTCGATGACTTTTGCGCGGGCGGCCACGCCATTCTTTCGGAGCTGAAGGAAACCTTCGTGGGCGGCGGCGCAGGCCTGGTTGGCGTCCTGAAATACGCCGAAGGTTCCCGAGCCGTTCGACAGGCTGCCTCCACTTGGGTGCCCGTTGTTGCTGCAGCCGCACGCGGGGGCGGGCGGGGCAGGGTAGGTCGCTGGGGTCGGGGTCGTGCCCCCCTGGCCGAGGCGGCCCAGGACCTCGGCCACCACATCGCGGATTAACGTCTCGTTCACTACACTCATAAGCTTGGTTTGCCTGATTATGACTTCGCGCTGTAAATCTCTTCGCCGAGGACATCGACACTATCGACGATGCCAATGATCACCGCATCGACGGGGGCGTCCTTGAGGTTCGGTGCCAGCCGAGCCGAGCTGCCCTGGCAGAACAGCACCAATTCGCCAACGCCGGCGCCCACGCTATCCACCGCCACGATCGTGTTGGTGCCCGGCCGGAATTGGGTCGGGTCTTTATCGTCGACCAGTTGCGGGCGGAGGAGTAACAACTTGCGACCCGTCATGGACGCATCTTTCTTGGTCGCGACCACCGAACCTTCAACTCGAGCCAGGAACATAAGTGGGACTGGTTAACGCCTAAGCCGCTGATCTTTTTTCCCACGGGCCGATGAGCGCCGCGAGGTTTTTAATGACCGTTCACCCGGGGGAAGCCCGGTGACTTACTTCGCCACTGGTTTTTTTGGCAGCACCGCTTCGACGTCCGCGTGCGGACGGGCGATAACGTGTACGCTGACGAGCTCGCCTTTGATGGCCTTAATGGCCTGAGCCCCGGCATCGGTGGCCGCCTTCACCGCGGCCACATCGCCGACGACGACTGCCGTGACCAGGGCGTTGCCGACCTGGGTCATGGGGCCGGCCAGTTCCACGTTCGCCGCTTTGAGCATGGCATCGGTGCCCTCTACGAGGGCAACCAAACCGCGCGTTTCGATGAGTCCAATTGCTTGATGAGCCATATATGTGTGTTGATGATTAAATTTGAAATCGGGAGTTAATTGAAAGTCGAGGCTGGGGTCTTCAGATCCTGGGTCAAACGAGGTTCGGCGGAGCCCGGCTTTTCCAGGAAGCGCTTGACCTCGCGGGCAACCACGAGCTCCTCATTGGTAGGGATCACGAGGATCTTTACTCGGGAATTCGGAGCACTGATTACCGCCTCCGAGGCTTTGGTGGTCGCATTTTTCTCGGCGTCCAGAACCAGCCCGAGCTGGTCGCAGCCGGCGCAGACCAACCGTCGGACCACGGTGTCATTCTCGCCGATCCCGGCGGTGAACACGAGGGCATCGGCCCCGTTGAGCTGGAGGAGGAACGAGCCAATCCAGTGTCGGATGTGATGAACGAAAACTTCCACGGCGAGCTGCGCTCTGGAATTGCCCTGGGCGGCTTGCTGCTGGATATCCCGGATATCGTTGAATCCTCCGGAGAGCGCGCGCAGCCCGGCTTCCTTGCAGAGCAAGCGTTCTGCTTCCTCCAGGGTAAGGCCCATGGACCGCATCAGGAAGGGCAGGGCGAAGGCATCGAGATCTCCGACCCGGTTATTTTGTGGCAAGCCCGACTGCGGGCTGAGCCCCATGCTGGTGCCGATGGCCACGCCGTTGAGAATGCCGGTGACGGAGGAGCTGCCACCCAGGTGGCAGGAGATCACGCGCAGGGCGGGGTCGCGCACCGGGGTGACGCCACCGTCCACATAGAGCCGCCGGGTTCGCGTGGCCACGTCTTCACGGCCCAGCAATTCGGCGGACCGCTCCGCGACAAATTTGTGGCTGGCCCCGTGGAACCCCCACCGCCGGACCCCATGCTCGAACCAGGCTTCCGGAACAGCGTACCGCACGGAGGCTGGAGGGGCCCACTGATAAAAGGCGGTTTCAAACAAGCCCACCAAAGGCACCGAGGGCATCCGCTGAGCGAATAAGCGAATGCCGGTGATATAGGGTGGGTTGTGGGCGGGAGCGACGCCGTTGAAGGCTTCCATGGCCTTGACGACGTCCTCGTCGAGGCGCACACAGCCGTTGACGCCGCGTGCCATGATCGTCTTGAAGCCGACCGCGGCCAAGTCCCGATCGCTGCCGATGTGTCCGGCATCCTTGATCTGTTGCAAACAATCCGCGATCGCCTGCGGGTAATCCGCGACCCGCTCGAAGCCCCCCTTGTGCAACATGCGCTCCTCGCCGTTCGAAAAATCGAACAGACGCCACTTGAGGGAGGTGGAGCCCAGGTTAGCAACGAGGATCTTCATCGGCTAACGGGCAGAGGCCGCGCGGCGTAACGCCGGGAGCGGGCGAGGTGATGTTGGGTAGCTGAGGGCATTGGGCTTGGGATAATCCCAGCCGGTTTACTGCAGCCACTTACCCAGGACGGACAGACCTTCGTGCGGACGGGGGATTACTTGCACGCTGATCACCTGTCCGACTTGCGCCGCTGCCGCGGCACCTGCGTCCGTCGCCGCTTTGACCGCGGCAACGTCGCCGCGGAAGAAACCGGTGACATACCCGCTGCCGACTTTTTCCCAGCCGACCAGGGTGACGTTGGCCGCTTTGAGCGCGGCATCACACGCCTCGAGCAAAGCGCACAGGCCTTTGCATTCAATCATTCCAATCGCTTGTTGAGCCATAAATCTGTTGTTGGTTAAGAGTTGTTTCAGGCTTGCTTCGGCTTGTTGTTCGGGTCACCCAGGAAGGATTTCAGCAAATCCTCATGGGGACGGGCCAGGATGTGGGAGCTAACCAGCTCGCCGACTTTGGCCGCCGCTTTGGAGCCGGCGTCGACCGCCGCTTTGACACTGCCCACATCGCCGCGGCACAAGACGGTAATCAAGCCGCCACCGATGGGTATCGTTTTTACCAGGCTCACGTTGGCCGCTTTGACCATGGCGTCGCTGGCCTCCACGCTGCCGACGTAGCCTTTCGTTTCGATCATTCCTAATGCTTCGCTCATACGTTAATTAATGTGTTAATCTTTGCTGTCCCAATCTTCTGCCTCAAATTGTTCGGGTGGAGTTGGCCGGCTCACGTTAAAAGTTCGCACGGAGTTTCCGGCTGCAAATTGCACGCATTCCCTTCATCAGTGTCGATATGCACCTCTAACTTAAAACTCTTATCCACGCGCACCAGCATCCGATCCAATATCAAACCGCACGTCCCCCCAATTCTCAGCTTCATCTCGTCGCCGGCCTTCACACTATAAAAGTCTGCATCGGCAGGCGACATGTGGACGTGACGCAAGGCGCGGATGACGCCCTCGGGCATCTCGAAAAATCCGGCGGGGCCCATCAGCATACATCCCAAAGTCCCCTTGATGTTTCCCGAACTGCGCAGCGGCAGCTCAAATCCCAAGGCGATGCCGTCCGTATATGAAAGTTCCACCTGGTTCAAATTTCGGCACGGACCTAGAATCCTGAGGTTGGAGATCACGCGGCTGCGGGGGCCGATCAAGGTGAGGGTTTCCTTGGCGGCAAACTGACCGTCCTGATAAAGCCACTTGTGCACCGTCAGTTGGTGCCCTTTGCCGAACAGCGCCTCAACGGCCTCGGGCGTGAGATGACAGTGCCGCGCGCTCACATTGACCACGAGCGGATTCGGGGAGGAGGCTGGCCGTGGCAAAGGCTTGCTTAACCTCGCATACACGGCTTGGCGAACGATATGTTCCACCACGGCACGATGAGGTTTTGCTTGGCCATTTGCTAGCATACGCGCTCCTTTTTGACAGAATCTGGGTGCAGGTCAACAAAATTATTGCAAAAGCTACCAAATTATACCAGGATCCATTCAGATGCAGTCCGAAGAACGGCAACACATCATTGGAGAGTATCTCCAGAAAGTGGAATTTGCGTCGCTGGAAGAAATTGCGAAGCAGGTAGATGCATCGATTTCCACAGTTCGTCGCGACCTCACGCTTTTGGAATCAACCGGGAACGTTCGGCGAACGCATGGTGGCGCCCGTGTGGTGGCTCCCAAATCCGATGAGTTTACCTTTTCGACTAGGGATACGCATCAACTGGCCGAGAAAGAAGCTATCGGGAGGGCCTGTGCCGAGCTGATTGGGCCGAATCAGAGCGTCATCATTGATGCGGGCACGACGGTTTACCATGTCGCCCGGTACCTGGAGCCGAAATTCCCTCAAATTGTAACGAATTCCCTGCCCGTCGCTAATCTGTACGCCTCGGCGAATCGTTTGGAAGTCGTGCTTTCCGGGGGAGTCATTTATCCCAGGCTGGGTGTTTTGGTGGGGCCCCTGGCGGTGGAATCCTTCTCGAAGATTCATGCGGACATTGCGATCATGAGCGCCGGCGGGATCGCTTTGGACGGTATCACCAATTCCCACGGGTTGCTCATCGATATCCAGCGCGCGATGATCCAGGCGGCGCAAAAAGTGATCTTCTGCTTCGATCACACCAAGTTTGGGCGCCAATCCTTCCTGCCGCTCTGTGGCCTCGAATCGGTCGATGTCGTGGTCAGCGACGGTTCTGCGCCCTCCGAATTGGTGCAAGCGTTGCGGGCCCGAGGAGTCGAAGTCGTGCTGGCGCCGCTCGGCGACGGCGCGGGCGTGCCCGCGCTGGTCTGACTTCACTGACGCGGCGGTACGCCGGCCTGGTTCGTCCTCCGGTCCCCTCCCCTCCCTATTCTTCGATCCCCTCAGGCGCAGAACGAGCACGAGACTTGACCTATTCGGATGATATGTTATGTCTATAATAAGTGACACTTTCTCAGGCAGCACGGCGCGGTTCTGTCCCGGTTTTCAACAACGCGGCCCTCGGCCGCCGGGATGATTCTCCTCCCGGCAGGGTCAGGGATTCAGCCGCCCGGCTGCCTCTCCGCGCGGTGCGGACCGGTCCCGGGAATTGCCTAGTGGCGGCTCGCTAATGGTCATCATAAATTCCTCGCGCATGCCCGAACCGGGTCTGGTACAGAGCCTGCTTAAGAGGCCGCGGGGTCCGAGTAGTAGGGAATTTGAATGGACAGAGAAGCCAACTTGATTGTTACGGGCACGCCTCCCGCCTTCAGTCCGCACCGCACCGTCCGCGACCGCTTCGAACCCTCTTCTGGCCGGACACAGCCCCGAACCAACCTCCCCCTCGTGAAAGCTTTATTCCACCTTAGTCGTTTCCGGATGGGGGCCGCGCTGATCTACGTGCTGTGGGCGGGGTCAGCCCGGCTCCCTGCGGCCACCACGACCCTGCTTGGCTGGAGCGACGTGGGCATGCATGAGATGGACGACCAAGACATGTCGGTCTACTCACTAATGCCTCCGTACAGCACCATCCACGCGCAGCTGATGTCGGGCGGGCTTTTGGTGACGAACCCGGCGGGGTTTACGGTTACTTACCAGGCCATTGCGGATGCCAAAGGTTCAATCAACAGCACCTCGCAGGGCAAAGGGAACTTTTACCAATATGCCCAGGCGCTCTTTGGCCAAAGCTTGAAAGCGGATCAAGGCCTGGCCGGATTTTCCATGCCGGGCAGCGCCAATCGGCCGCAGGCCATGGTGTTTGATGCCTCGCAAAACTCCTTCACCGCCCAAGGTATCCCCATTACGCCGTATGATGATCAGGGCCGGAAGAACCGGTTCCCCTTGATGCGCCTGGTGGCTCGTGATGGTTTGGGGACGGTGTTGGCCACGACGGACATCGTGCTGCCGGTCACCGATGAAATGGACTGCCGCGCCTGCCACGCCTCGGGATCGCAAACGACCGCTCGTCCGCCGGAAGGGTGGGCGTGGGAAGTCGATCCCATACGGGATTACAAGCTGAACGTGTTGCGGAGCCATGATGATCACCTGCTGGGGACCTCGGATTATACACAAACCTTGAGCGAGGCGGGCTACAATCGTGCCGGGCTGGTGGCTACGGTCACGCAGGATGGGAAGCCGGTATCCTGTGTGTTGTGCCATGCCTCGGGCGCCCTGCCGGGCTCCGGGCTACCCGGGGGGCGGCCGCTCACCCAGTTGATGCACACGAAGCATTCTTACGTTTCTGACCCGCAGTCTGGCTCGGCTTTGAATATTCTGACGAATACCGCCGGATGCCTGCTCTGCCATGCCGGGCCGGAGAACGTGGCGCTGCGCGGCGTCCATCATAATACGATCCGCCCGGACGGGGCCTTGGCGATGCAGTGCCAAAGCTGTCATGGTTCGATGACCGCGGTGGGGAGCCTGGCCCGCAAAGGCTGGGTAGATGAGCCGGCGTGTCAAAGTTGCCACACGGGCACGGCGACGAGTAACCGCGGATCGATCCGCTACACGAGCGTCTTTGATGGCACCGGCAACGTCCGCCTGGCCACCGACCTCACGTTTGGCACGCCGACCAACTCGCAGACTGGCGGGTTCGGGTTGTTTCAGCACTCTCTTGGCCATGGCGGATTAGATTGCGCCGTCTGCCACGGATCGACCCATGCCGAAGTGGTTAGTTTGCAGGCGAACGAAAATGTTCAATCGCAGCATGCCCAGGGTCAGGCGGGGGTCCTCGCCAGTTGCAATACTTGTCACCCGACGCGGCCTTTGGGAAGCGCGGGAGGGCCGCACGGGTTGCACCCGGTGGATTCGCAGTGGGCCTCCAGCCACGAAACCACCCGCTCCGCCTGCCAAGTCTGCCACGGCACGGATTATCGCGGAACGGTTCTGTCCCGGGCCCAGGCCGACCGAACGTATTCGGCTTTTGGCACACAGCATTTCTGGTCCGGATTCCAGGTTGGATGCTACACGTGCCATGCCGGGCCGAACAGCGGTGATGGAGGGGGCACGAATTCAAACATCGCCCCAGCGACGAGCAGCCTCACGGCCAACGCCACGGCGGGCGCTCCGGTCACCATTACCTTGCAGTCTTTCGACGCCAACGGGAACGCCTTAGCTTACCAGGTCATCACCCAGCCCGTTCACGGGACCGTTAGTCTCAACGGCAATGTCGCTACCTACTTCCCAGGGCCGGGCTATATCGGCACTGATTCCTTCACCTACGCCGCGTGGGATGGTTCCACCGACTCGAACCTGGGCACCGTTTCTTTAACCGTCAGTGCCGGTCAATGTGCGCTGGCCACCAGCGCCTTGGCCCCCACCGCAGCCTTTCCAAAGTGGCCGGTTCCGTTCCGCGCCGCCGCCGTCCTGTCGGCGTGTTCCGGCTCGATTAGCTATGATTGGGACTTCGGAGATGGCACGCCGCATGGGTCGGGCACGAATGTCTCCCACGTTTATCCCGTCGCGGCTGACTATACCTGGACGGTGACCGCGCGCTCGGGCACTGCTGCGAGCACCATTAGTGGAAATGTCACGATCAGCCCCACGCTCGGGCCGCCTCTCACCCTGACGTTGATCCCTCTGGGGTTCATGGTGGAGCTTTCCTGGCCTGCCGATGCCGTGCCGACCTCGCTGGAAACCGCGATTGATCTGGGTCAGCCCTTCTGTTGGCAGCCCGATGTGGACCCGATTTTTTCGGATGGCTCTAATAACATCGTTTACGTCCTAGTGACCACTGATCAACAAAGTTTTCGGCTCCGGCGGTTACCGTAGGGGCGGAGCGATTTTTCCGATTAGTTTACCGATACCAAACCTATGCATGCTCGAGTTCAGAAAATTCCCGCGTTGGCCTTGGCCGCAGCGTTGCAAATTCTGCCCATGGCCCGCGTCGCTTGCGTTAACCAGGTGGCCAGTCCCTCGGGTTTTGCCATCGTGTTCAGGTGGTTTGCCGGTGCCGTTGCGCTCCTGGGCAGCTACCATGCTGTATCCGGGGCTTCGGCGGCGGTTGCTGGCATGCAGAACCTGAATCCGATTGGGCCGATCACCACTAATGCGACCGGCAAGGTGAGTCAGACCTTTGCCTATCGGATTGTCGTCACCAACCCCGGCGTCGATACCGCCCAGGCTTACTACAACGCCTCGCCTCTGCCGCCTGGATTGACCATTAACACCAATATTGGGGGCAACGGCTACATTACCGGTGTGCCCACGACGGCTGGGGTTTATCCCGTTACATTACTAGCGGGCAACGCCAACTACGTCGGCGTCGTGACACTTCCTGCGACGATCACCATCACTAGCGCGAGTGGTTCCTCGCCGCCAGCCATCACCGGGCCGCCGACCAACCAGACCGCGCAGGTGGGGGCGAACGTTACCTTCACTGCCACCGTCACCGGCACCAGCCCGTTAAGCTACGTTTGGAAGTTTGGGTCGGCATCGATCCCGGGCGCAACGACATCCGCGCTCCAACTCGCCAACGTGCAAACCACCAACTCCGGCACGTACAGTGTCACGGTGACGAATTCTGCCGGGTCGGCGTCGGCCTCGGCAAATTTGACGGTGAACGCACCTTCGAGCCCACCCAGCATTACCGCGCAACCGCAGAACGTGACCGTGACCAACGGCGCCGACGCCACCTTCGCGGTGACGGCGGCCGGCACCGCCCCGCTGAGCTACCGATGGTATAAGGGCTCCGCGGGCATCCAGGCGGCCACCGGTTCCAGTTACACGGTATCCGCCGCCAGCACGAATGATACCGGGGGCTACAGTGTGGTGATCACCAACGCGTCCGGATCCGTGACCAGTTCGGTCGCCACTTTGACGGTCCTGGTTCCGCCGGTCATTCTGACCCAACCGCTGAGCGTGACGGTGACCAACGGGGCCTCAGCCAATTTCACGGTGGTCGCCACGGGCCTGCCCGCGCCGACGTATCAGTGGACGTTCAACGGGACCAACCTCGCGGGCGCCACTTTAAGCAGCTACTCGATATCCAAGGTTCAAACCAGCAACGCCGGCACTTACAAGGTCGTCGTCAGCAATTCCTCGGGATCGGAGACGAGTTCGGCGGCTCTTTTGAGCGTGCAGACCGCCGTTTCGAATCCATTTAAGATCTCCACGCCCCAGTGGGCTAACAACACCTGGAGCCTCCAGATTAGCGGTCCTGCCCAGACCAACTACGTCGTGTGGCGTTCCACGGATCTGATGAACTGGACGGCCATCAAGACGAACTTCTCGTCGACCGGCACTGTGCAGGTCTCCGATCCCAATGCTCCTCCAGCGGCCGGGTTCTATCGCGCCACACTGAATCCCTGAGCGAATTCCACCAGCGCTCCGCTGATCGCCTCAGCGGAGCGCTTTCGCCTCCCCCTCACTCATGAACCGACTGACCGACGCGGGACTCAGTCCGCGTTACTCGACCCGGGCGCGACGCGCGCTCACCCTGCTTTCGCTGGCGCAGTTGACGCGCACCTTTGCGGAAGACCACTTCGATTATCGCTACGAGAATTACCAGGAAGACGCCGGGCGCATCGGTGTTGACACACACTCCTGGTTATTCGAGAAGAAGATCACCTCCTGGCTGACGCTGCAAGGGGACCTGGTGTATGATGCGATCAGTGGGGCCACGCCGACCGGCGCGCCGCCGGCAGCGGATATCAAAGCGCCGTTTCCCCAGCCGGGACCGCTGAGCACCAGCGTGCCGCTGGCGCACATGGAAGACCAGCGGTGGGCGGGTGCACTGGATACCGCGATGACTTTCGGGCGTCATCACATCACGCCCCAGTTTTCCTACAGCGAAGAGCACGATTACATTTCCTATGGCGGGGCGTTGAACTACTCGCTGGACCTGAACGAGAAGAACACGAGCCTCAACCTGGGCTGGGCCCACGCCTGGGACACGATCCTGCCCTACCGGGGCACCTACATCACCCAGAAGCATGATAAGGACACCGACGACTTTTTGGTCGGGGTAAATCAGATCCTGGGCCCGAAGACGGTGGTCTCGGCTAATTTCACCTTTCGTAACAGCCGTGGCTACCTGGCCGATCCCTACCGGGGCGTGCTATTCGACGATTACCCCCAGCTCGACCTCAACAGCCCCAGCCTGTTTCCCGAAAAACGACCGGACCACCGGCAGAGCTATATTCCTTATGTAACACTCCTGCAGTACATCACGCCTCTGCATGCGAGCGTGGAGGGCTCATACCGGTTTTACGATGACACCTTCGGCGTCAAAGCGCACACCGTCGATTTGAGCTGGCATCAAAAGATCGGCAAACGCTTTCTGGTCTCGCCGATTTTTCGTTACTATTACCAGACGGCCGCCGATTTCTACGCGCCGCAGTTCCCGGGTGATCCGTCCAATCCGTTTGATCCCGCGCCTATACCTGAGTATTATTCAGCCGATTACCGGCTCTCGAAAATGGAAACTTTCACCGTTGGAGTGGAGCTAAGCGCGAAGGTCACCGAGTGGCTATCGCTGGACGTTGGGTATAAGCGCTACGCGATGTATGGCCTGGATGGCGTGACCTCATCCACCGCTTATCCGAAAGCTAACGTGTTCACCGTCGGAGCAAGATTATGGTTCTAGGCGCCCAGGATTCCAGTCAGCTGGTGTATGACCGCGTCAAGCGTTCCGCACAGTCGACGGTCACGGCGGGTTTTCACAAGCTGTCCTTCCAGGCGATGAACACGCCTTGCCGTGTGAGTTTTGTGACGCCCAATCCCAACCTGGCCCGGGATTTTCAGGCGGAGGTTCTGCAATGGGTGTCTTGGTTCGAAGCGCGGTACTCGCGGTTCATCAACGACAGTATCATCGGGCAGATCAATTTAGCCGCCGGCCTACATTGGGTCGAGGTCGACCCCGAGACCGATGCCCTGTTCGGCCTTTGCCAGGAGATGATCTTTTTCACCCGCGGTGTGTTCGATCCGACCGCGCTGCCCCTCATCCGGCTGTGGAATTGGAAGGCCAAACCGCCGGTGATTCCCTCCGCCGAGGCTCTTCAACGGGCGCAGGAGTTGGTTGGGTGGCGCAAGATCGAGCGGCGCGCCGGGGGGATATTTTTGCCGCAAAAAGGCATGTGCCTCGATTTGGGGGGCGTCGGCAAAGAATACGCGGTGGACCGTGTCCTGACGCTGGCCTTGGAGCGCGGCATCACCGATGTGTTGGTGGATTTCGGCGCCGATATCCGTGTTCACGGCCAGCCGCCGGAGAAGGGGGCCTGGCATATCGGCTTGGAGGATCCAACTAATCCCGGGCACGTCTGGGTTGGTGTGGCGGTGAAGCAACACGCCGTCGCGACCTCGGGAGATTACCTTCGTCATTTTGTTCACAACGGCCGGCGGTATGGCCATATCCTCGACCCACGAACCGGTTACCCCGTCGACAATGGCATTCTGTCGGTCTCCATTATCGCTCCTCACTGCACGTTTGCCGGAATTCTTTCGACGTCGGTGTGCGTGCTGGGACCGCAGGAAGGGGCCGCGCTTATCGGTCTGTGCCCGGGCGTCGAGGGATGTATCACGACGGTGAACAATCGCTTCCAAACCAAAGGTTTTTATGCATACACAACTTCTTGAAAATCCGTTCCACTCCACCCGTTCGCAGGCCGGCCCCGGGATCACCCGGCAGATTTGCCACGGGATCAAGCAGAGCCTGCGGCTCGTCACCTCGGCGGCGACCGGGTGCGGCCCGGGTCTGGCGTCGGCGCTGGTGGTCGCCACGCTCTGTTGCGGAGGTACGGTGCGGGGCGCAGTCAAGGTGGGGGATGCGTTCCCCGAACTCAGCGGCTTTAAGCTCGAGGGCAAAATCCCCGCGGGGTTGCAGGGCAAGGTGGTAATGGTGGATTTTTGGGCCTCCTGGTGTGAGCCCTGCAAGCAATCCTTCCCGGTGATGGAGGATCTTCACCGGCGCTTTAGCGACAAAGGGTTGGTCATCGTGGCCATCAACGTCGATGAAAACCGTGCCGATATGGAAGCGTTTTTAAAGAAGAATGCCGCCGGTTTTGCCGTCGTGCGAGATGGCGGACAAAAGCTGGTCGAGAAAGCCGGGATCGCCACCATGCCAAGTTCGTTCCTCATTGGTCGCGACGGCAAGGTCCGCTTCGTGCACACGGGTTTTCGGGGGGCGGAAACCAAGAAGAAGTACGAGGAAGAGATCGAAGGTCTTCTTAAATAGCTGAGCCATGAAGATGAAACTGCTACTTGGGTTGCTGGGTTTGGCGGCGCTGGTTACCGCCACGGGCTGTCACAACGTCAAGCCCTGGCAGCGCGCCACGTTGGCTGACGTGACCATGCGCCCGGACCGCGATCCCATCGGAACCGCAATGAGCGAGCATATTTTCTTTTCGCGCGAAACAGCCTCTGGCGGGCGCGGTGTCGGCGGCGGCGGGTGCGGATGTAATTAAAAAACGGGTGAACTCGAGGGGCCAATGGATTCGTTGAGGGTGTGCAAAATGTCGCGAGTGTCTTCGGAACGTCCGTCGCGCATCCGCGACAGGATCTGCCGCGACCCAAGGCGGAT
>Ga0105240_10007880_pt1 | contig 15360 bp, 12 predicted proteins | sample KBSC54metaG_FD_80426 | JGI IMG/M metagenome (GOLD analysis project Ga0105240, IMG submission 80426) | Corn rhizosphere microbial communities from Kellogg Biological Station, Michigan, USA - KBS C5-4 metaG | ecosystem: Host-associated > Plants > Roots > Rhizosphere > Soil | place: Michigan, USA... | reverse complement strand
GGTTTGGTTGCGGCTACGCACCTAAAGCTCCGGGCACGGCCGGGTCGTTGGCTGCGCTGGTAATTGCCTGGTTGCTGCACGCATATGCCGGCGTATCGGCGATGGGAATGGCCTGGCTCTCGGTGCTGCTGGCGATGCCGGGAATTTGGGCGGCCGATGTGGTGGCGCGGGAAAGCGCCAGAAAAGATCCGCAGATCGTGGTGGTTGGTGAAGTGGTAGGACAATGGATGGCACTCGCCGGCGCCACTGCGCTCAACTGGAAGAGCTGGCTGCTGGCCTTCCTGCTGTTTCGCCTGTTCGATATCTGGAAGCCGCCGCCGGTGCGGCAACTGGAGCGTTTGCCTGGCGGGCTGGGCATTGTGGCTGACGACGCCATGGCCGGTGTATACGGCGCGCTTGTATTGTTCGCGGCTGGATGGTTCAATCTTTATTAGTAGTCCGGTTTGCCTCTGTCGGTTTCTATGGCCTTTCGAAAATCCTCTGATCCCCGTCCGCAGATTCTGGAAGTGTCGCCCGCGGCGGCGATCCCAGGCGGTGAATTTCAAGTCCGCGGCAAGAATTTTGCCGGCTCGGGTCGCGCGTCGGTAACCATCGGCGCCGCGCCCGCAGCGCTGGTGGTGGGCTCGGATTCCTATCTGATCGTGCGGGTTCCGGAAAATGCCGCCGGCGGCCAGTTGGTGGTGAGCCAGAACGGCGATATCAGCACGCCGCGACCCCTGCAGGTAGGCGTGCAGATCGCCGACGGGCTTCACCCCATCGCCAATCCGGCTGTAGATAGCCACGGCAATATCTACGCGACCTTCAGCGGGTCGCGCGGCCAGAAGACGCCGGTTTCGATCTTTCAAGTGGAAGCCACCACCGGGCAAACCGTTCCCTTCGTCAGCGATTTGATGAATGCCAGCGGCCTGGCCATCGATCAGGACGACGTGCTATACGCCTCCAGCCGCCAGGAGGGAAACATCTATCGCGTATCTTCGGCGGGGAACAGCGCGATTTACGTCGAAGGCATGGGCGTCGCCACCGGCATCGTCTTCGATCCAGAGGGCAACCTGTATGTCGGCGACCGCAGCGGCACCATCTTCAAAGTGAGCCGGCAGCGGCAGATCTACGTGTTCGCTACGCTCGAGTCTTCGATCTCGGCCTATCATCTGGCCCTAGGACCTGACAAGTATTTGTACGTGACCGGGCCTACCACTTCGAGTTTCGATTGCGTGCACCGCATTTCTCCGGCTGGTGAAGTGGACGTGTTTTATCGGGGCCTGGGACGGCCGCAAGGCATGGCGTTTGACGCCCAAGACAATTTGTACGTCGCCGCATCCTTTCAGGGCCGGCGCGGCGTGGTGCGCATCACTCCGGATAAGCAAGCCGAATTGTTCCTGTCGGGACCGGGCATTGTCGGTCTCGCGTTTGCGCCCGGCAAGGACCTGGTGCTGGCCACCAGCGGCGCACTCTATCGCGTTCATGTGGATATCGACGGTCGGCGCTCCGCATAAATGGCAGACGCGGAAATCATCGCGGTCGGTTCCGAATTGCTGACACCGAGCCGCATCGATACCAACTCCTTGTGGCTCACCGATCAACTAAACGGGCTGGGCGTCGAAGTGCGCCGCAAGATGGTGATCGGAGACGATCGGGAGTTGTTGGCCAAGTCCCTACGCCAGTCTTTGACGCAGGTGAACATTGTTATCCTGAGCGGCGGCCTGGGCCCCACTGAGGACGACGTAACGCGCGAAGCTGTGGCGGAAGCATTGGATCGCGGGCTGGTGTTTCGTCAGGATTTGCTCGATGCGCTGAATGAACGCTTTCGACGTCTGAATCGCAAAATGGCGGATAACAACCGCCGGCAGACTTTTGTGGTGGAGGGCGCCGATCCCTTGCCTAACGGGCGAGGCACCGCCGCCGGACAATGGATTGAATGTGACGGCAAGGTGATCATGTTGCTGCCGGGTCCGCCGCATGAATTGAAGGCCATGTTCTTGGGGGAGTGTCTGCCCCGGCTCGAAAAGAAATTGCCGGCGCAGGTGATTCGGACACGCTTTTATCGCGTCGCGGGAATGGGCGAATCGGATTTGGATCAACTGATCTCTCCGCTGTACAAGCCCTACGCCAACCCGACGACGACGATTCTTGCGGGCGCGGGTGACATCCAGATTCATCTGCGCGCCCGCGGGGAAACCGTGCCGGAGGCCGAGGCGCTGCTAGCCGTTGTGGGTCCGCCTATCGAAGAGTTGCTGGGGGACCGCATCTATTCCCGCAACGGCGCGAATCTCGAGACCGTGATCGGCCAGCAGTTGCGCGGACGCACCGCCACGTTGAGTGTCGCCGAAAGCTGTACCGGCGGTCTGCTGGGCGATCGTATCACCTCCGTCGCCGGCAGTTCGGACTACTTCGTCGGCGGATTTCTGGTGTATTCGGATTTGATGAAGACGCAATTGCTCGGCGTGGATCGGCAACTGCTGCTGCAACACACTTCCGTCAGTGAGGAATGCGCACGGGCCATGGCGGAGGGAGCGCGTCTGCGCACAGGCTCGACTTATGCGGTTTCGGTCACCGGCGAAGCAGGCCCGGCGAGCCAATCTGGCGCGCCGGTAGGCACGGTCATCGTCGGTTTCGCCGAGCCGGACTCGGAACCCCAGGCCAAACGCTACATGCTCTTCGGCGACCGCAGCGGCGTCCGCGCGCGCGCAGCGCAGTGGGCGCTCGATGATCTGCGGCGAAAACTGCAATAAGACGGCTATCCCAATCTTGATCGGAATCGCCACTCCTAAAAATTCGAGCGCAGCGAGAACAAAGAATAGTATCCCGATTTTAGGCCAGAGGAAGGTGGGAATCGAACCCGACAATTTGCGCCCGATGTTGGGCAAAAGACCTGCCGGGTTATATATTCGACATCGAACTCATCGATGCTCAGTTTGCCGTGTCGATTCGGATAATCCCAGAATTTGCATTGCGTAATAATATCCGGATTTCTTGCGCAAAGCATCCCTGCTACGCGGCCCGCTCATAATCGGGAAACCTGTTTCGCTCGGGCGCCATCTGCTAAACTGGAGAACCAGCGTGAATCATTGCTGTCTGTGCGTGCCTATCCGCGCGCGCTAGGGGCGGCGTGCGGAAGCGGGCGCGCGAAATTCGCCGTCTCTCCTACGCCCACATCTGAACTGAATGAGGAACTAGTGAAGTCAAGCTTTGAGAGTGTGTTACTTTGTCTGCTGCTTGCAGGAGCGGTTTGGGCGCAAGATCAGGCTCCCGGCCAAGCTCCCAATCCGGCTCCCGCGCCCGCTCCGGCCCCCACGCAGCCGGCGCCGGCGACCGGGCCTACTGCCACGCTGGCGCCGCCTAAATATGTTTCTTCGACGGTCAACACAGGAACCGGTTTATCGATCGAGCCGATTTATTGGATTACGAGAGGGTCGGCTCCGCTGGTCCGCGGCGGTGCTGCTGACTTCACCAATGTGCCCGGTAATCTGCAATACCTCAGCGAGCCTTACAGCGCTATCGGCGTCAGACTAAACATTCCAGTATCGAAGAATGCAACCTTGCGAGGTTCCTATTTTCAGACACAGAGTACCGGGTTCGACGTTGCCTCGCAAAATCTGAATCTGTTCGGGCAGTCAATTGCCAGTGGTGATCTTTTGGCGACGCGCTACCGCGTCGAAGCTTTCAAATTGTCCTATGACTACCTCACTTACTTTTGGACGCATGGCAGCTCGGAAATCCGCCTGAAAACCCTGTATGAAATTCAGCGCATCAGCGTGTCCAATGAGGTCGACGACTTCCAAGTGGACTCCACCGGCAACTTGGTGAATATCAATCCCGCGACCGCTACCAAAGCGTTTATCTATCCAACCTTCGGACTGGGTATCGAACACACCCTCTCACGGCACTTCCGCTGGGAAGCCCGGGCCTCGGGTTTCGCGCTGCCCCATCGCCAGGTTCTGGGAGATTTGGAAGCTACGGTTGCCTTTCGCGTGAGCCATTTCGAATTGTTAGGCGGAGGGCGATGGCTGCATTATAAGACCAATCCGAAAGCTGACCAGTACGATACAGGGAGTCTGTACGGTCCTTACGTGAGCCTGCGGTATTACTGGAAGAAACAGTAAGCCTGGTTGCTGACCAGACCGAACTAGCGTCCGTGCCATCGCCGGATGATTTTCCGCCACCAGCTGGTTGGATCCTCGATGCGGCTCGATCCGGCTCGCGTCTCCGGCATACCCGCTGTGGCGGGCGACGTCTCCGCGCGCACCACCGGCGTCTTCGAAACCAGTCTTACGTGGTAACCGCTGAATCCGTAGGTGCGCTTGTAGAGCGCGCCGTCTTTATCCTGGACTAGCAGCGAGAATCCGCGCTCCTGCTCAGCTTTCTTGTTATCTCTATTTTTCCCGGAGGCCGCTGGGGGAGCGGGGATATCGGCCAACTCTACCGGATAAAAGCCGGTCACGTTGCGCTCGATATAAGCGGTCTCATAACGGTGCCGGCTTTTGCTCCACACGAACACCCGGAAGCTATCGAACTCGGCCGTCTTGAGGCTGCTGGCGGCCGTGGTCCACAGCCAGTTGTGCTTTAACTGATCGCCGTCCTGAACGTCACCGATCGACAGGTATGCAGTGATCCGATTTCCTTCCGCGTATTGTGCTACATCGTCGGGAACCGCCATATACAGCATGCGGGCCAGCACCCAGCCCGCGGTGCCGTCTTTGGTGCGCACCAGATCCCAGTCGTCGAGCGGAGGAGGTGGAGGCGGCGTGGGCGCCTCATAATCCGGCAGGTCACTGGCTCGCGGGCGCGAAATCTTTTCCCAGTTGGACGGCGGCGGCGGCGGTGCGGGCGGGGGCAATAGGTATGCGGCCCCTTTTTTGGATTCTTTCGGCTTGGTCGCCTTGGGTGTTGCCGCAGCCTTGGCCAGCGCCGCAGCTCGCGGTCGGACGGCAACGCGTGGGGTGGCGCGATGGATCAGCACTTCCACTGAGCCGCCTTCCGGAATCTGGTGGAAGCTGGGCGAAGGACGGCTGGGCTCGGTGTGCATGTTCAATGCCTCGAAGGTGGTGGCCATGCCTTGGGAAGGCAGTTTGGAAGCGTCTTGAGCCAGCGTGCGCAGCTCATCCATCTGCTGGACACTGAGCAGCAGGTTGGCGTCCACCCACCCTTCAATGCCGTTGACAGTGCGAACGCGCGCCAGTCGGCGGCGGACTTCGATGATATCCAGCCGGTCGCCATGCTTCACCTCGGTGACGCCGGGAGATTTCGCGGCCAGGTCCTGGCGAAGATTCAGGCTGACAGGCCCGACGTAGGCGATACCGATGGCAGGCAATTCGGAAGCAGCCGGCCGGCCGCTCTGGCTTGGCGAATGGCAGGAGGAGATAACGAGAGCACCGCAGATGAGGAGCAGCAGCGCGCCGCGACGCAGGCCGGAAAATCGAGGAATGACCACAGACGTTCTGAACGTTAGTCTAACAGTATGGACCCAACTTCATCTATCACGCCGACCGGCGGGAAAGCCGCCCCCGATTACTATTGCCCGCGCTGCCAGCAGCCGGTGAGTGACCCGCTGGCCTGCGGCGATTGCGCCTCCTTGATTTGCCGGCGCTGTGGGACGCCGCTCGAACAGGTGGATGATTTGGGGATTGGGTAAAATTCACAGATGACTCCTCAACTGCAAACGCCGCCTCCGCACGTTAGTGTTCTCCAGATGATCATGAGCCGCAGAGTCGGAAACATTATCTCGGTCGTAGCCAAACTAGGAATACCCGATCACCTCGAGGCCGGCCCGAAGTCGGCCGACGAACTGGCGGGGCCCGTAGGCGCCCACGCCGAATCTCTCTATCGCCTGATGCGTGCAGCGGCCAGCGTCGGCGTGATGGCGGAAGGCGCGGACGGCAAGTTTTCCCAGACGCCTTTGTCGGACGTGTTGCGCGGCAATGCTCATCCTAGTCTGCGAGGGTTCGCCATCATGGGAAGCCTGGAGCTGGTAACCCGCGCCTGGGATCATTTGGAGTACAGTGTCAGAACCGGAAAGACGGCAGTAGATGCAATCTACGGCAAACCCGTGTTCCAGTGCCTCGCGGAGAATCCGGAAGCCGCGCAAATCTTCAACGATGGAATGACCGCGATTTCGACCATCGACAGCGCTCCCGTGGCCCAGGCGTACTCATTTGAGGGTATTTATTCGCTGGTAGATGTGGCCGGCGGGCACGGGTTGTTGCTGGCGACCATCCTGCAGCGGCATCCGCATATGAAGGGGACGCTCTATGAGATCGCATCCGTGCTGGAAGGAGCTCCTAACGGTCCGTTAGCACCAGTAATGGATCGCTGTACTCTGGTCGCTGGCGATATGTTCACCTCCATGCCGGCAGGTCATGATGCCTATATCATGAAGCACATTATTCACGACTGGCCGGATGAACTCTGCGTGAAAATTCTGCAAGGCTGCCGCAAAGGGGTCAACGCGGGCGGCAAGCTATTGGTAGCGGACAATGTGATTAAACCTGGCAACGATCCGGACTTCGGCAAGATTCTGGATCTCGAGATGCTGCTGCTGCCGGGCGGCCGCGAGCGCACCGAAAAGCAATTCCGCGAACTGTTTGCCGCCGCGGGCTGGAGTTTGAACCGGATCATCCCCACGTTATCGCCGGTGTCGATCCTGGAAGGCGTGCCGGTTTAGCCGTCTATTTAATCGCCTTGCTGAAGTCGGCCGCCTGACGCGCTGAGCCGCTCAGTTCCAGGATGTGCATACCGGTGTTAGCGCGGTCGACGGCGTAGATATAGCCGCGGTCGTCTACTTCGACGTTGTTGGTCTGGATCGCCACCTTGCAGGTCTGATTCGCGCCTTCGCCGACGCAACGCTTGTCGGTTTTGTCGGTGATGGCCGGGATGTAGTATCCGATTTCCTTGGGCCGGTAAGGATCGCGGATATCGACGGCGCGCACGCCAGCATTGAAGTGCGCCACGAACACTATGCGATTGGCGTAGATCGGCGTGAGATTCTCATTGGTCGAGTGCGTGCCAAAACGTCCGCCGGCGGAGCAGAAGTTGCCGCTGTCTTCAGGCACCGTCCAGGTGGAGACGCCCACGGGCTTGGTTTCAGTGGTGATGTCGAAGATCCGTGCCATCTGGCGGTATTCCTGACATTCGTTGGGTGTCGTCTCGCCGATCAGCAGCATGAAATCTTTCACTTTGCCGAATTTTTGGCGGGAAAACTCCGAAAGCGGCATACGCAGCATTGGGATGATATTGTGAGCGCCCATATCGTCGGGCAAATCGACGCGGGAAATCATCGGATAGCGCAGGTTCTCTTCAGTAGGCTCCTTCGGCCCATTTAGTAGCTTGTCGCGATCCACGATTTCGATTACGCCATCGCGCGCGTTATCGTATGCCAGGTAAACCCGATTGCCCTTCGGCCCCGTGGAAAAAGCTCCGTGCAGCCCGCCGGGCGTGGGGCCTTTAGCTCCGGGTTCCTGGCCCGGCAGACCGAAATCGCGGATGAATACGGGTTTGGCAGGGTCGCTCAAATCGTATATCTGCATCATGCGCGGCGTGCGCCAGCCCACCGGACCGGACACCAGGTAGGCAATACCGGTGTCGCACTCCCACCAATTCTTGTGGGTGTCGCGGAGGCCGCTGACCACCACCGTAATGCGCTTGGGCTTGGCCGGCTCCGTGACGTCCCAGATCTCATGTGAACTGTTGCCGAAATCGCGAAGTAGATAAAACTTACCCTTATCTCCATGCGGCAAATCGTTGCCGCTGCATACGCGCACCATGGAGGCGCCGCCGATCTCTCCGGCGCGGTCCTTCGGCTCGCCGGGTATATGAACCAGGTAACGGGGATGCTTGGGATCGGTCACGTCCACGATGGAGGTGCCGTTCGGCTCCATCTTGCCGGTTTGCGGATTGAGCGTCTCGCCGCCGTGGTGCCCGATGTAGGCGATCCAGCGGTCGCCCTGCTTTTGAATCACCGGTTGATACGCGCTACGCGCCTGCAAATCGTTGTAGCCCACCAGGTCCATGTTGCTGGCGCGCGGGGCACGCTGCACCGCGGTTGGCGGAATCATGGTTTCGGCGGCGAGAAAACCACCGAGCCCCAATGCGAGCGCAAGCCATCCCGAACCTTTTATCATGACCCCTCCATGAATCGGGTTTTCTTTAGGGTGTCTGCGCCGCAGCGTAGGCGGAGAGCGCCAGCAAATCTTCTTCGCTCAAATTGGCGACCACCGGTTTCATCAGACCGCTCCACAAACCCTTGCGAGCGCCCTGCTGCATATCGTACATTTGCCGCATCAAGTAGCTCGGTGAACGGCCCGCAATTCCCGGCACTGGTCCCAGGCCCTTTAGGTCAGTTCCATGGCACACGGCGCACTGTTTAGATTTCACCAGGGCCTCGCCCTTTTTGAGGCTGCCCACTGGTGCATAGGCGATAAACCCGGAGTGCGGGTCACGCAGTACTTCGGTCGCTTCCGCGTTCACCGGGACTTCAATGATGCGCTGGCCTAGCGGCTCTTTCGCGTCGCCTTCGAGCGCAAGGAACAGGCCGCCCTGGACGCGAGTTTTCGGAGCCGTCTTCGATTCCACCACCTTGATCCATGGCGTCCACTTCATCGATCCAAAGTAATCGGCAGCCTGTTTGATCTCGTCCTCGGTCATGCCCTTGGCGATGGCGATCATGGCGTTGGTGTTGGCCTTGCGCGGTTCGGCGCTCTTGCGATCACCACTCCTGAAATCCATCATCTGTTGAATGAAATAGGCATTCGGCAAACCTGCGACACCGGCGTTTTCGGCGCGGCCCTTGCCATTGGGGTAATGGCACAGAGAGCACGCGCGTACTTCGGGCCTCTTCCCATGGGCCACCACGTCGGGCATCTGGGGATGATCGCCGGGATACCAGTCCGCGGGGCCGAAGCCGTTGGCGATCTGGGCGCGCGTAAACTCCATGCTATTGCCGGGGAGGTGTTTGGGCGTAGTGTCGGCCGCGGCTGGATTTGCCGCCGGTGCCGGTGCCGCAGCCGCAGCCGTCGCGGGCCCAGGAGGGAAACCGTAAGCCCACCCCGGCGGCCCTGCGGCGAGACACGCGCCCGCAGTCAGCAGGCACACGGCCGCTGCAATGACAACTCCCTTAATGCTTCTCATATATAAGCTCCTTCGTGGGCAAGACCTTGCCTTACCCGCCTGACTTAAACTACGCTCAACTGCTGCGGATTACTTATGGGCCAACCGGCTGCACGCCATCTCGGCGCCGGACGGATCGATTGCGCCGCTGCCTTCTTCGATGTGAACAATTTTGCCGTCCTTGTCGATCACGAAGGTGGTGCGGTTGGCCATGCCCAGATTCGGCAGCAGTACGCCGTAATCCGCCATGACCTTACGCTGGGCAAAATCGCTAAGAATCGGGAAGCTGACGTTCAACTGCTTGGCAAATTCTTTCTGCGAAGGCGTGTTGTCGCCGCTCACGCCGAAGATTTTGGTGGAGGCCCCCTCGAACTTGCTCAAGCTAGCCTGATAGCCGAGCATCTCTTTGGTGCAGCCGCCGGTGAAGGCCGCCGGAAAGAAGGCCAGCACCACCGGCGCCTTACCGCGAAAACTCGAGAGCGTTACTTTGTCGCCGCTGGTCGCCGGCAGCGTGAAATCCGGCGCCATGTCGCCGACCTTCAGGTTGGTATGCGGAGGCGTAACGGCGTTTTGTTGAGCAAAGAGAGACGCGCACAGCAGCGTTCCCAGAAGTGCAATGATTAGGGGCCTCATCTCAATAGTTTCTCCAATCCTGCCGTAGATTATCACTTGCCAAGGGACCCTGCAAGGCCCATACAGCTGGCGTCCGAACGAAAATTACCGGCTCACAAGCTTGAACTTCTGAATCCTCCTGCCGCGGTTTTCCGTCACGTAGACATTACCCTGAGAGTCGACTGCAATGCCGTGCGGCTGGTCGAATTCGCCCGCGAAATGCCCGGCACGGCCGAAACTCGACAGGATCTTGCCAGACTCGCGGTCGATGATTTCCACCAGCGCATTGTTTTGGTTGATCAGATACAGGAACCTCTGATTGGAATCACGCGAGAGGTCGAGTGACACAGCGGCGCCCCCGCTTTCCTTGACTTTCCCGTCAGCCGGTGGGGTGTAGGGGGTCCATGGGATGTCGATGTTCTTCTTGAAGTTCCCCACCTTGTCGTAGACTTGCAGGCGCGCCCCGTCACGGTTGCAGACATATACCAGGCCATCGTTCGCGAGACTCATGCAGTGCACGGTCTGCATGCCTTCCGGTTTCCACTGCCGGAGGAACTTCCCCTCGCGATCCATTACCGCAATGCGGCGGTTGCCACCGGCACCTTCGCCATCGGAAACGTAGACGTCGCCGTTTTTTGGATCGACGGATATGCTCGAAGGCATAAAGAATTGTGCGGCGTCGGAATTGAGGGGCCGGCCTTTCACGGTCCCGTCGGAGGAATCGAACACGCCCTTCTTGCCGATCTGCATCAGCAGCTTGCTGCCGTCGTGCGAATACTTCTGCACCATGCCCGAGGGGGCGCTCCCGATCCACATATTGTTGTCCTTGTCGAAGGTGCAGCTGTGGAGTCGCGGGTCCAGAAGTTTGGCGTCGCCCCAGGAATTGACCAGATTGCCCGCCGGATCGAACTCGATCACCGCAGGAGCCAAGTGCCCGGCGTTCAAGTCGCCCGCCGGCACGTCCTGCCGGTTCAGCAGGAATACGTGGTCCTGCGCATCGACGCAGACACCACCTAAGCCGCCGATGACCCAGCGGTCCGGCAGAGGCTTGGGCCAGGACGGATCGACCTCATACTTAGGGCCGCCGCTTTGTGACCACAGCACCGGCGGACAAAAGATCCCAGCCGCCATCGCCACTAGCGCACAGGTCCCCGCTCGGATCAGCAAACTGTTTCTCATAGTCGTGTTCCCTCAAACCGTTAAACTGGAACGTTTATTGTAGAGGACCGCGCGCGGAAAAGCGACCGGGGAGGATATGCTGTTATGGCGTAGTGAGTTTCGGCGCCGCCGCCAGCGCTTCGCGCGCCTTTACGAAAAGGCTGTACTCGCTCATTAGATCGCGGAACATGGCGTCGCCGATCATGTGATAACCGGGTCCTGTGAGATGGGTGTGGTCATTCTGAGCCATCCCGGCCAGAACCCACTCGCGCATCGAGCCTTTGCCGCCCATCTTGGCGCGCTGATCCCAGAAAGCGCACCCCTGGGCGAGCGCCGCCTGGCGTTCCGCCTCGACGATCATGTCCATGTTGTCGAGCGTCACCCAGCCCTTGCCGCGCACCCGGATGGCCCGGTCCGGTGGGCCGACCACCAGAATGGTGGCGGTGGGCGCATCCGCCCGCAACCGTTCGATCAGGCGCGAGAACATATCGCGGTAGCTTTCGAGCGTCCAGTCTTTTTGACCGCCCTCGTTGGTGCCATAAGACAACACAATCAGCGCCGGATTGCGGCGTTCGATATTGGATTTGAGCACCTCTTGATTCCAGTTGAGAATCACCGACGCTTGGGCGCCATTGATGCCTAGCGCTTCGTAGGTGACTCCGGTGGGCTTCTCCGCTACCCATCCGAACAGGCGTACCGGCGCACGATCCAGCGTCTCGGCTTCCAGTCGGTGCGAGCCCGGCTCGGCGTCGTAGTGGAAGTAGCTGGGAGCGCGCTCGCCCTCGGTCGAGAGGCGTTCGACCGGCATGCCGTTATCGTAAATTTGAATGGCGCCGCCGCCGGGCTGCTGCAAGTAATACAGCTCGAATTGCTGGCCCTCGGCGAGCAAGTAGACCGATTGGCGCGGCGCGCTGGTCGACATGCTGACTCCGCCCAGGCCGTAGATACCATCGCCCGTGCGGCCTACCAGACCGTCGCTATGCCAGCCCCGCGTGGAGCCGCTCTTCACGTCCTGGCGGCGATACGAGTTCCAAGGGCGACCGGCAAGCGAGTAGCCGCTGCCGCCGTCGCCGAAGGTCTGCTGAAGATGCTCGCGAACATCGCCGGTCCATTCATCCGCGGCCACGTGCGAATCCCCGAAGTGAAGCACGCGCAGAGGGCCGGCGAGTTCGCCGCGCTGCTGGCGGTAGAGCTGTTCGAAGAAGGGAACCAGCCCGGCGGGATTCTCCACCGGAAGCTGCGCGCCCTTGGAGACTTTCTCCACCACGCCTTCGTGGGCCTCTGCTCGCGTGGCTGCGCTGACCAAGGAACGAGGGGCCGCCGTGCGCTTGGGCGCGCTGGCGGACGCATGTGGGTCTGCCGCGCGGTTGTGCGCTTTCCTGACCAACACCCTCTTGATCAAGGGCTTCTTCACGGATTTCTTGGGCGGCGTGTCTTGCGGCGTGGCCTTTATTTGGGCGGCGGCCGTCACAGCCATCACCAGGACTAGCGCGATTGCTGCGAGTATCCGCATCAGGGGCGTTGGCTCGCTTCGCGGCCAGTCCTCTCAGCCTGCTCGACAATCTTCTGTTTCAGCTCTTGCACTTTGTATTGATTAAACCCTTCGCGTAAGGCTGTAAACAGAAGCTCCCCCACAATTCTCGCACCGGCCGGCATGGGATGGATGTAATCCGAGCCCACCAGACGGGGTTCGGAGGTGTACCAGCGGCCCATGGTGCCGGCGCCTCCCATGGCCTCGAAGGTATTGAAGAAGGCTACTCCGGTATCGCCGGCGATCTTTGACTCGGTGGCCACCAAACGCGGCATGGTGGGAATCGTGTCAATCTCGCCGCCGGCTCCCTTGGTGCCGCGATCCATGGGACTCATCAGCAGAATGGAGGCCTCCGGAACCGCCCGTTGCAGGCGGGCGACGGCCTTGCGCATTTCGCGGCCCCAGGTGGTATCGACGAAATTCGGGAAACCGCTTTCGTTGGTGCCGTAATTTACGATGATCAGATCAGGCTTGTAATGGCGCAACTCGGCGGCCCAATGGGCTTCGTTGAACGAATTCGAAAGCAGCGTGACATTGGCGCCATTCACTCCCAGGCTGCTATAAACCACGCCCGTTCCTCTGCGGAAATCGGCCCCGTAGAAACGGATAGAGCCGCTGGTTACCGTGAGCGCAATTTCGGCCGCGCCGGGAGGAATGTCGAAGGACGCATAGCCTGGAACGAACGCTGCGGCGCCGGGCGCCGCCGTGGACGAGCCGGTGCCAATGGGTTGGCTGTCCGCCTCCACTGCGAATGCGCCGCCCTCAGGCTCGACTAAATAAGCAATCTCTACGCTACGATGAGCGGCGCCCTTCACCTTCCAGCGCGCTATGGCGCCAGGAGCACCGCGGAAACTTACGGCGCCAAGCCCATTCAGGCCGTCCTTCAGCGGTGAATTACCGGCGATGTCGATTTTCCAGTTGGACGCCGACATCTCGACGCCGCGGCGGTTGTACCAGGCCCAGGGCCGCGCCAGCAATACAAAACCCACGCCCCCGTCGCCGAACTCGCGCTGGAATAAGGCGCGGGCGTCGGCGGTGATGAGGTCGGCCGTGGTGGGCGAATCGCCGTAATGAATGATGTGGACACCTTCCCCTTTAAGTAGGGCAGCGTAGAAATGATTCAACACGTGCGTCGGATCCGTCAGGTTCTTGGGCGCCTTGGCTACCAGTTGTTTATTCAGCGCCTGAGCGAGGTTTTCAGGAGAGGCCAGAGGATCGGCGCGAACTTCGCTGTTGGCCGTCGCCACCGGAAAGTTCAAGATTGTTGCGGCGCTCTTGGGCTCGATCGACATGTAGTTCTTAAGCGACGGAATGGCCTGCGGTACCATCAGCAGCGCCACGAATGTGAGCACGGTGAGCGTGGTCTTGACTGGAATGGTTGGTCGCATCAGAATTTGGTGTATATGAACGGCGCCGCGCCGCTTTGAACCACGTTTTGCAGACCCAGCACTAGCAGCGCGAGAACGCCCGCCTGCGCATAGAACGGAGCTTCGACGTACAGAGCCAGGCTCCAGTCATACCATTTCTTGGGAACGTAATGGGCCAGTACGCCTGCCAGGAGCACGAATGCGAGCGGCGCCGAGATATTCGCAAAAGAGGCGCTTAATGAGGCGATGCGGCCGAGAATTGCCAGAGCATTGTCGAAGGTGGGCGCGCGAAAAAAGATCCAGGCGAAGGTGACGTAATGGAACGTCAGGATGATGCTGCCGTAGCGCCACAGGACGCTGCCTGAAGTGCGGCTGGCTGTGGTACCGCCGAATTGCCTCTGCCATAGGCGCGCGAAAGCCAGTCCAAATCCGTGGAGGGCGCCCCAGATGACAAAGTTCCAGTTAGCGCCGTGCCATAAGCCGCCCAGTACCATGGTGATCACCAGGTTGACGTACGCGAATACCTTCGAACGTTTCCCGGGAAGTGAGAAGTACAGATAGTCGCGCAGCCAGTTGGACAGCGAAATGTGCCAGCGCCGCCAGAAGTCCGCGACGTTTTCGGCGGCGTAGGGCCGGTTAAAGTTGACAGGCAACTTGATGCCGAGCAAAAGCGCTGAGCCGCGGGCTATGTCGGTGTATCCGGAGAAATCGTAATAGATCTGGAGCGCATAAGCATATACGGCGATCAGAGTTTCGGCGCCGGTGTAAAGCGTCGGGAAATCGAAGACCCGGTTCACCAGGTTGCTCGACAGATAATCCGCAATCAGCAGCTTCTTCATCAGGCCCATGCCGATCAGGAATAGCGCGCGGCTGCCATCGGCGGGATCGAGGGGCTTACGCTTTTCGAATTGATCGATCAGCGAAGAGACCCGTGTGATGGGCCCGGCCAGCGTAGTGGGGAAAAACGAGACCGCAATGAGATGGGCCAGGTAACTCTTGGTGCCTTTCGCGTCGCCGCGATAAATATCAATGGTGTAAGTCAGTGCCTGGAAAACGTAAAACGACAGGGTTAACGGCAATGCCAACGTGCGCGCCGGGGCGTAGCGCAACACCGCCAGCAAGCCGATATTCATAACGATGCTGGCGGTGACCAGCGCCCTTCGGACCCAGGCGCGATTCGAAGACTGGAGACCCCAGCCGAATAGGAAATCGCAGGTGGAAGCCGCCGGAATCAGCGCTAAGTAGCGTAAATCCCACTTGGCGTAGAAGAAATAATTGGCGAGAAGAATCGCCGCAAGCGCCAGCGCCCGCACCCTGGCCAGCGGCCAGTAGAGCAGAAAAATCGCCACCAGGAAAACGAAATAAGTTGAGGAGGAAAGAAGCAACTACTAGAATACCCGGAACTCGGCGTCGGTGGGCTTAAGCGCGGCTCCCCGGCGGCTATTTCACGGCATATGTCTTGCTGTATTTATTGCGTGGGTTAAAGACCGTAAAGGAGCCGTCCTCCGACGCCGCGACCTTCAGATAGTTGCCCTGGCCTTGCTCTTCCAGGTTGGCGATGAAGGGATCGGCGGCATTGTGCTCCTTACCTCC
>Ga0105240_10007879_pt1 | contig 15361 bp, 11 predicted proteins | sample KBSC54metaG_FD_80426 | JGI IMG/M metagenome (GOLD analysis project Ga0105240, IMG submission 80426) | Corn rhizosphere microbial communities from Kellogg Biological Station, Michigan, USA - KBS C5-4 metaG | ecosystem: Host-associated > Plants > Roots > Rhizosphere > Soil | place: Michigan, USA... | reverse complement strand
TTCATCGGTGTTGGGGTCGCGCGCCACGTAGGCGCGATAGGCCATCGCAGCGTCCTGATAGCGCTGCTTGTCGACGTACAGGTTGCCCAGGCGCGAGTACAGGAGATAGGAGTAGGGCTTCTCACCCTGCTTTGTCACGAACTGGTCGAGAGTCGTGGCGCCGTCCGCATAGGAGAACGTGATGCTCATGACACGCAAGGTGTCTTCGACCAGCTCACGATCGGCGCGCCGCAGGTCCTCGAGCCGTACCGGCTTGCCATTGCGCGCGGCGAGCTTGCTGGCGAGCACCTTGTCGAACGACGGCAGGCTCTCCTCCGTCATCCCCTGCTTGAACAGCGACCAACCGTGTTTGTAGAGGCTCTGCTCGTAGAAGCTCGAAGCCCTGCCCTTCTGAATGACCACCGCGTAGGCCTTCTCCGCCTCCGGGTAGCTCTTGGCGGAGAACAGCAGCTCCCCGCGCCGGAATTCGACCTCGTCCATCTGGGGGCTCTGCGGATAGGTGCGAACGATGCGATCCAGCGTCGTCAGCGCCAACTCCGGCTGGCCGGTCGTCTCGTACGCACGCGCCAGCTGGTAGAGCACCTGATCGTTGCGGCCGTAGTCGGGATAGGCCTTCAGCAATGTCGAATACAGCTTGATCGCTTCGGCGCCCTGCGTATCGATGGAGCTGACCTCCTTCTCCATGCGCTCGACTTCGCCGGCATCCAGATTCAGGTCTCCCAGCCGCCGCATGGCCTCGGCGCGCAATTGCGGATCGGTGCGCTGCAGCTCGAGGAAGCGCCGGTAGTTGTCCATGGCCTTGGTCGCGTTCGCATCCAGCTTGGTGTCCTTCTTGATGGTGACCGGACGCGACTCGAGGTCCTTGATGGTGGGCGCGGAATCCGCCGCGGCCGCCAGATGCGGCCGAAGCAGGAAGATCGCCAGGACCACCGCCGAGGCGACCGCGAACGGGGATGGCCGCGAGAGCGTCATTTCGGAGGCTCCGGCGAGGGAGGCGTTGGCGGTGACGCCGGACCGGGCGGCTGCGGCGCCGGCGATGTTGACTGCGGCGGTGCGGCCTGCGGCGTGGAGTCCGGACCGGGCGGCTGCGGCGCGGGCGCCGGACCGGGCGGCGCGGGCGCAGCCTGCGACCCGGAGTTGGGCGCCTTGTCCGACTCCTTCTGCTGCGGCGCAACACCCTGCTGCGTGTGCGTGATGTCAGAGTTGGCCGCGCGGTCATACATCGTGGCCAGCGCGAATCTCGCCTGCACCTGATAGGCCGCCAGGCGGGTCTTCTGGGCGTCCAGCGCCTCGATGGCGAGTTGCGCGAGATATCCACCCTGCTTCGCCTCGACGTCGGCCAGACGCACCTGCAGTGCGTCGATGCGCTGTTTGAGCGCTGCGACTCGCGCTGCGAATTCACCGTTGTTTGTTGGCACGCTCTTGCGCGCGCGCTCTACGCGAATCCATCTGCTCTGCATCTCGCGCAGCGCCAGATCGAGATCCTTCATCGTGCGCTGCTGCTGCCACATGCGCGCCTTGAAGGAGTCATTCAGGCGGAAGAACAGCACCCCCTTGGCGAGTCGCAGCTTGGCGCGCAGCTCGGCATTCTCCGGGGTGTCGGGCGCGGTGGCCAAGGCCGCTTCGAGCCGCTGGATCCGGGCCCACTGGTCGCGCTCCTCCGGCGAGCCGAGCGCCGCCACGTCGTGGGTGCTGTCGATGGCAGTGAGGCGCTGCTGCAATTCGTCGCGCCGCTGCTGCAGCTTGTCGGCCGCTCCGGAGCTCAACAGGGCATCGGTACGCGGCAGGCGCTCGGCATAGGCGCGCTCGCGCGTATCGATCATGTCGCTGAAAGCCTCCATGCTGTCGTTCCAATCGTCCAGCGTGCGGCCCATGAAGGCCAGGTCGCGGTAGTTCTTCAGTCCCTCCTGGAAGTCGTGTCCGGCCAGGATGGTGTACAGATAACGCGACTCCGGCGCATCGGGCACGGTCTTCAATTGCCAGAACCAGCCGTGGCGCGGGTCGTTCTGCCCGGCGAGGATGTCCTTCAACAGGCTGCCCTGGCGGATCCGGTCGATCGCCAGGTCGAGCTGAACGTTCTCCTTGTCGTAGGACTCCACGGCGCCCTCGTAGTACTCCGCCGACTGGGAATTCGCTCCCAGCTGGGCAAACGCGTAGGGGACCGCGATGTAGGACTCCTGGACTGCCGAGTCGAGCAGGTTGCGATTGCGCAGCTCCAGCCACGGGTTCAGGGCACGCTTGTAGTCGCCGAGCTGAGCATCGGCGTAACCGGTGCCGAGCAGCGCCTTGTTCGAATACGGTCCGTTCAGACGCACGCGCTCCAATGAGACGCGGGCCTTGGCAGGATCGTTCCCCTGCAGGTAGGCGTAGCCCAGAGCCAGATTGGCGCGATCCTTCAATGCGAGCATTTCCTCCCCGTAGGCGGGCATTTCGCCCACCGCGGTCAGAAAGGGATCCGCATCCCCAAGCCTGTGCTCGCGGACGAGCGCCACACCCAGGTTGAATTTCGCATAGGCCGTCCAGATGTCCGAGCCGCGGGCGGCGCTCAGCAGGGCAACCGCCTCGTCGAACTTGCCTTCGTGCATGAGCACGTTGGCGAACAGGTGCTCCTTCTCGGATTCCAGCTCCGGGGAGAGCTTGCCGTTCACCTTGCGGAGCGCCCCTTCGGCCTTGTCCAGATACCCGCGCGCGTACCAGACCTGCGCGAGGTAGAACCAGGCGCGGTTACGCACGCCGGTGGGAACATCCTGGTTGAGCACCGCCTGGAAGCGCGCGCCCGCCTCGTTGTGCATGCCCAGAGACAGGTACAGACCCCCGAGCAGCAGCTGCGCCTCTTCCTGGTGATGCGGAACGAGATTCCAGTGCTCGTACGCCGTCAACCGGGTGAGGGCTTCGAAATCATCGTCCTGGAAGTAGTAGAACAGGACGTCGCCGTAATGCAGGTCGCGGATGCGGGTCTCCGGAAGCTTTTCCGGATCGTGGCGCCGCGCGGCCGCCGGCCCGCTCGCCAGCACCGCACCCGCCACCACAGCCAGCAATAAAGGAAATACGCGCATCGTGAGCCGCGCCGTCTATTCCCAGTCCTTGATCTCGAATTCCGGCTGCAACCGCCGCTGCCGATCGTTGATCTTCAGCTCCAGGTACTTCGCGCCGATGCCCTTCTCGAATGTCAGCGTCGCGCCGCGCTTGTAGGCACGGTCGTTGGGCCCCTTGCCGCTGAAAAATGCCACCAGCTCGTGCTTGCCCACCTTGAGATTGCCTACGTACAGGCGGTGCACGCCGCCCTTCATCAACGCCTCCACCTCGCGCGGGGTATATAGATAGTTGATGACTTCCTTCTGGTCGATCTTGAGCTGGACCGAGTCAAGCGCGAAGAAATCGCCGACATCCATGGACAGGAACACGGCCACCTGGGTGTTCGCCGGATACAGCAGCTCCTCTTCCAGCACGAACAGGTCCCGGTTCAGATCCACCACGTCCTTCTTCAGCCCCTGAACCTGCTCGTCCAGCCCCCGGGTGTCAGGCGGCGCCGCATCGGCGGCAGTGGCGGTCTCCCCGGGAGGGGCAGCCGCCGCGGAGGATTTGGGCGCCGCCGGTGCACCGGGCGCGCCGCCGGCCCCGGGCGCGGAAGGCCTCGGATTCTGCGCAATCCCGGCTGCGGGAGTCGCAGCCGCCGGCGCAGCGGCGGCCTGCGCCAGCGCCGGGTTGGAGCAAAGCGCCCCGATCACCAGCCATGCCAGTGAAAGGAGCGCGGCACGCGGCGGGATGCGGAGCCGGCGGGCCGCGGGCCCCTCGGAACGGCTCCCGGCCGCATGCGACTCTTTGCGGTTGAATGACAGGCGATGCGGGACGGCGTACAGCATATTCCTTCCGATCATTCGTTCAGCAGCACGCGTACTTGCTGCCGGTACAGATCCTGAGCCTTCGCGTTGTAATCACGCATGACATACCGCACCACTCCGCTGCGGTCGATCAGTACGGTCATCGGCAGATTATCGACCTGATAACTGCGGCTCACGTTCTTTTCCGGGTCGAGCAGCAAAGCAAAGCTCACCGCCTCACCGTGGGCGAAATCGAGCGCCCGGGACTGGTCATCGTCAACGTTGATCCCGTAGACCTGCAACCCGGCGGACCGATAGGTGGCCAGACTCTTGTCCAGAGCGGCCAGCTGCTCGCGGCACGGTGGGCAGCGGCTGCCCCAAAACGAGAGCACGACGACTTCACCGCGGTGCTCCGAAAGACGCACGTTGCCACCCGACACCGCATGCAGGGCGAAATCGGGGGCCTCGTGTCCGAGGAGCTCGTACGTGGGCCCCGCCGCGAACGCGACCGCTGCGCCGAGCGCAAACGCGACTAGCCACCCGGCGCACGAACGGCGCACCAGGGCGCCTGTCGGCCGTTGAAAGCTCAAGTGTTGTCCTTCGGCAAGGAAAGCGACCGCCGACATGAAACGCGGGCAACCCTCGCACAGCGAACTTCGAGCTGTCAACGAACGAGGCGCAGCTTCCGCTATGTCGGCCCCGCGGCGTCTGTGCTGGGCGACATCGGACCAGGCTCCCGGACGGGCGACAGCCGGCCGGTCTCGATGACGCACGGCGAGCCGCGCCGCACGACCGACGACAGCCGCCCAGGCAATGAGGGGCGACGGGGCGGCCGAGCGCGAATCGAGCGAAGTGCTGCCGTTGGGCCCCGTCCGCAGCGCCGGCCAGGCGCCACGGACGGCGTGGCCGGGTCAGATGATCGGTGCGAACGCCGCCAGTCCCTGGGCCGCCGAACCGAGGGTGTTCATCGGGAGCGCGGTGGCGAACTGGCCATCCGTTCCCATCAGTGCCATGTAGTTCAGGACGACGGTCTGCACGAGTTGGTACACGGAGTTGGCCGCAGGGCTGGAGGTACTCACCACCGAGCCGTCGGCGCTGAAATAGCCGATCTGCTGGCTGGCGGCGCCGTTGCGCAGCGCCGGGCGCCCGTTGGGGCTGTAGACCAGGAAGAAGGTCGAGGCGGTCGCCTGGTTGTCGCCCTGCCAGCCGAGTTTGCCGCGGCCGGCCGTGCTGTTGTCGACCATGCTGGTCGCGCTCAGGGAGCCGTCGCTGAAGACGTAGATCATGACCGGGCTGCCGACGCGCTGCGCGTACTCGAGCACCGCGCCGATCATCTGGCCGGCCTTGAAATTGCGCATCTCGCCGGTGGCCCGGGTGCTGTCGTGATAGTCGAAGCCGCCCATGCTGATGGTGCCGGCGGCGGCATACCCGCCCACCACCAGCTTCATGACGCTGGCGGTAGCGGCGATGTCGTTGTCCTTGAAGTCCGTGGCGGTGAAGATCGGAGTCGCGCCGCCGGTGATCAGCGGGTCCTTGGTAGGATCCAGGGGCGAGGCGCCGAAAGCCGCCGTCGTGTTGGCGCTCTTCACATAGGCGCAGCGGACATTGTTCTTCATGGCGGCATCCGCCGCCGGATCGCTGAAGAACTGGACGCCGGAGTTGGAGCCCGAAGGGGCCGACATGACGCCCGTAAAGGCGTTCTCGGCGGTAGCGGACGTATCGGTCGAATCGTACAGCCCGGTGCCGGTGCTGATGCGCTCCTGCGACTCCAGCACCGCCAGCGCCACGGGGTCGACCGTCGCGCCGCTGGTGTTGACCAGGCCCGCATCATCGGCGGGCTGGGAGATCTTGGTCGGCTGCAGGGCCGGGTTGATCAGCTGCATCGGCGCCTGCGAGTTGCCTCCGGAGACGCTCGACTGGCTCCCGATCAGGGTGAGCAGCATGCCCTTGGGGGTCTGCCCCTGCTTGTTGGTCGCCATCGCGATGCCATACATCGGATTGTGCGGATTGTTCTGCGTGTCGTTCTGCGACATCGCGCAGATCACCGCGCCATTGGTGTTCGTCATCGTGGCCGGGGTGGTGGCCTTCGCCGTGATGCCGCGCAGGATGGCCCCGTCGGAGTGCCAGAGCAGCCCGAGCGCGCTGCTGATGAAAGTGCTGGACGTCGGCACCATGTTGCCGGGGATTCCCAGCTTGCCGAACCCGGCGGTGGACAGGAAGTTCTGCTGCCCGCCCTTCTGTCCGACCAGCACCTCCGAGCCGACGAGGTTGGCGCCCCCGGCGAGATCGAAGCAGATGAAAGGGATGCCCGAGGAAGCCGTCGGCACGTTGCACTGGTTGCTCGCCAGGAGCGCCTGGATATCGGTGTCGAGCAGCGAGTTGCCGGCATTCGCCCGGCCCGACTTCAGCAGCGCGCCGAGCCATGCCGGGGCGAGCACCATCCCCGAGCCGCTGATCAGGCCGGCGGAGAGGAAGTCGCGGCGTGTGACCGGCCGCGGATGGTCATCATGGAGAATCGGCTCGCCGAGAGCGTGAGCCCGGGGAAGTTTCTTTTGAATGAAGAACATCGGTGTCTCTCCTGAGTCCCATCACTTCAACGACACGGCGGCGCTGCCGAGGGCGGCGCTGCACGCGGCGGTGGTCGCGGCGGATACCGTAGTAGACGGCGCAACGGTCGGGATCTTGGTCAGCAATGCGTCCAGCTCGGTCGCGATCGCAGTCGAGTACGAAGCGTTGACGCCCGTACCGACCGCATGCGCCGTGATCGCATTGATCACTGTGGTGCGATTGGCCGAGCCGCTCGACCCGAAGAACGAGGACGAAGTGGCCGTGAGGCTCGAGTCCAGAACGGTCGTGAAGAACGCGTCGCGGTACTGCTGGTTAGCCAGCAGCTCGCTGCAGTACGTCGCGGCCAGCTGCGAGATGGCGGTCTGCTGCGAAGCGACGAACGCATCGATCTGCGGCGCCGGCGGCAACGACTGCTGCAACGAGTTGTACAGCGTGTTCGTCGCGGTATCCGAGGTCGGCACTCCGGTGATGGCCGAGAGCGTCGCGTTGATCTCCGCAAAATTGCGCACTCCCATGTCCGCAGAGGGCGGGTTGTCCGTCGGCGGGGCCACGACGGGCGTGGGTTCGGTGAACACATGGGTGGCCGAGCCCAGCTGGTCGAACGAGAGGAAGATCTGGTCGGTGGCCTCTCCCTTGTCGGAGGGGATCACCGCGCCCACGCTGGAGAGCAGCTGACCGGCCGCGGCAGTGTAGCTCGACCCGCCGATCGTCGCGTTGAGAGTGGAGTAGGACTGCCCGGGCAGGCCGATCACGCCGTTGACGCCGATGCGCATGCCCTTGATCGCGATGCTGGCGGGCGCCGCATTGGGATCCAGGCTGATGAAGGTCGGGTTGGTGAACAGGTAGCTGTAGCTGTCGTAGACGCTGGCGGTCATCTCGATATACGACTGCGCCACGCCGGACTGGGCGCTGACGTCGAACAGCATGTAGTAGCGCTCGCCGACGCCGGCGGCAAAGTTGGTTGCCACCTCGGCGGCGGACAGAGCGCGATTCTGGATCTCCACGAACTTGATGACGCCCTGCCACTGGCGCGTGCCATCCACCTCGTTGCCCAGCACCAGGGCGAAGGTGTTGTCCCAGCTGGCGAGCGAGCCGCCCTTCTCCGGATCGATGTCGCCGGTGAACTTGCCGTTGACGTACAGCTTCTGCCCGTTGACGGGATCGTAGGTCAGCACGATGTGCTGCAGCGCCGCCTGCGCGTTCATGTTGGCCGCGGCGGTCTGCAGCGGCGGCATGCCGTTGGTGCTGGTCTGGTCGCTGCGCGTGTAGCCCTCGTACTGCATCGCGTGCTGGCCGAGAGTCGCGTTGCGCGTCTTGTTGCTGCCCGAATAGCTGACGATCCAGGCATTCGTCTGCGCCACGTTCGCAGGTGCGGCCCACACCTCGATGGTGTAGGCGCCGGTGGACTGGATCATGCTGGCGAGCTTGGAGCTCGAGGCGGTGGAGGCCTGGGCCTTGCCGCCCTGGCCGATGTCGATGCCCCAGCCGCCGACCCACTGCACGCTGCCGGTGAAAGTCAGGTCCGCTTCGGGGCTCACGCCGCTGGTGTCATAGGCGGTCGAGCCGCTTTCGGTCTTGAACTCGTACTTGGCCACCAGCGCGTCCTCGATGCGGTTGCCGCCGGCGGCGATGGTCGCCTGCGGCAGGGACAGCGCCTTGGACAGCACCAGACTCGGATCCACCGGCGTCACCGGCACGGTGTTGGCGTAGTTGGTGATCGCCTGCAGCATCGCAGCCGCGCTTGCGGGGCAATCCGGGGCGCCGCCGGGAGTGGTCGCCCAGCAGTTGTGGAACTCGACCTGCAGCCGCTCCACGAAGCGCGAGGACGCCGGGTCGTTCAGGTTCATCTTCGGCTGCGCGGCCACGTACGCGTCGTCGGGGTTCGGGCCGGCGAAGTACGGCTGCTGCGGCGTGTTGGCGTTCGGGCTGTGGCAGTTGACGCACCACTTGGTGAGGATCGGCGTCCAGACGTACTGCTGGAAGCCGCTCGAGTCCGCCGGGAACTGCTTGCCGGAGCCCACGGTCACCGACGGCGGCGCGGTCAGCTGAATACCGGTGGCGGAGGCGGAGCCCGCGCCGATCCAGGCCTTGATCCAGGTCAGCATGGTGTCGGCGCAGGACTGCGGATCGGCGACCCAGCAGTTGTGGCCGCCGCCGACCTTCAGAACCAGCTCCGACTGATCCGGCTGCGTCATATTCACCAGCGGCGCGGCCGCCTGGTACGCGAGGTTCACGTCATCCGAGCGCGCGAACATCGGCGACTGGCCACCCTCGTGATGGCAGCCGCCGCAGCGGTTCGGCTGGCGCACCTGCTCCCACAGACTGACCTTGAAGGCCTGGATGTCGGCATTGCCCGCCGCCGGGCCCGTGTAGGCGTTGGCCGTCGAGGTGGAGTTGCTGGTCGGCTGGTTGACCGTCGTCGCAGGACCACCGGCGCTGCAGGCCGCGAGAATCGCGACCGGCAGCAGGGCGGCGAGCTGCAGGAGCTTGCGCGGGGACAGACGCGTGAGGCGGGACATGCGATTCTCCCTGGTCATGGTCTTCCCCTACTGGCCCTTGCAATACAGGGCGGTGTCGGCGAATACCTGCTTCAGCTTGTAGCCGCCGCCGGTGAAGTTCGCCTTGATGCTCTGCACGGCGCTGCGGTCCAGGGAGTTGCCCGGCGCGCGGAAGCACACTGCCTGGAACACCTTCTGCACCTGACACTCGGCGAAGGCATCGCTCCCGGCCAGCTCCTGGCCGAGGCTCTTGGCGCCGTTGCCGCTCCCGGGCAGGCTGGCTGACCAGCCGAGCACCGAGTTCGGGCCCGCGCGCCAGCGGTTCTGCCAGGAGTCATCCGGCGTCACGAAGCCCTGCTTGAAATTGTCGGAGTTGATGAAGTACTTCGCCTGCACGATCCCGGGCGTGTACACGAGCGCGCCGGCCGTGGTGTCGAAGTTGTAGTAGGCGAACGCCTGCGCCATCGGGTCCATGCCGCTGTGGCAGCCGACGCAAGTGTTGAGGAACACGCGGCTGTCCCCGCCGGGCGAGCGCGCGACGTCCTGGCGGATCCGGTCGGTAGGACGGGAGATGTCCTCGACGGTCTCCATGTCGTGGCACAGATGATTCATCATCGTGAAGCGGAACATCGCCCGGTTGGTGCCGTTGATGAAGAACGCGGAGGCACCGCCGTAGGTGGTCATCACGCCGGCCGTGGCCGCCGCCGGCAGGCCGTACACCGCCGACTGCGTGGTCTGCACCAGCGTCGCTTTCAGGTCCACGCCGTTGGTATCGGCGGCCTGGTAGTGGTTGTTGTTGGAGATCGAGGGAGCCGGCAGGCCCGGCGCATTGCTCGTATAGAGAATGTCCCCCGACAACACCGTATTGAACGGGACGTCATCGCGCACCATGCCGATGACGGTGGCCGTATAGTCGTTCAACGGCACGAACACCGTGCCGTCGCGGTTGGTCCATGGCGCGACGAAGTTCTTCAACGTCACGTTATAGAAGTTGGGATCGCTGGTCGCGAGCGCCGCCGCCGCCTGCGGATTGCCACCGTTGATGTCCGAGATCATCTGCGCGAGCACGCTCGGCGAAGGCGGTACGCCGGCGATGCGGTTGTAGATGCGCACGGCCTGCTCGGGGACGCCGGCATGAGCGGGTGCCCCCAACTGTGTTACGGCGAGCAGCGCGGTGGCGACGGCGATTGGCGTCGCGCGCGCGGACAGGGTTCGGTTTTGCATGTTCGTATCCATAGCGCTCGTCTAACTCCCACGAATGCCTCAAGCGCGGGCCGCACTATACGGTCGCGCAAACCCCACCCCGAATGTCTCATGCAGAGGACGTCGCTAAGTGCCGACAGTTCTGTCGTTGTGTCCCTCGCTCAGATCCTTGCGAGGTAAAGTGCGAGTCCGGTCACGGCGTCACTACCGGCGAAGGACTACCTAGTGGACCTGTCGAAAGCAGTCGCTCGCGGTGTGCGGGAAACGCCGTCCCGGGCGAGCTCTCGCGATGGCAAGAAAACAGCTAACGGCGCTCCGGTGGCGTGATCGATTCGTCATATCGACGAATGCGCGTATCGGGTTCTCGAATTACGTTACATTCGCTCAGCCGCGGGGAACGGCCTGGGAACGATTCGTGTGGAGAGAGTCATGAAATCGGTGGTGGGTGGATTCGTTCTGGTCCTGATCCTGGCCGCCGGCCTGAGCGCCTGCAGCAGCGGTGGGAACGTCGCCATTGCAAACAGCCAATCCGCGGATCCGGCCACCGTGGACTTCCCGATCTTCTATGTGAAGCGGACGATTCCGCCGACCACCGACGATCTGCGCATGCTGCGCAACGCCGTGCTGCCGACGGCCACCCAGCTGGTGATCCCCAGGGCCGACCTCTACAAGCGCGACAGCGCCTCGCCGAGCGCCAATGAGACGAACCTCACGGCGCGCATCACCGGCACGAACACCTACGATGTGAAAGACGTCGACGTCTCCCCGGACGGCAAGACGGTGGTGTTCGCGATGCGCGGACCGCTCACCTTGAAGATGAAGCAGAAGGATGCGCCGTCGTGGCGTATCTACGTCTATGACATCGCCAGCGACAACCTGCATCCGGCCATCGACCCGAGCACCGATCAGGATCCGGCGACGGTCAACGACGTCGCGCCGCACGTGCTGCCCGATGGCCGCATCATTTTCTCCTCGACCCGCCAGCGGCAGTCGCAGGCGATCCTGCTGGATGAGGGCAAGCCGCAGTTCGCGGCGCAGGACGAGGCCAATACCGAGCCGGCGTTCGTGCTGCACGTGATGAACGCGGACGGCACGGGCATCCATCAGATCTCTTTCAATCAGAGCCACGACCGCGATCCGACCGTGCTGGCGAACGGCCGCATTCTCTGGAGCCGCTGGGACCACGCCCCGGGCAAGGACGGCATGCACCTGTATTCGTCCAATCCGGACGGGACCGACACCCAGCTCTACTATGGCGCCAATAGCCACGATACGGGTACGGATACCACCGGCACCAACATGGCGACCATCGAGTTCGTGAAGCCCAGGGAGATGCAGGACGGCCGCATCCTCACCCTCGCCCGTCCGTACACCAACGTGGACTTCGGCGGCGACCTGCTCATCATCGACGGCATCCACTTCGTGGAGAACACTCAGCCGCTGGCGGCGGATGCCGCCATGTCCGGCCCAGCGCAGACCCGCGCGACCTCCAATGATGTGATCGACGTACCCGGTCCCTCACCCGGCGGCCGGTTCAATTCCGCCTACCCGCTGTGGGACGGCACCAATCGCATCCTGGTGAGCTGGTCGCAGTGCCGGCTGCAGGATGCCACGCAGAATCCTCCTGCGATCGTCCCCTGCACCGACGCGCGCCTCGCGGACCCGACCGTGAAGACCGCTGTGCCGTTGTACAGCCTGTGGATGTTCGATCCGACGCAGAACACGCTGCTGCCCATCATGCCCCCGGTCGAGGGCGTGATGGTCACCGACGTGGTCGCCTCGCAGCCGCGCCCGGTGCCGAACATCATCCTGGATCAGCTGCTGGCCTCGGGCCAGGATCCCACCCTCGGGCAGCTCGACATCAAGAGCGTCTACGACTTCGACGGGGTGGACACCGCCAGGCCCAACATCGCAACGCTGGCGGATCCGGGCAAGACACCCGCCGCCCAGCGCCCGGCCCGGTTCGTGCGCCTGGAGAAGGCGGTGTCCATTCCGGACATGACCGTGGTGAACCTGTCGAACGATGCCTTCGGCGCCAGCGGCTACATGCGCGAGATCCTCGGCTATGCGCCGGTGCAACCCGACGGCTCGGTGGAAATGCAGGTACCGGCGAACGTGGCCTTCATGATCGACGTGCTGGATGCGAACGGCCGCCGGATCTCCCCGGTGCATTCCGCATGGCTGCAGGTGCGCCCGGGGGAGACGCTCACCTGTAACGGCTGTCACAATCCGGCGACACCGCAGAAACCGTTCTCGCACGGACGGCGGGGCGCGTTTGCCCCGGCGTATGCCGGCTCCTCCGGCGGCGGACCCTTCCCGGATGCCAATCCGGTGTTGGTCGCCAATCCCGGCGAGACCATGGCAGAAACCCTGGCGCGGATCAGCTGAGCCGACGATACGCCGCACTGCGCACAGATCGTTCCCAGCGTGAATCTGAGCAGCACGGAGATCTGGGCGAACCCCCCGGCCACCACGGCGGATATCTCCCTGCGCTACCAGGATCTGCCCGCGGGCAATTTCCCGACCACGCCCAACTGCCTGAACGGCTGGGTGTCCAACTGCCGCAGCGTCATCAACTACCCCAAGATCATTCAGGCGATGTGGGACTACGCCCGGCAGACGAAGGATGCGATGGGCAACGTCCTGACCGATCACACCTGCTCGCAAGGCGGCTGCCACAGCACCACACCCGCCGCGGGCAGCACGGCGACCGTGCAGGTGCCGGCGGGCCAGCTCAATCTCACGAACACGCCCTCGGACGCGGTACCGGTGCAGCCGATCTCCTATCAGCAGCTGCTGTTCACGCACAACGAGCAACAAGTTAACATGGGCTCCCTGCAGGACGTGCCGGGTCCGCCGGATGCGAACGGCAACCCGACCACGATCCCCGTAGGGCCGTACCTGAATGCGGGCAGCGCCAACGGTGCGCTCTCGAGCGCGTTCCTCGGCCGTTTCGATGGGTCCGCCCCTACCCCTGCCGGTGGGGTGAACCACGTGGGTTTCCTGAACGCGGCTGAGCTACGCCTGATCTCTGAGTGGCTGGATATTGGCGCGCAATTTTACAACAACCCGTTCGATCCCAACGTACCGGTCAATTGAGGCTGTGTGCCTGCTCATCGCGCTGCTCATCGCTCCGGCGGTGGGCGCCGCGCGTGAGCATCTGCAGGTCTTCGTTACCGAGGCGTATCTGGAGCTGCATACCGGAGCCGGTCGGGGCTATCCGGTATTCACGGTGGTGCCGCGCGGCGAGAGTGTCGACGTGCTGTTCCGGCGCACCGACTGGTTCAAGGTGCGCACCGAGCGTGGCGTGGAGGGCTGGGCCGCGCAGAAGGACATGCAGAAAGTGGTGCTGGCCAACGGCGCGCCGTTCACCTTTCCCCTGGGCGACCGCGCGGGCTACACCTCGCACCGCTGGGAGATGGGCATGTTCGCCGGGGACTATGGCGGGGCGACCCTGGTTTCCGGATACTCCTCTTACTACTTCAACTCGCAGCTCGCAGCCGAGCTTTCGCTCGGCCAGTTTCTCGGCAAGTTCTCCAACGGCACGACCGGAGATATCGGCCTGGCGCACATCATCGCGCCGGAGTGGCGTCTGACGCCGTTCCTCATGATCGGCACCGGCTTCGTGCACATCTCGCCCAAGGCGACACTCGTGCAGCCCGCCGAGCGCACCGAACAGACGGCCTACGTGGGCGGCGGTGTACGCTACTACCTCACGCGCCGCTTCTTCCTGCGCGCCGAGTACAAAGCCCATGAAGTGTTCACGCACCGCAACGCAAACGAGCAGGTAGACGAATGGAAACTGGGATTCGCGTTCTTCTTCTGACAGTGGCGTGCCTGTCACTGCAGGGTTGCGTGGTGCGCAATTGGATCCACCACCGCCAGGAAGTGCGCGCAGAACGCGAGGCCGCGAAGGAAGAGGCGGCCAATGCCCAGGCGCAGGACGACCTCGAGGCACCGCCGCCGCGGGTCGTGGAGCCCGACGTCGAGCGCCGCAAGATCACGGTCCCGAAGATCAAGAGCTCGAACATCGAGCTGGGCCTGCACTACGGCGCGCTCTCGGTCGAGGATTTCGGCACCAACCAGGTTTACGGCGCCTTCGCCGCCTATCACATCACCGAGGACTTTTTCTTCCAGGGCGAGTACGGCCGCTCTACGGCCGGGCGCACCAGCTTCGAGACTCTGGGCGGTAACATTCAACTGCTTACGAACGCTGAGAGACGCTTCACGTATTACGATCTGTCTCTCGGTTACAACTTCCTGCCTGGCGAGGCCTTTCTCGGTCGCGGCATCGCCATGCCCAGCGCGTTCTACTGGCTCGGCGGGATCGGCTCGACCAAGTTCGGCGGCGACGATCGCTTCACGGTCAACTTCGGCGCCGGCTACCGCGTATTGCCGTCGGATTGGATCGCGGTCCACATCAGCGTGCAGGACCGCGTGTTCAAGTCCGACCTGCTCGGTGTGTCGAAGCTGACCAACAACATCGAGGCGCGCGTGGGTGCCAGTATCTTCTTCTGAAGCGACTGAAATGGCATGGAGCTTCGTCAAGACTATGAAGAATGTAATCGCAGGAGTCATCCTCAGCCTGTCGCTGGCGCTGCCGGTCGCGGCGGGCACGGCCACCGGCCAGCCCGCACCCGCCTTCGACCTGCCCTCGCGGGACGGCAAGGACATCAGCCTGGCGCAGTACAAGGGCGATGTGGTGATGATCAACTTCTGGGCGAGCTGGTGCGGGCCGTGCCGCCAGGAGATGCCGCTGCTGGAGAGCATGTACAAGTCCTACAGCAAGCATGGCTTCGTCCTGATCGGCGTGAACGTCGAGCCGGACACCACTGCGGCGAACAACTGGCTGAAGCAGACGCCGGTGACCTTCCCGGTGCTGTACGACACCAAGAGCAAGGTCAGCTCGCTGTATGATGTGTCCGTCATGCCCAGCACGGTCATGATCGACCGCAAGGGCAACATCCGCATGATCCACCATGGCTATGTCGCTGGGGATGAGAACCAGTACATGTCGAGCCTGATGCAGCTGATGAAGGAATAGGCTGACCTTCCGGAGGATCAGGGCATGAAACTCGCCAGAATCGTCATTGCAGCCGCTGTGGGCCTGGGCCTGACGGCCTGCAGCACCATCCAGCCCTGGGTGAAGCCCTACGAGCGCGAGCACTTCGCCGACCCCATCATGTCCTTCAATCCCGATCCGGTCTCCAGCGTCTACATGGACCATGTCTTTGAGACGCGCGAGGGTGCGCACGGCGCGACGGGCGGCGT
>Ga0105240_10007878_pt1 | contig 15364 bp, 10 predicted proteins | sample KBSC54metaG_FD_80426 | JGI IMG/M metagenome (GOLD analysis project Ga0105240, IMG submission 80426) | Corn rhizosphere microbial communities from Kellogg Biological Station, Michigan, USA - KBS C5-4 metaG | ecosystem: Host-associated > Plants > Roots > Rhizosphere > Soil | place: Michigan, USA... | reverse complement strand
TGAGCTGCACCTGCTGCTTTCGATGGCCACGCCGCTGGGTTGGCTGGAGCGCGTACCGACCTACAAGGACCAGCAGGAAAAGCTCGCCGACCGCGACCTCGCGACCTACGGCTTCCTCGGCTATCCTTTGCTGCAGGCGGCCGACGTGCTGATCTACCGTGCCAGCCAGGTGCCGGTGGGCGAAGACCAGATCCCGCATATCGAAATGATGCGCGAGATTTCGCGCCGCTTTAACCACCTGTACGGCAAGGAAAAAGGCTTTGAGGAAAAAGCCCGCGAAGCCGTCAAGAAACTCGGCGGCAAGCGCTCCAAGCTGTATCAGGAGCTGCGCACGCAATTTCAGGAGCAGGGCAACGAAGAAGCGCTGGAGCAGGCCAAGGCCATGCTCGACGACGCGCAGAATTTGTCCATGATCGACCGCGAGCGCCTGTTCGGCTATCTCGAAGGTAGCCGCAAACTGATCCTGACGGAGCCGCAGGCCTTGCTGACTGAAGCCTCGCGCCTGCCCGGGCTGGACGGCGCCAAGATGTCGAAGAGCTACGGCAACGCGATCGCGCTGCGCGAAGACAAGGAATCCGTGACCAAGAAGGTCCGCACCATGCCGACCGACCCGCAACGCGTGCGCCGCACCGATCCGGGCGATCCGGGCAAATGCCCGGTCTGGCAATTCCATCTGGTGTACTCCGATGATGCTGTACGGCAATGGGTCGACAAGGGCTGCCGCTCGGCCGGCATTGGTTGCCTGGAATGCAAGCAGCCCGTGATCGACGCCATCCTCGTGGAGCAGCAGCCGATGCTCGAACGCGCGCAGCAATACATCGACGATCCGTCGCTGGTGCGCGCCATCATCGCCGACGGCTGCGACACCGCGCGCAAGCTGGCGCAGGACACTATGCGCGACGTGCGCGAAGCCATGGGGCTGGGTTATTGATCGCCCCGGCAACGCCGGTAACGGAACCCGCAGCTTGCAGGAACTATGTAAGCAAATCTGAACAAATTGACCGATAGCAGTGGCTATCCGCTACAATCGGTCTTTTATTTTCAACCGTATTCTCATTACGCACTAACATCATGATCAAGGGCAGCATAGTCGCCATCGTCACGCCGATGCATCCGGATGGCAGTCTCGATTTCCCGGGCCTGCGCAAATTGATTGACTGGCATATCGCGGAGGGCACCGATGGCATCGTGATCGTCGGTACTACCGGCGAATCGCCGACCGTTTCGGTCGAGGAGCATTCCGAACTGATCAAGGTCGCGGTTGAACACACCGCCAAACGCATTCCCATCATCGCCGGCACGGGTGGTAATTCGACTTCGGAAGCCATCGAGTTGACCGAGTTCGCCAAGAAAGTCGGCGCCGATGCCTCGCTGCAGGTTGTTCCCTATTACAACCGTCCGACGCAAGAGGGCATGTACCTGCACTTCAAGAAGATCGCCGAAGCGGTTGATCTGCCAGTGATCCTGTACAACGTTCCCGGTCGCACCGTTGCCGACATGAGCAATGAGACCATCCTGCGCCTGGCGCAAGTCAAGGGCATCGTCGGCGTCAAGGACGCCACCGGCAACATCGGCCGCGGCACGGATCTGATCCGCCTGGCGCCGAAGTCGTTCGCGGTCTATTCCGGCGACGATCCGACTGCGTTCGCGTTGATGCTGTACGGCGGCCAAGGCAATATTTCGGTGACGGCCAACATCGCGCCGCGCGACATGCACGAGCTGTGCGCGGCGGCCATGGGCGGCAACCTTGCCCGGACGATCGAGCTGAACAACAAGATGCTGCCTTTGCATAACAAGCTGTTCGTCGAACCGAATCCGGTTCCCCTGAAATGGGCGATGACCGAAATGGGCCTGATAGAATCCGGCATGCGTTTGCCGCTGGCTCCGTTGGGCGCTGCATATCACGATACTGTGCGTGCGGCGTTGCGCGAGTCCGGTGTATTAAAATAATTAATTAACTAAACGGCAGTGTCGTTTTCCCTTGAACCCGAACCCGCTTTTCATTGCAACGATATGACAATTCGCAAGAACGTTCACTCTGCTTCACGTCTCCTCCCGCAACGTGGTCTCATCATCGCCCTGGCTTTCACCAGCCTGGCCGGATGCAGCGCCGTCAGCAACATGCTGGAAGGAGATCGTATCGACTACAAGAGCGCGGAAAAAGCCAAGGGCCCACGACTCGAAGTGCCGCCTGACCTGACCCAGCTGCAGCGCGACAATCGCTATGCGATTCCGGAGTCGAGCAAGGGCGTCGCCACTGCTTCCGGCTACAGCCTGGAACAAAAGACCCGTCCGGCCACCGATGCAGCTGCCGTGGCACCGCAAGCCAAGGGCGATTTGCGCATTGAGCGCGACGGCACCCAGCGTTGGCTGGTCGTGTCGCAGACCCCGGAACAGCTGTGGGGCCCGATCAAGGACTTCTGGCAGGATTCGGGCTTCCTGATCAACGTCGAATCGCAGGATACCGGCGTGATGGAAACCGACTGGGCTGAAAACCGCGCCAAGATCCCGCAAGATTTCATCCGCAATACGCTGGGCCGGGTGTTCGATTCGCTGTACTCGACCGGCGAGCGCGACAAGTTCCGTACCCGCCTGGAACGCGGTCCCAACGGCACCACCGAAATCTTCGTCAGCCATCGCGGTGCCGAAGAAGTGTTGACCGGTTCGGCCAAGGAAACCTCGGTCTGGACTGCGCGTCCTTCTGATCCAGGCCTGGAAGCCGAATTCCTGGCGCGCCTGATGGTGCGCCTGGGCGCCGAAGAAACCAAGGCCAAGGCTGCCGTCGCGAATGCGCCGACCCTGCAGGCACGTTCCAAGCTGCTCAAGACCGCCAACGGTTCAAGCGTGCAGGTCGATGAAAGCTTCGACCGCGCATGGCGCCGCGTCGGCCTGGCGCTGGACCGGGTCGGCTTCACCGTGGAAGACCGCGATCGCTCGCAAGGCCAGTATTTCGTACGCTATGTCGACCAGAACCAGGACGCCAAGGACAAGGAAAGCGGCGGCTTCTTCTCCAAGCTGTTCTCCAGCAAGGATAAGGACAAGAAGGCCGCGCGGTATCGTATCGTCGTCAAGGGCACCGGCGACGTCAGCGACATCACGGTTCAGAACAACGACGGCAAGCAGGAAGTTTCGCAAACCGCCGACAAGATCCTCGGGTTGCTGAACGACCAGTTGAAGTAAGTGGTTGTACCTGAATCCACCTGAAGTAACGCAGTACATGCCTTCGCGAGCCCATCCTTGAAATTTGCAAGTCTAGGTAGCGGCAGCGAAGGCAACGCCCTCATCATCTCCGGCACATCCGGTGCGACCACCACCACGGTCATGCTGGATTGCGGTTTCGGCATCAAGGAAACCGAGCGTCGCCTGACCCGCATCGGCAAACTCCCGCAAGACATCACCGGCATCGTCGTCACCCATGAGCATCAGGATCATGTCGGCGGCGTGTTCAAGTTCGCACGTCGCCACCGCATCCCGGTGTGGCTGACCTACGGGACCTTCCAGGCCGTGGGCGAAGAGGCTTGCAAGGACGTCCAGCTGCATTTCTGCCGCGACAGCGAAGCGGTGGTCATCGGTGACTTGTCATTGATGCCGTACACGGTTCCGCATGACGCACGCGAGCCGGTGCAATACGTCGCTGGCGACGGCAAGCGCAAGCTCGGCGTGCTGACCGACGCAGGTCAATCGACTGCGCATCTGGTGCAGGCGCTGGGCGGGTGCGACGCATTGGTGCTGGAGTGTAATCACGACCGCCAGATGCTGGCTGACTCCGCTTATCCACCGTCGCTCAAGCGTCGTATCGGCGGCGCTTACGGCCACCTCGCCAACGACACCAGCGCCGACATCCTGGCTGCATTGGACAAGCAAAAACTGAAAACCGTGATCGGTGCCCACCTGAGCCTGAAGAACAACACGCCAGAACTCGCACGTGCCGCGCTATGCGGCGCATTGGATACGCATCCGGCCGAAATCATGATCGCTTGCCAGGAAGAGGGGTTCGACTGGGTTGCCATCGCCTGATAAGGCGTGCGGCTGGATGCTATCCGGAAGGCAGTGCGGGAAAGGTGTCAAAGATGGCAGGTACGCTGCAAATCGTGCAGGCATAAAAAAAGCCGACCATCGGTCGGCTTTTCCAATAATCAGTTGATTATTTTGCTGGTGCTGCGTCAGCTGGCTTAGCGTCAGCTGCTGGAGCTGCAGGAGCAGCGTCAGCTGGCTTAGCATCAGCTGCTGGAGCTGCAGGAGCAGCGTCAGCTGGCTTAGCGTCAGCTGCTGGAGCAGCTGGTGCAGCTGCAGGAGCTTCAACTGCTGGTGCTGGTGCAGGTGCTGGAGCTTCTTCTTTTTTACCGCAAGCAGCCAGAGCAACAGCCAACAACGATGCGATCAACAGAGTCTTTGTCATGAATATTCCTTCAATAATAATCAAAATTTTGCGATGAATAATTACCGGTAATTATCGCTCTATAGGATGCTTTCCTTATCTTGCTTGTTAGCTCAACAACGAAAGCTTTCCAGCCCGATATTATAGCTACATTTTGGGAAAATCACATGCGAATTATTCTTTTCTGTAAGAATTTGTAAGATTGTCGCAAATCCCGTCAGCTTGTCGTCAGCCCTTTATTCATGCAGGTTTCCGGCTTGTCGCCAACGCGTAAAAAACAAGAATTGTCGAATTTTTAAGCTTGTTAAACAAGCTCAAGCCAGCCGTCCTGATACCAGTTGTGAAAGGCCTCCAGTACATCTTTCGAGGCCTTCGCGAGCGCCGTTTTGTCGAGTTGCCGTTCGTCCGCCAGCACGGCCAGCAGCGCCTTGTCGGCGCGTCCGACGGCAAACGACTCGCCGTTGATGAACAGATGCTTGCCCCGATAAAGCATCTGCGTTTTGCGTGAAAGCCTGATCCCGCGCTTGTTTGCGGCCTGTACGAAGCGCGCCGGCGTGAGCGGCTTGTCGACCGGATCGAAGTAGGTGGTGGCTTTCGGTTCCGACAGGTATTCACCGAGGAAGATCGTGATGTCGTCGTCGGTGAAGCGCATCTTGTTGATTTCATCGGCCACGCGCGCGAGCAGTTGCTCCGGCAGTTCGGCGGGATGTTTGGCCGGCTGCAGCTCCGGATCGGCATAGCGGCCCGGCAAATCGATCGAATCGGCCATGAACTGCAGGAAGGCCTCGCCCAGTTCCTGGAATGCCGGCGCGCGGAAGCCGATCGAATAGGTCATGCATTCGCCGACCGCCACGCCATCATGGGCGTAATGCGGCGGCAGGTACAGCATGTCGCCCGGTTCGAGCACGAACTCTTCCTCACTCTTGAAGTTCTTCAGGATCTTCAGCGGCATGCCATCCACCAGCGACAAATCCTTTTGCGCGCTGATGCGCCAGCGGCGCTGGCCGTGCGCTTGCAGCAGGAACACGTCATAGGAATCGAAATGCGGACCGACGCCGCCGCCGTCGCTGGCGTAGCTAATCATCAGGTCGTCCAGGCGCGCATCGGGAATGAAGCGGAATTCCCGCAGCAACGCGTCGGCGGCATCTTCATGCAGGTTGACACCCTGGACCAGCATGGTCCATTCCTTCTGCTTGAGCGGCGGCAGCTTGGCCAGCGGGCCGTGGTCCATCTTCCAGTCTTTGCCGTCCTGCGTGATGAGGCGGGATTCGACGTCGTCGCGGCTGGCCAGGTCAAACAATTGTTGGCGTGTCAGCGGCGCCTGGAAGCCGGGAATCGCCTGGCGGATCAGCAAGGGTTTCTTGTGCCAGTAATCGCGCAGGAAGGTGGCGGGGCTGATGCCGCCGAGCAAAGCGAGGGTATTTTTCATGGCGTCATTATAGACGCGGGTGAGCAGCGGCGGCCGCGGCCTTTTGCCTGACAAAACATCCAAACGGGTATAATTCAGGGTGCAGATTGCAGCGCATCCAAGCTTATGTCATGCCTTCTCGGGACCGCCGTACAAGGTTCCGCACCAACCGCAAGCGCAGGCAGTTCTTCCCACCTGCAGTAACCGATGAACAGCCTTACCAGCCATACCGCCATACGAAAGGGGCATACATGAAGATTGCCAAAAATACCGTAGTTTCCGTCAACTACAAGCTCTCCGACGCCCAAGGCGTACTGATCGAAGAAAGCCGCGACCCGATGGTCTACCTCCACGGCGGCTACGAAAACACGCTGCCGAAGATCGAGGAAGCACTGGACGGCAAGGAAGCCGGCTACACCGTTACGATCCAGGTCGAACCGGTCGACGCCTTCGGCGAATACGATGCCGAACTGGTCAAGATCGAGCCAAAGAATCGGCTGCCGTCGCCAATCGAAGTCGGCATGCAGTTCGAAGGTTCGCCGGATGACGAAAACGAAGCAGCGGTGATCTTCACCGTGACCGAAATCGCCGACGACAAGGTTGTCCTCGACGGCAACCATCCGCTGGCAGGCATCGCACTGCGCTTCGACCTGAGCGTCACCGAAGTGCGCGCCGCGACCGAAGAAGAAGTCCAGCACCAGCACGTACACGGTCCGCACGGCCACCATGGTCACGATCACGGTCACGATCATGGCGATGATGAAGGCGACGAAGGCGATCACTTCCGCAGCCATCCGGTGCATTGATTCCACTTGCATCCGCACCAATGAAAAACGCAGCCTCGGCTGCGTTTTTTTATGTCTGTCCGTATCTGACTATGACCGTGAGTTGCGCAAGCTTACTGCGACGGCGGCGGCGCCGTCGCTTTCGCCGTCTTGGCAGAATCGCTCAGCGTGAACAGCGCAGCATTGCCGCTGTCGACCGCGAATTTCGACCAGCCCGACGCCACGCCGATGCTGCCGAGGTTGCGACGCCAGACGATGCCGGCGTTGGATTCATCCTTCAGCGTTTCGCCGTGCACCAGCAACACCTTTCCCTTGAATCCTGCTGCCAGCGTGGTGACGCGCTGACGCGTCTCGGCAAAGCCGTCGCGCTGGCCGCGCAAGAGGAAAGGGCGCTGGCTCGGTTGCGCCAGTGGATTGCCGTCGGAAAACAGCACGATGCCGGCCAGTTTTTTTTGCGTGGCGAAGGTGAACACCCGTTGCAGCCAGTCTTTGTTGGCGATCAGGCGGTCTTCGAATTCGCTGTTGCGGCCGCCATCCGGCAGGAAGTGATTGTTGGCGGCCGGCAGGTTGACGGTGGCAAACAGCACGTTGCCGAACTCCCAGCGCGCGTTTTCGGTATAGCTGCGGAATTTTGGCGTGACCGACTGGCGGAACAGCGGCACCTTGCTGGCGCCGAATGAAAATTCATCCGGGAAAAACAAATCGCGCACCCGGTTCAGCCGCTCGATCGCCACCGACCCGTTCTTGTTGCGGCAGCCGACCCAGTCACTGGCCGCGAGCGACACGATGACGCCGTTCTCGGCCTCCTTGAGCAAGTCGCGGCGCGCGCTGTAGAGCGCATCGCTGCACGGTTCCGCCGCCGATTTGATACCGTTGACGACGACGAAGGCGAGGTTGTCGGCGTCGCTTTCGTCCAGCGCGCGGCGCAGCACGCCTTCGTCCGGACTGCCGGAAAAGGAATGGCCGATCACGCCGAAATGAAAGCTGTCCTGCGCCCGCGATGCCGGCGCTGCGCACAAGGCGGCGCCGAGCAGGACGATAGACAGCAGTTGCTTCATGCGCCGTCGCCCAACTGCTTCAGGCGATACAGGGCGTCCAGCGCCTGGCGCGGCGTCATGGCGTCGGGATCGATGTCCGCCAGCGCGTCAGCGACCGCTTGCGCCACCGGATTCGCCGCTGCAGACGACGCTGCATGTGCATGTGCATCGTCTTCGTCGGCGCGCGCCGGTGCGCTGAACAGGTCGAACTGCGGCGTGGTCTGGACCGATTGCGTTTCCAGCGCCGCCAGGTGCTTGCGCGCCGCGCGGATCACCGGCGTCGGCACGCCCGCCAGTTGCGCCACCTGCAAGCCGTAGCTTTGCGATGCCGGACCGGCTTGCACCGCATGCAGGAACACGATGCTGTCCTTGTGCTCGACCGCCGACAAGTGCACGTTGGATGCGGTCGGATGCACCTCCGGCAATTGCGTCAATTCGAAATAGTGGGTGGCGAACAACGTGAAGCTGCGCGTCGCGTCGATCAGGTGCTTGGCGATGGCCCAGGCCAGCGCGAGGCCGTCGAAGGTCGAGGTGCCGCGGCCGACTTCATCCATCAGCACCAGTGAATTCTCGGTGGCGTTGTTGAGGATGGACGCCGACTCCGTCATCTCCACCATGAAGGTGGAACGGCCGCCGGCCAGATCGTCGGCGGCGCCGATACGCGTGAAGATGCGGTCGATCGGGCCGATCGTTGCACTGGTGGCCGGCACGAAGCTGCCCACATAAGCCAGCAACGTGATCAGCGCCACCTGGCGCATGAAGGTCGATTTACCACCCATGTTGGGGCCGGTGATCAGCAGCAGCTTGCGTTCGGCGGTGAAAGCGCAGTCGTTGGCGATGAAGCGTTCGATCTGGTTCTCCACCACCGGATGGCGGCCTTGTTCGATCACGATGGTCGGCTCGGTCACCAGCTGAGGCGCGCACCAGTTGTTGCGTGCGGCGTGGTCGGCCAGCGCCACCAGCGTATCGAGCTGGGCCAATGCATGGGCGATGGCTTGCAGGGTCACGATGTGCGGCGACAGGTCCTGCAGCAATTGTTCATACAGGAACTTCTCGCGCGACAAGGCGCGTTCCTGCGCCGACAAGGCCTTGTCTTCGAAGGCCTTCAGTTCCGGCGTGATGTAGCGCTCGGCGTTCTTGAGCGTCTGGCGGCGGCGATAGTCGTCCGGCACCTTGTCGGTCTGGCCGTGCGTGACTTCGATGTAGAAGCCGTGCACCTTGTTGTATTCGACGCGCAGGTTGGCGATACCGGTGCGGGCGCGTTCGCGTGTTTCGAGATCGATCAGGAACTGGCCGGCGTTTTCCGACAGGCCGCGCAACTCGTCGAGGTCGGCGTCGAAGCCGCGTGCAATCACGCCGCCGTCGCGCACCATGGCGGCCGGTTCCAGCATGATCGAGCGTTCCAGCAGGTCCAAGCATTCGGTCGGCGTCGCCAGCGCGTCGTGCAGATCCAGCAGCAACGGTGCATCGGCGTCGCGGCTGCACATCGCCACGTAATTGCGCAGCGAGCCGAGTTGCTGCAGACCGCCGCGCAAGCCGGCGAGGTCGCGCGGACGTGCCGACAGCAGTGCGATGCGCGTAGTGATGCGTTCGATGTCCGGCACCGCCGCCAGGGTCGCCGACAGGCCTGAGCAAGCGTCGGTACGCATCAACGCGTTGATCGCAGCGTGGCGCGCACGAGCCACTTTTTGGTCACGGCGCGCGTGATGCAGCCAGTGGCGCAGCAGGCGCGAGCCCATCGCCGTGCGGCAATGGTCAAGCAGCGAGAACAGCGTCGGCGCCAGCGCACTGGCATCCTGCGCACGGATGGTTTCAGTCAGTTCCAGGTTGCGGCGGGTGGAGGCGTCGAGGCCGATGAATTCGCTTTCCGATTCCACCGTCAGCGCCCGCACGTGCTGCAAGCCCTTGCCTTGTGTCGACTGCGCATAGCGCAGCAGCGCGCCGCCGGCGCCGATGGCGGCGCTCATGCCTTCCGCGCCGAAGCCATTGAGCGTGGCTACCGACAATTGATCGAGCAAGGCCTTCTGGCCGCTCGGCTGATCGAAATGCCAGTCCGGCACCGTGGTCGGCTTGCCGCTGAGGATGTGCGAATAGGCGGCTTCCTCACTGTCGCCGATCAGCGTTTCGGCCGGCGAGATGCGCTCCAGCTCCTGCTTCAGGCGCGCTTCCAGCACGGCCGGCTCGGCGCTGAATTCCATCAGTTTCAATGCGCCGCTGGCCATCGACAGCCAGGCCAGCCCGACGGTGACGGTCTTGCGTTGTTTGCTGGCGGCGAGGTTGACGGCCAGCAGCGGACGTTCGGACTTTTCCGGCAGCAGGTCGGAGTCGGTCAGCGTGCCCGGCGTGATCACGCGCACCACCTTGCGTTCGACCGGTCCCTTGCTGGTGGCCGGGTCGCCGATCTGTTCGCAGATCGCCACCGACTCGCCCAGCTTGATCAGCTTGACCAGATACTGGTCGACCGAGTGGAAGGGAATCCCCGCCATCTTGATCGGCGAGCCGTTGGACGAGCCGCGCTGGGTCAGCGTGATGCCCATCAGGCGCGACGCTTTTTCGGCGTCGTCGAAGAACAGTTCGTAGAAGTCGCCCATGCGATAGAACACCAGCGTGGTCGGATACTCCGCCTTGATGCGCAGGTACTGGACCATCATGGGAGTGTGCTTCTCGCCGCCGGCGCTGCCGGGGTCGGATTCAACGGTGGATTTCAAGTGTTTGGTCATTCAGTCAATTGCCGCCGCCGCTTCCATGGGAATGGCGTCGTCTTGCGAAGGTTTTCGGGGTTCTGGCGATCTGCCATTTTACCGCGTGCGGGAGCCGCATACGAGGCTGAACTACAAGCCGAAGTCAAGATGGCTCTGCCGCGACTGATAATTGACAAGAAGGCAACGTGCCGGTTCCGGGCAGATCAATGTTTCGGCACAAAAAAGGGCGAACCGTTTGCACGGTCCGCCCCAACTCCTCAAAAAACGTGAAGCGTGTTTCAGCGTGTATGCACGCAAGCCCCCGCCGAATACGTCGCGGCAATCGCCCGGTCGTCGGCCAAAATCGCCAGCGCGAACAATTGCTCTTCCAGGCTCTCCGTGGTGGCGCTGCGGCGCGCCAGCAGCGGCGTGCATTTCGGATCCAGCACGACGAAGTCGGCGTCGCAGCCGGCGGCGAAGTTGCCGATCTTGCCTTCCAGTTGCAAGGCGCGTGCACCGCCCAGCGTGGCCAGATAAAACATGCGTTGCGCGGACAGATGGGTGCCGGCCATGCGACCGACCTTGTACAGCTCGTTCATCGTCTGCAGCATCGAAAAGCTGGTGCCGCCGCCGACATCAGTCGCCAGCGACACCGGCATGCGCAGCTTGTCGGCATTGGCGAAATCGAACAGGCCGCTGCCGAGGAACAGGTTGGAGGTCGGGCATACCGTCGCCACTGATTGCGTCGCCGCCATGCGTGCGCGGTCGGCGTCGTCGAGCCAGATGCAATGGGCGTACAGTGCACGTGCGCGCATCAGGCCGTATTGGTCGTAGACGTCGAGATAGCTGCGGCTGTCGGGGAACAGTTCCTTGACCCATTGCACTTCGTCGGTGTTTTCGGCGACGTGGGTCTGGATGTAGGTGTCCGGATATTGCGTCGCCAGCTCACCGGCCAGCTTCAGTTGTTGCGGTGTCGAGGTCGGCGCAAAGCGCACCGTGATCGCGTAGTGCTGGCGGCCCTTGTTGTGCCAGCGATTGATCAGCTCTTCGCTCTCGCGCGCACCGCTCTCGGCAGTGTCGCGCAGGAAGTCCGGCGCGTTGCGATCCATCAGGCACTTGCCGGCCACCATGCGCAGGTTCAGTTCGCTGCTGCGGCTGAAGAAGGCGTCGACCGATTGCGGATGCACGGTGCAATACACGGCGGCCGTAGTGGTGCCGTTGCGCAGCAGCTCGGCCAGGAAGAAGTCGGCCACTTCACTCGCATGTTCGCCGCTCTCGAAGCGCCGCTCGGCCGGGAAGGTGTACGTGTTCAGCCACGGCAGCAGGCCCGGCGCGGGCGAGCCGATGATGTCGGTCTGCGGATAGTGGACGTGGGTGTCGATGAAGCCGGGCGTGATGATCTTGCCGCGATAGTCGAGCGGTACGCAGTCGGCGGGCAGGGTGGCGGACAGCTTGCCATAATCGCCGGCGGCGACGATCTTGCCGTCGGCGACGATCAGCAGGCCGTCGCTGTGCCATTGCGTGGCGCGTTCGTCGAAGGCGGGATCGTTGCGGAAATGGAGCAGGCTGGCGCGATAGGCTTGCACGTAGGAAGTCATGGGTAATCCTTAATCTGGCTATCCGGTTGCGTGCTGCGCGTGACGTGAAGGCGCAACTGCGAACAACCGAATGATACTGGTATGAGATGGTGTGCTGGAACAGATGCTGCTGAGGCGACGGTCCGGTTGTCCTTAACTCCGGCCGTCCAGCATGTGTGTGGCCGGTCTCGCCTTGAACGTGCCGGTCCGGTCAGGCTGCGACGGCTGCTGCGCTTTCACCACCCTCAGCGCCTGCAACTCCCACAATTGCAGCAACTGCGCCACCACTGCCAGCGCGATGCTGGCGGGTTCCTTGCCGTAGATGCCCGGGATGCCGATCGGGCAGGTCATCTTGTTCAGTTGTTCTTGCGTGATGCCGCGGTCGAGCAGGCGATGTTCGAATTGCTTGCGCTTGGTCTGCGAGCCGATCAGGCCGTACCAGCCGATGTCGGCGCGCTTCAAAATGCGTTCGCTCAGTTGCTGGTCCAGCGCGTGGCTGTGCGTCATCACGAGGAAGTAGGCGCCGGGCTCGGCCATGTCGACCACGGCGTTCGGCGCGTCCGTCGCTTCTACCGTCACCTGCATCGGCAGGTCGGCCGGGAACATGTCTTCGCGCTCATCGACCCACAGCACGCGGCAGGGCAGCGTCGCCAGCACACGCACGATGGCGGCGCCGACGTGGCCGGCGCCGAACAGCACCACCTGCGGCTGATGCGCGCGGCAGCGATCGAGCAGCCAGCGGCGGCCGTAGCGGTCTTGCGTGACATGCGTGTTGCCGGCCTGGCGGAATTGTTCTGCATCCAGGCCGTTGTCGGGAGCGCTGAGATCGCAGGCTTCGCCTTCCAGTTCGTACAGCAGCGTCGGGTCGTCCGATTCCAGCGCAACCGCGCGCCAGACGTCGACGCCATTGCGCCAGTGATGTTCGAGTTCGGTCAGCATTGACCCTGCACGGGTATCGATGTGCGGCTCGATACGTTCAAACGCCAGGAACACCACGCCGCCGCAGCATTGGCCGAGGCTCGGTCCCAGTGCGATGCGTTCGAATTTGCGGATGCCGGCAAACACCGTCGCATCCGACTCAAGCATGTCGCGGGCGATCTGCGCCGCGCGCCATTCCAGATGACCGCCGCCGATGGTGTCGTACTGGCCGTCGGCCGTAAACACCATGCGCGCACCCGCCTCGCGCGGCGTCGACCCTTGTATGGTCGCCACCGTGACCAGCACTGCCGGGATGGCGGTGCTGTGCAAGTCCTTGAGTGCGGCAAGCCAGTTGGTCATGAATTCCCCTGTGAAGTTGACAATGTGTACTACTGAGCGATCTGTGCAGCCTTCACCGCATCAATCGCATCCAGAATCGCCTCGCTGGTCGCTGGCGCGCGCAGCGGCGGATTGACCCGATGCTCGCCCACCGCCGACACCGCATCACGGATCGCCAGGAACACCGAGAACGGCAGCAGCAGCGGCGGTTCCCCGGTGGCCTTGGAGCGGTGGATGGTATCCGAGACATTGCTGTTCTTGAACAACTGTGTGCGGAAGTCTGTCGGGCAATCCGACACCGCCGGAATCTTGTAGGTCGACGGCGCATGCGTCATCAGCTTGCCGTCCTTGTTCCACCACAGCTCTTCCGTGGTCAGCCAGCCCATGCCCTGGATGAAGCCGCCTTCGACCTGGCCGACGTCGATGGCCGGATTCAGGCTTTCGCCGGCATCGTACAGCGAGTCCGCGCGGATCAGGCGCCATTCACCGGTCAGCGTATCGATCACGACCTCGGCTACCGCTGCGCCATAGGCGAAGTAGAAGAACGGATGGCCGTTCATGGTCTTGGCATTCCAGTGCACCTTGGGAGTCGAGTAGAAGCCGTCCGACCACAATTGCACGCGCTTGAGGTAAGCCTGCATCACCAGTTCTTCAAAGGCCACCGATTGCGCGCCGGTCGAGACCATGCCGTCAGCGAAGAGCACTTCGCTGACGTCGGTGTTGAAGCGCTCGGCCGCGACCTGCGCCAGTCGTGCTCGAATCTGCAAGGCCGCATCCTGCGCCGCCTTGCCGTTCAGATCGCTACCGGTCGAAGCGGCGGTGGCGGAGGTGTTGGCGATCTTGCTGGTATCGGTGGCCGTGCAGCGCACCTGCTCCAGCGGCAGACCGAGCGCGTTGGCGACCACTTGTGCGACCTTGGTATTGAGACCCTGGCCCATTTCCGTGCCGCCGTGGTTGACCAGCACCGAGCCATCGGTATAGACGTGCACGAGCGAGCCGGCCTGGTTCAGGTGCGGCACATTGAACGAAATGCCGAACTTCACCGGCGTCAGCGCCAGGCCGCGTTTGAGGATGGTGTTCTCGGCATTGAAGGCCTTGATGGCCTCGCGGCGTTCCTGGTACTCGCTGGTGCGCTCCAGTTCGCTGACCAGCGCGGCGATCACGTTGTCTTCCACCTTCTGGCCGTAGTGCGTAGTGTTGCGCGCATCCGGACCGTCGGCGTCGCTGCTGCCGTAGAAATTGGCGCGGCGCACTTCCAGCGCATCCTTGCCGAGATTGCGGGCGATTTCGTCGACGATGTATTCGATGGCGATCGCGCCTTGCGGACCGCCGAAGCCGCGGAAGGCGGTGTTCGATTGCGTGTTGGTCTTGCCGCACATGGCGTGGATTTCCACGTCCGACAGATAGTAGGCATTGTCGAAGTGACACACCGCGCGCGTGGCGACCGGGCCCGACAAGTCGGCCGAGAAACCGGCGCGCGAGACCATGTCGATCTTCGCGGCGACGATGCGGCCGTTGCCGTCGTAGCCGATTTCGTAATCGTAGGCGAAACAGTGGCGCTTGCCGGTGACGATCATGTCGTCGTCGCGGTCGGCGCGCAGCTTGATCGGACGGCGCAGGCGCACGGCAGCCACGGCCGCGGCGCAAGCCCACAGCGCCGATTGCGATTCCTTGCCGCCGAAGCCACCGCCCATGCGCCGGCATTCCACCAGCACGTCATGCGAAGCGACGTGCAGCACTTCGGCGATGTGATGCTGCATTTCGCTCGGATGCTGGGTCGAGCAATACACGTGCATGCCGCGTCCTTCTTTCGGGATCGCGTACGAGATCTGGCCCTCCAGGTAAAACTGCTCCTGGCCGCCGACGTCGAACTTGCCCTTGAGCTTGTGCGGCGCCGTGTTGAAGGCTTCCGATGGATTGCCGCGGGTCAGGTGCATTGGCGGCAGCACATAGGATTCGGCCGCATGCGCGGCGCGCGGCGTCAGCACGGCCGGTAATTCTTCGTAGTCGATCACGGCCTGGCGTGCGGCGCGGCGGGCGTTGTCGTGGCTGTCGGCGATGACGATGAAGATCGGCTGGCCGACGTATTGCACCAGGTCTTCGGCCAGGACCGGATCATCCTTGATGATCGCGCCGCATTGGTTTTCGCCGGGGATGTCGGCGGCAGTGTAGACCGCGACCACGCCCACCGATGCTTTGACCTTGCTCAGATCGATGGCGCGCAGTCTTGCATGCGCCTTG
>Ga0105240_10007877_pt1 | contig 15365 bp, 15 predicted proteins | sample KBSC54metaG_FD_80426 | JGI IMG/M metagenome (GOLD analysis project Ga0105240, IMG submission 80426) | Corn rhizosphere microbial communities from Kellogg Biological Station, Michigan, USA - KBS C5-4 metaG | ecosystem: Host-associated > Plants > Roots > Rhizosphere > Soil | place: Michigan, USA... | reverse complement strand
GGGCGCCAGGATGCACTGCTTGCCTCCTTCGAGCGTCGCGATGCGCTCTTCCAGCATGAAGGTGGTCGGCGTTCCGTGCAGGCCGTAGGTATAGCCGTCCTTGCTCTTCCAATTGCGCGCGCGCAGTGCCGCGACATTGGGGAAGATGACGGTGGAAGCCTTGAAGACGCCCGGCTGCGGCGCGGCGAATCCCTGGGGCGGGACGTAAGGGTGGTGGATGAGGTCGGTGACCGGCTTGCTCATGCGAGCATGTTAGCGCGGCCTCAGACTTTCCATTTTTCCAGCAATTTCTGCGGGCCCATCGCGTCGTAGGCCTCGAAGGGCTGGTGGATCCAGGGATTGGTGGGCAGGAACTCCACCGAATAATCGGGCGTGAACTTCGACAGGCCCTTGGTCCAGATCACCGCGCTGCGCAATTCGGTGATCGGCTTGTAGTTGTTGCGAAGCAGGTCGATCACCGCGTGCAGCGTGTGGCCCGAATCGGCCAGGTCATCGACCAGCAGCACACGCCCGGCGATCTCGCCCTTGGGCGTGGTGATATAGCGCGCGATGTCCAGGTGCCCTTGCACCGTGCCCGCGTCCGCGCGATACGAGCTGGTGGACATGATCGCCAGCGGCTTGTCGAAGATGCGCGAGAGGATGTCGCCCGGCCGCATGCCGCCGCGCGCCAGGCACAGGATGGTGTCGAACTGCCAGTCGGACTGGAACACCTTGATCGCCAGCTTCTCGATCAGGCTGTGGTATTCGTCGTAGCTGACGTAAAGGTGCTTGCCGTCTTCTGTCAACATGGGCGAGTGTCTCTCAGGGCAGATAGGGATGGCGCATCATGATGGTGTGATCGCGATCCGGGCTGGTCGAGATCATATCGATCGGAACACCGGTCACCTGCTCGATTCGCTGCAGGTACAAACGCGCATTGACAGGCAGCTTGTCGTATTGCGTGACGCCGACGGTGCTGTCGCTCCAGCCTTCCATCGCCTCGTACACCGGTTCGCAGCGCGAGATCTCGTCGGCGCCCATCGGCAGGATGTCGGTGTATTGCCCATCGAGCTTGTAGCCGGTGCACAACCGCAGCTCCTTGATGCCGTCCAGCACATCGAGCTTGGTGATGCACAACCCCGACAGGCCATTGACTTGCGCGCTGCGTTTGAGCAGCGCCGCGTCGAACCAGCCGCAGCGGCGGAAGCGTCCGGTCGTCACGCCCTTCTCGGCGCCGACGGTGGACAGGTGATAGCCGACCGTCCCCGGCTTTTCCCAATCGAGCTCCGTGGGAAACGGGCCGCCGCCCACGCGCGTGCAGTAGGCTTTCGTGATGCCCAGGATGTAGTGCAACATGCCCGGCCCGACGCCCGCCCCCGCCGACGCGTTGCCCGCGACGCAGTTGCTCGACGTGACATAGGGATAGGTGCCATGGTCCACGTCCAGCAGCGTGCCTTGCGCGCCTTCGAACAGCAGGTTGTCGCCGCGGATGTGCGCTTCGTTCAGCTCGCGCGACACGTCGGCCATCATCGGCTTGAGCTGCTCCGCGTGCTGCATCGCCTGGTCGAACACGGCCTGGTAATCGACCGCCGCCGCGTTCAGGAACTTTGTCAGCATGAAGTTGTGCAGCTCCAGCACCACCTTGAGTTTTTCGCCGAAACGCTGCGGGTGCTTCAGGTCCTGCACACGCAAGGCGCGCCGCGCGACCTTGTCCTCGTACGCCGGGCCGATGCCCAGCCCCGTCGTGCCGATCTTCTCGTCGCCGCCTTTTTCGCGCAGCATCTCGCGCGCCTTGTCCAGCGCGGAGTGGAACGGCAGGATCAGGGGGCAGGCCTCGCTGATGCGAAGCCGCCCGCGCACCTCGACGCCGGCCTTCTCCAGGTCTTCCATCTCCTCGAACAGCTTGGCCGGCGAGAGCACCACGCCGTTGCCGATGTAGCACTTCACGCCCGGGCGCATGATGCCGCTGGGGATGATGTGCAGCGCGGTCTTCACGCCGTTGATGACCAGCGTGTGACCGGCGTTGTGGCCGCCCTGGAAGCGCACCACGCCTTGTGCCATTTCGGTCAGCCAGTCGACCAGCTTGCCTTTGCCCTCGTCGCCCCACTGGGTGCCGACCACGACCACGTTGCGACCCTTTGTCTTCGTCATCACCAAACTCGTTTCCGGAAAAAATTCAGGGCTTCAGGGGCCTGACCGTCCACTTGCCGCCGGCGTGCACCAGTTCGCGGTCGCAGTGGAACTCGTCTATTTCGCTCTCGTGGCCCGGCAGTACGCACACCACCGTCTCGCCTTGCCCGCGCAACGCCGCGATGGCCGCGCGCGCGTCGGCGGCGTCCTTGGTGCCGTCCAGCCACGGTGCGCGGATCGCGGCCTTGAGCGGCCGCTTGGCAGCCACCGCCACCAGTTCCTTGATGTCCAGGCTGAAGCCCGCAGCGGGACGGTTGCGGCCGAACACTGCGCCCACTTCGTCGTAGCGCCCGCCGCGCACGAGCGCATCGCTCGCGCCCGGCGTGTAGATGGCGAAGCGCGCGCCGCTGTAATACGCGTAGCCACGCAGGTCCGCCAGGTCGAAACTCACGCGCGCGCCTTGCAAGTGGCCGGCCAGCCATTGCAAATTCGCCAGCGCCTCGTGCAGCGCGGGCGTGGGTGGCAGCGACTTCTTGGCTTCGAGCAAGACCCTTTCGTCGCCATACAGCGAGATCAAGGCGCGCAAGCCCTCCCTGGCTGCGGCCGGAAACTTCTGCGTCAGTGAAGCAAGTTCGCTCGCGTCCTTCGCGGCCAGCGCCGCGTGGACGCGATCCAGCGCGGCCGCATTCACGTCGATGCCATTGAGCAGCGAACGCACGACACGTGCATCGGCCATGTCGACCGTGAGATCGGAAACTTGCGCGGCCTTGAGGCAATCGAGCGACAGCAGCAACGCCTCCAGGTCAGCCTCCAGGCCCGCGTGTCCGTAGATCTCGGCGCCGAACTGCAGCGGTTCGCGCGTGGCATGCGGCCGGTCGGGCCGGGTGTGCAGCACCGGGCCGCAATAGCACAGGCGCACCACGCCCGCGCGATTGAGCAAGTGCGCGTCGATGCGGGCAACCTGCGGCGTGGTGTCGGCGCGCAGGCCCATCATCCGCCCGGAAAGCTGGTCCACCAGCTTGAACGTCTGCAGGCCCAGCGCCTCGCCGGTGCCCGTGAGCAGCGACTCCAGGTGCTCCAGCAAGGGCGGCATGACCAGCTCGTAGCCATACCCGCGCGCCGTGTCCAGCAGTGCGCGTCGGAGTTCTTCGATGTGCCGGGCCTCGGAAGGCAAAACATCGGCGATGTGATCCGGCAGGACCCAGGCGGACATGGTTTGGGGACGCTGTTAAAAACAGTATTTTACAGGCCTGCGGCGCATCACAAATGACCTCGCGCTTCGCGCATCGATGACCGGGCCCGCGGCCCATGACTCAAGTCATTGGCGAAAGCGATTCATCGATGCCGGCGCAGCGGCAAAGGTCATTTGTCATTGGACGAGCCAGAGCAGGACGAGGCCAATGAGGATGCTGCAAAGGCCGAAGAAGCGCAGCTGGCCGTCTTGCAGCGACATGAGCTTCTGGAACGTGCGGCGCCAGCCGCCGGGCGACAGGAAGGGAAAGAGGCCCTCGATCACCAGCACCAGCGCCAGTGCGGCCCAGAAAGTGCCGCTGTCCAATTTATTTCTTGGCTGGCGCGGCCACGGAGCCGCTGCCGCGGAATGCCTTGAAGAATTCCGAGCTCGCCGGATCGAGCACCATCGTGTCGGCCTTCTTGTTGAAGCTGGCCTTGTAGGCTTCCATGCTGCGATAGAACTGCGCGAACTGCGGATCGCGCCCGAACGCTTCGGCGTAGATCGCCGCGGCCTGCGCGTCGCCGTCGCCCTTGATCTTCTGCGCGTCGCGGTACGCATTGGCGATGGTCACTTCACGCTGGCGGTCCGCATCGGCGCGGATCTTCTCGCCTTCGGCGCCGCCGGTGGAGCGCAGCTCGTTGGCCACGCGCTTGCGCTCGGCTTCCATGCGCCGGTAGACCGACTCGGTGATCGCGTCGACATAGTCCGCGCGGGTGATCCGCACGTCCACCACGTCGACGCCCCAGGGCTTGGCGCCCTTGACCACGCCGAGCACTTCCTTCTTCACGTCGGCCATGAGCTGCTCGCGCTTGCTCGATAGCAGTTCGCGCACGGTGAACCGGTTGATCTCTTCCTGGAACGCGTTGCGCACCACGCGATTGAGCTGGTTCGCGCCGGCGGCTTCGTCCAGGCCCACGTTGCGGATGTACTGCAGCGGATCGGTGATGCGCCAGCGCACGTACCAGTCGATCACCATGCGCTGCTTTTCCAGCGTGAGCATCGGCTCGGTGTCGGGGCTGTCCAGCGTGAGCAGGCGCTTGTCGATGTACGTCACGTTCTGGAACGGCGGCGGCAGCTTGAAATTCAATCCCGGCTCGGTGATCACTTCCTTGATCTGGCCGAGCGCATAGACCACGCCGAACTGGCGCTGGTCCACGACGAACAGCATGGAGCTGAGCAAGGCCAGCACCACCAGCGCCGTTGAAACGAGGAATCCGATTCTGTTCATTATCTTGTCTCGCGTTCGCGGGTGCGGCCGCTGTCGCGCGTGCGTGAATCGTTCGAGCTGCCGCTGACGCTGGACGACGGCGCCGATGGCGTGGGCATGGGCTCGGGGGCGGGAGCCGCCGCGCCGCCCTGCGACACGCCTTGGATGATCTTGTCCAGCGGCAGGTACAGCAGGTTGGAGCCCGAGCGCGAATCGATCAGGATCTTCGTCACGCTGCTGTAGATCTGCTGCATGGTTTCCAGGTACAGGCGGTCGCGCGTCACCTGCGGGGCGCGCTGGTATTCGGTCAGCAGCGCCTTGAAGCGCTGCGCGTCACCTTGGGCCTGCGCGATGATTCGCGAGCGGTACGCCTCGGCTTCCTGCGTCAAGCGCGAGGCCGAGCCCACCGCGCGCGGGATCACGTCGTTGGCATAGGCCTGCGCCTCGTTCTTGGCGCGCTCGCGCTCCTGGCCCGCCTTGAGCACGTCGTCGAAGGCCGCTTGCACCTGCTCGGGGGGACGCACGCCGCCTTGCTGCAGGTTGATCCCGACTACTTCGATGCCCACCTTGTAGCGATCGAGGATGCTTTGCATCAGCGCGCGCACGCGCGGGGCGATCTGGTCGCGCTCCTCGGCCAGCGCCGAATCCATCTTCATCTTGCCGACCACTTCGCGCACGGCCGTCTCGGCAGCCTGCACGACGGACTCCGACGGGTTCTTGCTTTCGAACAGGAAGGCGCGCGCGTCGTTCAGCCGGTACTGCACGGCGAACTTGATCTCGACGATATTCTCGTCCTCGGTCAGCATGGCCGAATCGCGCAGGCCGGTAGCTTTGATGATGTTGTCGCGACCCACGTCCACGGAACGAATCTGCGTGACGAACACCAGTTCGTGCCGCTGGATCGGATACGGCAGGCGCCAGTTGAAACCGGCGCCGACTGTTGCCTTGTAGCGCCCGAATTGCGTGATGACGGCCTGCTGGCCTTCCTGCACGATGAAAAATCCCGTGCCCAGCCAGATCAGCACCACCACCGCCGCGACCAGTCCCGCGCCGATGCCGGCGCTCTTCATGTCGGGCTGGAAGTTGCCGCCGCCCCCGAAGCCGCCGTTATCGCCGCCGCCGCGCCGGCCCTTGCCGCCGAACAGGCCGCCCAGCTTGCGATTGAAATCGCGCCACAGTTCGTCCAGGTCGGGCGGGCCCTGATTGGGACCGCGGCCGTTGTCGGGCTTTTGCGGATCGGGCCGGTTGTTCTCCGACTGCTTCTCGTCGCCTCGTCCCCAGCGCGGGTCGTTCAGGTTGAACATGCCCCTGATCCGGCCTTTGATTCCGGCCCACGTCAGGCTGGCAAATGGAAGGTTCATGCGCTTGGATTTCTTGGTTGTGGCACCCGCATTGTGCCCAATCACAAGGGCGAGTCGTGAAATTGCGCGCTCTCGCGGATTGGCGCACCCGCCGCTTGCTTGCGGCTTACCTCCAGCGCGAGCTGGCGGCGCAGTTCGGGCACTCCCGCCGACGTTCGGCCACTGACGAACAGGCGCGGCACGGCAATGCCTTCGAGGTCGAACAGGTCCTTGCCGCGGCGCGGCTGCTGGCCGGCATCGATCGCGTCGAGCTTGTTGAACACCAGCACTTGCGGCACGTCCGCGGCGCCGATCTCGTGCAGCACGCGCTGCACTTGCGCGATCTGCTCGGGGTAATTGGGATTGGCGGCGTCGACCACGTGCAACAGCAGGTCGGCATCGGTGGCTTCCTGCAAGGTGGCCTGGAACGCATCGATCAGGCCGTGCGGCAGGTCGCGGATGAAGCCGACCGTGTCGGAAAGCGACACCGAACGCCCCGCCGCACCATTGGGCCCTTCGGCGTCGGCCAGGTACAGCTGGCGCGTGGTCGTATCCAAGGTGGCGAAGAGCTGGTCGGCGGTGTAGGCGCGCGCCTTGACCAGCGCATTGAACAGCGTGGACTTGCCCGCGTTGGTGTAGCCCACCAGCGAAATGTTGAATGTGTCGCGGCGCTCGCGTTGGCGCCGCTGCGTGTGACGCTGGCGCTTGACCTTTTCCAGCCGCTCGCGGGTGCGCTTGATGGCGTCGCCGATCATCCGCCGGTCGAGCTCGATCTGCTTTTCGCCCGGGCCGCCGCGCAGGCCCGCGCCACCGGTCTGGCGCTCCAGGTGCGACCAGCGCCTCACCAGGCGCGTGCTGACGTATTGCAACCGCGCCAGCTCGACTTGCAGCTTGCCCTCGTGGCTGCGCGCGCGCTGGCCGAAGATTTCCAGGATGAGCAGCGTGCGGTCGTTGACCGGCAGGTCGAGGTGGCGTTCCAGGTTGCGCTGCTGGGCCGGGCTGAGCGCCTGGTCGAACAGCACTTCCTGCGCGCCGGTTTCCAGCGCCAGCGCCTTGATCTCATCGGCCTTGCCCTTGCCGACGAACAAGGCGGCATCGGGCGCCTTGCGCTTGCAGGCGACACGCGCGACCGGCGTCAAGCCCGCCGTCTGCGCGAGCAGGCCGAGCTCTTCCAGGGCGCCGTCGAAGTGCGGAAAACCCAGGTCCACTCCCACGAGGATGGCGGGAACGGCTGGGCGATCAGTGGATTGGGACAACGGGGAAGGAAATCCTGGCGGCGCTCAGCTCGCGCCGGCTTCGCTGTTCTCGGCCGCCTGGAAATTCACCGCGCGGCCCGGCACGATGGTGGAAATCGCGTGCTTGTAGACCATCTGCGTGACGGTGTTGCGCAGCAGGACGACGTACTGGTCGAACGATTCGATCTGGCCTTGCAGCTTGATGCCGTTGACCAGGTAGATCGACACCGGCACATGCTCGCGCCGCAAGGTGTTCAGGAATGGGTCTTGTAGAAGCTGCCCTTTGTTGCTCACGATATTCTCCGTGTTCCGCATGCCGGAAATGTTGTTGGAAACTCCACCTTACCACAGCAGCACCTTGCTGCAAGTAGGCCCGGAGCCACAAGGCTCCCAGCTGGCGGCGGGCTGGCGCTCTTCAAGAGCGCGGCGCGATTTATTCCTTGCCCGAGTACGGGTTCCTGGACGTCTTCATCTCGATGCGCAGCGGCGTGCCCACAAGGTTGAACTCCTTGCGAAAGCGCGCCTCCAGGAATCGCTTGTAAGAATCCGTCACATGTTCGAGAGAGTTGCCATGCACCACGATCACGGGCGGGTTCATCCCGCCCTGGTGCGCATAACGCAGCTTGGGCCGGAACATGCCCGAGCGCTTGGGCGTCTGGAACGCCACCGCTTCCTGCAATAGCCGCGTCAGTACCGGGGTGGGCATCTTCACCATGGCCGACTTGTGCGCTTGCGCGATCGCGGTCCAGACCGGCCCGAGCCCTTGCCGCTTCAAGGCCGAGATGAAATGCAGCGGCGCGAATTTCAGGAAGGCCAGCCGGGTCTCGATCTGGCGCTGCAATTGCTGGCGCTGGTACTCGTCGACCGCGTCCCACTTGTTCAACGCGATCACCACGGAGCGGCCGCTCTCCAGGATGTAGCCCGCGATGTGCGCATCCTGCTCGGTCACGCCTTGCGTCGCGTCCAGCAGCAAGAGCACGACGTTCGCGGACTCGATCGCCTGCAGCGTCTTGACCACCGAGAACTTCTCGATCGCCTCGAACACCTTGCCGCGGCGGCGCAGGCCCGCGGTATCGATCAGCTCGAACTTCTGCCCGCCGCGTTCGAAGGGCACCGAGATCGCGTCGCGGGTGGTGCCGGGCAAATCGAATGCGACCAGCCTCTCTTCGCCCAACCAGGTATTGATCAACGTGGACTTGCCGACGTTGGGCCGCCCGGCGACGGCGAGCTTGATGACGCCGGGTTCGGCGCTTTCGTCTTCTTCCTCTTCACCGGCCAGATGCAGAGGCTCGAACGCCATCTCCACCAGGCTGCGGATGCCTTGGCCGTGCGCCGCCGAAATCGGATGGACTTCGCCCAGCCCCAGCTCATAAAACTCGGACAGCTGCACACCTTCGGTCATCCCTTCAGCCTTGTTGGCCGCGAGGATGGTCGGCTTGCCCAGCTTGCGCAGGTAGTTGGCGATGTCGTGGTCTTGCGCGGTGAGCCCGCCGCGCGCGTCGAGCACGAAAACCACGGCGTCGGCTTCGGCCACGGCCTGTCGCGTCTGCTTGGCCATCTCCATGTAGATGCCGCTCTCAGCCTTGGGCTCGAAGCCACCCGTGTCGATCACGATGAACTCGAGCTTGCCTTGCCGTGCGTTGCCGTAGTGGCGGTCGCGCGTGAGGCCCGCAAAGTCCGCGACGATCGCGTCGCGCGACTTGGTCAGCCGATTGAACAGCGTGGACTTGCCGACGTTGGGCCGGCCTACCAAGGCCAGGACGGGTTTCATGGACGCCGTCCCCGACGCTTAGTCGGGAGTGAACCCGAACACGTCGCCATTGTGCGTGACCACGACCAGCGTATTGCCGGCGACCACGGGAGCGGCGGCGATCGCCGATCCATCGGTGGTGACCCGATTGAGCAGCGTGCCGTCCTGGCGCGACAGGAAATGCACCAGGCCCGTGCTGTCGCCGACGATCACCGAGCGGCCGAGGGCCAGCGGCGAGGTGAGGCCGCGGTAGCGCAGGTGCTCGTTGACCCAGGCGTGCTCGCCGTTGTCGCGGCGCCAGGCGATCACCTTGCCGTCGGATTCGCTGCCGAACACGAAATTCTCGTCGCCTCCAACGCCGTTGGCGCCATTGGCCGGCTTGGTCCACAACACGCTGCCGCGTGACGCGTCGACGCATCCCACCGCGGTCTGGAAGGCGCGCGTACACACCACGTCGCCAACGCGGCTGACGGTGCCGACGAGATCCACCAGGCGCTCGACGTCGTTGATGCCGCGCGGCGTGGCCACCGCGGATTCCCAGCGGACGCTGCCATTGAGCGGATTGAGTCCCACCATCCGGCCGGCCAAGCCCACGACCAGCGTGTCGCCCACCGCCAGGATCACGCCCGATTGCCGCAGCACCAGCGGCTCGCCCGTGCGCTGCTGGGTCCACAACTTGCGCCCGGTCGCGCCGTCGAACGCGGTCACGGCGCGATCGGCCGTCAGCACGAACACCCGGGCCCCGGCCACGAAAGGCGCGGTGTAGGCGACGGCGCTGAGCTTTTCCCGCCACGTCTCACTGCCCCCGGACAGCGCGACGGCTTCATTGGCGCCGGTCACCACCGCTGCCGTCTTTCCATCGCTTCCCACGCCCGCCGCGATCGGCGCCTTGATGTTGGTGCGCCAGAGGTCACGGCCGGTGGCGCCGTCGATCGCAGCCACAGTTCCGTCGCTGCTGGCCACGGTCACCGTGCTGCCATTCACGGCGACGGTAAGCGGCAGGGTCACTTGGCCGATGCGAGCGGTCCAGGCCGGGCGCACGGAGATGAGCGCGGGATTGGGCTGCAGTTCCTCCGGCTTCGGCCTTTCGGAGCCGCGGCCGAAAAACGGCAGCGAGTCGAGCACCGAGCAGCCGGCCAGCGCCAAGATGCCACACGCGAGGAAGGCGCGAATCGCGATTCGAAGTCCGGTTTGCCTCATGATTTCGCGGCTCCCGCGGCGGCAGGAGCACCCGCAAGTTGTTTGGTGTCCACGCCCAGCGAAGTGAGCTTCACCTCGACCAGCCGGCGGTACTCCGTGTTCTCGTCCAGCCCCTTGTAGGCCTTTGTGTATTCGGCCACGGCCTGCGCCTTCTTGCCTTGCAATTTGTAGATGTCGCCGCGCCGGTCGTCGGCAAGCGCCTCGAATTCGCGAGGGAACGGTCCGGATAACTGCTTGAGCGCTTCGTCGTAGGCTTTGGCCTGCACCAGGATGGCGGCCAGGCGCAAGCGCGCAACGGCCTGGTAGCCCTCGTCGGAGGACTTGTCGGCGACCCAGGCGAGCGCCGCCTTCGCTTCATCGAGCTTGCCCTTTTCTTCGAGGGTCTTGGCCGCGAGCAGCGCGGCCTGCTGGGCGTAAGTGGTGCCACCGAACTTGTCCTTCATATCGGAGAACGCGCGTTCGACGCGGGCGGTGTCGCCCGATTGCGCGGCGCGCTCCACCTCGTCGTACATGGCCGAAGCCTGCGTGGATTGGGTGTTCTCCCAGTACTGCCATCCATTCCACGCCGCGATGGCGCCGAACACGGCAATCAACGCCCAGGTGATGAGATTGCCGTACTCGTTCCAGAAGTGCTTGATCTCGGCAAGCTGCTCCTGTTCTTCGAGGTCGAGGTGTTTTGCCATCTTTATTGGTTCTCGGGTCGCAAGCCTGCGATTGTATGAGCCTCGCCGCAGGCGCCGCGCTAGGCCTTCAGCGAAGCGCTCCAGGTGTCGGCCTGATCAAGCGGGCGCTGCACCTGTGCGCCGGTGCCGTCACGCAGCGACTTCACCGTGACCGCACCTTGCGCGAGTTCGTCGGGGCCGAAGACGAGCGCGTAGCGCGCACCACTCGCGTCGGCGCGCTTGAACTGCGACTTCATGCTGCCCATGCCCTCGCCCGTGCTCGCGTGCATCTGCACGCTGACGCCGGCCGCGCGCAGGACCTGCAGGCTTCGCAACACCCGGGGCATCGCCGAGGTATCGGGGACGATGGCATAGGCGTCCGGCGCCGCTGCGGGAATCGGCGCGCCGCCCGCCTTCACCAGTTCCAGCACGCGCTCGACGCCGAGAGCCCAGCCGACCGCGGGCGCGGATTTGCCGCCGATCTGCTCGATCAGGTAGTCGTAGCGGCCACCGGCGCAGACCGTGCCTTGCGCGCCCAGGCTGTCGGTGATGAACTCGAACACGCTGAGGTTGTAGTAGTCCATGCCGCGCACCAGCCGCGGGTTGACGCGGTAGGCGATGCCGTTCGCTTCGAGCATGCCACGCAGCCCATTGAAGTGCGCGAGCGAAGCCTCGCCCAGGAACTCGATCAGCTTGGGCGCGGCCTCGACCACGGCCTGCATCGCGGGATTCTTGGTGTCCAGGATGCGCAAGGGATTGCTATGCAGGCGGCGCTTTGCTTCCTCGTCCAGCACCGACGCATTTTTCTCGAAGTACGCGATCAGTTGCGCGCGATGCTGCTTGCGCTCGTCGGGCTGGCCGAGGCTGTTGATCTCCAGCCGCACGTCGGCGAGGCCAAGTTCCTTCCACAGCGCAACGGCGAGCAGGATGATCTCGGCATCCACGTCCGGTCCTGCGAATCCCAGCGCCTCGGCGCCGATCTGGTGGAACTGCCGATAGCGCCCGCGCTGCGGCCGCTCGTGCCGAAACATCGGGCCCATGTAATAGAGCCGCTTGCCGCCGTCGTACAGCAGCGAATGTTCGTTCACGGCGCGCACGACGCCCGCGGTGTTTTCCGGGCGCAGCGTCAGTTGCTCGCCGTTCAGGCGATCCTCGAACGAGTACATCTCCTTCTCGACGATGTCCGTCACTTCGCCCAGGCTGCGCACGAACAGCGGTGTGGGCTCGACGATGGGCGTGCGGATATTGCGGTAGGCATAGCGCGCCATCAGCGTGCGCACTTTGTCCTCCAGCCACTCCCAGGCCGCCGAATCGGGCGGCAGGATGTCGTTCATGCCCTTGACGGCAGCGAGTTTCTCAGCCATGTTCATTGATGACGGATGACGAATGACAAATGACGCATGAGGGTCGGCAATGCGTCATTCGTCATTCGCCCGGCGCGGCCGGCGGTCATTCGTCTTTCACCGCGAATCGTTTTTCGATGTAGTTCTCCACGAGCTGGTGGAATTCATTGGCAATGTTCTCGCCGCGCAGCGTCATTGCCTTCTGTCCGTCGATGAACACGGGCGCCGCCGGTGCTTCGCCGGTGCCCGGCAGGCTGATGCCGATGTCGGCGTGCTTGCTTTCGCCGGGGCCGTTGACGATGCAGCCCATGACGGCGACTTTCATTTTTTCGACGCCGGGATATTTCTTGCGCCAGACGGGCATCTGCGCGCGCAGGTAATCGTCGATCTGCTTCGCCAATTCCTGGAAGGTGGTGCTGGTCGTGCGGCCGCAACCGGGACACGCCGTGACGCTCGGCACGAAACTGCGCAAGCCGAGCGATTGCAGGATTTCCGACGCGATCACCACTTCCTGGTTGCGCGATTCGCCGGGCTGCGGCGTCAGCGAGACGCGGATCGTGTCGCCGATGCCTTCCTGCAGCAAGATGCCCAGCGCGACGCTGGAGGCCACCGTGCCCTTGGTGCCCATGCCGGCTTCGGTCAAGCCCAGGTGCAGCGCATAGTCGCAGCGTTGGGCCAGTTCGCGATAGACCGAGATGAGGTCCTGCACGCCGCTGACCTTGCACGACAGGATGATCTGGTCGCCGGACATGCCCATGCTTTCGGCCAGCTTCGCCGATTCGATCGCGGACGTGACCAGCGCTTCGTACATGACCGATTTCGCATCCCACGGGTCCGCGCGCCCGCTGTTCACATCCATCAGATGCGAGAGCAGTTCCTGGTCGAGGCTGCCCCAATTCACGCCGATGCGCACCGGCTTGTCCCATCGCAGCGCCGCTTCGATCATCTGGCCGAACTGCCGGTCGTGCTTGTCGCCCTTGCCGACGTTGCCGGGGTTGATGCGGTACTTGGACAGCGCCTGCGCGCAATCGGGATAGTCGGTCAGCAGGCGGTGGCCGTTGTAATGGAAATCGCCGATCAGCGGGACGTCGATCCCCATGCGATCGAGCTGCTCGCGGATGTAAGGCACCTGCGCCGCCGCTTCGGGCGTGTTCACCGTGATGCGCACGAGCTCCGATCCCGCAATGGCGAGCTCCTTCACCTGGATCGCGGTGCCAATCGCATCCTGCGTATCGGTGTTGGTCATCGACTGGATGCGCACCGGCGCATCGCCGCCGACGGTGACGACACGCGAGCCCCACACCACCCGACCCTGGCGCGAGCGCCGGGCTTTGGGCGCCGCGGGTTCGATGGGCAGACAGGGCTCGAGCACTTGCGCCATCACTTCACCTCGAAGCGCGCCACGTTGTCGCTGGAGACCGGCCTCAGGTCGAAGGGCTTGCCGCGAACCTGCACCTGCGTGGCGTCGACCCGGCCGATGGTGACGCGCAGCGGCAGCGCGCCCGATGCGCCAGCCGATTCGCCGGCTTGCAGCACTTTGCGCATGGCCACTATGTCTTTGGCATCGATCACCTCGACCCAGGACTCGGCCTTGGCGCGAAACACGATCAAGCCGCCGGAGGCCAGGCCGGCTGCATCGGCAGCGGCTTTGGTTTGCACGGCCGCCGCGGGCACGCCTGCAGCGGGCGAGGAGGCCGGCGCCTTGGCAGCGCCGGCCGCGCCTGCACCCGGCACGACGGCCGAAGCAGCAGCAAGCACGGGCGCCACCGGCGTCGCTGCCGGAAGCGGGGCCGCTGCGGCCGGCGACACCACGGATGTGACTGCGTCAGGCAAAGCCGGCACCGACGTCGTGGCTTGAGCTGCCGCCGTGGAAGCCACGTGCGTGACGACGGAATTCGCCGCGGCCGCGGCGCCGTCGGTGGGCTGTGCCTTGGGAAGCAGGATCAGCACCAGCGCCCCGAGCAGCAGCGCAAATACGGCCAGAAAAACTGGCCGCGACAATTGATCGAGCCAGGTCGGCGGCGCGCCGTCGCTGGGCGCGCGGAATGGCGTGTTGATGCTTTCGCTGCTGCCGACGAGGCGCGGCGCTGCCATTTGCGGCAGGCGCTCCAGCACGGGCTGGGGATCGACCTTCAAGGTGCGGCAGATGCTGGACGCCAGCGCCCGCACGAACACGACGTCGGTCAGCCGCTCGTGTTGATCGGCCTCCAGCGCTTCGAGTTTTCGCACCGGCACCTTGAGCGCGACCGCAAGCGCGCCCACATGCAGTCCCGCGGCCTCGCGCGCCCGGCGCAGCATCTCGCCCGCTGTGGGAGCACGCTCGGCGGCGTCGCTGGCTGCAGGTCCGCTTGGCGCTGGCGCGTCCCGGCCATCACTCATCGAATGCCCGCCGCTCGAACGCGGCGGCCTCGCGTGACTTGCCGAAGCGCTTTTTCAGCTGCTCGGCCAGCTGGTTCATGGCGACATCGTCGTTCAGGCGGTGCTCGACCTTGATGCCCAGCCACAAGCTTTCGGAATTGGCCAGCTCGCTGTTGTTCAGGCGCCTGATATAGAACTGCGCGTGCTTGAAGTCGCCGCGCTTGTACAAGAGGTTCGCCAGGTTGTATCCCGTGACGGGATTGCCGGCATCCAGCTCGTACGAGCGTGAAAGGCTGCGCTCGGCTTCGGCCGTGCGGCCGGCCCGCGCCTCGCACAAGCCCTGCGCCATCAGCGTCTTGGCCCGGCCGGTGTACACCGCGTTGGACATGGCGACGTCGAACGCCTTCTGGGCCTGGTCATACTGCCCTTCCTGGCACAGCAGCCAGCCGAAGTTGTGCTGCAAATTGGGATCGCGCGGGTTCAGGCTCACCGCGCGGCGAAAGCTCTCTTCCGCCTGGTGGTTGTCGTTCAGCCGCATGTAGATCAGGCCGCGCAGGTTGTAAAGGTCGGGGAAAGTGGGGTCGTAGACGATCGCCTGCTTCAGCTCGTCGAGCGCGACCTTGGTCTGACCCTGCTCGAAGTAGCCCACGGCCAGCTCCATCCGGATGCGCGCGCGCTTGCGCAGCTCGGGCTCGTCGGACTCGGTGACGATGTCGTGCGTGGCACCGGAATCCGCTCCGGCGCGCGAGGCGCAGCCGGTCACCGACAGCAGCAGCACGCCTGCCACGCCGGCGCATGCCAGCCATTTCCTGGGGTCCCACTTCCCCGGGCCGGTCATCTTCATGGCTTCATGTCTCCTTGGCCACGGTCGCCGTGGCCGGCACCTGTTTCAACATCACGGTGCGCTGCCGGGCGATCCGCTGGCCC
>Ga0105240_10007876_pt1 | contig 15366 bp, 10 predicted proteins | sample KBSC54metaG_FD_80426 | JGI IMG/M metagenome (GOLD analysis project Ga0105240, IMG submission 80426) | Corn rhizosphere microbial communities from Kellogg Biological Station, Michigan, USA - KBS C5-4 metaG | ecosystem: Host-associated > Plants > Roots > Rhizosphere > Soil | place: Michigan, USA... | reverse complement strand
CTGGTGACGAAGCCGCTCGCATCGGTCATCGCGGTGACGTGGCCGGCCTTGTCATAGGCGTAGGTGGTGATGTGGTCGTCGGCCTCGGTGGTGCCGTCGGTGCCGCGCACCAGCTGGCGGATCAACTGGTCGAGCCCGTCATATTGCATGTCGGTGGTGGGCCTGACCGAGGCGCCGGAGCTGTCGACATAGGCGCTCTTGGCGATCTCGGTGGTGCGACCCATCAGATCGTAGCTGTAATCGGTATAATCGCCATTGGCCTGGGTCTTGCGGGTGACCAGCCCGAGGCCGTTATAGGCGTAGGTGATCTTCGCGTTGGTGGTGGCGGTGGTGAGGACGCCGGTCGCCGACACGGTGGAGGCGGCCACGTTGAGCCGGGTCTCGGTCAGGCGTCGGCCGTTCTTGTCATAGGTGAACTGGGTGATGCGGTCGGCGGCATTGCTGCCGGCATTGGTCTTGAGCGCGGCCGGGTCGCTTGCGGTGCTCACCACGGCCGTCAGGCGGTTGGCGTAGCGTGTCTCGGTCGTGACATTGCCGTCGGCGTCGAGATCGTAGGTGGTAAGATAATTCTCCTGGTCGACCTCGGCGATCTTGCGGCCGGCCTTGTCGTAGAAGCTGTAGGTCGCGTTGCCGCGCGCGTCGACCTGCTGGATGACGTTGCCGGCCGCGTCATAGCGGGTCGAGGTGACGATGTCCTGCGTGCCCTTGCCGTAGACGCCGTTGGCGCGCTCACCGACCGTCATGCCCACGACGCGGGTCCCGATCAGGCGATTGTCCTTGTCGTAGCTGTAGGCGGTCTGGTGGTTGTTCGCGGCATTGACCGGGGCGGGTGGGGTGCCGCCGGCATTGGCGGGCAGCGCCACCACGTCGCCATAGACGGTGGCGGTGAGCGCATTGCCGTTATCGTCATAGGTCCAGGTCGACAGCGTGCCGAGCGCGCTGATCTGGGCAACGCGGCGGTCATTGTCGTCATAGTAAGAAAGGGTGCGGGCGCCGGCCGCGTCCTTCTGCTCGATGAGATTGCCGCGCAGGTCGTATTTGTAGGTCTCGACAGGCGTGCTCGCGGTGGTGTTGGTCCGGTCCGCGTTCAGCGTGGCGAAGGCGGTGCCGGTCTTCGAGACCAGGCGATCCATCTTGTCGTAGGCGTAGGTGGTGGTGCGGGCCTCAGCCAGCCCCGAGGCCTCGACCATCTGGATGCGATTGCCGCGCGCGTCATAGGCATAGGTGTTGGTGACGCTGGTCGCGACGACGGTGCCGGCGCTGTTGACCGAATTCTGCGGCAGGGTCTCGGAGGTCAGCAGGCCGCGATGGTCGAAGACGTTGGTGGTGGTGCCCGTGAGTTTGTTGCGAACGGATGTCCGGTCGCCGAAGGCATCGAGCGTGTACTGCTCGTAATAGCCCATGGCGTCGGTGACCTTGAGCACCCGGTCGAGCTTGTCGAGCGTGAAGCTGGTGGTGGCGTCCTCGCTCGCGTTGGCGGTGATGGCAGGCGGAGCGGTCGCAGACGGCGTGCCGCTGACCGCAGTCGCATAGTGCGTGACTGAGGTGACGGCACCGCCCAGCGAGTAGCCCGTCGCCGTCGCGTAACCCATCGGGTCGACCGTCAGCACCAGCCGGTCGAGCTGGTCGTAATAATTGGTCGTGACGCTCCCACGCGGGTCCGTCACCGTCGCCTGGTTGCCGAACGCGTCGTAGGTGAATTTGGTGACGTCGGTCGCGGTGCTGTGCTTGAGGAAATATTGATAGGTCGACACCGTCGCTGACGGCTGCGAACCTTCCGCCCATCCCCAGTTCAGATAGTGGACGAGCGGATCCATATTGGCGGCTGCCACGTCCGGTCGGCCCGCCAGGTAGGCGTTGGTGTTGAAGTCGGGGTTCGGATTGTAGCCCTTCTTCCACCCGATCGTGTCATAGTGGGTCTGGGCATCAAGCCCAGAGGATGCGGCATCCGGATAGGTTGCGAAATACCAGGCGGAGTCGACACCGCTCGCCTCCATGCTCGCGACGCCGACATGAACCTCCCTCAGGACCTGCCCGAGATTGTCGTAGACGTAGAAGGTGCCGCGGTAGTTGTTGGTATTCTCGTAAGCGGTGTCGCTCTTGAATTGCAGATTTCCGAGCGCGTCGTAGCGATAGAAGACCGTGATCGCTTCGGGCGAGCCGGCAGCCGTTATAATGGTGATCGCATGACCCGCCTGGTCATAGTCTGTGTGGGTGGTGGACGCGTCGGCTGTGCCGTAGGCGACTGTGATGTCGGTGACGCGGTCGAGCGCATCATAGGCATAATGAGTGACGGCACCGACGCCGTCGGTCACGTCGGTGAGGCGGCCCGCTGTGTCGTAGACGCTGGTGACGGTGACGGCGGTCGCCGGCACCGTCCCGATCGCCGCCTTGAGGCTGGCGGTCGTGGTCGTGTCGTCGACCGTATAAGCGGACGGATAGCGAATGGTCTTCACCACGCGGCCGAGCGCGTCATACTGGCTCTCGGTGACATAGCCCTCGGCGTCGACCTGATAGACCGGGCGGCTCACCGCGTCATAGAAGGTGCGGCTGATCCGGTTGCCGGTGTTGGTGATCGTGCCTGCCGCCCAGCTCACCCAATTGGCGAGAGCAGGGTCGTTGGTGCCGGTCCAGGTCTGGGCAAACGCGATGGTCTTGATGACGCGGCCTGCCGCGTCATAGACGAACTGGGTGACACCGCCGGCCGGATCGATTGAGAAAGCGAGGCGGTTCGCATTGTCATAGACCAAATGACTCATGCGGTTGGCGGCATTGGAGGCAAGGCCGAGGACGGAGATCTGCCCCACGACATAAGCGAGGCTGTAAGTGCCGTTGCTGGCTGGCGCTGCGATCGAGGCGCCATAGACCAGCGTGTGGAGCAGGTTGCCGGAAATGTCGTAGGCGAACTCCGTCAACCGCGAGGTTGTGCTGCCTGTGCCGAGCGCACCGCTGCTATTCTCCTCGATCGTGTAGCGGAGTTGGCCCACGCCATCATAAACATAGTCGGTCTGACGGTCGGCTGCGTTGCTGCCGACGCTCGCCAGCAATTGCGCGAAGGTGCCCGAGACGCGCAGGCTGGCGGTGGTGAAGGTCGCATAAGCGATGGTGCGGATCTTCTGTCCGGCGGCATCATAGACAGTCTGGGTGAGCGCGCCGTCACCATCGAGCGTGCCGACGAGTTCGCCGTCATTGCCATAGAAATAGCGCGTCGGCCGGTCATGTGCGGCGTCCCCGGTCGGCAGTTGCAGCGTGGTCGGCTGCGCGGCCTTGAAGTTCGCAAGTGCGGTCGGGGACAGTGCCGTCGCATAGGCTGTCGTCTGCAGCAGCCGGCTGGCGCCGTCATAGGTATAGACCGTCGCCGCGCCGATCGAATTGATCGTCTCGATCAGGCGATCGGCATGGTCGTAGATGTTCCAGGCCCAGCTGTCCGCGGCATTGGCGGCGGGACGGAGCGAAGCGAGTGTCACGGCGGCCGGTTTGCCACTTGAATCGACAAGGCTGGCGATTTGCGTGGAACTCAGCTTGGTCGCATATTGAACGGTGTGGGCGATCCGGCCGCCTGCATCGTAGACCGTCTCGGTAAGCGCGCCGTCGGCGGTGATGTCGGCGACCTTGCGGCCGTCATTGTCGTAGAGGAAATAGCTCTTCTGGCCGAGCGCGTTGGTCACCATCCTGAGCCGGCCGAGGTTATCATAGGCGTTGGTCGTGGTGATCGCGCTCACGCCTGAGCCTGCGAGGCTGGTCGAGATCAACTCGCCAGCGAGGTCATAGACCGAGGTGGTGGTCGAGCCGTCCTTGGCGGTCACCACCGACGTGTTGGAGGTATCGGTGAAGACGATGCTGGTGGTCGCACCCGCAAGGTCGGTTGCGCCGATCACCCGATCAAAGCCGTCATAGATGTAGGTCTGCGTGTTGGTCGTGCGCGAGTCGCGCGCGCTCAACAGGTTGCCGGCCTGGTCGTAGACATAATAGGTGCGATCATAGGTGCCCATCCCGTCGATGGACGTGCTCGTCATGTCGTCATTGTTCGTCGTACGGGCATTGAACTTCGGGATCGCGGTTTGCAGCAACGAGGCCCGTGCGATCATCGGCTGGGTGAGGGTGACGCTGCCGGCACCTGCGCCCGCACTGGTCGCGATCAGCTCGAGCCTCGCTTTCGCGGCGCCCGACGGCACGTTGACGAAGCCCGAGATCAGCGTGCCAAACGATTGCGCGCCGGCCAGCGAACCGACGACGGTCTGGGACAGCTCGGCCCCTGTCCCATCGATCCAGTGGACGACAAGCTGCACGGTGCCGACGGCCCCGGTCGCCTGGATGCCGGCCTGCACGGACAACCGCTCCAGGCTGGTGAGGGGCACGAAATGGCTGTCGTCCGTGGCGATCGAGGTCGTCTGCCCCGCCGCGGTCGCCGTGAAGCCGACCTGTGTCCAGGCCTTGCCGCTCGTCGTACCTGTGGTCAGCGCGCCGCTAGTGATGTGATTGGCGTCGGTTCCGACCTTCCAGCCGGCCGCGCCCGACGGGAAATCGGCGTAACGCACGCGATTGACGTTGAGGCTGTCATAGCGGGCTACGGTCGAGATATTTCCCCGCCCGTCATAGTAGGTTTCGGTGACCTGCGCGGCGGTGCTGTCGGCGAGACCGGTACGCCAAGCATCGAGGGTTGTCTTGGAGATGGTGTCGGTGACGCCTGTACCGGTGTCGGTGGAGCGAAGCCCGCTCGTATCGAAGAGGGCGCCGGTATAGGCGGTCTGGGTGATCAGCTGGCCATAGGCATTATAGTCGTAGCTGGTGACCCGGCCCTCGTCGGTGACGGCATAGACGAGGTGGTTTTCGGCATCATAAGCATAGCGGGTGGTGACAGGCTGGCTGGGCAGGCCGGTGCCGCCGGCATCGGGGTCGGGCACCAGGAAATGGGTCTCGGCGACCAGATTGTTGTTGGCGTCGTAGGTCCAGGCGGTGGTGGCGCCGCTCAGATCCTGCCGGAAGGTGCAGTTGCCGTTGGCGTCGTAGCGGTAGATGGTCCGGTTGGCATTGCCGTCATAGCTGGCGGTGAGATTGCCATTGGCATCGTAGGTGTAGGTCGAGACGATGGTTGCGCCGCCCGCGACGGGGGCGGGCTGCTCAAGCTTGGTGAGGTTGCCTGAGGCATCGTACGTCATCTTGGTGACGTTGCCCTGGGCATCGGTGACGGTGGTGATGCGGTTGGTGGTGTCGTAGCTGAAGCTGGTCAGCGAGGAGGTGCCCGACGCCTGGGCCTGGGTCAGCGTCGCTACCCGATAGTCCGAGCCCACCAGCGTATAGGTGATGGCGAGGCTGGCGCCGCCGGTCTGGCTGATCGAGGCGACCCGGTCGCTCGTCCCGTCATAGGTGTAAGTGGTGGTGACCGCCTTGCCGTCGGCGACACTGTTGTCGGTGGGCGTGAGGTCGGTGGTCACCGTCGAGAGGCGGTTGGACGCATCATAGGTGTAGCGCACCCGGGTCTCGGTCGTGCCGTCCGAGCGGGTGGTGACCACCTGGGTGAGGTTGTTGGCGGTATAGCTATAGTCGGTGCGCTCGCCGTTCGCGGTGGTGACGCGGGTCAGCAAGGTGCCGGTATAGGTGAAGGTCAGCGCGTTGCCGTCGGCATCCTTGGCGGCCGTGATGCGGCCGTTGTTGAGATTGTCATAGGTCTCGGTCTGGCGGCTGCCGCCGTCGGTCCATGTCCACACGTTCGACGCGAAGGTCAGCGTATCGTAGGGCCCCGCACCCTCCTTGGACACATAGGCGCTCTTCGTCGCATCCCACGTGTAGACGATGTTGGAGCCGTCCCAGTCGTACCGAGTGACGGTCGAGCCGGCGGTGTTGAGGGTGCCGGTCAGCCCGGTCACGCGGCGGCTCTGGGTCAGCTGCCAATTGTCGCCATTGTCGTCGAGGCCGGTGCCGAGGCTGTTGTAGCTGCGGCTGACATCGTCATCGAGGCCGCGCCCGATGAGCAGCTCGTCCTGGCGCTGGATGGCGAGATTGCCGGTGGCCGCGTTGACGTAGACATTCTCGCCGTAGCGACCAAACCCGCTCGAACCCAATGTCCCACGCGAGCCCAGCACGAAGCTCGACCCCCGCTCCACGCCCAGACCCGCACCCGTGATGACCGCGACCATAAGGAACTCGCACCCTGAAACATCCCAGGGCATGATCGACGGCTTCCGGCGCCATGCCCGGATGCTACATCCGGCGATCCCGGCGCGAGTTTAGCAATTTCTTTCGAGGCGACGAAAAGGGGCGGCCGGCCATCAGCGCCGCGACGTCCCAAACATAGAAGGGCCGCAAGAACCTGTCCCGGCGATCGGGCCGAGGTGCCCCTTCGTCGTCGATCTGGACAATCGACTTGCCTCCCTGTGCCAGGCGATGGAGTCGCCTACCACGATAAGCCCCGGCGCCGGACCGGTAAGACAATTGATACGACCAGACCGAATATGCCAGCTGAGCTGTTCCCAGCAGCCACAATGAAGGCGAACCCAGTCGAGACGCTACCGCGTCGCGAGGCTGCGGATTGCAAACGCGGACGCCGGACTCAATGCTCAGCCCGCCGGCCACTCAGGCGCCATCCGATTCGCGGACATCGATTCGTGCCGCATGGCGGTGATCTGTAGATTGATCTCGGTCCGTTCGAGGCCCATTTCGGACGCGGTACGAGTGTGGCGTTTGAGGATGGTCATGGATGATGCGCGATTCGAGAGCCTGAGCGATCGGCAGCGCCGCTATCTCCGCCTGGTTGCCGATCTCTGTACATCAACGGAAATCGCCTACCGGGAGAGCAGCACTCCCAAGGCTGTGGACAAGCAACTCAAGCAGGCCTGCGACAGGCTGGGCGTCAGTAGCCGGATCGATGCGGCCCGGCAGCACCGCGACTGGGAGGCGCGGGTAGAAGCTTTCTACCCCCAGGGTAGAACCAATTTTCTTTCACGATCAAGCCTTTGGCGTCTTCCATGGCCGCTGCCGAGCAAGGCGAAGCCGACGAACACATTGAGTCGGCAACAGGTGCTGGCCTGGGCGGCGATCATCTCGATCGTGACGCCCCTGGGCCTGACCTTTGCCGCGATGGTGATCGTCGCGATCGCGGTCATGCTCGGCGTCCATCTGTAGACGGCGCCACGCCGGCGCCCAAGGAGGCCATAGTGAACGAGCTTGCGACATCCAGCCGACTGGCGGCCAACGACCTGCGCCGTGCCGAACATTCCATCGTCAAGGCGACGCGCGATACCGCCCAGTTTCTGGTGACCGCCCTCGATATCAGCGAGGCACAGAGCCTCTCGCCCGGCCTTGGGCATCCAACGGTGCGGGCGACCGTGTCGGCGTTGACCGCCCTGGTCGAGAGCCAGAACCAGCTCGGCGTGCGCGCACATCTGCATATCGAGAAAGCCGGGGTCGCGCTCGGCCTGACCGTCACCGACTGGGGCGCCGGCGATCCCAAGGTTCCCCCCAGCCTGACCGAGCCCGAACGCTCCGCCGCATGACGCTGCTCGTTCGGGAGACAGGCCGTGGTCCCTCTGTTTCATGACCATCTATGTCGATCTGGCGGTCGCCTACGACATCACGCTCGTCGCGGTCTGCGCTTTCGCGCTCATCAGGGGCGGGCCGCCCGAGCGCTGGGGGGCGCTGATCAACCTCGTCGGAACCTTCCTGTCGAGCGCGGCGCGCCTGTCCGGTATCGCCAGCTGGGCTCCGATGGAGGGGCTCGTCCTGGTAATCGATGGTCTGGTCGCATTCGGTTTCTATCGCCTGGCGATCACCACGACGCGCTTCTGGCCGATATGGGCGCTCGGCTTTGCCTTCGCCGATCTCTACGTCAGCATCGCGGGCCGGTTCCTGCCTCATGCTGTCCTGCTGGCCTACGAGACCGGCCTGAGCGTCTATTCCTATCTGGCGCTCCTCGCGCTCGCGCTCGGGACCCTTCGGCTATCGGCGGATGCCGATCCTCATCTCAGATCGGGAGCTAGACCGCCATGGCCCCCACAGACGACCAAGAGCGAGTCGGAATCCAGCTCGAGCTCCCCCGATCCGTCGTCGAAAGCGTGATTCTCGCGGCGCGGCGACGGGACCATGACCAACAGGAAGAGCGGGAACGACTGGCAAGGATCATCGTCAGGGGCCGGCAGCAGCGCGCTGCCAGCTTCCCGGCGATTGTCTTCGGTGAGCCGGGTTGGGACATGATCCTTCAGCTCTACATTGCCGATTGTGCCGGCCGGCCGGTCGACGTGTCCAGCCTGTGCGCCGCGACGGGTGTCGCGAAAACGACGGCGTTGCGCCATCTCGACAGGCTCGAGCAACTCGATCTCCTCGAGCGGTGCGCCGACCAGGTCGACGGACGGCGGATCTTCGTCCTGCTTCGCGAGGATTTGCGGCGACAGACCGAGCGGTGGCTCGACTCGATGCGCCTCGCACTCGACATCGGCGCACCCTGAACGAGATCCGGCCGCCATCGCGATATGGTCGGCCCGGTTGGCACCAGTCCCAATTGCGTGAACGTTGCGTCGTCCTCGAATCTGGCGGCACGTCGAGCCCGTGACCCACGCCTTTTCGGATCCGGCCATCGTTCGCCGCCTGGCTCAAGCGGAGGACACGCGATGGACGATGCGCTGTTCGAGGCTGGCGGTCTGCCGTGGCAGCGCGAGCGATCTGGGGGCGGGCCGCCGCCATGGATCGACCGTGCGGAACTGGACGCGCTCTTCGCACGACGCCATCCGCGCGTGGCGAGGCGGGGCATCCCGGATGTCGCTGGCCATCTGTTGCGCGACGATCCTCCGATGCGGCTGCTCGTGCCCGACCCCGAGCGGATGCCGCGCACGCGATCCGGCCTGCGATTTTGCCGGGCCTTTCGGCGGACGAAGCCCCTTGCTGACGATGTTCTGGCCCGCCGCCCGCGACGCCTCCACCCTGCCGGTGATCGCGAGCCCCGCCGCGGACGACGGGCCCGAGACCCTCAATCTTCTCCGCCTTCCCGTGGAGTCGGTGATCTGGCGCGAAGCTGCCGGGCATGAATATGTCGTCATCGGCGATCGCTGGCGTCGCGTACGGCTCGATGCTGTAGGCGCCAGCCTGGCCAGCGGGCCGGTCCATCTGCGCTACGATCTCTCTGGTTTTCGGCGGCTGCGCGCGAGTCTCGTCAGCCTCGGCCGGCTGGAGGCGCTCAAGCGTCTCGGTCGATTGCCGCGCGCCTTGTTCGCGCGCGATCCCGTCGCCGGCCGCTGGATGAACGCTCTCGCCGCCCGGGACATGCGGGCGGCGGGCGCCTCCCAGATCGACATCGCGATCGCCTTGTTCGGCGCAAGCGAGATCGATGCGGACAGCATCGAGCGCATCCGCAAACGCGTGGCGCGTCTGCTTCAGCTGGCGGATCGCCGCATAGCGGCGGGCTATCAGCGCTTCTTCGTCGATTGATGACCCGCTGCCCCGAGCCCGACGCGCCGATGCCGCCGACCGACCCGCGTCAACCCAGGAGGCATCCTGCCATCTGCCAGCGCCAGATGCTGCGTCGCGCGCCGGCGGGTGGGCCATGCCGCCGGTCCGCGGGATCGCGAAGACGGCATGCTGGTTCGGTCGGGCGCGCCACAGCCAGCGGCGGAGGCAAGCATCGAGCAACGGGATGTCGTTTCGCATGTGCCAAAAGGCCGGACGCCGCCTTGGCCGGCGCTGCCGAGGACATCTCGAACCAGAACTCCCGGCGGCCGCGCAACATGCCTCAACCAGCCATCCGGGCCATCATCCGCCACTCGATGTTGCCAGAGTCGAAGCGGAACGCCGCGAAGGATCGCACGCGCCTTGCGCCGTCTCGATCATGCACCCCTCATCATGGCGGCCCCGATTAGGACGCGCGCATTTCCAAGACGGGCCCTCGCACCCGGATCGGGGACCGCGCCGCGAACCGGCCGCTGACAACGATCGGCTGCGCAATGGATACAACAATTTACGTGCGTCGCCCGCATTCGACCATCATGGCGGTCCGGCGTCGCCGTCAACAGGAATGACCGCCGTGGATCCGCTGGCCCATCGCTATCGAGCCCACCAATACACCAGACAGGGTGGAGGACCCGCCGGATTGTCCCGCGCGCTTGCGCCGGGCATTCTCCGCTCGTCGCATCCGGAGCCGGCTGAGCCCGTTAACCACGACCCATTCGCAGGTGCAGCGTTGGACGCCCGCGATGGAGGCACGATGATCAGCACCACGGCGATGGCCCCCCAGGAGTGGGCGACGCGCGTCGAGACCCAGGCCGAGCAGATGCTCGCGCTTGCCGCCGCGACGAACGACGACGAGATGCGCGAGGATTTTCTCGTCTTCGCCGAGAGGCTCGGCATGCACGCCTCCCGGATCTTGGCCGTCCACGATCGGGCCCGTGGGCATCATCCAGGGGACGAGACGTTTTGGACGCATCGTTTCACCGCAGAGCGGCGCGGGCTCGTCGAAGCGCGCGTCCTATCCGGCGCGGATCGTATCGGACGGACCATCCGAGCGCATACCGAGCAGGGCGCCGCGCTTCGCCAGGAGGCGGAGTAGGGCGGCAGGCGATACGCTTCCTGCCGGTGACATGGCAAAACGCCCGCAAACGAGTCGATGGGACCGGTCGGCCTGTCGAACACCGCCGCAGATCCTCGCTGAAAATCGCGAACGGGTCTCGCTGCGGCCGGGGCGTTGGTTTGCTGATAGCGCCGGGGCCCGACGCCGGTGCTGGGTCGCGCGCCTGGGCTGCGGCTGTCGCGTCCGTGACACGCTTCCGAATGCCGGCCGACTGATCCTGTCGAGGTCATGACGCCGCGCCGATCCTGCTCGACCTCCGTAGACGGCGGGGGCTGATAGCAGCGGCGGAGCCGCCGAGCGATCGAGCCGGTTTTTCACGACGCTCCGACGATCCTGTCGGCTCGGCAAGAGCCGTCGCCGGCCTCGGGGGCCGAGCCGATCGTGATCGCCTTCAGCTCCTGGAAGGGGCGGGCGCCTCGCGCCTGCCGGCGCGACCGCGCTCTGCTCCGCCCGCCGGGGCGGGCTCCGTCGAGCCGCTGCGCGTCTCGATCCTGCGGACCACGATCGCTGGCGCGGGGGGCAGGGGCGACGGACCGCATGGTCCGCGATGGTTGTCTATTCGGACGCCCCCCCGCCGGCAGCTTCGCTGAGGAAGGAGGATCTCGCGGCCGGCCCGCTCCATCGCGCCCTCCACCGCCTCCCAGCGTCTCTGGCGTGCCGCACGCCGGTTCGGCGGCAACGAGTTGCGTCGTCACCAGGCTCCGCCAGCGCGACACCGGGCCGGCGGCGCCTGTCCGCTCAAAGCGGCAGCGCCGGCCCGGTGTCGCGTGGGCTGCGCCAGGTTCCTCCCGTGCCTGTTGCCGCCGAGTCCGGACGCGCGGCCCTGGAGCCCCTGCGAGGACGGCTCCGGGTGCGATGGATCGGACCGGAACCCTGCCCCCGATCCTCGTGTCGGTCGAGCGGAATGGGCCGCGCTGCCGCGCGGCCCATGCTTCTTCGTCCCTGGCTGGCCGCTGGTCGCGGCCTGGGATGTGCTCGGACCCACCAGGCACGATGGAAATCGGTCAAGAAAACAATGCGTTCGATCGATTATGAAAAGTATAGTATAAGTATAGATGTCAGTCGGAGAGATGAATTCAACTGACGGAAACTATCCATGCACAAAGGAACTGAGCCATGAACATCGGTGAAATGATCCGCAGCGACAAGGGCGTGTCCGGCTATATTGCGGAAGCCGGCTTCGATTTTCCCCATGTGGTCCTCGAGGCGGTCCAGTCGGGCAATCCCCGTGCACCACGGTTCAACCTCAAGACCCGGAGCCCGCGCGGTCGCGACGTGCGACTGGGCTCGATCTGGGAACGCTCGGCCAAGGATACCGGCGAAGTCTATTTCGGCGGCTATATCGATACCGCCCAGTCGGGCTTCGTGCCGATCCGCATTTTCCGCTCACGGGCTGACGACAGTGTCTGGACCATCGTGCGCAGGACCGCGCAGGCGCGGCGGCAGGAGGCCGGGGACATCGGCCTACCCGATCCAGCCTTTTCGACGGACACGCGCTCGGGCGATCACCGCTTCCCCGATTATAACGACGATTGATCCTTTCGGGGAGGGTGATCCTCCCCCTTTCTAACCCATCAGCAAAGGAGCCTTCGCCATGACGAGGCAAGCTGCGCGGCGCGCGCGTGGCGGTGATCCGTCGCGTCCGCGCGACATCTACGCCGAGACCACCGCCAGGATCGTCGCCCAGCTGGAAGAGGGCCGCGTGCCCTGGGTCCAGCCGTGTGACGCCAGCGCCTGCCGGAGGCCGAGCCTGCCGGTCAACGCGCTGACCAGAAGGCCCTATTCCGGCATGAACATCCTCTTCCTGTGGGGCGCGGCGATCGCCGGCGGCTTCCCGACGCAAGGCTGGCTCACCTTCAGGCAGTCGATCGAGGCGGGCGGCCATGTCCGCAAGGGCGAGACGGGCACCACCGTCGTCTTCGCCGATCGGTTCGTGCCCGAGGCCGAGAGGAACCGGGCGGCTGCCACCGGCGAGGATCCCCGGGCGATACCCTTCCTCAAGACCTACACCCTGTTCAATCTCGCCCAGTGCGAGGGGTTGCCGCCGGGACTGGCGAGCGACCCCGTGGCCCTGCCCGAGCGCGAGCTCATTCCCCAGGCCGAGGCGCTGATCGCGGCGACCGGCGCGGATATTCGCATCGGCGACGATCGCGCCTTCTACGTGCCGTCGCGCGACTATATCCAATTGCCCCCGCAGCCCGCTTTCCGCGAACAGATCAACTACTACCGGACCTGCTTCCACGAACTCGGGCATTGGAGTGGAGCACAACACAGGCTGAATCGCGATCTGTCGGGCGCCTTCGGGTCGTCATCCTACGCCCGCGAAGAACTGGTCGCCGAAATGACCAGCGCCTTCGTCTGCGCATCGCTCGGGATCGTCCCGACAGTTCGTCACGCGGACTATATAGCCTCCTGGATCGAGGCTTTGATGCAGGATCATCGCGCGATCTTTCGGGCCGCCGGTCAGGCGAGCAAGGCCGCCGACCTCATCCTCGGTTTCGCGCCTCCCGAGCCGGCGGCGGATGCGATCGAGGGGCGTCCGCACGCCGCGTCCCGCGCCGAGCGCAGGGTCGCCGCCTGATCCTTCCGCCTCCCGCAATCCGCCCACCACAGGGCCGATGAGCGCGCGGGCTCTTTCCCGCGCAGGCCGAAACCGGCCCGCCCGTCGCATCCGTCAACACTTCGGACGGGCCGGTCCACTCCGACAAGGAGCAACACCCATGAAACTCGCTCATATCGACCTTGGCAAGCTTTCCGTGTCCGCTGCGAACATGCGGCACGGCCGGAAGGCCCCCGACGTCTCCGACATCCTACCCACCGTCCGTGCGCGCGGCGTGCTGGTGCCGCTTCTGGTGCGGCCTTGCGGCGGCGGCGATGACCGCTTCGAGATCGTCGCCGGCCGGCGCCGCTTTCATGCCGCGCGGACCGTCGCCGACGAGCAGCGCGCCAGCGGCGGCGAGATCGATCCGGTCCCGTGCGCGATCATCGAGGCGGGCGACGATGCCGCCGCCGTGGAGGCCTCGCTGATCGAGAATATCGCCCGTCTCGATCCCGACGAGGTGGCCCAATGGGTCACCTTCACCCGGCTGGTCACGCAAGGGCGCACGATCGAGGAGATCGGCCGGACCTTCGGGCTTCCCGACCTGACGATCCGGCGCATCCTCGCGCTCGGCAACCTTCTGCCGCGCATCCGCGACCTCTATCGGACAGACGCCATCGACACCCGCACCGTGCGGCACCTGACGCTCGCCACCAAGGCGCAGCAGCGCGAATGGCTGAGCCTCTACGACAGCGAGGGCGATCCTGCGCCGACCGGCGCGCGGCTCAAGGCATGGCTGCTCGGCGGCGTCGAGATCGCGACCAAAGTCGCGCTCTTCCCGCTCGATGCCTATCCCGGTCGGATCGTCACCGACCTGTTCGGCGAGGATGGCTGTTTCGCCGACGCCGAGACGTTCTGGCGCGCGCAGAACGAGGCCATCGTCGCGCGGATCGAGGACTATCGCCAAGCCGGCTGGGCCGATGTCGAACTGCTCGAAAAGGGCCGGTATTTTCATGCCTACGAGCATGAGAAGACCGCCCGGACCGAGGGCGGGAAGGTCTTCGTGACCGTCGGGCACAATGGCGCGGTCGAGTTTCACGAAGGCTGGCTGACCGGCAGAGAGGCGCGGCGCGCGCGTGCGGGGGCGGCGAAATCGAAGGCGACCGGGCCCGATGCAAAGGCCGCCGAGGCGGCAAGACCCGAGACGACCAGCGGGCTGCAGCGCTATGTCGACCTCCACCGCCACGCCGCCGTGCGCGCCGTCCTGCTCGACCATCCCGGCGTGGCCCTTCGCCTCATGGTCGCGCACGCCATCGCCGGTTCGTCGCTGTGGAGCGTCAGGCTCGCCGACCAGCGCAGTGGCCATGCCGCCACCGACGAAAGCGTCGAGACATGCGCCGGCGAAACCCTCTTCGACACCCGTCGCCGGGCCGCCTTGGCCTTGCTCGGCGCCTCCGAAGAGGCCCCGACCGTCGTGCGCCATGGCGCATCGCAGGCCGATCTGCCCGCGATCTTCGCGCGCCTGCTCGCGCTCGACGACGCCCAGACCCTCGCGGTCCTCGCCGTAGTCATGGGGGAAACCCTCGCCGTCGAGAGCGCCGTGGTGGACCTGCTCGGCGCCTGTCTGAACGTCGATATGGCGGCGCTCTGGACCGCCGACGACGCCTTCTTCGCGGGCCTGCGCGACCGCAGGATCGTCAACGCCATGCTGCGCGACGTGGGCGGCAGGGCCGTCGCCGATGCCCATCTCACCGCGACGGCCAAGGCGCAGAAGGCGATCCTGCGCGACTGCCTCGCGGGCACCAACCAGCGGCGCAAGGTCGGGAATTGGGTGCCGAGATGGCTGGCCTTTCCGGCAGCGGCCTATGCGGCACGCCCCCTCCCGACCCTCGATCGCTGGCGGACGGTGCAGGCGCTGGCGAAGACGCTGCCGGCGCTTGCCGCCGCCGAGAGGCCTGCGAGCGCGGCGACCGGCGATGCGCGCGACGCCACACCGAGCAAGCCCGAATACGCCATCGCGGCGGAGTGAGGCGAAGGGCCGGCGACACCGTCGCCGGCCCTTTCCGTTCGCGCGACAGCGGCGCCGCCGGACCGATGCCCGTCGTCTGCCATCATCGTGCCGGGCCTGTCGTGGCGCGCTGCTGCCGGTCGCGAAGTCGGTGGCCAGCCGGCGGATGGCATGACGAGGGCGCCCATGCGGGTGCCGAACGCGCGCGATCGCGGCATGATCGCCGCCACTGTTTCCGTTGCACCGGTTCGCATGGACCGGGCCGAT
>Ga0105240_10007875_pt1 | contig 15369 bp, 9 predicted proteins | sample KBSC54metaG_FD_80426 | JGI IMG/M metagenome (GOLD analysis project Ga0105240, IMG submission 80426) | Corn rhizosphere microbial communities from Kellogg Biological Station, Michigan, USA - KBS C5-4 metaG | ecosystem: Host-associated > Plants > Roots > Rhizosphere > Soil | place: Michigan, USA... | reverse complement strand
TAACAGTTCTCATAATAATTTTTTGCCGAAAAATTTTCTTTTTTGAGTCGGGTCTTTGTGGCATATTTGTTTACTAAACCCTATATGTTATGAAGCATGCGTTTATTTTTCCAGGACAGGGATCTCAGTTCCCGGGAATGGGAAAGAACCTTTATGAGAATAGCGCTTTTGCGAAGAAGTTGTTTGAGCAGGCGAATGAGATCACAGGGTTCCGTATCTCTGATATTATGTTCTCCGGCAGTGAAGAGGATCTGAAGCAAACGAAAGTTACGCAGCCGGCTATATTCCTTCATTCCGTAATAGCCTTTAAAGGGGTTGAAAATAACAAGCCGGACATGGTTGCGGGGCATTCCTTAGGTGAATTTTCCGCTCTTGTCGCTAATGGTGTATTGAGCTTTGAGGATGGGTTGAAATTAGTATCTATCCGGGCGCAGGCCATGCAGCATGCCTGTGAGAAGGAGCCGTCGACGATGGCGGCGGTGCTGGGTCTTGCCGATGAAAAGGTCGAGGCTATATGTGCGGAGGTGCAGCAGGAGACGGGTGAGATCGTCGTGCCGGCCAATTACAACTGTCCGGGGCAGCTGGTGATCAGCGGCTCGATAAAGGGTGTGGAGACCGCCTGTGAGCGATTGAAGGCGGCCGGGGCCAAGCGTGCGCTGATATTGCCGGTGGGCGGGGCTTTTCATAGTCCGTTGATGGCTTCGGCGAAGGACGAATTAAAAGATGCCATCGACAAGACTACCTTTTATAATCCTACCTGTCCCATCTACCAGAATGTGGCTGCCAAGGCTGTGGTGGCCAAGGATGAGATCAAGAAGAACCTCATTGATCAACTGACGGGTGCGGTACGCTGGACCCAATGTGTACAGGCTATGATCACGGATGGCGCTTCGCAATTCACGGAGATCGGGCCGGGCAAGGTGTTACAGGGGCTGGTCCTGAAGATCAACAAGGAAATGCAGGTCAGCGGGGTGAACTGATGGTCGCTGCCCGATGTGCGGGCGCCGGCGAGGGTCAGGGACGAAAGTCGGGATTGTTGACGGCGCAGTTGATCCACTCTGGGTCAAATTCCGCGTTGTATTTTTTATAGAAATTGATGGCGGGCTCATTCCAATCCAGCACCTGCCATACCATGCCATGAAAATTCTTTTCTTTTACTTCCTGCAGCAACGTGTCGAACAATAATTTTCCCAATCCTCTGCCGCGCATTTTCTCCGTGACGTGGAGGTCTTCCAGGTACATCCGCTGGCCTTTCCATGTGCTGTAACGGATGTAGTAGAGGGCGAATCCCTGTACCTGGCCGTCGACGGCGGCTACAAAGGCCCACCATACGGGGTTGGGTCCAAAGCCGCTGTGAATAAAGTGTTCCAGCGTCACGGTAACCTGTTCGGGTGCGCGTTCGTATTCGGCCAATTCGCGGACAAGCTCCAGGAGCCGCGGGCAGTCTTCCTTTACTGCGCGACGTATTTCTATATTTTCTGTCATGCTGATAATGATTGTCCTTCGACGAACCGCCATCGGCGGTTCGTGATCAATGTCCCCATTTAACGAGAGTGGCGCCCCAGGTGAAGCCTCCGCCAAATGCGGCCAGCACGAGGTTATCGCCTTTGTTCAATTTATTCTCCCAATCCCAGAGACAAAGTGGGATGGTGCCGGCTGTGGTATTGCCATAGCGTTGTATGTTCACCATGACCTTTTCACCAGACAGGCCCATACGATGGGCGGTGGCGTCGATGATACGTTTGTTGGCCTGGTGTGGTACGAGCCAGGCGATGTCATCGGAAGAAAGGTTATTGCGCTCCATCAGCTCGGCGCTGACGTCGGCCATCCCTTTTACGGCAAATTTGAATACGGCCTGTCCTTCCTGGTAGATAAAATGCTCTTTTGCCGCAACGGTCTCATAGGAGGGGGGCCTGAGTGAGCCGCCGGCCTTCATATGGAGGTGGGTGCGTCCGCTGCCATCGCTCTTCAGGATGCTGTCCAGCACGCCATAGCCTTCGTAATTTGCTTCCAGCAGTACGCCTCCGGCGCCGTCGCCAAAGATGATACAAGTGGTACGGTCGCTATAGTCTACGATGCTGCTCATTTTGTCCGCGCCGATGACGACTACTTTTGAAAAGCGTCCGCTCTCGATGAACATGGCGCCGGTGGTTAGGGCATATACGAAGCCGGAGCAGGCTGCGCTCATATCGAAACCCCAGGCATTCTTTGCACCGGCCTTGTCACAGGTGATGTTGGCGGTGGAGGGAAATAACATATCGGGGGTCACGGTGGCAACGATGAGACAATCAATCTCTTCGGGGGTGATCCCTCTCTTTTTACAAAGCTCCAGCAATACGGGTACGCAAAGGTCGGAAGTGGCTTTTCCCTCGCCCTTCAATATCCTTCTTTCTTCTATGCCGGTGCGGGTGCGGATCCATTCATCATTCGTGTCAACTATCTTTTCGAGGTCGGCGTTCGTAAGACGATCTTGTGGTACATATCCTCCGACAGCGGTGATGGCGGCGGTGACTTTATTACTCATTATATCTCCAATCGGTTTAATGAAAAATTTTCACAAAGGTGGGAAAAAATATTCATAGTTTCGGGCCTCCGGAAACCATAGCTGAATAACGTCAACGAAGAACCTGTTAGTATGATCGCTTTTTTACGTGGAGATTTCGTGTTAAAGACCCCTGCCCTGGTGCATGTGGATGTCGGCGGCATAGGATATGAGTTGCAAATAAGCCTTAATACCTATTCCAGCATTCAGAACCTGGATAAAGGGATATTGCTGACCTACCTGCATATCAGAGAAGATGCCCATGTGCTGTACGGCTTTTTTGACAAGGGGGAAAAGGAATTGTTCATCCAACTGATCAGCGTTTCGGGCGTTGGCGCTACCACCGCCAGGATGATGTTGTCGTCCCTGAAGCCGGAGGAGATCACCCGGGCCATTTTACAGGGGAATGCCCGGCAGCTGGAAGCCATCAAAGGCATCGGAAAAAAGTCTGCTGAGCGGATCATTTTGGAGCTAAGAGACAAGCTGGGTAAGAATAAGATAGAAACAAATTTTTCATCGTTGATAGACAATTCTTTGGAACACGATGCGTTAAATGCACTAATTGCACTTGGCATAGCCCGACCTGCCGCAGAAAACGCCATCCGAAAGGCCTTACAGGAAGGGATAGAGGGTCTGAAGGTGGAGGACGTAATTAAGAAAGCTTTAAAAACATTGTAGCCTATCGGTCCTTTTTCTACTTAACTAATTCTTAAGGGAATTTTGACGAGATATTTGTTTCAGCTGACTGTAACGGTGTTAATGACCGCTGCCCTGACGGGGTTTGGCCTTGCCGTATCCGCTCAGCAACCAGTTCGTCAAGATACCGCCCGTCTGAGGATTGACTCTACCCGCAAGGCCGATAGCCTGCGCCGGGCCGATAGCTTACGACGGGCCGCCGACACGGCCCACCCTGGCTCCGACAGCCTGAAATTTCCTCTTTACGACCGTCGAAGCGACCGCTTCACCAGCCCCAACCGGAATCCCTTTAACCTGAAAGACCCGGTAAATATTCGCGACTCCATCGAGTACGATCCGGCCACCAAACAATACTACATTGTAGAAAAGATTGGTAACCAATATTATAGAAAACCTACTTATCTAACTTTTGACGAATTGATGCAAATGCAGGCCCAGCAGTCGGAGGACGACTATTTCCGAAAGCGGGCGGATGCGTTGAGCGCCCTGAACAGGAAGCTGTTGCGACCAAACCTTAATGTCGGGGACAATCTTTTCAACCGCATATTCGGTAACGGGAAGATCGATATCCGGCCGCAGGGTAATGTGGATATCACGGCGGGCTACCAGGGGCAGAATATCCAGAACCCGACCCTTCCGGAGAGCGCCCGAAGGACGGGGACCTTTGATTTCAACATGAATGCCAATGTCAATGTGCTGGGTAATATCGGGGACAAGCTGAAATTACCGATCAGCTATAACACCCTGGCCAATTTTGACTTTGAGAATCAATTGAAACTGGATTATACGGGTGGGCCGGACGAGATCATCAAAAAGATCGAGGCGGGTAATGTATCCTTTACCACTCCCAGTACGCTGATGACGGGAGCGCAATCCCTCTTCGGGATCAAGACGAAGCTTCAGTTCGGCAAATTGTCTGTCACGGCGGTGCTGGCCAATCAACGGAGCCAGAAGCAGAATGTGTCCTCTTCGGGCGGGGCAGCGGTGACGAGCTACCAGTTCAAGGCGGATGATTATGAAGAAAACCGGCACTTCCTGTTGGCGCAATATTTCCGGACGCATTATAACCAGGCAATGTCCAAGCTGCCTGTTGTCACGTCCCTGGTAAATATCCTCCGGATGGAGGTGTGGGTAACGAACCGTAACGGGATCGATACGGGGTCAAGAAATATTGTGGGTCTTATGGACCTGGGCGAAAGTTCGCCGTATAACCCCAATGTGCATCCTCTGACGGGGCAACCTTATCCTTTTAACGCGGCCAACACGGAATATGGCAGTATCGTCAGTGACCCGGCCAGCCGCAGTCCTTCACAGGCTGCCAATAAACTGAACTCCCTGGGTCTCACACAGGTGCAGGACTTTGAGATGGTTTATGCCCGTAAACTGAATGCCAGCGATTACTATTTCAATCCACAAGTTGGCTTTATATCCATCAACCAGACGCTGCAGGCGAATGATGTGCTGGCGGTGGCGTATCAGTACAGCTATAACGGGCGGATCTACCAGGTGGGTGAATTCTCATCGGATGTCCCTCCGGATACGGCGGCGGGTACGGGATCGGGCTCTCAAAAGGTACTGTATCTGAAGCTGTTGAAAGCTACTTCGCAACGTACGAACCTACCTTTGTGGCAGCTGATGATGAAGAACGTTTATTCGTTGAAAACCGCGGGGGGAAGCTACCTTTCAAATATACAGCAGTCTGGTTTTCAGTTCAATATATTGTATGATGAACCGAGCAAGGGTACGAAGCGGTATATACCGGAAGGCCCCAAGGCCAATATCCCGTTGCTGACGATCCTGAACCTGGACCGTCTGAATGCCCATAATGACCCGCAGCCGGATGGGGTCTTTGACTATCTGGAAGGCTATACGGTACTGTCGAATCAGGGCAGGATCATCTTCCCTTTGCTTGAACCTTTCGGGCATGACCTGGATTCGATAGCCTTCAACGGGGCGCCGCAGTCCCTGAAGGACAAGTATATTTTCAATCAACTGTACGATACGATCAAGGCGGTGGCGCAGACTTTTGCCAATGTGGACCGGTATGTGCTCCAGGGTGTGGCGAAGGGGCAGGCCAGTTCGAACCTGCAGCTGGGCGCCTATAATGTGCCGCCGGGCTCGGTGGTGGTGACGGCGGGTGGTCAGACGCTGAAGGAAAATGTGGACTATATCGTGGACTACAACCTGGGTACGGTACAGGTGATCAACCAGGCCATCCTCAATTCGGGGGTGCCGGTGAATGTCTCCTATGAGAATAATGCTTCATTTGGACTGCAACAACGAAGTTTCATGGGGGTGCGTCTGGACTACCTGGTGAAGAATACCCCCACGGAAATGCTGAATATCGGGGGTACGCTCGAAAGGCTCAATGAACGTCCTTTCTTTAGCAAGATGAGCTATGGCGAGGATCCCATTCGCAATACGATGTACGGGGCGGATGTCACCTATAAGGGGCAGTTGCCGCAGCTGACAAGGTTATTGGACAAGCTGCCTTTTTATACGACCAAGGAGATGAGTACGATCAATGCGTATGGCGAGGCGGCGGTACTCAAGCCAGGTCATCCGCCGCAGATAGGCAAGGGAACCAGCGGGGCGGTCTATATCGATGACTTCGAGGGGTCGACGAGCTCCATCGACCTGAGATTCCCGCTGACGAGCTGGGCGCTGGCCTCCACTCCGCAGAACAACGGGCTTTTCCCGGAGGGAAGTCTGAAGGACTCGCTGGATTATGGTTTCAACCGCGCCAAGCTGGCCTGGTACAATATCGAGCCGACCCTGCAGGACAAGAGTGCGGGTAACAACCCTGTCAGCGGCTATGAGGATGCCCGTCAGGACCCGCGGATCGCACCTGTCCTGGTTACGGATATCTTCCCGCAGCAAACGGCGCAGACGGGGCAGGCGCAGCTGATCACTTTTGATATGGCATACTATCCCAAAGACAGGGGGCCTTATAACTATGATGCCCGTCCGGGAAGTGTGGATGGCAACTCGGGGAAGCTGCTGAACCCTCAAAAGCGCTGGGGTGGTATTATGCGCGCCATCGACCAGACGGATTTTGAGACGAACAATATCGAGGTGCTCCAATTCTGGATACAGAGTCCTTTCTTAAAGGACCCCACTACGAGAGGTCAGATGTATTTTGACCTGGGCAGCGTGTCGGAGGATATCCTGCGGGACGGGAAAAAAGAATTTGAGAATGGATTGAACACTCCCAATATCAATGCGGCCATCGACAGCAGTTCTGTCTGGGGGCGGGTGCCTGCCAATCCTATCCAGGTGACGACGGCGTTTAGCAATGATGCTTCGGACAGACCTTACCAGGATGTGGGGTTGGATGGGATGAACGATCAGCAGGAGAACAGTAAGTTCCAGAACTATATTAATTCGCTGCAGGCGCAGTTCGGTCAGAACTCGCCGGCCTATCAGAGCGCGACGGCTGACCCTTCGAGCGATGACTTTATCAACTACCGGGATTCAAGATATGACGCTGCCAAGGTTGGCATTCTGGGAAGATATAAGAATGTAAACAGTCCGCAAGGCAACTCGCCTATCGCTTCTACGGGTTCGACTACCCTTACTGCCTATACGCTATCCCCTGACCAGGAAGATCTCAACAGGGACAATACGATGAACGAACTGGAAGAATATTTCGAGTACAAGCTGGAGGTCAATCAGGACAGTCTGAAGATGGGTGGAAGATTTGTGACGGACAGCATCACCTTCAAGCCTACGGGCGGCGGTGTTCAACAGACGTGGTACCAGGTGCGGATACCAATTTCGGAATATTTCCAAAAGGTGGGGAATATCCCCGACTTCAAGTCGATACAGTTCATCCGTATGTATCTTACCGGCTTCAGCGATTCGGTGGTGTGCCGGTTTGCCAAGTTGGAGCTGGTGCGGAACTCCTGGAGGAGCTTTGATTATATCATTGATACGACAGGGAACTATACGCTGCTGCCGGTGAGCTCGCTGACGTCTTTCAATGTGACGGCGGTGAATATCGAGCAGAACAGCACCCGGACGCCGGTGCCTTATGTCACCCCTCCCGGTGTAAACCGCCAGCAGGAATTGAGCAATAACAATCAGAATCTGCTGCTCAACGAGCAGGCAATGAGCCTTCAGATCTGCGGTCTGAAACAGTATGATGTACGGGGTGTTTATAAGACGACGGCATTGGACCTGCGCAGATATGGGACCATGGATATGTTTATCCATGCGGAAGGTACGGGGACCAATACGGCGATCAATGACAATGATCTGATGGCGATCGTTCGTCTGGGTAGTGATTTTGTCAGCAACTACTATGAGATAAGGATACCATTGAAAAGAACGGATTGGGGTGTGAGCGCACCGGATGGGGTGTGGCCGACGGTGAATAACCTCAACCTGACCCTACAGCGGTTGATCAATCTGAAAGTGGATCGTAACAATCATGGTACGAGCAATGTTTATTTTAAGGAGACGGATGCGGATGGAAGGGTCTATGCGATCCTGGGTAATCCGAACCTGGGGGCGGTGGACGCCATATTTTTGGGTGTGGAGAATGCGAACAACCCGGCGCCTGTCTGTACGGAGGTATGGTTCAATGAGCTGCGGTTGAGTGATATCAGCGTGAAGGGGGGCTGGGCGGCCGTGGGCAAGGTGGAAACAAAACTGGCGGACCTGGGTACGTTGAATGTATCGGGTAGCGTGCGGACGGCGGGATTCGGCACCATCGATCAAAGTACGAACGAGCGATCGTTCGACAACAATACGCAATTCGATATTGCCACGAACCTGGAGCTGGGCAAGCTGTTACCCAAAAAGGCGGCGGTATCCATCCCGGTGTATGCGGGTGTGACGAAGACGACGAGCACTCCGCAATACGATCCTTATGATCTGGATATAAAGCTGAACGATAAGCTGAAAGCGGCGCCTGCTGCGCAGAAAGATTCGATCAGGGAGCAGGCGGTGGACCAGACGACGGTGCAGACGCTGAACTTTACCAATGTGCACAAGAATGCTACTTCAGGGAAGAAGCCGAAGATATGGAGCATCGAGAATTTCAATGTAAGCTATTCTTATATCCGCAGCGAGCATCACAGTCCACTGGCGGTCGAGGATGAACTGATCACGAACAAGGCCAACCTGGCCTATAACTATAGTCACACGGCAAAATTCTGGGAGCCTTTCAAGCGTATGAAATCCAAATCGCCGTGGCTGAGCCTGATCCGGGATTTTAATATAAATCCTGTCCCGACGACGATGAGCTTCCAGGCGAATATTATCCGTCAGTTTGGTGCTTACCGGAGCCGTAATGTGGGCGGGCCGAAGGATATACTACCGGAGACCTTTAATAAGTTTTTCACATTCGACAGACTGTATACCTTGCGGTGGGACCTGACACGCAGTCTGGCGCTGGATTTCACGGCTGCCAACAAAGCCTGGGTAGATGAGGATAGCGGCCGATTGTCAAAGACGGGTCGCCGGCGTATGTGGGATAATTTCTGGAGAGGCGGCAGGACGGTGTTGTATACGCAGACGGCCAATGCCAGCTATAAGCTGCCTGTTTCCAAGATCCCGGCGCTGGACTGGACGCAGGTCCAGTTGGGCTATTCTTCCACGTATACCTGGACCGGGGCATCGCAATTGGCTACCTATCTTGGTAACAGCATTCAGAATACGCAGCAAAGGACGGCGGTGATCGATCTGGATTTCTTACGATTGTATAGTAAATGGGGATTGCTTCGAGGTCTGGATCAGCAGGGGGGAAATTCCGCCATGCGTCCGCCGTCTGCGACGGGGAAAGATACTTCGCGTAACAGAAAACCTGCGGCACAGCGGGCTACTCCCGAACTGAAAGGGGTTGCCAGGGGGCTGGCGAAGATACTGACCTCATTCAAGCATTTTACCTTTAACTATTCGGATAATTCATCCTCTACCATCTATGGTTTCCTGGACAGCACCCGGGTGCTGGGTATGAACCTGCGGGATGCGCAGCCGGGGTGGGGGTATGTGTTCGGTATGCGGCCGGATACCAACTTTATCAACAAGCTGGGACGAAAGCGTTTGTTGAGCGGGGATACTACCTTCAACAATCAGAATATCATCACCTATGCGCAGAAGATAACGGCTATAGCTACCCTGGAACCTGTGCGTGACCTGCATATCACCATCAACTGGGATAAGACGTTCGGGAAGAACTATTCTGAGCTGTACAAGGATACGGCGGGCTCGTCGGGATTTGTCCGGCTGAATCCTTATATGGCGGGTACGTTCAGCGTGAGCTATATCTCTTTCAATACTTTGTTCACGAAGTATAAGCCCAATGAGCTTTCCAGCACTTTCCAAAAATTTGAGAACTACCGGTCCATCATTTCCCAGCGTCTGGGCAGTATCAATAAATATACGGGTGGTCTGATCGGGACGGATGGATATGCACTGGGGTATGGCAGGTATGCGCAGGATGTGCTGATACCGGCCTTTGTTGCAGCTTATACGGGGAAGAGCCCGACCAAGATCGCGCTCATCGATGAGAGCGGGGGGAGCAACGTGACGTCCAACCCTTTCTCGGGGTATCTTCCGAAACCGAACTGGAATATCAGCTATACGGGGCTGGCCAAGCTGCCTGCGTTCAAGAATATCTTTACGAATTTTACGATCACTAATGCCTATACGAGTACGCTGAGCATGAACAGCTTCAATTCGCAGCTGAATTATCAGGACCCATTGGGGTATGGTCAGCCGGCCTTTATCGACAGCATCAGCGGCAACCTGGTACCTTTTTATGCGGTGCCGAATATTACGATCCAGGAGCAGTTTGCGCCATTGCTGGATGTGGATATGCAGTTCGTCAATCAAATGCAGGCGAAGGTTGGGTTTGCCAAGTCGCGGCAATTGAGTTTGAGCCTGGTGGATTTCCAGTTGAGCGAGACGCGTTCTACGGAACTGACGATCGGAGCTGGTTTCCGTAAGCGGGGTGTGAAGTTGCCTTTTGCGATCAAGATGCCGGGTGAGAGCGCTGCTTCCAAAAAATTACAGAATGATCTTACCCTGCGGCTGGATTTCAGCATAAGGGACAATGCTACGTCGAGCAGTTACCTGGATCAGAATTCGTCGCTGCCGACGGGTGGGCAGCGTGTGGTGACCATCTCGCCGTCCATCGATTATGTGTTGAATAACAGGATCAACCTGAAGTTCTATTTCGATGAACGGAGGACTACGCCGAAGATCTCTACTACGCCGCCTATTACAACGGTGCGGGGTGGGTTGCAGTTGAGGATATCTTTAGCTCAGTAAACCTTTGGCCGCGTCCTCTCCTTACGGCACCTGCGAGCTTCGCTCATAACCTTCGTTGGTTCCAACACTGTTGGACCCGCCTCGGTTACTTCGGGCGTCCGGCTAAACGATTGTCCTTGCGGACGACGCGCCTGTGGCGCGTCATGCGTTGCCTGACCTGTTGTAATAAAAACTATTTGCCTGTGCGAGGCAGGTAATATTCACTTCATTGATACAGACATGTTCGGGTGTATTGGCGCAATAATAGATGGCGTCGGCTACGTCTTCTGCGCGTAGGGGCGTAAATCCTTCATAAATTTTCGCGGCCTGGGTCATATCCCCTTTGAAGCGGACCCTGGAGAATTCCGTGTCGGCGGCGCCGGGGTGGATGGCGGTGACCTTTATGCGGTGCTGCAGCAGATCGATGCGCTGGGATTTGGAGATGGCGTCCACGGCGTACTTGCTGGCGCAATAGACATTCCCTTTCTCATAGACTTCCTTACCTGCAATGGAGCCGAGATTGATGATATGTCCTCTCTTGCGGGCGATCATCAGGGGAACCACTGCCCTGGAAACATACAGGAGTCCTTTTACATTGGTGTCGAGCATGGTCTCCCAATCGTCGAGGCTGGCATCCTGGAAGTGGTCGCGGCCAAGGGCGAGGCCGGCGTTGTTGATAAGGATGTCGATGGCTCTCCATGTGTCGGGAAGGCTGTTGATAGCGGCGAATACGGCTTCCTTATTCTGTACGTCGAATACGAGCGGGAGCACGTCGGTGTGTTTTTCGAGCTCGCGGTTGAGGGCGTCCAGTCTGTCTTTTCTTCTGCCTGTGATAATGAGGCGATAGCCGCCGGCTGCGAACTGGCGGGCACAGGCTTCTCCAAATCCGGAAGTGGCGCCTGTGATGAGAACGATTTTATTCATAAATGATCTTTTGTAAAGTTGTGGAAGGCTTGTGTAAAGTTGTCGAGTATTTGGCCTGCCCTGTTGCTGTCCTCTATCATTCCCATATGTCCGGCGTCCTTCAGGATATGGATATGCGCAATGGATGGCATGTGGCATTGCTGCAGACTGGTTGTCAGGGGTACGGCGCTGTCCTGTCCGCCGATGACAAAAAGTACGGGGCCTTTAAAATTCCTGAGTACGTGTGACCGGTCGGGCCGGCGGATCATTGCTTCATAATACTGTATGAGGGCGTCGGGATCGAAGTTGCTGTATCGCTGGATGAGATCTGCGACCCACTCGGGGTGTTCCTGCCGGGATGATTCGGAGAAGAGATTGGGGGTGGACTGGCGGATAAAGGGGGCTGCGCCATTCTTCTGTATGAATTCGATGCCTTTTCTGCGGGCTGCCTTTTTTTCTTCCGTGTCGGCATAGGAAGTGGAGTGAAAGAGGCCGAGGGCCTTGATCCTGTCGGGGTACAGCTCTGCAAAGGCGAGTGTGACATAGCCGCCCATGCTGTGTCCTACCATGATGCACTGCTCTATATTTTCCGCATCGAGCCGGGCCTTTACCGCGGTGGCGAGCCCTTCCATGCTGGTGTCGCTGTCCAGCGGGGCGCTGCCGCTGCCGGGCAGATCGGGGATGATAAGGCGGTGTTTATCTTTCAGGTATTCCTTCTGCCTGTCCCACAGCGAGCTGTCTTCCGCAAATCCATGGAGAAGGACAAGGGGGACTGTCTTATCCATGGCGTTTCTTTTTTATGATCAGGATAGGAACGCCGATGGCCAGGGTGATGGTAGCAATGACGGCCAGCCAGGATACGATATCGATGTATTTTACGTAGAATGTCTTTTCGTGTATTGGCGGGACGTATGCCTTTATGAAAGAGGCCTCGTTATACGGGCGGGATTGGATGATATGGCCGGCTGGGTCGATGATACAGGAGACCCCTGTATTGGCGCTGCGTACTACCCAGTGTCTGGTTTCGATGGCTCTCAGACGGGCATAGGCTTCGTGTTGATGGTAACCCGGGGTGTTGCCCCACCATCCGTCGTTTGTGATGATGGCAATGATGTCGGCGCCGTTGTTGGTGTATTCGGACATGAATTCTCCGTAGATGCTTTCGTAACAGACGGCGGGTGCAATGGTATAGCTGTGGTTAGAGGTTGTTAAGGGTGTTCGGTCGGGCTGTCCTGTATAGCCGGCCGTGGTACCGCCGAACTTTTCAAACAAGGCGTCTAAAAAATGGAGGAAGAAGGGCAGCGTCTCCACGCCGGGAACGAGCCTGGATTTGTGATAGAATTGTAGTGGGCCTGTGCTGTCCATGACAACGGCCGCATTGTAGTCGTCGACGTACAGGTCGGTGTTGGGGAGGCGTCTGGCTGTGCTGGTCTGTGATCCCTGTCTGTAGGCTCTGTAACTTTCCACGCCTGTAAGCAGGTTGATCTTTGGGTGCCGCCGGAGGAAATCCCAAAGGGGGTTGAGAAAAAAGTTGGACTTCATATTGTCCTCTCTGATGTGGGTCTCCATGTACAAGGCTGTCTCGGGCCAAACGACGAGGACGGTGCTGTCGTCGATGGCGGAGTCGCTGAGGCGGATGAGCTTACTTAATTGAGCGTCGAAGCTGCCTGCGTTGTCAGAGATCTTCTCATAAGGATCGATGTTGGGCTGGATGATCACGACATTAGAGGTGTGGGCGGGGCCTGTGGCGGTGAGGAGAGATTTGCCGAGGTCGGGAGAGAACATCGTGGAAATGAGCAGGGGGGCTGTGAAGAGTCCGAGGGTGCGGCTAAGGGGTACGGTGGGGAGAGTACGAAAGGAGTTCTTAGATATAAGCTGAAAGATCGAAATATTCAGGACGAGTATCCACAGGCTGCCGCCGCTGGTACCGGTGAACTCATACCATTGTACCCATCCGGGGTGGCCGGCGAATGTGTTTCCCAAAGTGAGCCAGGGCCAGCTGAGGCCCCAGTTGTGAAGGTGGATGAATTCAAACGTAAGCCAGAGGGCTACAAGGGCGGGATATCCTATTTTGGCGCCGAGGCGTGCCTTTATAAAATGAAATCCAAGCCATGGAAGACACATGATCAGGCTGTTGAGCAGGATTGCACCTGCAGCACCGGGCTCAGAGGCGTTCCAGATCCACCAGGTGGTGGCGGCATTCCAGATGACCATGGTGAGATAGACCCAGCCGAAGAATTTTTTTCGGCGGATGCCCTGTTGTTCCAGCCATAGCAGGGGGACGAAGGCAAAGAATATCACCAGGGTAAGGGGTGAAGGGGGCCATGCGGCAAATAACAGGAGTCCGGAAGCCAGTGACAGTAAAAAATGATGTCTGTCCTTCGGACGAGCCCCTTCCAGGGGCTCCTGGGGATGTATCTTTTTCATCAGCGGCTGTAATTAGGCGCTTCCTTCGTGATCTCGATGTCGTGCGCATGACTTTCTTTCATGCCGGCATTGGTGATCTTGATGAACTGGGACTGCTGTTGCAGTGTCTTGATATCTCTTGCGCCACAATAACCCATCCCTGCGCGAAGGCCTCCAACGTATTGCTGTACTACTTCTGCCAGATTGCCTTTGAAAGCTACCCGTCCTTCGATGCCTTCGGGCACGAGCTTTTTGATATCGTCCTCAACGTCCTGAAAATACCGGTCGCTGCTGCCCTGGGTCATGGCTCCGATGGAGCCCATGCCGCGGTATTGTTTGAACTTCCTGCCTTCGTAGATGATGGTCTCACCGGGGCTCTCTTCCACTCCGGCAAAGACGCTGCCCATCATCACGACGTTAGCGCCTGCGGACAGGGCCTTTACCATATCGCCTGTGTAGCGGATACCGCCGTCTGCGATGAGGGGAATACCTCTGGGGGTGAGTGCGGAGGCGGCTTCCATAATGGCGGTGATCTGGGGGACACCGGCGCCGGCCACGATGCGGGTAGTACAGATGGAGCCCGGGCCGATGCCTACTTTTACGGCGTCTGCCCCTGCGTCTGCGAGCGCCCTGGCTCCGGAGGCTGTGCCGATGTTGCCTGCAATGACCTGGAGGTTCTTAAAGGATTTTTTCAATGTCTTGAGCGCATTGATAACGCCAATATGGTGACCGTGTGCGCTGTCCAAAGTTACTACGTCCACTCCGATCTGCTGTAATGCGCCGGCGCGGTCGAGGAGGTCTTTTGTGATGCCGAGGGCGGCGCCGACGAGCAAACGTCCAAAGGAGTCCTTGACGGCATTGGGATGGCTGGACAGCTGTAAGATGTCGCGATAGGTGATGAGGCCGATGAGGCGACCCTGCTTAGTGATAACGGGAAGCTTTTCGATCTTGTATTTTTGAAGGATCTTCTCCGCCTTTTTTAGATCGGTGCCTTCGGGGGCTGTGATGAGGTTGTCCTTTGTCATCACTTCACTGACCTTGCGGCGTTTGTTGTCTTCGAATCGGAGGTCGCGATTGGTAAGAATGCCTACCAGCACTTTGTTATTGTCGACGATGGGGATGCCACCGATCTTATTTTCTTTCATGAGGCGCAGCGCGTCGGCGATGATGGCGTCTTCATGGAGGGTAATGGGGTCGATGATGAGCCCGCTCTCGCTACGTTTGACCTTACGCACCTGTTCGACCTGTTTTTCGATGCTCATGTTCTTGTGCAGGATCCCGATACCACCTACTCTGGCCAGCGCCATGGCCAGGGTCGCATCCGTCACGGTGTCCATTGCGGCGGACAGCATGGGGATATTCAATGTGATGTCTTTGGTGAGCTTACTACGGATGTCCACTTCACGGGGTAGGACCTGCGAAAAGGCGGGTAGTAACAGTACATCATCGAATGTTAATCCTTCTCCGAAAAATTTTGAGGGTGATTTTGACTTGCTGGTGGGGGGATTTATTCTTGCCATGTGCAAAGGTAGGGCAGCGGATAAATACGGCCCAAATTTTTATGT